>WPCG01067597.1_pt1 | contig 14480 bp, 13 predicted proteins | sample 5403311 | NCBI WGS metagenome assembly WPCG01 (sample SAMN12869467, study PRJNA574797) | sludge metagenome | isolation source: wastewater treatment of Control | place: China:Beijing | collected 2019-05-17 | reverse complement strand
GTGCGCCAGGCAAAGCCTGGTCATCCGGGAAACCGAGGAGGTGGAAAGGATGAGTTGAAACCCAGTGGGTGCAAGTCCCACCCGGCCAAGGCTAGCCACCAGCCGGTAGCGAGTGTTGCGTGGTGTCGGGTAACCGCCACTGCGAAGCGTACACAGCGAGTGGATAGGCCGTGTGATTGAGCCTCGAAATGTTGATCTTCGTGGTCGCCGACATCCTTCAAAAGATGGAAGGCAACATGACCCTGCCGCATGGCTTGGCAGGGAAGGGCCGCCGGGGTCGAAGAGCAGGGCATGTCCACACAGGGGTTTCCCAGGAACCTGGGAGGCCCGCCTTTCTCCCCCGAGAGGCAATGAATCAGGCATGGGGCTGCCTGTCCCGAAAGCTCCCGGTCCGGTGCTGTCGTGCCTGACGGTACCGGAAGCGAACGACAGGCACTCAGGGGGTACGGCCAGGCGACCATAAGGAGCCAGCCGGATGGAAGGGCGGGAGTCGGAGTCGCCCATAGTACCGAAGAAGGCGGGGAACCGACTCGAAGGGACCCGCTGGAGGGAAGGGGCGGCCAATCATCAGAACTGCACGAGGGCAACATGACAGGTGCACAGGAACCTGAGGTCATGTCCACGAAACAAGTGCGGATAGCAGCGCTGGCAGAGCGCTTCCCGCAGCGTGCCTTCACGTCACTGGCGCACTACATCGACGCCCAGTGGCTGAAGACGGCCTACCTGATGACGCGCCATGACGGTGCGGTCGGGATTGATGGTCAGACGGCGGACGACTTCGCGCGCGGCTTCGAGGCCAACATCCTGCGACTGCTGGAAGCGGCCAAGAGCGGTCGCTACCGAGCGCCGCCGGTGCGGCGTGTCCATATCCCCAAGGGAGATGGGCGCACCACACGGCCGATTGGGATTCCCACCTTCGAAGACAAGGTCTTGCAGCGTGCCGTGGTGGCCCTGCTGGAGCCGCTCTACGAGCATGACTTTCTGGACGGCTCGTACGGCTTCCGGCCGGGGCGCTCGGCACACCAGGCTGTCGAGACGGTGAGGAACAGCCTGATGTCGATGGGAGGCGCCTGGGTCATCGACCTGGACATCAAGGCCTTCTTCGACACGATCGACCATCAGCATCTGCGAGCGTTTCTGCAGCAACGAGTGAAGGACGGGGTGATCCTCCGCCTGATCGGCAAATGGCTCAAGGCCGGGGTGTTGGAGGCCGGGCAGTGGCAGAAGGGAGAAGTCGGCAGCCCGCAAGGCGGGGTGATTTCCCCCTTGCTGGCGAATGTCTACCTCCACTATGTGCTGGACGAGTGGTTTGAGAAAGACGTCAAGCCGCTTCTGCGAGGACGAGCGTTCTCAGTGAGGTTCGCTGATGACGCCATCCTGGCGTTCAGCAATGAAGCCGATGCCCGCAAAGTGCTGGAAGTCCTGCCCAAGCGCTTCGCGCGCTATGGCCTGACTCTGCACCCGACCAAGACCCGGCTGGTGCGGTTCCGACCGCATCGGGAGCAGCGTGCAGAGACCTTCGACTTCCTGGGCTTCACCTTCTACTGGGGCAAGTCCAGACGCGGTTACCTGATCATCAAGCAGAAAACGGCCAAGGATCGGTACAAGCGCGGCCTCAAGCGAATCTCGCTATGGTGCCGAGCCAACCGTCACCGGCCGCTGCGAGAACAGCACCGTCAACTCTGTCGAAAGGTCACTGGGTATTACGCGTACTACGGGATCACGAACAACATCGAAGCTCTGCAGCGCTTCGTCAACACGGTCCGGCGTATCTGGATCAAGTGGCTCCGGAGGCGCTCGCAGAAGGGATGGTTCTCGTGGGAAAAGGCAGCGCAGCTGCTGTCGATTCTCCCGTTACCGCGCGCCAGGATCGTTCACCGTTTTACCTGATAGCGAAACTGATGGTTGAGGAGCCGGATGCGTCAATCGCGCACGTCCGGATCTGAGGGGGGCCGGGACGAGCAATCGCCCGGTCTACCCGACCCGGTTGCCCTAAGCTTGACCGCTTGTTCCGACCCACCAGGGAGCCGGTATGGCGGTCACCAGCCAACAGGTCACGCTCTATATGTCGCAACGTCAACAAGGCCAGACTCAGCCCGTCGCCGCCGCCAAGGCCGGCCTCTCAGTCAGTACCGCTCGGCGCCTCGAACGCCGGGCTGAATCCCCCAAACCATCGGCACCTCGCCACTGGCGAACCCGGCCAGACCCCTTCGCCGAGGTCTGGGATGGCGTGGTCGTCCCCCAGCTGGCGGCCGCTCCGAATCTGCAGGCGCTGACGCTGCTGGAGTGGCTGCAGGAACAGTATCCCGGCCAGTACCCGGATAGCCTGCTGCGCACCCTGCAGCGCCGGGTCAAGGGTTGGCGAGCCGCCCACGGCCCGGACAAGGAGGTGATGTTCCCGCAGACCCACGGCCCCGGGCTGCGCGGCCTCTCCGACTTCACCGAGCTCAAGGGCATCGCCATCACGATCGCCGGCAAGCCGCTGGATCATCGGCTCTATCACTTCCGCCTGGCCTTCAGCGGCTGGTGTTATGTGCGCGTGGTGCTGGGCGGCGAGAGCTACCCGGCCCTGGCCGAAGGCCTGACCAGCGCCCTGGAGCGCCTCGGCGGGGTCCCCGCGGAGCACCGTACCGATAGCTTGTCGGCGGCCTTCCGCAACCTGGGACGGGAGGCCGAGACGGACCTCACCGAGCGCTACGAGGCCCTGTGTGCGCACTACGGCATGACGGCGACCCGCAACAACCGGGGACGTGGGCACGAGAACGCCAGCATCGAGTCGCCACATGGCCACTTCAAGCGGCGCCTCACGCAGCGCCTGGCGCTGCGCGGCTCCCAAGACTTCACCAGCCTCGATGACTACCAGGCGTTCCTCGATGAAGTAGCCACCGCGATCAACCGCCGTAACGCGGCCCGTATCACTGTCGAGCGTGGCGCCCTACAACCACTACCCAGCCGGCCCGGGACCGACTACGGCGAGCTGACGGTGCGCGTCACTAGCTCCAGCACCATCCAGGTGCGCAAGGTGCTCTACTCGGTGCCATCCCGGCTGATCGGCGAGCGACTACGCGTGCACCTCTACGATGACCGCCTGGTGCTGCACCACGCACAGCAGGTGTTGCTGACGCTGCCGCGCCTGCATGCCACGCCGGAGAGTGGGCGCCTGAGGGCGATCGACTACCGCCACGTGATCGGCTGGCTGGTTCGCAAGCCCCGGGCGCTGGCGGGGCTGACGTTTCGCGACGAGCTGTTACCGGGGGCCGATTGGCGCGAGCTGTACGCTCGGCTAGCCAGCGAGTGGCCGGTCGCCGAGGCCTGCAAGCGCATCGTCGGCGCCCTGGCGCTGGCCGCCGAGCAGGACCAGGCAGAGGCGATCGCCACCTACTGGCTGGGCGCGCTGCAGCGGGGGGAAAGCCCGTCGCTGGCCGAGCTACAGGCGCGTTTCGCCGCCACACCGAGCAAGACGGTCCCCTTCCCCCAAGTCACCCAGCATGAGATCGCCAGCTACGACCACCTGGTCCCCGCCACGCCGGCCACGGAGGTGCGCTGTCATGCCTGACGCCCAGACCCTGCCGCTGCCGCTGCTGCTGCGGCAGCTGCGCCTGCCCACCGTGGCGGCCTGCTGGCCCCAACTGGAGACCCGCGCCCAAGCCGAGGGCTGGAGCCTGCCGCAGACGCTGGCCGCCCTGTGCGAGCACGAACTGGCCGAGCGTGAGCGGCGCCGACTGGCGCGCCACCTCAAGGAAGCCCGGCTGCCGGTGGGCAAGACCCTTGAGACCTTCGAGTTCGATGCGCTCGCGACCGAGCACCGCCGGCAGCTGACTGCCCTGGCGGGCGACACCCAGTGGGTCGACCAGGCCCACAATCTGCTGCTGTTCGGCCCCTCCGGCGTGGGCAAGAGCCATGTGGCCGCTGGACTGGGGCATGCCCTTATCGACCAGGGCTACCGCATCCGCTACGCCACCGCCTCAAGCCTGGTCCAGGAGCTCCAGGCGGCCAAGCAGGCCCTGCGGTTGAGCGATGCCCTGATCAAGCTCGACAAGTACGCCGTGCTGGTGATTGACGACATCGGCTACGTGAAGCGCAGCGAGGCCGAGACCTCGGTGCTGTTCGAGCTGATCGCCCACCGCTACGAGTCGGCCAGCCTGATCATCACCGCCAACCAGCCGTTCAGTGCCTGGGACAGTATCTTCCCTGACAGCATGATGGCGGTGGCCGCCATCGACCGGCTGGTGCATCACGCCACGCTGCTGGAGCTGAGCGGAGAGAGTTACCGGAAACGCGCCTATCAGCGTCAATTACAAGGAGGAAAGGTCGCGTCGTCAGGCTGACGACAACAACCCCACCCAACCGGTCATTTTAATTGTCGCCGACCGGTCAAAGTAGTTGACGCCGGATAGCGGTGCGGGTCATCGGGCCCAGGTGCGAGAGTAGGCTCATTGCGCTTGCCGGCCACTGAGGCACCCACCCAAAGGTGGGCTTGATGCCGAAGGTGCCGGTGAAGCTGCAGGGGATGCGAATCGAACCGCCAGCGTCGCTGCCCTGGTGGAGCAGGCCGAGGTTCAGCGCTGCCGCTGCCGCAGCGCCGCCCGAGGAGCCGCCTGGCGTCAGGCGGTGATCCCAGGGGTTGCGGGTGACACCGTGAAGGGGGTTGTCTGTCACGCCCTTCCAGCCAAACTCGGGCGAAGTGGTCTTGCCGATAATCACCGCGCCGGCGTCACGTAGGTGGCCGCTGATCGGGGCATCGGCCTCCCAGGGGCCGTCCGGACTGCTGGTCGCTGAACCGAATCGGGTCGGCATGCCAGCCGTCAGCGTCAGATCCTTGATGGTGGTGGGGATGCCGTCGAGAGGGCCGCTGGGCGTACCGGCCTGCCAGCGTGCCTCGGAAGCGCGCGCGGCGGTTAGTGCGCCCGCTTCGTCTACATGGGCGAAAGCGTTGACGGCGGGGTTGTCACGGCGGATGCGCGCCAGGCAGTCCTTGGTCAGTTCCACCGGCGAAAGTTCTCGGTGGTGAAACAAGCTGAGCGCCTCAACGGCGCTCAGGTCGGCGAGTTGTGTCGGAAGGGCGGTCATGGTCATGGTATTTCACTCCACGGCTTCGCCTGCGATTCCGGCCTGCTCCAGCATGGCGTGAAGCAGCACGTTGCAGCCGTCATTCAAGTCGCTAGCCTTGGCATTCTCGATTTCGTTGTGACTGATGCCGTTTTCGCAGGGCACGAAGATCATGCCGGCCTGGGTGACACGCCCCATGAAGATGGCATCGTGACCGGCGCCGCTAACGATATCCATGTGCGAACAGCCGATGGCTTCGGCAGCACGACGTACCGCTCCCACGCAGCTGTCGGCAAAGTGTTCTGGCAAGAAATCCGCCGTAGGCGTCAGCTCGAACGCCAAACCATGGCGTTGGCTCGTCTCCTGGATCACCTGGTGGAGTTCCTCGGCCATGGCGGTGAGCGTCTCGCTCTCGAAGTGGCGCAGGTCGATCGTCATCGTCACCTTGCCGGGTATGACGTTGCGCGAGCCTGGGTGCAGGTTGACGACCCCGACCGTGCCACGGCCGTGGGGCTGATGCGCGTTGGCAATGCGGTTGACCGCTTGGGTAATCTCGGCTGCTCCGACCATTGCATCGCGGCGCAGCGGCATCGGGGTCGGGCCAGCATGAGCCTCCAGCCCGGTCAGGGTAAGGTCAAACCACTTCTGGCCCAGGGCCCCCACGACGACCCCGACAGTATTACCGGTGTCTTCCAGAAGCGGCCCTTGCTCGATATGACACTCGAAATACGCCTTGATATGGTCAGGAGTGACGCAGTCTTCTCCTCGGTAGCCAATGGCCTCAAGGGCCTCAGCGGCGCTGATGTTCTCGGCATCGGTGCGGGCCAGCATCTCCTCCAATGCTAGCTGGCCAGTGAAGGCCCCGGAACCCATCATGCAGGGCGCGAAACGGCACCCCTCTTCATTGCTCCAGGCGACGACCTCTATGGGGGCTCGTGTTCGGATATCATGCTGATTCAGAGTGCGAATCACCTCCAAGCCGGCCAGCACCCCGTAAACGCCGTCGAACTTGCCGCCGGTGGGCTGGCTGTCGAGGTGGCTGCCGGTCATGATGGCTGGACTGTCGGGCTCATGGCCTTCGCGGCGAGCAAAGATATTGCCAATGGCATCGATCCGGATGGTGCACCCCTCGGCGCGGCACCACTCGATAAACAGGTCTCGTGACAGACGGTCGAGGTCGGTGAAGGCCTGGCGGTTCACGCCCCCCTTTGGGGTGGCGCCAATCTTGGCCATTTCCATGAGTGCCTGCCAGAGGCGTTCACGGTCGGTACGTAGCTCGGTAGTGGGGCGCAGAACGTTAGCAATGGTCATGAGTCGCCTCTTTGTGATTGTGTGATAGGCACGGCTTGTTGCGCTGTGCTCAGCGAGCTTGCTTGATAAGGTGCAGCAGTGGTGAGTCTTGCTCTGCGTCAAACAAGGTTTCCTGGGAGATCAGCATCTGGTCGGCCATTTCGGCCTCCAGGGCGGACATATGGGCCTCGGCATCCCGCATGTGCTCATCCATCAGCTGGCGAACCCGCTCCTTATCCTCGTTGCGGTACGCCTCGACCAGCTCGCGGTGATAGCGGTGGTTGGCCTCGTCGAACTGCTTGCGCTCTGGTACATAGGCCTTCTTGACTACCACCAGGTCGCGGAGCATGTCGTTGAGAAAACGGCACATGAAAGCGAGCAGCGGGTTGGGGCAGGCCTTGGCCAGCAGGTTGTGAAACTCCAGCTCGAGAAAGCGCTGGCGTCGCTGATCTTCCTCGCCTGGATGATGGCATTCGCAGGCGTCGATATTGGCGGCAAGGCTCTCCAGCGCCTCGGGACTTAGCTTCCCCACAACAGAGACCGCCAGCTCCACCTCCAGGAGGCGGCGCAGCTGATAGACCTGGTGGCCATCTAGTGAGCGGAAGTGCAGGAAGTTGCGCAGCATGCGGCTGGCAGGCTCCATGCTCGGGGTATGTAAGATTGCCCCGCCGCCCGGCCCTGTTTTCAGGGTCACTAGCCCTTCGACCTCGAGGATCTTCAGGGCCTCGCGCACCGTACCTTTGGCACAGCCATAGAGTTCCATGAGGGTCTTTTCATTGGGAAGGCGGTCGCCTTCGGTCATTCCCTCAGACGCGATCCAGCGTTTGATGTCGTCGCTGATCAGCTCAGCCAGCTTCTGTCGACGACGCGGTATCGGAGTCTGGACCATGGATGGTTCCTTGTAAAATGGGGCCTGCTGGGCAGGCCCCGTGAAATGGATTATCGCGCCGTAGCCGTCCCGCCAACGGGCTGGGAGGAACCCTCTAGACGCTCCGGGTGATATTCAGCGTCGTACTCTTGACGAGCCAGGGAAAAGCGCTCGACCACCTCGTGATCCTTCCGCTCGAGCACTAGGCTCAGAGCAACGAAGAGTCCACCGTTGAGCAGCAGTCCCCAGATGCCGGCATGCAGCCCCAGCGGGTTACTGACGGTAGGGCCATAGGTAAGCACCAGCACACAGAGTACGCCGGTCAGCAGGCCCCAGAAGGCTGCCACGGGGTGGGCGCGACGCCAGGTGATGGCACCGATAGTCGGCACAATCAGCTGGGCGGTGCCCGCCAGAGCGGCGATGCCGATGGTCACCAGCAGGCCAGGCACGGTCAGTGCCAGGATATAGGCGGCCAAGGAGAAGGCGACCAGGGAAAGGCGACCGATGGTCACGATGCGCGCCTGACTCGCTTTGCGGTTCACATAGCGCTGGTAGATATCCATGGTCACCACAGTTGAGACCGCATGTATCTGCGAGTTGGCGGTTGACATGGCGGCGGCGGCACCGGCGGCCATGATCAGGGAGGCGAGCAGATATGGTGCATAGTTCATCAGCATGACTGGCAGGATCTGATCTGCGTTCTCCAGGCCAGGTTCGAGCAGAACGCCGGTATAGCCTGTTAGCACGGAGCCGAAGTAGGCGAAGGCCGCCAGCCCTAGCAGGAAGGGCATTAAATTGAACAGGCGGCCGCTCTTCACTGAGTACATGCGCAGCCAGATCTGCGGGCCCATAAAAGCACCGATTGCCACGATCACGAACAGTGAAAACCACATGCTGTAACCCATGTTGCCGTTGGGCCCCGGCATGGTCAGGTGGCCAGGTGAGCTCTGCTGAAGTTGAGCGAAAAGGGCAGCGGGGCCCCCCACCTGCTGTGAGATGTAGTATCCAGCGTACATCATTCCGAAGAACAGCAGCGCGCCGTAGATCACATCGGTCCAGGCGATCGCCCTTATACCGCCAATCCACACGTAAACGATGATGATAAAGTAGAAGAGTAGGGCTGCCAGCCAGAAGGGAATAGCGCCACCGGAAGCCACCTCGATCAGGTAGGCGCCGCCGGTCAGCTGGATCTGCAGATAGGGCACTGTAAACACTAGAGTGATCAAGACGACCAGAATGCGCAGTGCCTCGCTGTTATAGAAATCGCCCATCAGGTCTGATGGGGTCAGATAGTTGAAGCGCTTGCCCAGGAACCAGACACGCTTACCCACCCAGTAGTACATGAAACCGAACAGTAGATTCCAAGCGAGTGCAGTCAGATAGACAGGGCCACTGGTATAGAACGTTGCGTTCGAGCCCAGAAAAGCAAAGGCGCTCCACCAGGTGGCTGCCACTGTGAAGAATACGGCGACACTCCCCATCGCTCGACCTTGAACGAAGAAATCCTCGCTGGTGCCTTGAGACTTCCTGGCGGAGACCACCCCTACTAGCAGAGGAATGATCATGAACGCTGCGATTATAAAGATGCTACCGGTCATGGTGAGGCCTCCTTAACGGCTACGCTGGGGAGCAGGCACACTGCTGCTTCCCCAATTCGTCAGGTAGGCCAGCAGGAACAGGCCGGTGAGGAAGGCCCACCAGCCGAGGTTCCAGACGAATAGGAACGGTGCCCCCATGATCATGGGGTCGATCTTGTTAGCGATCATTATCATTGGGCTTTCGAGCATCACGAAGCCCAGCAGCATGCCGCCGTATATGGCAAGTTTGCATGGAGGAAGGGTCTTTCTCATCTTACCTCCCCTTGTTTTGGTTGGTGGGGCGGTAATCCCTCACGGCCGATGCCGTAGGAGGGGGGTACTGGTGCTGGTGCTCAGTCAATTATTGTATTTATACGTACAAATATAGGTTTAGACCTCGGGATTGCCCCTGTCAAGCTGCTCAGGACGGCAAGCTGGTGGAATGGGGGGTGGCGCCATCGAGTGTTGAGAGCGGGGCAGCGCTGAAAGCGTTGACGGCCGGCGCCTTCATTTCTCGTCTACGTTATGGGAGAAACGCCTACAGGGCCGATGCCCATCAAACGCTTGAACGAGGAACAACAAGATGTTCAGGAAGACACTGCTCGTTTCCGCCGTGGCGGCCGCCATGGTCGCCTCCGCTGCCCATGCCGAGACCCTGCGCTGGACCCGTTCCGCCGACGGCCTGACCCTCGATCCCCACTCCCAGAACGAGGGGCCGACCCATGCGCTGAACCACCAGATCTTCGACGTGCTGGTCTACCAGGACATGGACGTGGAGTACCAGCCGGGCCTGGCCACCGAGTGGCACGTCCACGAGGACGACCCCCACGTCTGGGTGTTCAAGATCCGCGAAGGGGTGACCTTCCACGAGGGCCAGGCGCTGACCGCCGACGATGTGGTCTTCTCGCTGAACCGGGCGCGCCACGAGCACGCCGACATGCGCGGCCTGCTCACCTCCATCAAGGAGGTGCGCGCCGAGGATGACCATACGGTGCACGTGGAGACCCACGACCCCAACCCGCTGCTGCCCAACAACCTCACCAACCTCTTCATCATGAGCCGCGAGTGGGCCGAGGAGCACGGTGTCGAGGAGCCCCAGAACTATGCCGCCGGCGAGGAGACCTTTGCGGTGCGCAACGCCAACGGCACCGGCCCCTTCCGGGTGGTGAGCCGCGAGCCCGACGTGCGCACCGTGCTGGTCCGCAACGACGACTACTGGGGCATCGACCACTACCCCATGGAGATCTCCGAGCTGATCTTCACCCCCATCGAGTCGGCGGCCACGCGCGTGGCGGCGCTGCTCTCCGGCGAGGTGGACCTGCTCCAGGAGACCCCGGTGCAGGACATCGAGCGCCTGGCCAATGCGCCGGGGATCAAGAACGAGCAGGGGGCGGAGAACCGTACCATCTTCCTGGGCATGGACCTGGGTTCCATGGAGCTGCGTGCCAGCGATGCCGAGGGCAACCCCTTCGCCGACCGTCGGGTGCGCGAGGCGATCGACCTCGCCGTGGACCAGAACACCATCCAGGTGGCGGTGATGCGTGGCAACTCCCAGCCCGCCGGGATGATCGCGCCGCCCTTCGTCAACGGCTACTCCGAGGAGCTCGACGTGGTGCTGCCGGCCGACGCCGGTCGCGCCCAGCAGCTGATGGAGGAGGCGGGCTACGGTGACGGCTTCCGGGTCACCCTGCACTGCCCCAACGACCGCTACGTCAACGACGAGCAGATCTGCCAGGCGGTGGTCAGCATGCTGGCGCGCATCGGCATCACCGTGGACCTGGTGGCCCAGACCCGCTCCCTGCACTTCGCCGAGCTGGCCCGGGAGGAGTATGACTTCTACATGCTCGGCTGGGGCGTGCCGACCATGGACTCCGAGTACGTCTTCAACTACCTCTACCACACCAAGGCGGGGGAGCGGGGCAGCTGGAACTTCACCGGCTACTCCGACGAGCGGGTCGACGAGCTGACCGTGGCCATGGGCCAGGAGACCGACGAGGAGGCGCGCAACGCCATGATCGCGGAGGCGTGGCAGATCGTGCACGACGACATCGTCTATATCCCGATCCACCACCAGATGCTCACCTGGTCGATGCGCGACGATATCGACTTCAAGGTGCAGAGCGAGAACACCCCGCACTTCAAGTACCTGCGCTTCGACCGCTAACCTGCAGCCGTGCTCGCCCCTCGGTGGCTACCCGCCGCCGAGGGGCGCTGACGTGGAGACCCCATGCTCGCTTTCCTGATCCAGCGCGTGCTGCAGGCCATCTTCGTGATGTTCGTGGTCGCGCTCATCTCCTTCTCGCTGTTCCACTACGTCGGCGACCCGGTGCTCAACATGCTCGGCCAGGAGGCCACCGAGGCCGACCGCGCGGCGCTGCGCGCCCAGCTCGGGCTCGACCAGCCGGTGGTGGTGCAGTTCTGGCAGTTCATCGTCAACGCCGCCCAGTTCGAGTTCGGCATCTCCTACCGCTCGGCGCGGTCGGTGACCGACCTGATCCTCGAGCGCCTGCCGGCGACCCTGGAACTCGCCATCATCTCGGCGATCTTCGCCGTGGTCATGGGCATCGTGCTCGGCATCTATACCGCCATCCAGCGCGGCAGCTGGCTGTCGAAGTTCATCATGACCGCCTCGCTGATCGGGGTGTCGCTGCCCACCTTCCTGATCGGGATCCTGCTGATCTACGTCTTCGCCGTGGAGCTGGGCTGGCTGCCGGCCTTCGGCCGCGGCCAGACGGTGCGGCTGGGCGACTGGTGGACCACCGGCCTGCTCACCGCCAGCGGCCTGAAGTCGCTGATCCTGCCGGCGATCACCCTGGGGCTCTTCCAGCTGACCCTGATCATGCGCCTGGTGCGCGCCGAGATGCTCGAGGTGCTGCGCACCGACTACATCAAGTTCGCCCGGGCCCGGGGGCTGTCGAAGCGGGTGGTCAACCTGCGCCACGCCCTGAAGAACACCCTGATCCCGGTGATCACCATCATCGGCCTGCAGCTCGGCACCATCATCGCCTTCGCCATCATCACCGAGACGGTGTTCCAGTGGCCCGGGGTGGGGGCGCTGTTCATCACCGCGGTGCGCTTTGTCGACGTCCCGGTGATGGCCGCCTACCTGATGATGATTGCCTTGGTGTTTGTGGTCATCAACCTGATCGTCGACCTGCTCTACTACGCCGTCGACCCGCGCCTGCGCGTGCAGGGAGGTGCCAAATGAGCCAGGACCTGCAACGTACCGACACCCCGCCCGTGGCCGCGAAGCCGCCGGGGGCCCTGCGGACCTTCCTGGCCAGCGATATCGTCTACTCCTGGAAGCGCCAGCCGGTGGTGATCCTGGCGACTCTGGTCACCCTGGTGATGTTCGCCGGGGCCCTGTTCGCTCCCTGGATCGCCCCCCAGAACCCCTTCGACCCGCGCCAGCTCGAGCTGATCGACGCCTTCACGCCGCCGCTGACCACCTCGGACTTCACCGGCAACTTCTACCTGCTGGGCAGCGACAGCCAGGGCCGCGACGTCTTCTCGGCGATCCTCTACGGCTCGCGGATCTCGCTGCTGGTGGGCTTCGCCGCGGTGCTCTTCGCCCTGGCGCTGGGCACCGCCCTGGGCCTACTGGCGGGCTTCCGCGGCGGCTGGCGCGACGCCCTGATCATGCGCATCGCCGATGTCCAGCTCACCTTCCCGTCGATCCTGATGGCGCTCTTGATCTTCGGGGTGATCCGCGGCTTCCTGCCGCGCTCCATGCACGCCGAGGTGGCGATCATCGTGCTGATCGTGGCCATCGGGCTCTCCGACTGGGTGCAGTACGCCCGGGCGGTGCGCGGGGCGACCATGGTGGAGAAGGGCAAGGAGTACGTGCAGGCGGCCCGGGTGATCGGCCTGCCGGACCACCGTATCCTGTTCCAGCACATCCTGCCCAACGTGCTGCGGCCGGTGCTGGTGATCGGCACCATTGGCCTGGCGCTCGCCATCATCGCCGAGGCGACGCTCTCCTTCCTGGGGGTCGGCATGCCGGCCACCCAGCCGAGCCTGGGGACCCTGATCCGGGTCGGCCAGGATTACATGTTCTCGGGAGAGTGGTGGATCCTGCTCTTCCCCGGGGTGGCGCTGCTGCTGCTGGCGCTCTCCGTCAACCTGCTGGGAGACTGGTTGCGTGATGTCCTCAACCCCAAGCTCCGTTGAACCGGGCGCCGTCGAGCAAGTGCCGGGCGACCGCAATGCCGCCGCGATGGGCCACAAGCCTGCCGTTGCCGGGCAGGAACCAGTGCTCTCCGTGCGCCACCTGCGGGTGGAGTTTCCCACCCGCCATGCCACCCTGGTGGCCCTGGACGACGTCTCCTTCGATATCGCGCCGGGCGAGGTGCTCGGCGTGGTGGGAGAGTCCGGCGCCGGCAAGTCGATGACCGGCAACGCCGTCATCCAGCTGCTCGAGCCGCCCGGGCACATCGCCAGCGGCGAGATCCACCTGATGGGGCGGCGCATCGACAACCTGGCGGAGGAGGATTTCGTGCCCCTGCGCGGCCGCCATATCGGCATGATCTTCCAGGACCCGCTCACCAGCCTGACTCCGCTCTTCTCCATCGGCGACCAGCTGGTGGAGACCCTCCGCGCCCACCTGCCGATGAACGAGAGGCAGGCCCGGGAGCGGGCCCTGGCGCTGCTGCGTGAGGTGGGCATTCCCGCCCCGGAGACGCGCCTGGACAGCTACCCCCACCAGTTCTCCGGCGGCATGCGCCAGCGGGTGGTGATCGCCCTGGCACTCGCCGCCGAGCCGGAGCTGATCATAGCCGACGAGCCCACCACGGCGCTGGACGTCTCGGTGCAGGCGCAGATCCTCGCCCTGCTCAAGCGGGTCTGCGCCGAGCGCGGCGCGGCGGTGATGCTGGTCACCCACGACATGGGGGTGATCGCCGAGACCGCCGATCGTGTCGCGGTGATGTACGCCGGCCGGCTGATCGAGATCGGCCCGGTGGGTGAGGTGATCCGCCGCCCCCAGCACCCCTACACCGAGGGGCTGATGGCCTCCATCCCGGGCCTGGCCGAGCGCCGCGAGCGGCTCTACCAGATCGAGGGCGCCATGCCGCGCCTGGCGGCGATCCCGGAGGGTTGCGCCTTCAACCCGCGCTGCCCCCACGCCACCGAGCGCTGCCGCACCGAGCGCCCTGAGCTGCTGCCGGCCGGTGGCAGCCAGGCCGCCTGTTGGCTGCACGACCCGGAGAACCCCGTGGCGCGCCGGGAGGTGCCCCGTGACATCCCTCGTGACACCCGGGAGGTGGCCCGATGAGCCAGACGCACCCCGTTCAGACCGGGTCTCGCCAGACAGGGACGCGCCAGGCTGAGTCCCCCCGGAACGCCGAGAGCGGGGAGGTATTGCTGGAGGCCACCGACCTGGCGCGTCACTTCGATGTCTCCAAGCCCTGGCTCAACCGGGTGCTGGAGCGCGCCGAGAAGCTGACGCTCAAGGCGGTGGACGGGGTGAGCTTCACCATCCGCCGCGGCGAGACCCTCGCCCTGGTGGGGGAGTCCGGCTGCGGCAAGTCCACGGTGGCGCGGCTGATCGTCGGGCTCTAGGGTGCGTTAACAATTGCTGATGGAGATCGGGCTGATTTAGAATATCAGCATTTTTCGGTGATCTATGCCTCGGCTAATGCTACGTGATGACCAATGGGAGCGCATCGAGCACATGCTCCCCGGCAAAGCTTCAGATC
>WPCG01016126.1_pt1 | contig 14499 bp, 15 predicted proteins | sample 5403311 | NCBI WGS metagenome assembly WPCG01 (sample SAMN12869467, study PRJNA574797) | sludge metagenome | isolation source: wastewater treatment of Control | place: China:Beijing | collected 2019-05-17 | reverse complement strand
CTACAAGAGATTGAAGAGCTAGTTTGGTTTTGGGGCTAAGGCCGCTTTGGTTGTTGTTGCCTAAAATCTTTGCGCTGTCGTCTTTGATACCAATGGCACCAAAACCTAAAATACACACCAAGGAGGCCAACACAAAACCATTGTCAAGGCGCGCACATAGCACAATAGCAAAGGTGGCTGTTAACAGAAAAAAGAGCCCGCCCATAGTGGGCGTGTTGGATTTTTTTTGATGGGTTTTTGGGGCAAGGTCATAGATGGGTTGGTTGGCCTTGCGTCGTTTGGCCCAGCGAATAAACCACGGCAAAATAATGACGGTACATGTAAAGGCCAAAAAGAACGCTAGTCCCGCGCGCACGGTGATATACTGAAGGATATTGATGGTGAAAACTTCATAAAGCCAATAAAACATGGAGATCCTGAAGGGGGTGATTTTGGTTTTTAAAAGCAACAGTTTAGTATACTCTTGCTTAAAACCCAAAAAACACGAAAGCAGTTTATGAACCAAACACACAAAACGATTTTAGTGATTACGGATGGAATTGGACACAATCCATCTGCTGAGTTCAACGCCTTTGCCGCGGCCTCCAAGCCCACTTACGACACCCTTTTTAAAACCGTTCCCCACGGGCTTGTGCGCACCAGCGGGCTAGCAGTAGGGTTGCCCGAGGGGCAGATGGGCAACAGTGAGGTGGGCCACATGACCATTGGGAGTGGTCGGATTTTGTACCAAAACCTTGTGAAAATTTCTATGGCCTTAAAAGATGGCTCACTGGCTAAAAACCCAGCATTACAAAAGCTTTTTTCCCAGTGCAGCACGGTGCATGTTGTGGGACTACTTAGCGACGGAGGGGTGCATTCACACCTTGAGCACTTTTTGGGTGTGGCTGATTTGGCTATGCAGCAAGGTAAAAAAGTATGGCTTCACCCCATCACCGATGGCAGAGATGTAAGCCCGAGCTCTGGGCTTGGTTTTGTCAAAACCCTTGCACAAACCCACGGCCATGCGATTGCCTCTTTGAGTGGACGTTTTTATGCCATGGACAGGGACAATCGCTGGGAGCGCGTAGAAGCTGCTTACCGCGCCATGGCAACAGCTACTCCAAAGACAAACGAAACCCCCAGTGCTTACATGGAGCGTATGTATGCAGAGGGTATCAGTGATGAGTTTATCGAACCCACGGCATTTGAAGGTTACGAAGGGATAAAGGCGGGCGAGGGGGTGATTTTTATCAATTTCCGCAACGACCGCATGCGCCAACTGGTTCGTGCCTTTGGCATGGAAGCTTTTGATGGGTTTGGCCGTTCTTTTGTGCCCTTGCATCTTTTGACCATGACCCAGTACGATGGGGCGTTTCCTTTCCCTATCATGTTTGAAGCTGAAGCGGCTGGTCAAACGTTAAGCCGCGCTGTTGCTCAAGCTGGATACACCCAGTTTCATACGGCCGAGACTGAAAAGTATGCCCATGTAACCTTCTTTTTAAATGGCGGGGCAGAGGAGCCTGAGGAGAACGAAACGCGGGTGCTCATCCCTAGCCCCAAGGTCACGACCTATGACTTACAGCCGCACATGAGCGCGCCAGAGGTAACCCAAGCGGTACTAAAAGCCATCGACAGTGCGTATGATTTTATTGTGGTTAATTATGCCAATGGCGATATGGTCGGCCACACGGGCAATTTTGATGCGGCGGTAAAGGCGGTTGAAGCAGTGGATGTGGAGCTTGGAAAAGTAGTTGAAAAAGCCAAAGCCAGCGGGTATAACCTGCTCATTACCAGCGACCACGGCAATTGTGAGGCCATGCAAGATGCCTCCGGAGAACGCCTGACCAACCACACCCTTTTTGACGTGTACTGTTTTGTGATGGCGCCCCATGTGCGCGAAGTCAAGGCGGGTGGCCTGAGCAATATTGCCCCAACGGTCTTGAAGCTGATGCATCTTCCCATTCCCAAGGAGATGGACGAACCTTTGATTTAGGGGGGTGTTTTTGCAAGCACGATGGCAGAACGCTAGCGTCTTGGAATGTTGAAAAATACGTGTTTTTATAAGAAGCATACATAAAGGAGAAATTGTGCGTTTTAGTGGAAAAAATGTGTTGGTCACAGGAGCTAGTAAAGGAATCGGTGAAGCAATTGCCAGAGAATTAGCAGCCCAAGGGTTGAAGGTGTGGATTAATTACCGCTCCAAGCCTGAGGTGGCAGATGCGCTAAAACATAGCATTGAAGAAGCAGGAGGCAAGGCGGCGGTTATTGGTTTTGATGTGACCGACGAAGAGGCGTATGTGGAGGCGATTAAGACGATTGTAGAAGCAGACGGAGAGCTGGCGTATTTGGTCAACAATGCAGGTATCACCAACGACAAACTGGCCATGCGCATGAAAACCGAAGAGTTTATTTCCGTGGTAAATGCAAACCTTACTTCCGCATTTGTAGGATGCAGGGAAGCGCTTAAGGTCATGAGTAAAAAACGTTTTGGTGCCGTGGTAAATATCGCTTCTATTGTAGGTGAGACGGGCAACGCAGGCCAAACCAACTACGCAGCTTCCAAGGGCGGCATGATAGCCATGACAAAAAGCTTTGCCCAAGAAGGCGCTCCCCGTAGCATTCGCTACAACACAATTACCCCAGGATTTATCGCAACAGAAATGACCGACAAGTTACCTGAAGAGATTAAAGAAGCCTATACGGCAAAAATTCCCCTGAAGCGCTTTGGAGCTCCAAGCGACATCGCCCAAGCAGCTGCTTTTTTGCTAAGTGACCACGCTTCCTACATTACGGGAGAGGTGCTGAAGGTCAACGGCGGCATGTACATGTAAGGAAAAATGCACGGCTTTTAAGGTTTTTTTGATAGAATTAGGCAAAATTTTTTAAGGAGTCCCCTATGGCACTACTTGACGAAGTCAAAGAAGTAGTTGTTGAGCAATTAAATGTTAACCCCGATGAAGTGAAGCCAGAATCAAAGTTTGTTGAAGATTTGGGCGCAGATTCGCTGGATGTTGTTGAGTTGGTAATGGCTTTGGAAGAGAAGTTTGATATTGAAATCCCTGATGCAGATGCTGAAAAAATCGTCACCGTTGGCGATGCGATTAAATACATCGAAGACAACAAGTAGTCTACCATTTTTGCCCGTCGTTGGCGGGCATCCCCCTATTCCCCGTTTAAGGAGCTTTCATTGAGACGTGTTGTTGTTACCGGAATTGGTATGATAAATTCCCTTGGATTGGATAAAGAGAGTTCTTTTAAGGCTATCGTTGAAGGCAAATGTGGCATTAAAAGCATTACGTCGTTTGATACATCCAACCATGCTGTTAAAATTGCAGGAGAAATTCTTGATTTTGACCCGACAACCGTTATGGATGCAAAAGAAGTCAAAAAAGCAGACCGTTTTATCCACTTGGGGCTAAAAGCAGCCCAAGAAGCGATGCAAGATGCCCACGTGGAAAATTTTGACCCTGAGCGTTTTGGTGTAAGTTCTGCTTCTGGTTTTGGCGGCCTGCCAACCATTGAACGCAATACTATTGTCATGAACGAAAAAGGACCAAGACGTCTTTCGCCCTTTTTTATTCCCTCTGCCCTGATTAACATGCTAGGTGGAATGGTTTCCATTGACTATGGAATCCGCGGCCCCAATCTTTCTTCTGTAACAGCGTGCGCGGCAAGTACCCACGCTATTAGTGAAGCGGCAAAAACCATTATGGTAGGTGCTGCGGATAAGATGCTTGTGGTGGGTGCCGAGGCAACCATTTGTGGTGTGGGTATTGGCGGCTTTGCTGCTATGAAAGCCCTTTCAACCCGCAACGATGACCCCCAGAGCGCTTCGCGTCCTTTTGATTTAGACCGCGATGGCTTTGTGATGGGCGAGGGAGCAGCAGCGTTGGTGCTTGAAACGTATGAAGATGCCTCGGCACGCGGTGCACATATCTATGGAGAGTTGGTGGGCTTTGGTGAGAGTGGTGATGCACACCACATCACAGCACCCACGCTTGATGGCCCTTTGCGTGCCATGGGCGCAGCGTTGCGTATGGCTAAAGTTGACAAGGTAGATTACATCAATGCCCACGGTACTTCAACGCCCGTTAATGACAAGAACGAAACAGCCGCAGTTAAGACGCTTTTTGGAAGCAATGTACCGCTCATGAGTTCTACAAAAGGGCAGATTGGCCACTGCCTTGGTGCCGCAGGCGCCCTAGAGGCGGTTATCTCTTTGATGGCAATGCGCGATAGCATTCTTCCTCCAACTATCAATTACACCACGCCAGACCCCGAGTGTGACCTTGACTACATCCCTAACGTAGCACGAAAGATGGAGCTAAATGTGGTGATGAGCAACTCTTTTGGATTCGGCGGAACCAACGGTTCAGTAGTTTTCAAACGGGCCTAAGGAGCGTTTATGGCAACCTATTTGGAGTTTGAGCGCACCATTCAGCAGATTGATGAAGAGATTGCCAGTGCGCGCATTAAAGGTGATGCGCACGCGGTTGAGATTCTCCAAAAAAATTTAGAAAAAGAGGTTGCTAAAACCTACAAAAATTTGAGTGATTATCAAAAACTGCAATTGGCGCGTCACCCTGATCGTCCCTATGCGCTGGATTATATACGCGCTCTTTTAAAAGATGCCTACGAAATTCACGGAGACCGTGCTTTTCGGGATGATGGGGCGATTGTTTGCTATATTGGCTACCTTTCTGGTCAAAAAATCGTTGTTATTGGGGAGCAAAAAGGGCGCGGCACAAAAAACAAGCTAAAGCGCAATTTTGGCATGCCCAACCCCGAAGGTTACCGCAAAGCATTGCGCGTGGCCAAAATGGCGGAGAAGTTTGATATTCCTGTACTCTTTTTGATTGACACACCTGGTGCTTATCCTGGGATTGGCGCGGAGGAGCGAGGGCAAAGTGAAGCCATTGCGCGCAACCTTTACGAGTTGAGTGACTTAACGGTTAAAAGCATTGCGGTGGTGATTGGCGAAGGGGGAAGCGGAGGGGCTTTGGCCATTGGCGTAGCAGACCGTTTTGCCATGATGCGGTATTCTGTTTTTTCGGTCATTTCTCCCGAGGGATGTGCCGCTATTTTATGGAATGACCCCGCCAAGCAAGAGAGTGCTACTAAAGCGATGAAAATTACCGCAGAGGATTTAAAAAATTATAACCTCATTGACGCAGTGATTGATGAGCCTATCATTGGAGCTCACCGCAATAAAGAAGAAGCCATTAAGGCGCTAGGAGAGTATGTAATTGCTTCTCTTGAAGAGCTTGGCAAACAAGAAGAAAAAGCCCGCCTTGATGCACGCTATGCTCGCATTCTCTCTATGGGTGCTTTTGAAGAATAATCCTCGCACGTTCGTATAGACTTAGTAAAACAGCGTTACATGTAAACCCGTTTTGAGTTTACATGTAACAAGAAAGAGGTCTTATTTGACCTCTTTCCAAATCTTCTCTTTCCAAAGATAGGCAAAGATACTTAAAATCACAAAATATCCCATGATGTAAAGCCCTACGCGTTCCCGCTCTGCTTTCTTGCTGTCTCCAATGCTCTCCATGTATTCTACCACTTGAAGTTGTGCTTCTTGGGTTAGACCTACGCGTGGCATAGAGGTGCCTTCAAGGTGTTTTTGTGGGTTATTGATGAAGGTTTCAAGAAAGTGGTGTCCACGCGCGCGAATCATGGGCGAGAGGTCGGGCGGAACAGTTCCCATGTAGGCAAGAATTGCGTCAACTTCTGTTGGCATTAGTTTGCCGTTGTCGTATTTCATGCCATGGCAGCGCAAACATGCGTCATCAAAAATTTCTGCTCCAGTCGTGGATGAGGGTGCAATGGATTTAAGATAAGCAACAATATCTGCAACCTCTTGGTCAAGATCGCCACCTAAACCATAAAAGCTTGTCATCGGATGGGGATTGTTTTCATTAAACTTGTGGTCAACCATCATGGCTTTTGCAGGGTCTTTAATGAGGGCAGCTAGGAAAGTTGCATCGTAAATGAGTCCTGCGCTGCTTAAGTCTGGCGGCACAACACCAAAAGCCATAGACGCGCTTTGGTTGTCCATGGCAAAAGGCATTCCTTGAGATTCAAGGCCATGACATCCAATACATCCTGCCCTCATAAAGGCTTCAGCGCCTCTGGCGGCATCGCCTACTTTGCCACTGCGCTCAAGGTCTTGAAACTGAAAATCAGCAGGTGCCACTGCGGGGTGAAGTTTACTGTGCGCATAAGGTTCAACGCCGATGTACACAATTGCAGTCAAAAAGACTACAACGGCTAAAATTTTAAATTCTTTCATTAGGCACCTCGTCTTTTTTCATTTTTGGTAATAAACGGCAGGGCCACAAAAAGACCAATAAAGACCATCGAAGCAAAGAAGCCTACCCATGCGTTTGCACCAGTTGCTGGAAGTTTTCCATAGACAGTCAAGACAATCATGTCTGCAATGAGCACCCAAAACCAAATGTTAAACAATCCACGCTGGCTTGCTGGTGCAACCACAGGGCTTTTGTCAAGCAAGGGGAGCAAGAAAAAGGCAACGTTGGCAAAACCAAACGCCATCAAACCGATGTCTGCAGCAGAAAGTGGGCCTACGTCAAAAAAGAAGCCACGCAATACTTCATAGCTCCACAAGAAATACCACTCAGGGTAGATGTGGGCTGGGGTTTTCATAGGGTTGGCAGTTTCAAAGTTGATAGGATCCATAGCGAAGTTGAAATGGAAACTTACCAAATAGAAGAAGAAAACCATAAAAACAGAAACAACATAAAAGTCTTTTGAAAGGAACATAGGCCAAAAAGGGACAACTTTGGACTCTTTTTTGTTCCCTGCTTTGTATTTTTCTGCTTCTGCGTCAAAATCCAACTCTTCGCCAAGCTCGTTACTGACGTGTGGCATGCGCAAGGAGTAGAAGTGAATAACAATAACAAGCATAATCACCAAAGGAAGCAAGAGGACATGAAGCATGAAAAAGCGTGTTAGCGTCGCATCTGCTACCGCAAAATCCCCACGAATCCAAATGACAAGCTGTTCTCCAATAAACGGAACACCGCCAAAAAGGTTGGTGATAACCTGAGCTGCCCAGTAGCTCATTTGGCCCCAGGGAAGCATGTAGCCACTAAACGCTGCAGCAGAGAACATGCCAAAAAGCATCATCCCGCTAATCCAGATGATTTCGCGTCCGTTTTTATACGCTCCATAATAAATAGCTGTAAGCATATGAATATAAATAACCAAGAATGTTGCTGAAGCAGCCACCCCGTGAATATGCCGCCATAGCCACCCATAGGCTACCTCGTGCATAATCGTGTAGTTGACGCTGTCAAAAGCTTGGTGAATGTCTGGTTTGTAGTACATTAATAGAAAAATGCCCGAAACGACCAAAAGTCCAAAAAGGGTAATTAAAACAACCCCCATCGCCCAAAGAAAGTTAATGTTTTTTGGAATCCAATACTCCGTCATTAACACTTTGCCTAGCGTGCGCACGGCCAAACGTTGGTCTAGCCAGTCCACAACCCCGTTTGCTTTTTCAAACTGTGCCATAAATCATACTCCTTTGCTTATGCATTGCCGACGAGTTTGGCATATTCAGGGCCTTCCTCGCCCAAAACAAGCTTTGTACCGTCAATTTTAAAGGGAGGGATATCAAGAGGTCTTGGAGGAGGGCCAAAGGTGTTGACACCACTCGCGTCAAAGACGCCTCCGTGACAAGCACAGATAAAGTCCTGAGTGCGCGGTCTCCAGCTGGGGATACAGCCAAGGTGTGTGCACAGGCCAATGACTACGGTGTAACTGGCATCGCCAACAACAACATCACGCGCTGAATTTTTAGTCATTTGTGAACTTTTCTTAAGAATAAAAACAGGTAGCTTTCGCCACTCGATAGTGCGGATTTCGCCCATTTCCATGGGAGAGAGATCTACAGTGGTAAAGCCTGCGGAGATAACACTTGGGAGGGGATCCCATGACGCTTTCATGGCACCTAGGGCAAAGACACCGCCAACCGCAGCGACTCCACCAAAGGCCATGCCAAGAAAGTCACGTCTACTTTGCTCAACAGCCATTGTTTTCCTTTCGTGAGTATTTAAGATTTGGGGTAGATTGTAGCCAACAGATAATTAAACTTTCATTGACCTTGGTCATTTTTCCTTGAAATGTCATCATTCTGTTATGAAACCGTTCCCGCTTACGCAATCCTACCGCAAAAGTATAGCAAAAAAAAGTGTGGTAAAAAATAGCTATTGACTAAAATTATTGATTAATATTTATTAACTTTTAGAATTAATCCTAATATAAATATGCAAAATATCTAGCGCTGCTGGCGTGATGCCGCTGATTTGGCTGGCGGCAAAGAGGGTGGGAGGTTTGTGAGTGAAAAGCTTCTCTTTGATCTCATTGCTTAAGCCACCAATGGCGTTAAAATCCATATTTTCTGGGATTTTTACCTCCAATAGCCCTTCCATTTTTTCAATCTGGTCTTGCTGTTTTTGGATGTAATTTTCGTATTTGGCTTCGATAACAATCTGCTCGCACGCTTGGGCTGTAAAGGTTTCGGCTTCGGGAAGCAACAGGGGGAGTTTTTCGACGGTAAAAGTCTTACGGGCTACGATTTTTTGCAAACACATATGGTCTTTTGCCCCTTCTTCTTCCATAGAGGCTAAAAGCGCGCTGTTTTCTTTGGAGGGGGAAATGAAACGTTCGTGCAAGAGCGACAAGCCTATGGTGGTCTGCTCTTTGAGTTTTAAAACTTTTTTGTGACTCTCTTCGTCAATAAGACCAAGCTTGTAGCCATAACCCCCTAAGCGCAAGGAGGCGTTGTCTTCTCGTAGCAACAAGCGGTATTCGGCGCGAGAGGTGAACATACGGTAGGGCTCTTTGGTGCCTTTGGTGACCAAGTCGTCGATCATCACCCCAATGTACGCCTCATCCCTGCGTAGCACAAGAGGTTCTTTGCCTTCAAGGCTCAATACAGCGTTTACACCAGCCATAAAGCCTTGCGCGGCGGCTTCTTCGTAGCCTGTGGTGCCGTTGATTTGGCCAGCGCAGTAAAGGCCTTGCACGGGTTTGGTCTCTAAGGTGTGGTAAAGCTGTGTGGGGTTGACGTAGTCATACTCGATGGCATAGCCGTAGCGCACGATTTTGGCTTGTTCAAAACCTTTGATGCTGCGGATAAGTTCAAGCTGTACATCAGGCGGCAAAGAGGTGCTAAGGCCGTTGATGTAGTATTCGGTGGCATCAAGGGTTTGGGGTTCCACAAAAAGGTGGTGACGCTCTTTGTCGCGGAAACGGTTGATTTTATCTTCGATGCTGGGGCAGTACCGTGGCCCTACGCCTTCAATCTGCCCTGTAAAGAGGGGTGCACGGTAAAAGTTACCCTCGATGATGGCGTGGGTGCGCGCGTTGGTGTAAGTGATGTAGCAAGGAAGCTGGGTGGGTGAAAAAGTCTCCTTGGGGGTGCGAAAGCTAAAAGGAGCAGGTTGCGCATCGCCTGGCTGCACTTCCATGGCTGAAAAATCAATGCTTTTGGCATCTAGCCTAGGACAGGTTCCTGTTTTGAGTCGTCCAAGCTCCAGCCCAAGTTCTTTCAGGGAAGCAGAAAGCTTATACGCAGCAAATTCGCCCACGCGTCCTGCTTCTTGGCGAAGTTCGCCCACGTGAATGAGTCCTCGCAAAAAGGTGCCTGTAGTGAGGATGACCCTAGGGGCGTGGTAGTGGTTTTTTAAATGGGTAATAACACCCGTTACTGCTCCCTCTTTAGTAGTGAGGGCTTCGGCAATCTCTTGGGCCACGTCGAGGTTGTCGGTGTTGAGAATGAGGTTACGCATATAGATACGGTAGCGGTCCATGTCGATTTGAGCGCGCGAACCTCGCACGGCAGGGCCTTTGGATTCGTTAAGAATGCGAAACTGAATACCAGTACTGTCTGTGGCTAGTGCCATTTGACCGCCTAGGGCATCGAGTTCTTTGACAAGGTGACCCTTGGCAAGTCCTCCGATGGCAGGGTTGCAGCTGGTTGCGCCAATCTGTTCTGCTAGAATAGTAATAAGAAGGGTTTTTTTGCCCATGCGAGCGGTTGCGAGCGCTGCTTCAATGCCTGCGTGTCCGCCGCCCACAACGATAATGTCGTATTTCATGATAGGTCCTAAAAAGTAGTGGCTTTTGCCTCTGAGAGCGCCTTGCCGACTGGGTGCTACGTGTTGTGCTTAGGGGGCGGATTATACCACATCTTTGGTATAATACCTCTTTTGGCAAAGGGGACAAGGCGATGTTTACAGGTTTGATTCGGGAAAAAGCTTCGGTGGTCTCTTTTTCGGGAGATGTCTTGACGCTTAAGGCTTCGTATCGCCCGCGTATTGGAGACAGTATTGCTATTAATGGCGCATGTTTGACCGCTGTGCGCGTAGGGGAGGGACTTTTTAGTGTAGAGCTTTCGCCTGAAACAAGGGCGCACATCGCCCATGAAAACCTCACGGGTCAGGTGCATATGGAGCCGGCGATGCAAGTGGGCGACCGGCTGGATGGGCACTTTGTTCAAGGACATGTGGATGCTATAGGGCAAATAACCAAACTCGAACACAACGGCAATGCGTTGGAGATGTATATTGCCCTTCCTGAAGAGGCGATGGTGTGTATGATTCCCAAGGGTAGCGTTGCCATTGATGGCGTGAGTTTGACTATCAATGCTGTCTCTAAAGAAGAGATACGCCTTACGCTCATTCCTTTAACCCTGCAAGACACCTTGCTTGGCACGTACCGCGTGGGAAGGCGGGTTAACGTAGAAAGCGACATGCTGGTGCGCTCTTTGCACCACATGCTGTCACGAAAAAAAGAGAAAGGCTGGGAAGAGGTGGAACATTGGATGCGTCTGTATTAGTACATTTTACCAACCGCTGGGGTGGGGTAAGTGTGCCGCCGTATGCCACCAATAACCTTGCATTTCACGTGCAGGATAATCCTTTACATGTAAAGGAAAACCGTGCCCTTACATGTAAGCATCTTGGCATTGTGCATGTGGCCGACATGGAGCAGGTGCATGGGACGCAGGTGCGCCATGTTACGACGCTTCAAACCCAAACCTTTGAGGCGTGCGATGGCCTGATTACACGCGTGGAAAACCTTGCGCTCATGGTGCTGGTGGCAGATTGTATTCCTGCGTTGATGTACGACCCCCGCACCCGCACTATTGCTGCTTTACATGTAGGAAGGGCAGGTGCTTTTTCAGGAATCATTGCGGTGGCCCTAGAGCAGATGCGCCACTCCTATGCGGTTGCCCCTGAGCATTTACATGTAAGCCTTGGCCCAAGCATTGGAGGGTGTTGTTATGCGCTAGATGGCTCTGTGCTGGAGGAGGCAAACAACAAGTTTGGGGCTTATGTGCGTGGACAAAAGCTGGATTTGCGGGCTTTGGCAAAGGGGCAATTGCAAGCAGCAGGTGTGCGCCACATCCAAGAGGATTTTCCTTGCACGTGTTGTGGTGAGGACTATTTTTCTTACCGCAAAGAAGGAAAAACAGGAAGAATGGCGGGTATTATTATGCTAAGGGGCGCCCATGGGCATTAAGAAAGAGGCTTTTGAAGTGTATGCCCAAGGGGCGGCTTCTGCCCTTAGCGATGCGGTGGTGCAAAGCATCGTGGAAAAAGCGCGAAAATACGATGTAGCCATGTTTCAAAACCCCGATTTATTGGCTCACTTGTGTGACACCTCTACGCCTCCTTGCGTGCTCTCTAATGCTGCATGCGACCATGTGGCTTCCTTGCTAACGTGGCTCATTGAGAGCCAAAACGCTGCCCAGCTCAGTAGCGACACGGGAAAAAGTAAATCTTAAACTATTTTTGAGTAAAATCACGGCTCAATCTCACACACACCAATCCTTGAATGGTTGCAACACTGGTTGTTAAGGGGTGTGGCGGATAAACCAAAAATTCGGGCAAAAGCCCATAAGGAGACATCATGGTAAGCATGAAAGACCTGCTTGAGTGCGGGGTACACTTCGGACACCAGACACGCCGCTGGAATCCAAAAATGAAAAAGTTCATCTTCGGTGAACGCAAAAACATCTACATTATCGACCTTCAAAAAACGTTGCGATACTTTCGCTACACCTATACAGTGGTGCGTGATGCAGCCGCTGAGGGTAAAACCGTATTGTTTGTAGGCACCAAAAAACAAGCCAGCCAAGCTATTAAAGAATACGCTGAAAAATGTGGTATGCCTTATGTAAATCACCGCTGGTTGGGTGGTATGCTCACCAACTTCCAAACCATTAAACAATCTATCCGCAAGCTTGAAGTAATTGAAGCAATGGAAGAAGATGGTTCTATTAACCTTTTAACTAAAAAAGAAGCGTTGATGCTTCGCCGTAAAAAAGAGCAATTGCTGAACTATCTTGGCGGCCTTCGCAACATGAAAACCATCCCTGATATGATTTTTGTGATTGACACCGTAAAAGAAAAAATCGCCGTTCAAGAGGCAAACCGCTTGCGCTTGCCTGTTGTAGCACCTATCGATACCAACTGTGATCCTGATGTGGTAGATTTCCCAATTCCAGGCAACGACGATGCGATTCGCTCTATCCAACTCTTTTGTAAAGAGATGAGTGAAGCTATCATTGAAGGCCGAGAAATTCGTGCTCAAGACGCACTTCCTGAAGAAGAGGGTGTAAGTGACGAAGAGAAAAAACAAGTGATCGACGAAGCAATCGCTGATGAAGATCTTTTTAGCGAAGAAGAAGAGACCGAAGGAGACGCGTAATGGCAATTTCAGCAGCAATGGTAAAAGAACTGCGTGAGATGACAGGTGCGGGAATGATGGACTGCAAAAATGCGCTAGCAGAAACTGCTGGTGACATGGACAAGGCCGTTGATTTACTCCGTGAAAAAGGCCTTGGCAAAGCTGCTAAAAAAGCAGACCGTTTGGCAAGCGAAGGATTGGTAAGTGTGGAAGTCACCGAGGATTGCACCATGGCAACCTTGAGCGAAATCAACTCTGAAACAGACTTTGTGGCCAAAAATGAAAGCTTTCAAGCTCTAACCCAAAAAACAACTGCGCACATTCAAGCAAACAGCTTTTCAAGCGTAGAAGAGTTGATGGAATCTACCATCAGTGGAGTAAATTTTAAAGAGTATTTCAATACCCAAATTGCTACTATTGGTGAAAATTTGGTTGTACGCCGTTTTGCGACAGTCAAAGCGGGAGAAAATGGCGTGGTAAACGGCTATTTGCACTCCAATGGAAAAGTGGGTGTTATTATCGCCGCTGCGTGCGATAGCCAAAAAACAGCTAAAGCAGCAGCAGAGTTTATCCGAAGCTTGTGTATGCATGCCGCAGCCATGAAGCCCCTCTACCTTAGCCACGCGTCTTTGGACCTTGAATTTGTTGAAAAAGAGACCGTAGCACTGATTGCAGACATTGAAAAAACCAACGAAGAGTACGCGCGTCTTGGCAAGCCTCTTAAAAAGGTACCCCAATACGGAAGCCGTTTGCAGCTGACAGATGCCATTATGGCTGAGGCTGAAGAAGCGATTAAAACGGAGCTTCGTGCACAAAACAAACCTGAGAAGATTTGGGATAAAATCATCCCTGGTCAGCTTGAGCGTTTTGTGGCAGACAATACCCAACTTGACCAGCAATTCACCCTTTTGAACCAGTTTTACGTGATGGACGACAAAAAGACCATCGCGCAAGTAGTGGCGGAAAAAGCGGCAGAGCTTGGCGGAACTATCGAACTTGTTGAGTATGTGCGCTTTGAGCTCGGTGAAGGCCTTGAAAAGAAAAAAGAGGACTTTGCTGCTGAAGTAGCTGCACAGATTGGCTAATTTTTTTGGGCGAGCACACTGTGCTTGCCCCCTTCTTTAAAAAAGGAGATTCATGGCACTTTTGGAAGCCAAACATCTCTCCCACGCTTTTGATTATCCGCTTTTTAATGACCTCTCTTTTACCCTTGATGGTGGCCAAAGTATGGCTATTGTGGGTGTTAGCGGCTGCGGAAAATCAACCTTGTTGCACATTTGCTCTACCTTGTTGGCGCCCAAAGGAGGGGAGGTTTATTTTGAGCAAATCCCCCTGTATGGTGCCAAATCGCGCAATGCTTTACATGTAAGGCGTGAACAGTTTGGGATTATTTTCCAATCCCACTATCTGTTTAAGGGGTTTACCGCAAAAGAAAACATACAGCTCTCCGCCTTGCTTGCCCAGACTCCCTTGGATGAGGCATTGTGCGAACGTCTCGGGATTGCTAGGGTATTGCATCAAAAAATTGGTGAGCTTTCTGGTGGCCAACAGCAGCGCGTTTCTATCGCGCGAGTGCTGTCCAAAAAACCTCGGGTTATTTTTGCCGATGAACCTACAGGGAATCTTGACCAAGGTACGGCAAAAGAGGTAATGGACGTGTTGTTTGAATATATTAAAACCCATGATGCCGCCTTGATGCTTGTGACCCACGACCTTGCTCTTGCTAAACAGTGTGACCGTGTGTTTGGCTTAGAGGATTTGATGCTTGTAGAGCGCTAACATGGAATTTGTGCGCTA
>WPCG01017600.1_pt1 | contig 14501 bp, 12 predicted proteins | sample 5403311 | NCBI WGS metagenome assembly WPCG01 (sample SAMN12869467, study PRJNA574797) | sludge metagenome | isolation source: wastewater treatment of Control | place: China:Beijing | collected 2019-05-17 | reverse complement strand
GCCACAGACCAATGAAAGCCGTGAAAATCGCCATAGCCCCACTGTGTGCGGTACTTGGATGCAACGAGTCTGAGGACCTTATCCTTGTCGGCTAAGCGCTCTTGAAGGCGACGCTTGGCTTCAATCGTGGCAAGCTCGTAATCGTAGCCCACGTCCCTTAGCAGGTCGTAATCGTACTGGTTCCACATGCCATTGCTTTCATGGTTAAAGCCTGCATTGATGTATAAAATTAAGTTGCCACCGGAATCCCAGGTTGGCTTTTGAAACATGCCAGAAGCTAAAAAGATGCCATTTAAAAGAAGCGTTGTGGCAAATATCACCACCACAATGCTCGCTACGGCGGCAAATGGCTTTATGTGCTTGCGCCAGTTTTGCATAAAGCCAGTGTAATCGTAAAAGGCAAAGAAGTGCAAATAAAGGGCCAATGTGAAAATAGTGCCCACCGAGCGAAAGAGGCTACCAAGGGCAAAGCAAATCCCAGTTAAGACAAGCCACTTCAAATGAAGCCTACCGTTAACCACCTTGAAATACAAGAGTATACCTGCATAGAAAAAGGGAATGGCAAGGTTTTGCGTGTCTAAAAACCCGTTAAAAAAGATAAAGGGGGCATTAAAGGCCATGATAAGAAAGGCCACAGGCTTTCGCTCGCCGCACATCTCTTTGGAAATCGCGTAAACCAAGAGGGTGGTTGCAAGGGAGAAAAGCACATTGGTGAGCTTCATGGCCACCAGGCTGCCACCAGTGAAAGCATATACCACGGCATAAAGCAAGGTGGAGAAGACCAAATGCGGGTAGGTGTGCAAGTAATTTTGGTCTTGAAAACGCGAGAAATCGCCACTGGCAATCATGCCTGCGGACTCCCACATGCGCCCAAAGTCGGATACTTGAGCGGTGGGGACAGCAAAGACCCAATAAAGCCGCAGGCCAAGACCTAAGATTAGGGCAGCGCCTATAAAGGCATACATGACTCTGGTATCCTTGGTTAATGGCGTGCTTAAGCGGTCGAGGCCTATAAAGGTCGCAAAAAAGAAGCCTGTTAGGGCCAGACTCACCAGCGAAGGTACCCAAAAATGGGGCACCTGAATGTAGTTAATGTTGACGACGATGGCGGTAATTAAAAAAAAGCCTATGGCGAGCAAGGCTTTGGCCATAACATCTTGTAGCTGTTTCAAATCAATTGTCCTCCTTAATCCGTAACCATCACAGGCTTTAAGGCGATCTCGCAGCCAATGTTGGCTTTAAACTGCAAAAGCCCCATGGATATCTCCTCGTCCACAGTGGCAGGGCCTATATCTAGACGCATGATGCCCCTTTGATAATACCAGGCCTGAAGGGCATAAACCAGATACTCCATAGGCCGCACATGCTGGTAGGCCTCTAAATGCCCCCAGTAGATGACCTGGGCTGTGGCTGGCGTAACCTGATAGACAAGGGCAGCAGCAAGGTCTATGCCTTGGTAGGTCACAACAAAGGCCTGAACGGCATGAGGCACAGCACATTCAAGGGCCATGATTGCCTCACAGCTTAACTTAAGGGGGTAACCCTTTTCCTGACGGTTTTTAGAAATGATGCCATAGGCTCTCGCAATGGGCGTGGCTTCAAAGGAACACCCTTCTGCCTCTGCCCGTTTGAGGTTTTTGCGAAAGCTGCGTGACACCCGCTCAAGGTAGAGGGCGCTCTCGCAAAGGGGCAACCATTGGTTCACATGGGGATAGGCACACCTAAAGCCGCTGTCATAAAGCATTGCCGTATGCAGGGCTAGCTGAGCGTCATAAGGCTCTGGAGCAAGGGTCCATTCCATTTTATAAGCCCCTTTGGTGGCATGGGCCTTAAGGGCCTTAAAGCAAAGGCGTTTTTGCTGGGCTGTGATTTTGGGGTGAAAGGCCATCTGAGAAAAGGGCGCCGAGTAAGGAGCCTTTAGCATAGGACTACCCTCTTTATCTGAGACACGGCCAATGATAAGCCAAGCCAATTCCCCCTCACCCTCTGTAAACACCAAGCGGTAGACCTCCTGTGCCAAATGGGCATGGACCTGGTGAAAGGCATCGGTGTCGTAAAGTGTTGGCGCTGGAAGCTGGGGTGCGTAGGTCTGCTGAAGTGGCGCTTCCTCAAGGGTAAGCACGTTGATGAGGGTTTGCTTCATAAGGGTTGCTCCTCTATGCCGTGTAGTTGCTCGACGATGTAGGTTGGGCGGTTGCGTGTGGCGTCGAAATTTCGCCATAGGTACTCTCCGATGACACCTAGGGTGAGCATTTGAATACCCGAGAGGAGTAGCACAGTGATCATGAGCGTCGTCCACCCTTGTACAGGCACGTCAAAGACGATTTTATTGATGGCTAAGTAGGCGCTGGCAAGAATGCCTAAAATAAAGATGGCAATGCCCATACCCGAAATAAAGCGGATGGGTACGTAGGAAAAGGCCATAAAGGAATCCACAAAGAGCTTGATTTTTTTCGCGAGGGTCCATGAGGACTTCCCAATTTCACGTTTTTGCCTCACATAGTAGACGGCGTCGGGCTCAAACCCTGTCCAAAGGACCTGGCCTACGATGGAGGAGTTTTTCTCGCTCATCTTCACCAGCACGTCTCGTACGCGTTTATCAATGAGAAAGCAGTCAAAACCGCCTTCTGGCATGTTGGAAATGGCATAGCGCTTCATGAGCTTATAGTAACAGTTCGATAGCCACTTTTGTAGCTTACCGTCTTTTCGATCTTCCCGCACGGCAATGACGAGCTTTGAGCCCTTTTGCCATTTTTCATACATTTCAAAAATCATCTCTAAGGGCTCTTGGAGGTCTGCTGCAACCATGGTCATGCAATCGCCTGTTGCATGGGCAAAGCCTGCGAGGACCGCGATATGTGACCCAAAATTCTTAGAGAGCTTTACCAGCTTAAAGCGGGGGTCTTTTTCATGTATTTTTTTTAAAACGTCATATGAATGATCCTTTGAACCGTCGTCGACGCAAATCACTTCAATGTCAATGTCCGTTCGGCTAAACACCTTTTCCTGAAAGGCGTCATACAGTGGCATGAGGTTTAACTCATTATGATAGACTGGTACAATTATTGACAACTTGTTCATAGAACACCCCTAAACCTTTAGTCTTCATTATCTCGTTTATTTTATCACTCAAGGTGACCAAATGCAATGAGGGACAGCCGTATTCGCACACGTTGCCCCTCTTTGAAACACAATTGTATTATTTTCTAGCGTGGAGCTCCTGCACAATGAAGCTTGCCACGTGCTCAGCATAAGAGCCTGTTCCAAAGCCAGCATCAAAACCTAGCTCTTTTGCTAGCTCATAGGAAATTCTTGGCCCACCTGCACACACCACAAGCTTGTGACGAATACCCTCGGACTCTAAAAGCTCAATGAGCTGGGTCATATTTGGTATGTGAACATCCTTTTGGGTTACAATTTGTGACACGATGATGGCATCTGCTCCAAGGGCAATGGCCTTTGCCACAAGCTCTTCATTTGGAACCTGTGCGCCTAGGTTATAGGCCTTAATGCCGTGGTAGCGCTCAAGGCCATAATGCCCATCGTAGCCCTTCATGTTCATAATGGCATCTATACCCACTGTATGGGCATCTGTTCCAGTGCATGCACCGACAATGACAATATCACGGTCAAAGTGCTCTTCAATAAAGGCCTCTACACCGTATTTGTCCATGACATCTGAGTCTACCTTTGGTACCTCAATTTGGGTGTAATCCACTGTATGCGTGCACTTGCCATACATGATGAACATGGTATAGCCAACACCTAAATCCTGTGCGTACACCACTTGAGGCTCTTCCATGCCCATTTTTATTAAAAGCTGCCTTGCGGCCTCCTTGCTTTCTTCGTTGCAGGGAATGGGAAGCGTAAAGGTAAATTGCATCATCCCGTCGTTCATGGTGTCGCCGTAGGGTTTTATTTTCGTTAAATCCAGTCCAGAATTGACAGCCATTAGTTTGCACCTCCAAGCATCATTGGGATAAAGGGGTTGAAGTAATGCTCGCCTTTTTGGGTAACCCCATCAAGCCCCTTACCGCCATCCATTTTTCGGGTAACATCAGCGAACTTACCCTGCTCAATCGTACTCATGATGCCTATTTGCTCAATATCCTCGAGCATATCTGCCGCTTCCTTGAGGACGCTTTGCGCTCTTTTTTGGATGACGCCATCCTTTTTAAATTCAATTTCTTCACCGATATGGCGCATGTTATTGAAGATATACTTTGCATTTTCAATGGAAAGGGCGCGGTCCTGTAGGAGGGGTGTATGAATGGCCTCTGTCAGCATACCCAGTAATTGTAAGCCTTGTCCTGTCATAATGGATACCACGTTAAAGAGGGCATCTTGTACATGGCCCTTAAAAATATTGCCCGTCATGTATTTTGTAGGAGGCATGTATTTCAAGGGTGCCTTTGGAAAAATTTCACGCGTCATTTGCGCTTGTGCCAGCTCTAGCAAGAAACCATCCTCTGTGTCTGGGTTCATTTCAAAGGCATGGCCTAGGCCCATTTGTTCTTCTGGAAGACCTGCCAGCAAGGCAAATTGCTCATTGATGAGCTGTGATGCCAAAACGGTATGCGCCTCTTCAATGGCATCAGAGGTTGTGAGGTAATTGTCCTCACCCGTGTTGATAATAATGCCAGCAAAGCCATTAATAACCCTAGAAAAATACTGGTCTACAAGGGTACGTTGCATGTTAATGTCTCTGAATAAAATACCGTATAAGGCATCGTTAAGCATCACATCAAGGCGCTCTATGGCTCCCATTGCAGCGATTTCTGGCATGCAAAGGCCCGAGCAGTAATTGCATAGGCGGATGTACCTGCCCACTTCTTCGCCCACCTCATCAAGGGCCTTTCGCATAATGCGGAAGTTCTCTTGTGTGGCATAGGTCCCACCAAAGCCCTCTGTGGTTGCACCAAAGGGTACATAATCTAATAAGCTTTGAGCCGTTGTACGGATCACCGCAATAATATCTGCCCCTTGCCTCGCTGCAGCTTGAGCTTGTAAAACGTCCTCATAAATGTTTCCTGTGGCAACAATGACATATAAATAGGGCTTTGGCCCTTCGCCTATGGTTTGAAGGTAGCTCTCACGCTGGGCACGATTTTGCTGAATGCGTGCCACCATTTTTGACGCTTCTGCTTCTATTGCCGCTTGGATGGCCTTTTTGTCTGCAATGGGAAGCTGTGTCAAGACAAGTCCCTCTGAAACAATGGCTTCCGCCACCTCTTGAGGCGTTTTTCCCAGCGTTACCATGGCATTGCCAAGCCAAAAAGCAGCACCCTCTGCAAGGCCACCATGCTGCTTGATGCTGTCCACTACCACGTTGGGGAGTGGCCTTTCAATGCTGTCGATGCCATCTACTCCTAGAAGCCTGACGATGGTACGTTCAACCGCCACGGTTGTATGCTTTTCGATAAAGGCCTGTGTGTCCTCTGCAATGACTCTGGCAGAGCGCCTAGCCTTTTCAACAATATCAAAATCCAGGTTTAACTTACTTATCATGTGATCCTCCTAGAATGTGTTTTGCTCTCTCTATGATGGGATGAGGCAAACCCATCCACTCGGATACCTTAAGGGCATCCTTTGGTATGGATTGACTCCCATCAACCCTTGTTAGCCTGTAATCCATCAGCGCATGCAGGGTATTAATTTCTCCACATTGCACACCGCTTAGGCCATTGACCTGATAATGGTTTACACCCGTGATTTGTGTTAATCCGTCATAATGTGTGGTCATAACTGTTTTTAAAGCGGTTTGTGTAAAGGCCTCAATAAGAGCCCTGCTTATGGCATAGCCTTCACTTGGATTGGTTCCCCTTGCAAGCTCATCGATAAGCACCAGACCGCGTTCATGCGATCGTTTGAGCATGTCGGATAAGTGCTTCATTTCAGCACCAAAGGTGCTCAAGCCCAAGTCAACAGACTGTGAATCGCCAACAGACACATAAATAAAATCAAACAAGGACAGGGTTGCGGATTGACAGGGGACAAAAAAACCAAGCTGAGCCATGGCAACAACCTGACCGATCATTCTCAGCGACACGGTTTTTCCACCCATGTTAGCGCCTGTAATCACAGTGACAGGGCTGCTTAAACAAATGTCCACAGGTGTGAGGTGCTTTCCTTCCCTTTCAAGGCCATAGGATACCTTAAGGTCTCGGCCACCCATAATGCTCACATGATCTTGAGTGTCTACCTGTGGCCGTACACAATGAAAGCCTACCATAAACTGTGCCTTAGCAATTAAATAGTCAAGCTCACCAATGGCATACACATTTTGCCTTAAGGGTTCAATAAAGCCCTTTAGCGCCTTTGTCAGCTGAGCTCTCACAAGGTATTCTTCATCTTCCTCTTGAGCCTGTAGGGCCTCTTGTGCCTTTCGCATACCATCATCTGCCTTAACCTTAAACAAGCGATACATTGGGATATCCATTTTGTAGTCAAGGTGGGGGTTTTCACTTGCTTTTTTTAATTGCTCCAGGTCTGTTAAGGGCAAACGCACATCACCCGTATGCGTTACTTTAAACCCTTCCGCTGTGAGCTCCTCAATGACCTTGAGTGTTTGCTGCTTCATGGCAAGGGTGAGGTCATCTATGGCTATGCGAATGTCTCTTAGCTTATCAGAATATGTGCTGTAAATAAAAAAAGCGCTTACGCCTGAATGATCTGGGTCAAGAAGCTGCGTAATAGGCGTTACCTCTTTAAAAGGCACTGAAAGCGTCCAGTGCATGTCACCTATGATGCCCATCATGCGCGCCATCAATAGCGCTAGGTGCTTGATTTCATAAAGCTCTGTGATGGAAAGCACGTCATCAGATTCAATCCGATCAAAGGTCAAGTTGAGGTTCTTAACCTCTTTCATCAAAAGCTTAAGGTCTAGCACCTTTTGGCGTTTGTTTTCAAACTGCCAAATGGCAAGCTCCAGTGCATCATAAGCCTCTTGGAGCTGCCTTATGTCTTGCGGCAAGTAGGGCTTAAGATTTTTTTTAGCCATATGCCCATAGGGCGATACCACTGCAATGCGCTGAAAGACAAAATCTAAATCCAAATCAAGGATACTTTTTTCACTTAAAAAATCCTTTGTCATCATATAGTCCCTTCAAAAACATTGTAGACGGGGATTGGCTCTACCCGCTGACTTAACTGGTCAATAAAGGCTTGCGAATCATAAAAATACCCTGCTGGTGCATAGGGATTCACAGTTATGGCAAGGAGGGCCATTTTGTACCTCACGTGTATGGTCACACCCACACGCTTTAAATAAAGCCAGTCTTTCTCATCAATGAAAAGCCGTGTGGCGTCACCCACCACAAAGGTTACGTTTTTAAAATGCGGCGTGGTTTGGATCACATCTAAAAGTGTGCTATAAACCAAGGCCCCTGAAATTAAACAATAGGCGGTTTTTTCTGAGATTGCAGCAGCGATGGCTCTTCCTGCCCCCAAGGCGGTAACCACAGAATCAAGTGGGGTCACAGCACCCTCCACATCAACCAGGGCTATGGGGCCCGTGTGCTCTAAGTGATCAAAGGCATCTTTCACCGTATCTGTTAGCGTATCCGGCAGTGAAAATAAAGATACCTTATGTGCTGTTTTTGACACAGCCTTAGCCATATCTCTGGATAAGACGGCGCCCGTGGATAATATGCACGCATCTGTAATAGACGGCGAGGCAGAGGAGGTTCGGTCAAGTGCACCATCGACAAAGACGTAGCTTGATCCCAGTGCAAGCATTTTCTCGCTGACCATACGCACAGCATGGTTTGATGAGGGGCCACCAATTTGGACGAACCCCTCTGACCGTGTTCGTCCAATGACCACCTTTCCCATTGCCGTTTCAAATGAGGTGACTTCAATAACCTCCATACGTGCTTCGCTTAAATGAAACAGCATTTCAGCCGTGGCAATCCATGTTCCCTCAGGAACAAAAATCATTGGCTTATCTGTTTTGGTAACAATGTCTTGGCGCTCACCATCCCTCCCAATGGAGGTGAGTCCAAAGCTTATGTTTTTAGCATAAGCCGATTCAATCAAATGATTTAGGGTCACTGTTTTCCCTGCATTTTTTGCCATGCCAACGATGGATATAATTTTATAGCGATGCTCTAGCAGTGAAAAAATGCCCATATGTCTCACCCTTCATTCCTTATACTCTTTCGCGCATTCTCTATTCGTCGTGGTGCCCTCTTTTGCTTCTTTCAAGCTCTTTTAACTCGATGGACACACGGTTTCCTTGTAAAAGACCACCCACTCCAAAGAGCTTATGCTCTTTTTGCTCAGGTGTTTCCACAACGCCTTCTGCTTCAAAATCATAAGACGTTGGTTGCGTGTAGGTTGTGATGACGCCTTCATAATTTCTGAGAATCACCTTGTCAGGTGATTGAGAAATCAAATATTGTGGCATAACTGGAATTTTTCCGCCACCACCAGGAGCATCAACCACAAAGGTTGGCACGCAATATCCCGATGTGTGGCCTCTTAAGCCCTCAATGATTTCAATCCCTTTTGATACGGGGGTTCTAAAATGCTCGATGCCAGTTGACAGGTCACATTGGTAAATGTAGTAAGGTCTTACACGCATGAGCACAAGCTTGTGTACCAGCTCTCTCATCACGTGAACGCTGTCGTTTATGCCCTTTAATAGTACCGATTGATTTCCAAGCGGAATCCCTACATCTGCAAGGAGCCTACAGGCTTGCTTGGTTTCAGGAGTGATTTCCTTTGCGTGGTTAAAATGTGTGTTGAGCCAAATCGGATGGTATTTCTTGAGCATATCGACGAGCTTTGGTGTGATACGCTGTGGGCAAACCACTGGGGTTCTTGACCCTATACGAATGATTTCCACATGCGGAATGTCTCTTAGCCTTGATATGATGTATTCTAGTAGCTCATCTGACACAAGCAAAGCGTCGCCGCCAGATAAAAGCACATCTCTTACCACAGGCGTATTTCTGATGTAGTCAATGGCCTTATCAATGCGGTCACGAGGCACGCCTCCGTCATTGTGACCTGCAAAGCGTCTTCTTGTGCAATGTCTACAGTACATGGAGCACATGTCGGTGATTAAAAATAAAACACGGTCCGGGTAGCGATGCGTAATGCCAGGAACAGGTGAATCGCCATCCTCGTGAAGGGGGTCATCCATGTCCGCAGCGCTAAAGTAGGTTTCATAAATGGTTGGAACGGCTTGCATTCTCACAGGGCACTTGGGATCATCTTTGTCCATTAATAAAGCGTAATAAGGGGTTATGCCCATTCTCAATATTTCAAGCGACTTCACGACGCCTTCTTCTTCTTTTGGGGTGAGGTTGATGACTTTTTTGAGACCTTCAAGTGTGGTGATGCGGTTACGTACTTGCCATTCCCATGAATCCCACTGTTCTTGTGTGACATCCTGCCACATATCAATGTCTTTAAAATTTCTCATGTTCATCTCCTTACGTCTGATTACGCGTATAGCGCTTCGTAGATTTCTCTTAGAACCTTGCTTTCTCTCATGATTTGAAGGGTGATTTCAGCGTGGCCTCTGGTGTACCCATTACCCACAATCATAGCCACGTCTTTGCCGACGCCTTCTGCTCCTAAGGCAGCTTTTGTAAAGCTGGTAGCCATGCTAAAGAAGTACACAAGGCCATCATCTTTTGTTGCTAGGATTGAGGACATTTCTGTATTTGGCACGTTTACGCAGTTGATGGTAATATCGCACATATTGCCATCTGTCACGCCCTCAATTTTATGAAGCACTTCCACAGCATTTGTAGCATCTGCAACGATAAAATGATCTGCAAGCCCTGCGTTCATCACACGGTCCTTTGCACGGTCATTGTGCTGCAAGCAGATGACCTTTCCAGTAACGCCTGCACGTTTTTTTGCTTCATAGAGGCACAGCATGCCTGATTTTCCTGCCCCACCGATGACTAAAACGGTATCGCCTGGCTTAACAAGCTTTGCCGTTTGGGCAGGTGCACCTGCAACGTCTAAGACAGATAAGGCTAAATTTTCTGGAATATCAGATGGAATTTTAGCATAGATACCACTTTCAAATAAAATGGCTTGGCCTTTAATATCCACTTGGTCTATATCCTTACGAATGGCTAAAATCTCATCAATCACAAGGGGTGTAAGAGATAGGGAAACCAAGGTCGCAATTTTATCTCCAACCTTTAAATCTGTCTTTTCCAGTAAAGCTGGACCAATTTCCGCCACGGTTCCAATGAGCATCCCGCCAGAGCCCGTTACAGGGTTTTTGTGTTTCCCGTACGTTTTTACGATATCGAGGATGATGGCTTTAATCTTTTCTTCGTCGCCACCTGCTTGCTCTTTAATTTGCGTAAAGGATGCTGAGTCAATATTCAGCGTTTGCACATCGATGCGTATTTCATTGTCGTAGATGTCCATATCGTTTGAAATGATTTTTGCAGGTTGTGGTAAAATGCCTTGCGGTTCAATCACTCGGTGCGTTCCAAATTTACAGCCTTTTTTCATGGTACCCTCCTATAATCGTTTTCTTCACCCTTTTATAACGCAAGTTCTATGCCAAAGTTTTAACAAGTCATTTATCTATATTTAGTATGCTGATTTAAAACACATACCATATATTGAAGATAAGGGTGCCTATTTTTCGGCATCCCTTATGTCAGTTGGTATTTTTTCAGCTTATATTGAAGCGTTTGTCGCGGAATATGCAAGGCTTCAGCCGTTTTTGTCACATTTTTACCGCATTGCTCAAAGGCTTGAAGGATGGTTTGCCTTTCCACATGATTTAAAACATCCTGTAGCCCCTGACCTTCTAGGGTGGTTTCAACCCTTTCCTTTGGCTCAAAGCGTTTTAAATTCGTTGGCAGGTCCTCCCAAAGGATAAGGGGCCCTTCTGCAAAATTCACAGCACTTTCAATGACGTGTTCAAGCTCCCTAACATTTCCTTCCCAGTGGTATGTGTGAAAAATGCGGGACACCTCTGGAGAAATCCCTTTGATGTGACGGTATAGCATGTGATTGTACTTGTTTAAAAAATATGCGGTTAATAAGGGAATATCTTCCCTGCGGTCTGCAAGCTTCGGAATCCATAGGGACACGGTGTTGAGCCTATAATAGAGATCGCGCCGTATAAGGCCGGTTTCAATGGCATGGTTGGGTTCAATGTTGGTTGCTGCGATGATCCTCACATCCACCACACGCTCCTTTATGTCACCAACCCTTCGAATTTTGCCGTCTTGTAGAACGCGCAGGAGCTTAGCTTGCAGCTCCAAGGGCATAGAGTTGATTTCATCTAAAAAAAGTGTTCCCGTGTCCGCTAGTTCAAAGAGGCCTGGGCGATCCACAGCGCCTGTAAAGCCCCCTTTGACGGTGCCAAACAAAATCCCTTCTAGCAGTGATCCTGGTAGGGCAGCACAATTTTGTGCGATAAAGGGCTTAGCCTTTCGTTGGCTATGGTTATGAATGGCTTGCGTCAAGAGCTCTTTTCCCGTGCCTGTTTCGCCATAAATAAGCACGGGGATATCCGTTCTAGCCGCTTTCATGGCCACGAGTTTGATGCGGTTAAATTCTGCATGCTGGGTGATGATATCCTCAAATTGATATGTAGCGGTCCCTTTTTGAGTGGTTTCTGAGACGCCTTCGCCATGCAAGGACGATTGCAATGCAAGGTAACGCTCAGAAAGCTCTTTGTAAGGTGTAATGTTTCTTGAAATCTCAATGGCCCCCTTTACACGCCCGCCTTCAATCAAGGGCATTGTGCTGTTAATGGTGGCTATTACCTTCCCCTTATAGTTGCGATAGGATTGCTCTTTATTCAGAATGGGTAATCCTGTTTTTAGAACATCTAATAGTGTGCTGGTCTCGCTTTTTAAGGATGGGTAGATTTCGGTTATGTGTTTCCCTATAGATTCTGACAATTGAATGTCATCAAGCATGGCAGAATGGCGATTACAAAACACCAAGAAACCTTTATCATCAACAATTTGAATGCCATCGCTGATATGCTCTAAAATTTTCTCTAAGTGTTCACTGGTAATATAGGGAATCATAGTGCCTCCTGCCGAATTTTGGGCTTTCGCCGAATTTTGGGCGTTAAACGATACTGCCCTTTCCTTGCTCTTTTGCTAGCTTTAGCTTGTCGTACCCAATGCTTAAAATATCATCTTCATTAGACCATCGGTCCATACTTACAATGGCAAAGCGACATGTGACCTTGTCTTGCATGTGTAAGGACAAGGCTTCAATGCTGTGCTTTAGCTTTTCAGCAAACTGATAACCGGAGTGCTCGGTGGCGTTAGGCATAAGTATGGCAAAGGTATCTCCCTTAATGCGTGCTAGGGTGGCATTTTCCTTCATCATGCTTTTTGCAAGGAGGACGATTTCAATAATGACATTGTCACCAGAATTATAGCCATACCTGTCGTTAATTTTACCTAAATCGTCAATATCAAAGAGTACAAGCTGCGACAGGCTATTTTTTTGAACACACCGTTCAATGTCTAATGAAAGCACATTTTTTAGCTTTTCTTCTGTATTTACCCGTACAAGTGCTGTGTTAATGTGGTCTTCTTTTTTGACAAGGAGTCTGACATCGCGTTTGATATGCGCTTCAATATGATGAATTTGCCTCAATCCTATTGCCACAATAAAAAGACCATACAAGAAAAAAATGCTATATAAGGCTATCAGAGTGCTTATGTGAAAGGCATAGAGAACAATGGTTGGAATGATAGCCGATACACTAATAAATGCAGCGCCATAGACAAGCCTTAGGTGTTTATCCTTGTGCATTTGCTTCTCCTTGTGAGGTTATTTTCACATGTACCTTTGATGTCCCCGCTTCTTCAATGATAAGGTCATAAGCCATTTCAATGGTCAATGGCTGACTCTCCTCCCACTTAAGCTGGGTAGCAAAGGTTTTCATAATAAAGACACCATATTCGGTTCGGTAAATATTATCTTCCCACTGGTTTAGCTTCAGCCTTAAGTCACTGTTTACTTTGCCATAGCGTTTAATGGTCACGACATCGCCATCGTAGGTGAGGAGGGTTTTTACCCCTTCCATGCCACTGATATCTGTCTCTTGGTACATTAGAAAGGATTTTTTTGCCTTTTTTTGATAGGTCGCCTCGGTATAAAGCGTCATGGGCTGTTCATTGCCTAAATCATCTATGATCAGCGACTCTATTTTCATCATGCATGGCGTGCTCATTCTGTAATCCATTTGTTCACTAGGCCACGAATGCTTTCCACATGGCTTTCAGCTTCGTCTTTGGCAGTAAGGGCGTCGCCGCTAACAATGGCATCAAAGATGCGCGCATGTGAGGCTTGAATTTCTTTATAATTGTGAAATTCACTGAAATAAATCAATCGAAAGCGCTGAAATTGGTCGTGTAAATCATAAATCATACTGATGAGGCGGCCATTTTTAGTGGCTTTAAAGATTGCTGAATGAAAGGCATTGTCACATTCAATCATGTTTTTCTTGTCCATCGTAATGAGAGATTCGTTGAACTCCTCCATAATTTGGCTCACTTCTTCCTTTTCCTCTGCTGTCATGCGGTGGGCAGCCAGTGATGCTGCAAACCCTTCGAGCTCCTTTCGAATTTCTAAAACCTCTAGAATATCCTTTTTGGTTAAATCCGCCACGTAAGCACCTTTACGCGGAATCATAATCACAAAGCTTTCCTTTTCCAGCTTTCGAATGGCTTCTCTAACAGGTGTTCTGCTCACACCAAGCTGTTCAGCCAACGTCACTTCCATCAGCCTCTCACCTGGCTTTAGCTCACCATTAAGGATGGCATTTCTCAGGTACTCAAAAACCACCTCGCCCAAAGGCTTATAATTGCGTATCTCTAGCTTGTCAAATTTTACGTTCATAAACCCTCCTTAGTAAGACCATTGTAGGTCGATGTGACAAAACTTTGCGGGTAATGCATTTTAATTTTTTTATGGGCATTTTTTGCTCTCTGAAAATCCTTGTAAAACCCAAAAACAGTTGGCCCACTACCACTCATAAGCACAGCCTGTGCCCCGTGATGAAGCAAGTAATCTTTTATATCCTGTACCTCTGGATTGAGCTTTAGGGTAACAGCCTCTAAAACATTACTCAGCCTTTGATAAACCCCATATCGGTCTTGGTGCAAAAGCGCCTCAATCATTCCCTGAGTATCTGGATGGTTTGATATCTCATCCCATTTAAGTGCTGTATACACATCCTTTGTCGACACTCCAAAATGGGGTTTAATTAAAATCATCCAAGCATGCTCAAAGCCTCTTATGGGCGTGAGCTCTTCACCTAATCCCCTTGCCAGCTGGCAATTCCCCATTATGCAAAAGGGAATATCTGCCCCAAGCTTTAAGCCAATACCACACAGTTTTTCTTTTGATAGGTGTAACTGGCAAAGCTCATTTATGGCCATAAGCGTTGCTGCCGCATCTGTACTCCCACCTGCTAGTCCAGCTGCCACTGGTATTCGTTTTTCGATATCTATGTGAAAGCCATCTGACAGTCCATATAT
>WPCG01096345.1_pt1 | contig 14505 bp, 9 predicted proteins | sample 5403311 | NCBI WGS metagenome assembly WPCG01 (sample SAMN12869467, study PRJNA574797) | sludge metagenome | isolation source: wastewater treatment of Control | place: China:Beijing | collected 2019-05-17 | reverse complement strand
TATGGCTTGCCGTCTCTGCTTCGGGCTCCTCGCCCCGGTACAGGCAGGCTTCGGCCCGCATCACGCTGTCCGCCCCGGCGCCGTGACCGTTGGACAGCTTTACGTACCATGGCATGCATTCTTCCATCAGAGCCAGTTCCGCATCGAGTTCCCCGCTCCTGCTCCAGTAGAGGCAGAGCACCGACGCAACGCCGAACGTCCACGGCGTCGAGCCGAACACTACTGTTTTCGGAGGGGCGCCTTCGTCGGACATGTTCAAATGGAGGAGTGCCTCTCTGTGGTATGCGCTCATCTTCGCGATATCGTTGAACTCCGTAAAGGAGAGCAGCAGAGCGGTTTCCCCTCTGATACGCGATACCGTCGATTCAGGCAGCCCGGAGGGGGCGTCCGTGATCGCGCGCACCAGGCGGATCATCTGGGAAAAAAGCGCCCTGTTGCCGCTTTTCATGAACTGAAACGCGAAAGTAAGGACGGCGAACGGGTACTCTCGAAGAGTCCGTTCCGGACAATCTTCGACGATCCGCTCAAGAAAAGCGACGATGTCTTTTTCCTTCTGTTCGTTCAAATAACTTGTCGTGAGCGGCATTGAGAGAATGGCGCCGTAGTCCCGAACCCTGGAGAAAAACTGCGCGGCCGGAAAGTAGTCCGAAGCGGCGGCGCAGGCTGCGCCCGCCCTGCGAATCATGATCTCCGCAAATTCGCGGGGTTGGTTCTCGAAGCGCTGTTTCAGATAGTCGTTCAGGATGCTGTGGAGAGAATAGACGCCTTTGTCCGCGATGTACGAGATAAAAAAACCGTTTTTCAGCATCTTGAGCAGGTGTTCCGGCAAGGTCGGGCCCCCTGCCATGATAGCCGCCTGTCTGGAGGAGAAAGCGTCGAGGAGAGAGAGCCCAAGGAGGAATTCATGTTCTTCCCCGGTCATTCTGTTCCATATCGCCGTTTCGACGAGCGCGTCCATGTCGCGCGCGTCGGCGAACGCCCCCGTTTCCATGTAGTTCGAGGCCTGGAGCAGGATGGCGGAGACCCATCCTTCGGAGACGCTCTGAATCCGGTCGATTTCCTTCTCCGTCATGCGTGCTCCGGCCGTACGGCAGAGTCGCGCCGTATTCTCGCGGTCGAAGAAGAAATCTCTCGTTCCCAGTCTGTGTATGTTTGCGTCCTGAACCGCGATTTCAAAAGTCGGAAGAGGCTGGGTTATGAAGAGCATGTGGAGATTCGGGTTTGAATGCGCGGAAAAGGCGTGCGCAATATGGTACGGGATCGGACTTTCAAACAGTTGATAGTTGTCGATCACAAGAAACGTCGCGGCGTCGCAGCGGCACTCGCGCATCAGCTCGGCGATATCGGGAAGCGTTTCGACCGTCGGGGGGAACAACTCCTTCAGTCTTCGCGCAACGTCGATATCCACATTCCAGAACAGTCTGCACACACCTTCCCACACCTTCGAGGGGTGTTCGCCGAAGCATGTGTACCAGCTCTGTCTGCTGTTGTGCTGAAGACTCTTTAAAAATTCTCTGACGGCTGTCGTCTTGCCGAAGCCGGACGGCGCTTCCACTATGGTGACCGGGAACGCGGATATTCCGTCCAGGCGTGCCGACAGGCGTTGAGGGAAGACGAACGTCGTCTCGCTACGGGGTAATCGGTTTTCTGTCTCTCGCATGGTGTCTCTCTCCGTTCATCCCGATAGTAAAATGCAAAACTTTTTGGAGACGCTCCGGCTATAATGTCGGAGCGTCTCCAAAAAGTTTACAGCAAACGCCGGGAATGTGCACAGCCTTCTGAATACCGCTCGCTGTTTATGTGCGTCACGGCGTCAACGCGGAGAAATCGCGGGACTCTTTATCCCGCGGCAGGCACGGGAACGGATATTTCCCGTTCGTTAATTTTTTCTTCGCCGGCCCAGTCTTTGGGAGAGCGGACCGAAGTTTCCAGGATCGTGATCTTTTCCCCGTCTTCCGAAACAGATACAAACGAGAAGTTTTTTGTGACGGAAGCCTCTTTCAAAGGTATCGTTTCCTCCACGGCCGAATCATACAGGATAACGGACAGTTGCAGACCGTAGGAAAGGCCGGGAAACGCACCCCCCTCGCGAATACCGTCGATCCTGGTAAAGACGATGCGCATTCCGTCGTCCAGCCACGCGATTTCTTCGCGCAGGCCGCTGAACTCGGCTTGTTTCTCCATGCCCTCCGCGTACACGTCGAAGAACATGTCGGGTCTTGCTCCGCTTCCCCGGACGAGGATCAGGCGATCGCCCGCAGGGCTCCAAAGAAGATCCTGGTATTCGTTTTCGTTGTCCAGAGGGATGAAGGTCATAAATTCTCCTTCGGATCCGAAAAACCAGACGCCCGTTTCTTTTTCCGTTACTGCGTCGGATGTTCCCGTCCCGATTACGGCCCAGTTCGCGATCCCGTTGTCCAGTCCGGATGGAATATCGTACACTTCGCAGTCAAGAGGCGTTCCGTCTTTCTGCACGCGGCCGTTTACGAGAGCAAAAGCGTCTGTCCGGAGTTCCTTGCCGCCGGCATCCTCCGGTGCGATCATCAACGTTTCCTCCAGGCACGCGACTATGGGGGCGAAACGTTCCCGCTCTTCAACGGGGTAGACGAGGATGAACGAAGCCCAGTTGTTCGCATTGATACTTCCGTATTCGTGGAAGAGGCGTTCGTTCCCGTCCTTCCCGCCGTCGTCGCTGTAGATCACTCTGTACCAGTCGGGACCGCTTTCTTCGGAGCCGGGCACGATATGCGCCACGTTTTCGAGTCTGCTCCGCAGCCTGCGTTCTCCGTCTTCTTCAAGGACGTTGTAGCCTCCCGAGAGCGTCAGCGCGTACTTCCCTTCCGAAGCGCTCAGCCAGACGCCGTCTCCGTTTTCCGGCTCATCTCTTTCCGTGTAGATATCGGCGTATTCCACAGAGTAGCCGAAGCGCTCGTTGACGTAGGTTGTCCACTGTTCCTCGGTTGCAAAAGCGGGGAGCGTGCACGTCAAAACAAAGAGCAGCGCCGAAGCGCATAACAAGGGTGTTTTTTTCAAGATTCATTTCTCCTCTCGATTATTGAGACGCCCGGGAGCATCCTTTCCAGCGAAACTGGTTTTCTCGGCGAAGAGCGCAGCGGAAGAAGCTCTTTTGATACAACCTCAAAACTACCTATGGCTTCGAACCTGAAAATCGAGACTCCATTTGTCGAACTTGAAATTGAATTTTTTGAACGCCGCTTCGTTGGTCGTCTTCCAGCTGCCGTCATACGGCTTGATAAGTTTATTGAGAGGTATCGTATGTTCGTATTTATACACCTGTCCGGGGTACCATTCGCCTTTGTAGGGATTCGTCCCGGTCATGCCGAACTTTACGTTCCAGTGTGCCGGTTTCCATGTTGTAGAATTCTTGCCGTCAAAAAAATACTGCGTAGTACTCGTCATTTGCACGATCGTGAAAACACCGTTCCAGCGAATTTTTCGATCAAAAATCGCCGTGATGATGTCGCCGTTTTTGCTGTTGTTGATGATGTCGAATTTGTGCACCAGAAGCAGGTGATTCCCGTCGCCGACTTTCGTGTTTTTTTGCTTCCGCAGTTGCGTTCCCGTGTACTTGACCGTCACCCAGTCGGGTTTTGCCAGAGCGGCGGAAGAGAATGCCAGCAACAGCAGCAACGCTATGCCCGCAAACAGTCCGAGCCTGTTCTTCTCTCTCATTTATTTCCCCCCATTTTAATAAAAAATCGTATTTGCTGCGGGAAACTCCTCTCCCGCAGCAAATACGCCCAAAAACAGGCGTTCCGTTACGCTTTACCCTGCCGCGGGAATCTCTACTTTTATTTCCCGCGTTGTGATTTTTTCCTTGTCGCCCCAATCCTTTTCCGACTTCACGGAGTCTTCCTGAATGACAAACGAGCCGCCGTCGTCCGATAATCCGCCGTACCAGTAGTTCTTCATCGTAGTCGCTTCTTTCAGAACGACCAGCTCCTCCGCTACGGTGTCGTACATCACCGCCGAGAGGCGAAGAGCGGCCATTGAAAAAGTCCCGTTTTCCGTCTCGCGAACGTCGTCGATCCGGGTCATCGCAAAACGGCCCACGTCAATCCACGAAGCGGATTCCCTCGTCCCCGGGATTTCAATTTTTTGCTCCATTGTTTCCAACTCGTACAGAATGTACGTCATGTCGGCCCGAACTCCGCTTCCGCTCATCAGGAGGAAATAACTCCCGTCCGGGCTGAAAATGATGTCTTGGCATTCGCCGGCGCTCTCGAGCGGCAGGAACGTCAGAAAGGCCCCGTCTTCCGAAAAGAACCAGACGCCGGTTTCGTTTTCTGCTGCGGGGCTCGCTTCTTCCGCCCCGACGACGCTCCAAAAACGCGCCGTGCCTTCAATTTCCGGAGGTACATCGTGCACTTCCGCTTCAATAATTTCTTCGCCCTTATACACGCGTTCATCCTTCAGTGAAAATGCGTGAACGTCAGTCGCAGCGGCTTCCACCCCTTCCTGCTCGACGAGAGCGAGGTTCGCGAGGATTTTCTCCGCATCGCTTTTTTTGAAAGTCCTGTTCGTTGTCTCCCATGTTACTTCAGCCATAAAAAGAAACGGGTCGGTCTCTATGAACAGGACCATATGGGAGAGTCCCATATCTGATTCCGCGTATCTCACGACCTGGCAGGGGTAGGAGAAACTTGCGCTGATTATTTCCGGGGCTTTCGTGAATGTCATTTTTTTCGCGTCGGAGCTTTCCCAGAAATCCTCAGAGCCGATAAATTCGCGAAGAACACTTTTGTCGAGGTTCTGAAGTTTTTTCTCCGCGTCTACCGAAGCCGAAAACCGCCCCACTGCGAGCGTTACGGCAGGGCCGTCGCCCCCCTCGCCCCAACTGTAGACGAACCATGGTTTTTCATCGTCGCCGTCCGAATAGTCTTCGATCGACGCGTCTTCGGGCAGCCCGTTCGCTTGTATCCATAGCCCTTTCACCCATGCATCCGGTGCATCGCCGGCGCTCGCGGCGTTCGCGAAGCAAAAGGGCGCGCCAAAAACACAGAAAAGCGAAATGTACAGTATTACCTTTTTCATTTCACTGAAACCTCCAATCTATGTATGGTTTTGAACCAAATTCCGGGGGTTCGTTTGCCAAACATGTATTCAGTGCGTATCCTGTTTCCTTTTTTTCTCTCCGGCGCTCTTTCCCTATTGGTTAAAAGTTTCCGGGTTGACGTTGAGGATTATGCACGCCGCATCCCACACGCTCAAATCCTTTCGCCAGTCGTAGAAATTGTTCATCGCCTGCGCGAAACTGTCCGCTTTCCAGTCATCCGTGGCAACTCCCATATCGCTGAAAATTTTTATCAGTTCTTCGCCCAGCTCGACACGCTCCGCATCCGTCGTCGTTCCGTACCAGTGCATCTCACCCGCTTTTTTGAAACGCTCCACTCTCTCCGCGTGGACTTCGAGGGCTTTCGCCGCAGCCGCTGTGTCTAGATCGATCTCCTCGAAGAGCCCCTCGTTTTCCGCCTGAACCATAGACCATTCAAAGGCAAGGTCAAAGTCCGGTTTCTCTATCCGCTCGACTTTGAGGGACGACGCCCAGCGGCTCCGCTCTTCGAGGTCTCCTTCGTTCTCCTCGAATTCCGCGGTCTCGCCGCCGAATTGAGAGTGTTCGTAGAGTGTCACCCTGTACCCCGGACATACTGCTACGGAACACACGCTGTCGTTGGGAATGTCGAATCCGTCGCCCAGGTCGTATTTGCCCGGCGCGGGGATGCGCCACGCGATGCCCCGAAACTCCGGAAGCGAATAGACGACGGCGACGAAATCCAGTGTCTTCTCGTCGTCCTCCCCGGTTTCGTCGTCGAACACATCGCCTTTGCCTTCTTCGCGGTCGACGAGCTTCATGTGTGTGAACCACTCTTCGCTCCTGTCGGAGTACTCGCCGAACGTGTCCGCCGCGCCCGCGGCTTGGACGAGGAAAACGTAATCGTCGGCGAATACGCCGAGTATCGCGACCCTTTTGGCGTCCTCGTCTTCACCGATTTTATATTCCGCCGTCATACACGGGTACGAGAGCAGTTCGGAGAAGTCGTTCGCACCCGCGTCGAACTCGATGTCGTCAGCGTCGCCGCCGCTGTCCTTCACGCTCTCCACAATCGATTCCTTTACTTTTTCGGGCGTTGTTTCGTCACAGGCGGGCGTCCTGTAGATGCCAAGCACGAGTGCGCCGTCATCAAGAGCGCGAATGTAGGTGACTTCACCGTCGTCGTCCGCGGTAAACTCTAGAACTTCCGCGTCGTCCGGAAAGTCCGGAATCCGAAGCCACAGCCCTTCGACACCCGCGTCTGCTCTCGTGGCATGCCTGTCTTGGGATTCGTCTTCGCTTCCGTTTGCCCGGGATGGATCTCGATCGACGATTTTCATGTTCTCGAACCAGTCTTTCATTTCATCCGCGTCGTAGTCATCCATGTGATCGGCTGCGAGCGAGAGATGCACGCGGAAGATCCACTCGTCGGTGAAGATGAAAATGTCCTGGTTCCCTCTCATGTCCTCGTCTTCGCCGGTCGTATACAGCGCTATCGCGACCGGCTGGGAGTAAATCTCTTCGAGTTCCTCGACGGACTCGGTGATTTCGACGTCGTCGGGGTCGATTTCGATGTCCTTGCGGAGGCTTTGCAGTCTGACGACCAATTTACCGGTATCGCCGGGACCTAAGGCTTCGCCGTTTCTGTCCTCCGAGTAAATCCTTTCGATCGATACTTTCAGTATGCCGCCGTCGAAATCCCGCTCGAAGTACGCCTCGCCCTCGCCGTCCGACTGGATATTGAATGTTGTGGAACTTGCCTCCGGGAGACCCGGAATCTCGAGCCACAACCCCTTCACCTTGCCGTCGCCGGCTTGTACAGGAGCCGCGAACAGCGCGAACGCCAGAGCAATGACAAAAAATGTACCAATACGCTTCCTCATACTTGTTCCTCCATTCCTCTCGATATGTCCGTCCTTGAGCCGGAAGGCGTCGATATTCAGTCGACGGCGTCTTTTCTTCCGTCTCTTTCGCAAATAACGGCATCAAGGGGCGACAGAGCGCCTCTTCCAAGGAGACGATACACTGCTTTCAAGGTTTGTGGAATCACCCGTTCGGGTGGTATTCCCGGGGGGATTCCCTGGAAGGACACGGGAGGGAGCGGTTGAATCGTGTTTTTCAAAAGGAAGTTACTGTCAATTCGACGCGGGAATGCACTCCCAGCTTTCCATAGACGGCCTTTGTTATGCTCTTCACCGTGTTTTCGGTTACGAAGAGCTTTTCCGAGATCTCCTTGACCGAAAGGCCGTTTTTCAGAAGAAGCGCCACCTCGCGCTGCCTGGCGCTGAGAATGCATCCCGACCCCGAAAGGGCTTTGCGTACCGCTTCCGCGCCCGATGCCTGACGTGCGCACAGTGAACGCAACGCGCGTACCCGGTCTTCGGGAAAAGCGTTTTGAAGCGAATCGAACAGCGGCGTCAACGAGTCTCCGTGTTCTGCGAAAGGCAGGTAGACTTCATCCGGCAGCGCCAGTAGGAGCGCCTGTTCAAGATACCCGACGGCCTCTTCCCGGCAGGCTTCAGCGTTCTTCGCGACGGCGAGATAGATGTTGTAATAGACTTGCGGGAGCATGTAGTGCATCCTGCGGGCGAATTCCAGGACCGGTTCCGCGATGCCGTAGAGTTCTGAATAGCGCTCTTCCTGAAGCAGCGCCATTCCGTGAAGCATCATCGCATACGGCTGACCGTCGGTGTACACCACTTTCCGGATGCTCTCGGCGTCGCGGAGCCAGGGAGGCAGATCGTCGAGGCGTCCGAGCGCCAGGTCGGTAACGGCCAGGCAGAGGTCCCCGATGCGCAGGAGCGACGTCTGCTGCGCTTCCCGGGCGTCCTTCAGAATGCTGCGACGTATGGAGGTGTACGAATCGCCGTCGCCGCGCAGCAGCATGATACGGGCCAGCACCAGCGATGCGCAGAGACAGTTGCCGATCTGCCCCGCGCTGCGCGCTTCAAAAAGCGCGGTATGGCACATGACCTCCGCTTCGACGTCGTCTCCGCGGAAAAGCGCGGCCTCCGCGCGCAGGACATACTCTGCGCCGGCGCCGTGCCCTCCGGCGAGGGTGACGTAATACGGCAGGCATTCGTCCATCACCGAGAGTGTTTTTTTCAGGGCGCCGCTCTCTCTCCAGTAGAGGAAGAGCACCGACGCTCCGCTCATCGTCCACGGCATGGCCCCACCGAAAATAACCGACCGCGGAGGGTCCGACAGTTGACGCAGGGAGTCGTATGCCCGCCTGTGGTATTCGCTCATCTTGGCGATATCGTTGAACTGGGGAAAGGACATCAGGATGGAAAACTCCCCCCTGATCCGCAGCAGCTCCTTCTCGGAGAGGCCGGAAGGAGCGTCGAGGAGTTTCTGCACCAGCGCCGTCGTTTTTGAAAATGGGAGCATTCTTCTGTCCCTGAAAAACTGCTGGCCGAACGTCACAAGAGCCAGCGGGTGTTTCAACAGCGTTTCCTCCGGGCACTCGTCGATAAGGCGCTCGAAGAGATCGATGACGCTTCGCTCCCTGAAATTGTAAAAATACTGCGTTGTGAACGGCATCGAGAGGATCGCCTCGTAGTTCCCGGTCTCGATGTGGAACTGCGTCGCGTGAAAGTACTCGCCGACCGTCTCGCAGGCGCGCCCCGCCCTGCGGTACGTCTCCCGCCGGAACGTCTCGCCCGTTTGTTCGAACCTGTCCCTCAGATAGTCCTGAAGGAGGCTGTGCATATAGTACACGCCCTCGTCCGGAACGAAGGGAACGAAGGCGTTCCGTCGCAGGATTTCATCGATATTGACATCGTTGGAAACGCCTTCGAGCATGATCGACGCCTGGCGCGGGGAAAAACATTCGAACAGCGAGACGGAAAGCAAAAAACGTTTTTCCTCTTCCGAGAGGCGGTTCCATATCGAGGTCTCGATGAGGTCGTTCATGGTGTTTGCCGGAGCAAGAGCTCCCGTCGCCTTGTAGTGGAGCATCTGAAGTTTGAGCGCTGCGATCCATCCGCCAGTGGCGGCGCACACCGTCTCCAGCTCTTGAGACGAGAGCGTAAGGCCCGCCAGCGCGAAGTAACGCTGCACGCTCCGTTTGTCGAAAGAAAAATCGACCGGGCCGATGTTGTGAATGTCCGGTGCGCGCCAGGTCGTGTTCGCGGAGAGCTTCTGCGTGATGAAGACGCTGTGGAGCGCGTCGTTGCGGTGCAGGGAAAAAGCGTTGATGATGTCGGACTGCACTTCGCTTTTTACGAGCTGATAATTGTCGATGATTACAAAAGAATCGCGGTCGCAGGAACACTCGCGCATGATCGCGGCCACATCCGCCATTGTTTCCCTGTTCGGCGTGTCGAGGCTTCGAAGGTTCCGGGATACTCTCGGGTCGACGTCGTCGAAGAGATCGCAGATAGTGCCCCAGGCTTTCGCGGACGGTTCCCCGAGGCTGGTGTACCAGAACTCGCGCGAAGAGGACGGAATGTGTTCGCGCAGGTATTCGCGAAACGAGGTCGTCTTGCCGAATCCGGAAGGCGCTTCGATAAGCGTCAGCGGATAGTCCTTGACGCGGGAGACTTTCGACAAAATCCGTTCCGGAAAGTAGACGATATCTTCAGCGCGGACGCTTTTTCGGGGCATTGTACTCTCTCCTGTGCATCGTAATGGGGTGGCCTGAGGTTCCGGTTGCTATGGTACCCTAAACACTGCATTTTATCCAGTTTTGATAATGATTTTGTATTTTCTGTCTCCAGGAGTGAATACAGCTCCTGCGAGGTATGGTGAATCCACAGTAAGCAGCGAAAACAAAAGGAAAAAAGAGGTTGTAAGAGGAAAAGTGAAATATCAAGGGTATATACGCTTTATTTGCTCTTTCTTCCGGCGCTGAATGTCGTTATAATCCCATTGGTTAGCATTGGTCAAAAGGAGTGATCGCGATGGATTTCGCTAAATTGACGACAAAGTCACGGGAAGCTTTCTCGGACGCACAGAATAAAGCCGTAACCTACGGGCATTCGGAGGTGGACGGCGAGCATCTTCTGCTCGCGCTCGCCGAACAGCCGGAAGGGCTTATTCCGCGCCTGCTCGCCCGCATGGGCGTCGACACGAAAAGCCTCGTCCGCAAACTGGAGGAAGAGCTTTCGCGCCGCGTCCGGGTTACAGGGCCTGGTGTCGAGCCGGGAAAGGTGTACGTTTCGCAGCGGCTTTCCCGGCTTTTGGTGAAGGCCGAGCAGCGGGCGGAACAGCTGAAAGACGAATACATCTCGGTGGAGCATCTCTTCGCCGCGTTTCTGGAGGAGGGCAAAACGAGCGCCGCCGGGCGGATTCTTGCGGAACTGGGAGCTACGGAAGAGAAGTTTCTCTCCGTCCTCAACGAAGTGCGCGGAAGGGCGCGCGTCTGCAGCGACAACCCCGAGAGCACCTACGAGGCGCTGGAAAAGTACGGCCGCGACCTGGTGGCGATGGCCCGCGCCGGGAAGCTCGACCCTGTCATCGGGCGCGACGAAGAGGTCCGCAGGGTGATTCGCATCCTGAGCAGGAAGACGAAGAACAATCCCGTGCTCATCGGCGACCCCGGCGTCGGAAAGACGGCCATCGTCGAGGGTCTCGCAGGGCGCATCGTGAAGGGCGACGTCCCCGAGGGGCTGAAGGACCGTTCCATCTTCGCGCTCGATATGGGGTCGCTCGTCGCGGGGGCCAAGTTCAGGGGCGAGTTCGAAGAGCGGTTGAAAGCGGTGCTCAACGAAGTTAAGGAGAGCGACGGCCGGATCATCCTCTTCATCGACGAACTGCATACCATCGTTGGCGCGGGCGCCGCGGAAGGCGCCATCGACGCGGGGAACATGCTCAAACCTCTGCTTGCACGCGGCGAACTGCACTGTATCGGCGCAACCACAGTGGACGAGTACCGCAAGCGCATTGAAAAGGACGCGGCGCTCGCCAGGCGCTTCCAACCCGTTCTCGTTGAGCAGCCGACCGTCGAGGATACAGTGTCCATACTGCGGGGCCTCAAGGACCGCTTTCAGGTGCATCACGGTGTGAAGATACGCGACAACGCTCTCGTCGCGGCGGCGGTGCTCTCCAACCGCTATATCACCGAGCGATTTCTCCCGGACAAGGCCATCGACCTGGTGGACGAGGCGTGCGCGCTCATCCGTACGGAGATCGACTCGCTTCCCGCGGAGCTTGACGCCGTCTCGAGAAAGGTGATGCAGCTTGAAATAGAGGAGGCCGCGCTCAACAAGGAGAAGGACGCGGCGAGCGTCGAACGTTTGAAGGCGCTCCAGAAGGAGCTGCAGGAGGCGCGCGAGGAGCAGACGGGGCTGCGGGCGCAGTACGAGGCGGAGAAGCAGGGGATAGGCGCCGTCCGCGAGCTGCGGGAGCGCATCGAATCAATCAGGCGCGATATCGAGAAGGCAGAGCGCGAGTACGACCTGAACAGGGCCGCCGAGCTGAAGCACGGCACGCTTCCACAGCTTGAGGCCGAACTGCGCGAGCGGGAGAAGGCGCTGGAGAACGGGCACGCCGGGCCAAAGATCCTCCGCGAGGAGGTCACCGAGGAGGAGATTTCCGAGATCGTCAGCCGCTGGACGGGCATCCCCGTCACACGCCTTCTTGAAGGGGAGAAGGAGAAGCTGCTTCAACTCGACGAGGTGTTGCATCGGCGCGTCGTCGGTCAGGACGAGGCCGTCGAGCTGGTGGCCGACGCGGTGCTCCGCGCGCGCTCCGGCATCAAGGACCCGCGGCGGCCGATAGGATCGTTCATCTTTCTGGGGCCCACGGGCGTCGGCAAGACGGAGCTGGCCAAGACGCTCGCCGAGTCGCTCTTCGACAGCGAGGAAAACCTGATTCGTCTGGATATGTCGGAGTACATGGAAAAACACTCCGTATCCCGAATGGTGGGAGCGCCTCCGGGGTACGTCGGGTACGACGAGGGGGGGCAGCTGACCGAGGCGGTGCGTCGGCGGCCGTACTCCGTCATCCTTTTCGACGAGATAGAAAAGGCGCATCCCGACGTCTTCAACATCCTCCTGCAGATACTGGACGACGGGCGCATCACGGACAGCCAAGGGCATCTTGTCAACTTCAAGAACACCGTGGTGATCATGACCAGCAACATCGGCGCGCAGTACCTTCTCGAAGGGATTACCCCCGACGGGCAGATCCGTGAGAGCGCGCGGAAGCAGGTGATGGACGAGCTGCGCCGCGCATTTCGTCCCGAGTTTTTGAACCGCGTGGACGACGTGGTGCTCTTCAAGCCGCTTCAGCAGGAGGAAATTCGCCGCATCGTACGCCTGCTTGCCTCGTCCCTTGAGGAACGCCTGAAAGACCGGAATATCTCGTTGGAGATCACGGACGCGGGAGTGGACCTCATAGCCCGCGAGGGGTATGATGCGGTGTACGGGGCGCGGCCGCTGAAGCGGTTCATGGTGCGCCGGATAGAAACGCCCGTCGCGCGCATGATCATCTCAGGGGAAGCCGCCGAGGGGGCGCGGATCGTCGTGGACGAACGCGACGGAGCACTTTCGCTCTCGACCGCCGGTTTATAACGCGCCAGCCGTATGCCGATACATAAGCAGCTTTTTTGAAACACTGAAAGGGGGGGATGCCGATGAAAATCAATTCCGTTGGAACGACGCGGCCTCTTCCCCCTCTTCCCGTCGAGGAGATTGTCGAGGAAAAGGTCGAAGACCAAAAGGAAGAGGGGTTGAAGAAGGTCGAGAAGGCGAGACGCGAAGTCGAGGCGGAGCGCCTTGAGATCATGGACAGGCATCACGAAACGGTAAAAAAATCCGCGGAGACGTACGACAAGATCGTAAAAAAACGGATGATGGAGAAAGAGATCGAAAAGCGCCGCCTTCAACAGCGCGAGCTGTTGGCCGAACGGAACGAAGAGGCCGAGCAGCGGCGCGACGAGATGAAAAAAGCCGCGGAAAAAGACTGAATCGGAGGGGTATTGGTGAAAAAACGTCTTCCCGAAGCGCCGAGAGCGACTTCGGTACTTTTTCTTGTGTTGTTGTTTTTGCTGTTTGCAGGACAGCCGCTGCATGCGGCGGCCATCGAAGAGAACGGTACGTACGCCGATTTCGACGGATTGAGAGTGCATTATGTGGATGAAGGACCCCGGGAGCGTCCCGCGCTCGTCTTCATTCACGGCTGGTCGTGCGACGTCTCCTTCTGGCGTTTTCAGACCGAGGCGCTGCGCGAAAAATTTCGCGTGATCGCGATCGACCTACCGGGATTCGGGCTGAGCGACAAGCCCGCCGACAGGGCGTACACGCTCGATCTCTTCGCCGGCGCCACCCGGGCGGTCGTCGAGGCGGCCGGAGTGGAGAACCCGGTCTTGATAGGGCACAGCATGGGGTACCCGGTAACGACAAAGTACCTTGCCCTTTATCCGGGGGAGGTCCGCGCGATCGTCAACGTGGACGGCGCGTACTTCCGGTCTCCGTCGAATCCGCGGACGGTCGAGGAGCTGAAGGAGATGAACGCGTTTCTGGAGGGGCTGCTTGGCCCCGAGCGACCGCAGTTCATCGGCTTCTTCATCGAATCCACCTTCTACGGCAGAACTCCGCAGGAGCTGCGGACCGAGATAATGGAAAAGATGGCGTCCGCTGACCAACACGCGGCGAACAGCTCGATGAAAGAGTTCATCGTACCGGAAAACTGGGAGGAGCGCTCTTATGACGTTCCTGCCCTGGCGGTCTACTCCGCGCACGAATACGTCCCGCCCGATCACGAGGCGTACCTGCGGACGATCTTCCCGGATCTGACCTACGAAGAGTGGCCGGATACGGGCCACTTCCTGATGATGGAGGCCCCGGAGCGCTTCAACGCGGTTCTGGTGAAGTTCGTGGAAGGACTGCCTAAGTAGAGCAAAGGAGGAGGGGATTCCCCTCCTCCTTTTTCAGAAGTGCGGCGTGAGAGGCACTAGCTCTCACTGAACCGCCAAGGACTTCCGTGAAGCGTTGGAGACCGAGTTCGCCGGAGCATTCTCGCAGATCGTCTTCGCCATCGCCGACTGGTCTTCGGAAAGGCGCTTTCTCGGTCCCTTCCGGGATGTCTTCGTTGCGGAGAATGGCTGATAGAAGGAGGAAAAAAATGAAACTCCCAAAAGGCAACCTTGCTGGGCTTCCGTCGAATCAGCCGGACGAGGAGATCTTCGAAGAGCTTCTTCGCACATCGTCTTTCCGCATGGAACGGATTGTCTCCATCGGGCAGGCGTCCCCGCCGGGCTTTTGGTACGACCAGGAGGAGGACGAGTGGGTGGCGCTGCTCCAGGGCGAGGCCGCGCTGGAGTTCGAGGACGGTTCCGCCGAGACGCTCAGGAGCGGCGACTGGGTCTTTCTCCCGGCGCACATGCGTCATCGAGTAGCGTCGACGAGCAAAGAACCGCCCTGCATCTGGCTGGCGGTATTCGGCTCCCCTTGAATCTCTTCGGAGCGTGACTGAAACGGCCTCTTTCAGGGGCCGTTTTTGCATTA
>WPCG01034864.1_pt1 | contig 14535 bp, 16 predicted proteins | sample 5403311 | NCBI WGS metagenome assembly WPCG01 (sample SAMN12869467, study PRJNA574797) | sludge metagenome | isolation source: wastewater treatment of Control | place: China:Beijing | collected 2019-05-17 | reverse complement strand
CACCGGGCTGTGGGCGGCGCCGGCGGGGCTGCCGCTGGGGACGCCGCTGCTGTTCGACGTCGGGGTGTTCCTGACCGTGCTGGGTGCGGTGCTGCACATGCTGTTCCGCCTGCTGGAAAGCGAGGAGGACTGACATGGAATTGATTGCTGCGCTGACCGTCGGCGTGCTGGTGGCCATCGGTGTCTGGCTGCTCCTCGACCGCAATCTGGTGCGTGTGGTGCTGGGCGTGGTGGTGCTTGGCAACGCCATCAACCTCGCCGTGCTTACTGCCGGCCGCCTCGGTGGGCAGGCCGCGGCCTTCGTGCCCGGCGGGGTGGTGCCGGAAGCGGCCGCCAATCCGCTGCCGCAGGCGCTGGTGCTGACCGCCATCGTCATCGGTTTTGCGCTGTTCGTCTTCGCGCTGGCAGTGCTCAAGCGCACCCGCGAAGAGCATGACAGCACCGAGACCGACCGCATCACCCGTGTTGCCGAGGCGCCTGCGCCTGATCTGCCCGCCGACGGCAAGGAGGGGGCATGAACGCCTGGCTGGTCGCGCCGATCGCGATTCCTCTCGTTACCCTCGTGCTGTGCATGTTGTGGCGGCGCAATCCGCCGCTGGTGGCGGCGCTCAGCGTGCTCGGTGCGGCGGCGCTGACCGTGGTTGGCCTGGCCCTGGTCGGCAAGGTTGCCGACGGCGCCATCCTCGCCGGACAGATGGGGGGGTGGCAGGCGCCCTACGGCATCTCGCTGGTCATCGACCGGCTGGCCGCGGCGATGGTGGCGATCACCGGGGTGATCGGGCTGGCGACAGTGGTGTATGGCCTGAGCCGCCCCGGCGACCCGGCGGTGGGGCGCGATTTCCACCTCTTCGTGCAGGGACTGCTGACCGGCGTCTGCGGCGCCTTCATCACCGGCGACGTATTCAACCTCTATGTCTGGTTCGAGGTGCTGCTGATCGCCTCCTTCGCGCTGATGGTCCTCGGCGGCGGGGCGCGGCGCCTGTCGGGCACGGTGGTGTATGTGTTCCTCAACCTGCTCGCGACCCTGCTTTTCCTGCTTGCCGCGGGCCTGCTCTACGGCGCCACCGGCACCCTCAACATGGCCGAGCTGGCCCAGCATGCCGCAGCCGGGGAGGTGCCCGCGGGCGGCATCGTGGCGGTGGTGCTGATGCTGCTGGCCTTCTCCATCAAGGCCGCGCTGTTCCCGGTGTTCGGCTGGCTGCCGGCGTCCTACCACGTGGCGTGGACGCCGGTGTCGGCGCTGTTCGCCGGTCTGCTCACCAAGGTCGGAGTGTATGCGCTGATCCGCATCGTCACGCTGGTCTGGCCGCAGGCCGGGCTGGCCCACGAGGTGCTGCTGTGGGTGGCCTGCTTCACCATGCTGGTGGGGGTGCTGGGCGCGGCGGCGCAGACCGAGGTGCGCCGTATCCTCTCCTTCCACATCGTCAGCCAGGTCGGCTACATGGTGCTGGGGCTGGCGCTCGCCACGCCGCTGGCGCTGGCCGGGGCAGTGTTCTATCTCATCCATCACATCGTCGTGAAGGCCAACCTGTTCTTCATCGGCGGGCTGGCGGCACGCATTGCCGGCTCGGAGCGCCTCGCGGCGATGGGCGGGCTGTACGCCCACGCGCCCTGGCTGGCAATCCTGTTCGCCATCCCGGCGCTGTCGCTCGCAGGCATTCCGCCCTTGTCGGGGTTCTGGGCGAAGTTCGTGCTGGTCAAGGCCAGCCTCGACACCGGCGCGTGGATTGCCGCCGCGGTGGCCCTGATCACCGGGGTGTTCACCCTGCTGTCGATGAGCAAGATCTGGAACGAGGCCTTCCTCAAGGCCCACCCCCAGGGTGAGGGCGCATTGCGCCGCGCTACCGGCAGTGCGCCGGCCTATGCCGCGGTGGCGGTGCTGGCGGCGATCACCGTGGCGATCGGCCTGGCGGCCGGGCCGGTGATGGCGTATGCGGTGGCTGCCGCGGCGCAGCTTGCCGATCCGTCGGCGTACGTAGGCGCGGTGTTTGCCGCGGGAGGGCGCTGAGATGCTGGCCGTTCATCTGCTGCTTGCCGTCGGCCTGGCTGCCTTCGCCGATGCGCTGTCGCCTTCGGGGGTGGTGCTGGCCTTCGTGCTGATCTACGTGCTGCTGCGCCTGTCCTCGCGCTTGCTGGGGATGCGCGCGTATGTCGTGAGGCTGGAGCTCGGGGTGCGCTTCGTGGGCTGGTTCGCGCTGGAGATCCTCAAGGCCAGCCTCGATGTGGCCCGCCTGGTGCTGGCGCGCAGGGTGGCGATTACCCCGGCAGTGCTGCGGGTCAGGCTGGTGCGTCGCGACGAGCGCGTGGCCACCCTGCTGGGGTGTCTGCTGACGCTGACGCCGGGCACCCTGGCTCTCGATTACGATGCCGCAGGCGGTGTCCTCTATGTCCATGCGCTGGATACCGATGGGGCCTCGGCGGTGGAGGACAGCGTGCGGCGTATCGAGGCGCGCCTGCTGGCGTGGCTGGACGCGGGGCGGCCGGCAAGGGAGGAAGAGCAATGAATGTGGAGATCGTCGGTGCGGGCTGGGTGCTGCCGCTGGCCTTCGTGCTGCAGGGCGCAAGTGCGGCGCTGATCGTGGTGCGCCTGCTGCGCGGGCCTACCGCCCCCGACCGCGTGGTGGCCATCGATGCGCTGACCCTGCTGGGGGTGGCGGTGATTGCGCTGCTGGCGCTGCACACCGCGCAGTCTGCGCTGCTCGATGCCGCGGTGGTGCTGGCATTGGTGTCCTTCCTCGGTACCACGGCCTTCATGCTGATGTTTGCGCCGCGCAAGGGTGAGGCGGAGCGTCTCGCCGGGGAACTGGCGAGCGGTGAGCGGCGCGCAGCGGATGTGCCGGAGGTGCAGCGATGAGTGCGTCGCCGCTGGCCTGGCTGGCGAGTGTGCTGATCCTCGCCGGCACGCTGTTCTGCCTTATCGGCGCCATTGGCGTGCTGCGCCTGCCCGACTGCTATACGCGCATGCACGCGGCGAGCAAGGCGGGGGCGCTGGGGGCGGCGATGGTGCTTGGCGGCGTTGCCGCGGCAACCAGCGGCGAGGCGGCGCTGGAGGCAATGTTTGCCCTGTTGGTGCTGCTGGCTACTGCGCCGCTGGCTGCACATGCGGTGTCGCGTGCTGCGCACCGTGTCGGGACGCGCCCGCAGACCGGCGTGCTGGGCGATGCGCTGGCGGAAGATGCCGATGGTGCGGCGGACGCCGGCGTCAAGGGCTCAGCGCGAGGTGGTGGGCGGGTCGGAGAGCCCTGAACTGCCGGCGCCTTCCTCGAAGCCGCGTTCGATCTCTTCCTGGATCACCCGCCAGATCGGCTTTACGATGAAGCGCATGTTCTTGATGATGGCGTGTACGTCCATCATCGACGGCACCCGCAGGCCGCGGTGATCGACACCTCCGCCGATCTGGCGGATTTCTACGCCGAGCTTGCCGAAATGCGCCGCCAGCCGCGGTTCGGTGAGGACGAAGAGGGTGTCCACGCCGCTGCGTGCGGCCAAGGCCACGGCGCCGAGGTAGAGCCCGATGGGAATGTAGGGGAAGCGCGGGCGGTCGGCGGCGCCGAAATCCTCGTCGTGAATGGGGGCGGCGTCGCGCGCTTCGCCGCGGCGGCGGCGGTAGGTGGCACGCACGGCGAGGCGGGAGACCTCGGCAATACGCTCCCGGGGCAGGCGCGCGGGGTCGATGATGCGGCGGTCGAGTGTGTGCGCGCAGGTGTGCTCGAAGGGCAGCAGTTCGTCGGCGCTGCGGGTGAGCACCAGCCGGGTACAGCCGACCGGCTGCTCCGGGGCCTGCGAAGTGGTGAGCAGGCAGTGCAGGCTGCGCGCGTCGAATTCGTCGGTCTCGCGGCGGTCGGGGCGTTCGGGTTCGAACTTCAGTTCCTCGCAGTACACCTCGTGGCGGATGCGATAGACGCGGTCACGCAGGGTGTCGTCGACGGCCGGGGCGATGCGGAAATACTTGCGGAAGCCGTGCCCGAGGTTGAAGCGTTCGAAGAGCAGCATGTGGGCAACTCAGTTGGTCTGGCGCAGGGCTTCCACCACCGGCGTGGCCGAGACGCGACGGGCGGGAAAGACCGCTGCCAGCACGGTGGCGGCAAAGCCGATCAGGAAGGCGGTGAGCACGGTGGCGGGGATGACGCGGATGAACGCAGTGTAGCCGACGTTGGCATTGGGCGGCGGCGGCATGGGGATGCCAATGGCGGAAATGATGAGCGCCAGCGTGATGCCGATCACGACCCCGAGGGTGGCGCCGAGCGCACCGAGGACGAGGTTCTCCACCACGATGAGGCGGAACACGTCGCGCTTGCGGTTGCCCAGTGCCTGCAGGGTGCCGAACTCGCCCAGGCGTTCGAAGGCGCTCATGTTGACGCTGTTGGCCACCGACAGCAGCACCATGAAAAGGATGATCCACTGCAGCACGCCGAACTGGCGGTCGTAGAGCTGCAGGGTCTTGTCGTAGAAGTCGGACAGCTCGCGCCAGTTGCGTGCCTCCATGCTTGCCGCGTCGATGCGCGCCCGCACCGCGGCGTGGGCGCTGTCGGTGTCGGCGGTGTGGTGCAGGGTCACCACCAGTACGTTGGCGCCCGGGGTGTCCATCAGGGTCTGCGCCGCCGCCAGCGGAATGCGCACTGCACGGGCGTCGAAGTCCTTCGAGAAGCTCTGGAAGACGCCGACGATGTCGAAGTCCAGGGTGTTCATGGCGCCATCGGCGGTGGTCATCACCAGTGTCGCCTGGTCGCCAGGGCGCAGGTTCATGGCGTGCGCGACGCCCTGGCCGAGCAGCATGCCGAATTCGTCGCCGTCCTCGAGCTGGCGTCCGGCGGTGATCTGCAGATAGGTGCCGAGGCGGGCCTCCTTGTCGGGCTCGATGCCCTCGCCGATGATGGCCAGGTCGCGGCGGCCGTTGTTGATCAGGCCGGCGAAGTTCAGCCGCGCGGCGACCTCGGCGACCGCCTCGTGTTCGGCCAGGGTGGCGGCCAGGCGCTCCGGCTGGTCGATCAGGAAGCGGTCGGGCTGGCGCGTGCCGCGGTCAAGGAAGTCCTTGCGGAAGACCTGCACGTGGCCGGTCTGCGAGTGGATGATGGCTTCGCCGAGCTGGTGGAAGATGTCATGTACGAAGCCCCCGGAGAGGATCAGCCCACTGACCCCGAAGACGATCGCCGCCAGCGTCATCGCGGTACGCAGTTTCTGGCGGAAGATGTTGCGCAGGGCGAGCTTGAAGAGCATGGCAGTCAGCGCTGGTGGCGCAGGGCGTCAACGATGTTCATGCGCGAGGCCTTCCACGCCGGGGCTAGGCCGGCCAGCAGGGTGGTGAAGAAGGCAAGGATGAAGCCGTCCATCGCCAGAGCGGGGGAGATGGCGATCTCGCCGATGTAGCCGCGCGCCATGCCGGGTGGGGGCGGCATCGGAATGCCGATCAGCGATACCACTTCGCCGAGGGCGTAACCGAGCACGACGCCGATCACGCCGCCGACCACGCCGAGCAGCATGCCTTCGACGATGAACAGCGCGAGGATGCCGCGCCGGCGCACACCGAGGGCCATCGAGGTGCCGATTTCACTGGTGCGCTCGATGACCGCCATCGACAGGGTGTTGGAGATGCTGAGAATGACGATCAGCGCGATCAGCAGGCGTACCACGCCGACCTGCTTGGAAAACAGTTCGACGGTCTTGTTGTAGAAGTCGGCCAGCGCATGCCAGGGGATGACTTCGAACTCTCCTGCAGGCAGCTGTGCGCGCATGCGCTCGATGCTGCGGTCGGTGGCGGCGGTGTCATTGAGCAGGATCACCCAGCTGGTGGCCCCCTGCACGCGGATCAGCTCGCGGGCGACGGCAATCGGCGTGCGCAGTACGGTGTCGTCGTACTCCTTGGTGATGGTTGCGAAGATGCCGGCAACCTGCAGTTCGACGGCGTTGATGCCGCCGCTGGCGGTGGTGGCGAGCAGCACCACGGTATCGCCGGGGCCCGCTCCCAGGTTGGCGGCCAGTCCCTCGCCAAGGAGGACGGAGCTGGCCGGGCTGGCGGTGAGGTCACGGCCGGCGACAATGGTGATGGCGGCGGAGATCGGTGCTTCCAGTGCGGGGTCTATGCCTTCGCCGATGAAGGAGATGGTGTCGTCGCCGTGGCTGATCAGACCGCTGAAGGCGAGCCGCGGCGCCACCGTGAGTGCACTGTCGCCGGCTGCCCGCGCCGCCACCGTGGTGTCGTCGGGGAGCAGGTAGTTGTAGGGGTCGCCGAGCCCCTCCTGGAAGTAGCCCGGACGGGTGACCTGGACGTGCCCGAGCTGCGAGTGGATGGTCATCTCGCGCATGTTCAGCAGTATCCAGTGGATGAAGCCGCCGGCGAGCAGGTAGGCGATCACCCCGCCGCAGATGATGAGCAGTGCGAGCAGCGCGCGACGGCGCTGCCGGCTTGCATTTCGGGCGGCGAGGGAGAAGACTTGCAGGGTGTGATTCAGAATGGAAGCCAAGATGCCGTTTCACTCTGCGCATGAGCTTCTATCATAGCTGCACGGGCCGCAGGACATGAAGGAGAAATAGGGGTGACAGAGGGTTTCGACTACGATGCCGCGTTCTCCCGCAACCTCGGGTGGACAACGGCTGACGAGCAGCAGACGCTGCGCCGCAGCCGGGTTGCCATCGCCGGGCTGGGCGGAGTCGGTGGCGTGCATCTGCTCACGCTGGCGCGGCTGGGCATCGGCGCCTTCAGCATTGCCGACTTCGACCGCTTCGATGTGGTCAACTTCAACCGCCAGGCCGGCGCGCTGGTGTCCTCGCTCGGCCAGCCGAAGGTCGAGGTACTGCAGCGCATGGCGCTGGACATCAACCCCGGCCTCGCCCTGCGAGCGTTTCCGGAAGGGGTCGGCGATGACAACATCGACGCCTTTCTCGATGGTGTGGATGTCTATGTTGACGGGCTCGACTTCTTCGCCTTCGCCGCGCGCCGCGCGGTGTTTGCCGCCTGCCACAGGCGCGGCATACCCGCGGTGACCGCGGCGCCGCTGGGGATGGGTGCGGCGGTACTGGTGTTCATGCCGGGCGGGATGTCCTTCGAGGAGTATTTCCGCCTCGACGGTTGCGACGAGGAGGAAATGGCCATCCGTTTCCTCCTCGGCCTGTCTCCGGCGATGTTGCAGCGTGCCTATCTGGCCGACCCGTCGCGGGTCAATCTGGCCGAGCGGCGGGGGCCGTCGACGATCGCCGCATGTCAGATCTGTGCCGGCTTCACCGCTACCGAGGTACTGAAGATTCTGCTGCGCAGGGGGCGGCTGGTGGTGGCGCCGCGCGGCTATCAGTTCGACGCCTACCGCAACCGTCTGGCGACCACCTGGCGTCCGGGTGGCAATCGCAATCTGCTGCAACGCATCGGGCTGTGGGTGGCGCGCCGCCAGCTCGCCCGGATGAAGAAAGCCACGGAGGCCGCACGATGAACACGGACGACACCCTGCACCGCATCCTCGATCTGGCGCGCTGGGCGCCCAGCGGCGACAACACCCAGCCCTGGCGTTTCGAGCTGCCGGCGGGCGGAGGCATCGTCATCCATGGCCATGACACCCGCGACTGGTGCCTGTATGACTTCGACGGCCACGCCAGTCACATGGCTCATGGCGCCTTGCTGGCTACCCTGGAGATCGCCGCGAGCGCCTTTGGGCTGCGTGCGCAGTGGTCCTTGCGCCCGGGCAGTGAGGAGCGGGCGCCGGTCTATGACGTGGCGCTGAGCGCGGAACCCGGTGTGCAGCCGCATGCGCTGCTGCCCTTTATCGAGCAGCGTGCGGTGCAACGCCGGCCGATGCGCACCACTCCGCTCAGTGCGGCACAGCGCGAGGCGCTGCAGCAGGCGGTAGGCGAGGACTACGCGCTGGAGTTCTTCGAGAGTTTTGCCGCGCGGCGGGCGATGGCAACGGTGATGTGGCACAACGCCCACATCCGTCTGACCTGCCCGGAGGCCTTCGCAGTGCATCGCGAGATCATCGAGTGGGGCGCGCGCTACAGCGCGGACCGCATTCCAGAGCGTGCGGTGGGTGTCGATCGTGCCACTGGCCTGCTGATGCGCTGGGTGATGCAGAGCTGGGCGCGGGTGCGCTTCTTCAATCGTTTCCTGCTTGGCACCGTGCCGCCGCGTATCCAGCTCGACTACATTCCCGCGCTGGCCTGCTCTGCGCACGTGCTGATGCGTGCGCGCAGGGCCCCGGCCGGCATCGAGGACCACGTACGTGCCGGGGCGGCGATGCAGCGCATGTGGCTGACGGTGACCAGCCTCGGCCTGCACCTGCAGCCGGAGATGACACCAGTCATCTTCCGCTGGTATGTGCGCGATGGGCGCAGCTTCTCAGCCGACGAAGGCATACGGCGGCAGGCCGCCGAGCTTGCCGAGGCCTTCGAGCGCAGTGTCGGTGCCGGGGCGCAGGACAGTTTTGCCTTCCTGTGCCGCATCGGGGAGTCGGCGCCGCCGTGGTCGCGCTCCCTGCGGCAGAGCCTTGACGCGTTGATGAAGTCGTAGTGCGAGGCTTCAGCGCGGCAGATGTGCGCTGCGCAGGCCGCCGAGCCGGAAGAAGGTCGACAGATCCTTGAAATCGCGCTGGTGGTAGGCCGGCATGGCGTCGTGGAGTTCGCGCAGGCGTGCCTGCAGGGCGCTGTCGGGCGCGCGTCGCGGTGCGCTCTTGAGCGCCACCATATAAGGAACCAGCAAGGTCGTGTAGACCTGTGCGCGGCCGTCGAGGGCCTGCGCCGCGGCGCGGAAATCGGCCACAGGAAAGGCTGCGCGCAGCGAATTGAGGTAGTCGATGGTGAAGATCTCGGGCTGACGGTCGGCGTACTGATAGGCGAACTCGCGGATCGAACGCTCCGACTTGAGGTGGCCGAAATCGACCAGATAGACGCCGCCGTCGGGCTTGAGGATGCGTGCAACCTCGGCAAAGGTGTCGAGGAGCAACTGCCGGGTCGGCAGATGGTGCAGGGCCATGGTGGTCATCACCGCGTCCACGCTGGCATTGCCGAACATCTCCAGGCGGCTGATGTCGCCGTCGCGGAACTCGACATTGGTGAGCTGCAGATCGGCGACATGGGCGCGCGCCTTGCGCAGCATCTCGGCCGACAGGTCGACGCCGATGAAATGGCAGTCGGGATTCAGGCGTGCCACCTGGGCGAGCTGCGTCGCCGGCCCGCAGGCCAGATCGACCACGGTGTCGCCGGGGCGGATGACGTCGCAGACCTGGCTGCAATGGTGCAGATAGACCGGTGCCATTACCCCACATTCGCGCCCGGCCTCGGTATACGCCTGCACCTGCTCGGCATCGGCCATCACCAGATCCGGTTCCGGTGTGCGCGCGCAGGGGGTGAAGCTCAGCAACTCCCTGACGATGGTGCGGGCGATGTTGATGCTTGGCATGGTGTTCTCCCGGAGCCGCAGGCTCTGCCAGTATGCGCCATCAAGGCCAGGACGGCAAAAAGCCGCCGATGCAGTGCATCGGCGGCTTGGGTGCTGAGCTGACGCTGATCAGGCCTGCTGCTTGCGGCGACGCAGGGCGGCGGCGCCGAAGAGGCCAAGGCCGACCAGGGCGAGGCTGCCGGGCTCGGGCAGGAACTGGGCGGAGCCGTTGTGATCGATATTGACCACCTGCGTGCCGCCGATCTCGGAGTAGAACGGGCTGAAGAAGGCCGGGCTGAAGCGGTCGACGTTGATGTCGACACGCAGATTCACGCCGGACAGATCGCCGATATCGACACCATCGCGCGTCCATACGCCGGGGGCGGTCACGCCAGCGGCATCGAACTGGAACTCGAGGACGCAGCTGCCGGTTTCCTGGGGGGCGCCGAGTCCGCTGACGCGGGTCACGGTGCAGAAGCTGCTGGCCGTCGGCATGGTGGCCAGGCCGATCAGGTCGGAAGTGCCGGCGTTGTAGCCGCCGCCGATGGTGGTGTCGTAGAAGATGCTGACACTCGAGGGCATGGTGAAGTTGACCGTAAAGGTCTGAACGGTCAGCGGCCCGACCGACCCGAAGGTGGCGCCGGAGACGAAGCCGACCAGCGGATCGAACACCGCCCACAGCTCATAGCCACCGGTGACGTTGAGGCCGGTGTTGGGGATCGGATTGCCGAGGGTGTCAGTGAAGCCGACACCGGCGATCAGACCGGTCTCGACGAAGGTGTCGCCGATATCCAGGGCACCGTTGAAGTTGGAGTCGGTCAGGACGATGGTCGAGCCGCCACCGGAGATCTGCAGCTGATCGAAAGTGACGGTATTGCTGCCACCCAGCGAAACGTCGCTGAAGGTGGTGGGCAGTGCCAGTGCGGACAGCGGAGCTGCGAGCAGCGCGGCAAGCACGGTTTTCTTGAACATGGTTGAGCTCCTTGGCTGGGGCGTTCAATAGTTGGGTCTTTCTGGGCTAACTATAAGCAACTCGCGGGCCAGGTTTTTGTGCTCTTGCTCAATGCTTTGAAAACAATAAGAAAAAATTCTATTCTTGGTCTGTAGTGAAGCGTGAGTGAAGGTGGGGTGAGACCGGTGTGTAAAGAAATTCGACGTCCGTCAGATGTCGGCCCTCAGCCCGCCGCGCGCACCACCATGTGATCACGGTGGATGAGCTCCGGCTCGTCGATGTAGCCGAGAATGGCCTCGATGCGGCTGCTCGGCTGGCGTGCGATGCGGCGGGCTTCGGCGCTGTTGTAGTTGATCAGTCCGCGGCCGAGTTCCTGGCCGCTGGCGTCGTGCAGGGAGACCGCGGCACCGCGTTCGAATTCGCCCCGCACTTCGATGACGCCGACGGCGAGCAGGCTGCGTCCGGCGTGCAGGGCGGCGGCGGCGCCTTCGTCAAGGATCAGGCTGCCGGCGAGCTGGAGATGGTCGGCCAGCCATTGCTTGCGGGCTTGCAGCGGGGTGCTGCTGGCGTAGAGCAGGGTGCCGAGCTGTTCGCCGTCGCCGAGGCGGGTGAGGGCGTCGCTCTCGTGGCCGCTGGCAATGCAGGTGTGGGCGCCGCTGCGGGCGGCGCGCTGGGCGGCGCGTACCTTGGTGATCATGCCGCCCTTGCTGATGCCGCTGCCGGCACCGCCGGCCATGGCCTCGAAGCGGCGGTCCTCGGCCTGCCCTTCGGAGATCAGTTCGGCGGCTGGATCGCGGCGCGGGTCGGCGGTGTACAGGCCCTTCTGGTCGGTGAGGATGATCAGCGCGTCGGCTTCGATGAGGTTGGCGACCAGGGCACCGAGGGTGTCGTTGTCGCCGAACTTGATCTCGTCGGTGACGATGGTGTCGTTTTCGTTGATGATCGGCACCACGCCGAGGTCGAGCAGGGTGTTGAGGGTCGAGCGGGCGTTGAGGTAGCGCTTGCGGTCGGCGAGATCCTCGTGGGTGAGGAGGATCTGCGCGGTGTGCAGGCCATGGCGCGCGAAGGCTTCTTCATAGGCTTCGACGAGGCCCATCTGGCCGACTGCGGCGGCGGCCTGCAGGCGGTGCATCTCGTGCGGACGCTTGCTCCAGCCGAGGCGCTGCATGCCGGCAGCAATGGCGCCGGAGGAGACCAGGGCGATCTTCCGGCCGCCAGCGCGCAGTGCGGCGATCTGGCGGGCCCAGTCGGCCATCGCCTGCTTGTCCAGCCCGGTGCCGTTGTTGGTCACCAGGGCGCTGCCGACCTTCACCACCAGGCGGCGGGCGTCGCGGATCTTGGTTCTCATGGCGGGTGTCGGATTCAGTCGCGGGGGAGGGTGTCGTCGCAGTCGTCTTCTTCGTCGTCGCATGCGCCATCGTCGTCGTCGCCGTCGTCATCCAGCGGCGGCTCCATGGGGCGGAGGCGTTCGGCAAGCAGGGCGGCCTGGGCGGCCTCGAAGGCGGCGCGGCGTTCGGCGCGTTCGGCCTCCAGGCGGGCCCGTTCGGTGTCGATGAAGTCCTGCAGGGCGAAGATCAGCGGCCTGCAGCCGTCGCCGGTGAGGGCGGAAATCTCGAAGTGGCGGTCGACCGGGCCGTAGGCGGCGAGAAAGTCGGCAACGCGCTGCGCGCGCTCTTCCGGCGCGATCAGGTCGAGCTTGTTGAGCGCCAGCCAGCGTGGCTTGGCGTACAGCTCATCGTCGTACTTGCGCAGTTCCTCGACGATGGCGAGGGCGTCGCGCGCGGGATCGGCATCGGGATCGAAGGGGGCGAGGTCCACCAGATGCAGCAGTACCTGGGTGCGGGCGAGGTGGCGCAGGAACTGGTGGCCCAGGCCCGCGCCTTCGGCGGCGCCCTCGATGAGTCCGGGGATGTCGGCGATGACGAAGCTGCGGCCCTCGTCGGTACGCACCACGCCAAGATTCGGGGCGAGGGTGGTGAAGGGGTAGTCGGCGACCTTCGGCTTGGCGGCCGATACGGAGCGGATGAAGGTGGATTTGCCGGCATTGGGCATCCCCAGCAGGCCGACGTCGGCCAGCACCTTCAACTCCAGGCGCAGCGAGCGGCGTTCGCCTTCCTCGCCCATGGTGCGCTTGCGCGGGGCGCGATTGACGCTGGACTTGAAGTGGATGTTGCCCAGTCCGCCCTTGCCGCCGCGCGCGATCAGTGCGCGCTTGCCGTCCTCGTCGAGGTCGGCGATCAGTTCGCCGCTCTCCAGATCGGTGATCACCGTGCCCACCGGCATGCGCAGCACGATGTCCTCGCCGCCCTTGCCGTAGCAGTCCTTGTTGCCGCCGTTTTCGCCGCGCTGGGCGCGGTGGGTGCGGGTGTAGCGGAAGTCGATGAGGGTGTTGAGGTTGCGGTCGGCGACTGCGAACACGCTGCCGCCGCGGCCGCCGTCGCCACCGTCGGGGCCGCCGCGGGGGACGAACTTCTCGCGGCGGAAGGAGGCAATGCCATTGCCGCCGTCGCCGGCGATGACCTCGATGCGCGCTTCGTCAAAGAATTTCATGCGGAATGGACCTCGGTGTGGACGCCACGGCGGCAGGCCTGCACTGCGCCGTTGCCGGCGCTGGCCTCGATGCGTGCTTGGTCAGGGAGCTTCATGAGTGCTTGCCCGTGATGGCCGGAAACAAAAAAGCCCTACCGCAAGGATAGGGCTTTTCGGACTGCGGGGCGGAATCAGGCAGCAGCGGGCACGATGACCACGGTGCGGCGCTTCTGCGGGCCCTTGACGGTGAATTGGACGGTGCCGTCCTTCAGTGCGAAAAGGGTGTGATCCTTGCCGATGCCGACGTTTTCGCCCGGATGGTACTCGGTGCCGCGCTGGCGGACGATGATGTTGCCAGCGAGGACCTGTTGACCGCCGTAGCGCTTGACGCCAAGTCGTTTGGATTCTGAGTCGCGACCGTTACGGGAACTGCCGCCAGCTTTTTTGTGTGCCATGACGAATTACCTCCTGGTCTTGACTTAGGCCGAAATCGCTTCGATGCGGATTTCGGTGTAGTTCTGGCGATGGCCCTGGTGCTTCTGGTAGTGCTTGCGGCGGCGCATGTTGAAATTCATGATCTTGTCGTGAGGGCCGTGGGAAAGCAGGGTAGGCTTGACGGTAGCGCCGGAATCGAGGGGGGTGCCGATCTTGACCGACTCGCCCTCGCCGACCATGAGAACCTGGTCGATGGTGATTTCGGAGCCCACGTCGGCCGGTATCTGTTCTACCTTGATCTTTTCGCCGGTGGTGACGCGATACTGCTTGCCACCGGTTTTTATCACCGCGTACATGGTGTTGCTCCAGTTGATGGGTTTTGCAAAGAATCGCGCATTCTATGGAGTGAGGCAGCAAAAGTCAACGCAAAATCAGGTGCTTTGCCCGTCTGGCAGGGTCTTCAGGAGGGCGTCGACGGCCTGCTGTTCGGTGCGGTAGCTGGCGGCTTCGCCCAGTCGCGCCCACAGGCCGTCGCGCTGGAGCACGTCGATGACCTGTTTCTTGAGGCCGCAGAAGGCGAGCCGGCAGGACTGTGCGTGCAGACGCTCAAGCACGCCGCCCAGCGCGTGCAGCCCGCTGGCGTCGATGGCATTGATGCCGGCGGCCGAGACCAGTACCACGCGCACCTCGTCCTGCGCGCGTGCGGCACGCAGCATGCCTTCCTCGAAGGTGGCGGCGGTGACGAAGGTGAGCGGGCTGTCGAAGCGCAGGATGACCAGATTCGGATGCGGGTGGGCGAGCGCGAAGCGTTCCAGATCGCGGTAGGTGCCGTCGGGGTGCAGGCCGAGCAGGGCAATGCGCGGATTCATGCCGCGATACAGCATCAGCGCCAGCGACAGCAGCAACCCGGTGAGGATGCCGTTCTGGATGTTGGGCGCGAAGGCCAGCGTGGCGACGAAGGTCAGCAGTGCGGCGAGGCCGTCGTCGCGGCTGGCGCGCCAGGCGCGCTTGAGGGCGCCGAAGTCGAGCAGGTTGGCGACGGCGAGGAGAATCACTGCGGCCAGCACGGGTATCGGCAGGTGGTGGAGCAGGGGAGTGAGGTAGAGCAGGGCGAGCAGTATCACGGCGGCCGAGACCACTGCCGACAGACCGCTGCGAGCACCGCTGGCATGGTTCAGTGCCGAGCGCGAGAACGATGCGCTGACCGGCAGAGCGCCGCACAGTGCGGCGCTGAGCTTGGCCAGGCCCTGGCCGATCAGCT
>WPCG01056272.1_pt1 | contig 14562 bp, 12 predicted proteins | sample 5403311 | NCBI WGS metagenome assembly WPCG01 (sample SAMN12869467, study PRJNA574797) | sludge metagenome | isolation source: wastewater treatment of Control | place: China:Beijing | collected 2019-05-17 | reverse complement strand
ACCTTGCGCGCGCGGGACACCATGGAACCGGGGTCGGAGCCGTGGTTGGGTTCGGTCAGGCCGAAGCAGCCGATCCACTCGCCGCTGGCGAGCTTGGGCAGGTACTTCTGCTTGGTGGCCTCGTTGCCGAACTCGTTGATCAGCACCATCACGAGCGACGACTGCACGCTCATCATCGAACGATAGCCGGAGTCGACGCGCTCGATCTCCCGGGCAATCAGGCCGTAGCAGACGTAGTTGAGGCCGCTGCCACCGTACTCCTCGGGGATGGTGGCGCCCAGCAGGCCGGTCTCCCCCATCGCGCGGAAGATGGCCGGGTCGGTCTGCTCATGGCGGAAGGCCTCCAGCACGCGGGGGGCGAGCTTGTCGGCGGCGAACTGGGCGGCACTCTGCTGCACCATGCGCTCTTCGTCGGTGAGCTGCTGGTCGAGGAGCAGCGGGTCCTGCCAGTGGAAGGCGGGGTTCTGGGACATGTCGGAGTTTCCTGTGCTTGTTGTGTTGGGCGCTGACGGGATCAGCTGGCCTCGAGGAGGTCGGCATAGGCCTTGAGGTGGCGGTCGTCATCGCCGAAGCGGTGGCCGAGCATCACCAGGTGGCGGGCATGGTGGGCGAGGCTGTACTCCCAGGTCATGCCGATGCCGCCATGGAGCTGGACCGCCTGCTCGGCGATGAACTGAGCCGCGCGCTTGACCACGTGCTGGGCGGCGATCAGCTGGCGGCTGCGCTCGAGGCTTGCCGGCTCGTCGGCCACGCAGGCGGCGAGGATGGTCATGGAGGTGGCCAGCTCCAGTTCGGTGGTCATGTCCACCATGCGGTGCTGGAGTACCTGGAAGCGGCCGATGGGTTTGCCGAACTGCTGGCGGGTCTTGAGGTAGTCCAGGGTCAGCGCGCAGGCCTGCTGCATGCTGCCCACCGCCTCGGCGCACTGGCCCGCCATGGCGCGCCCCAGCTGATGATCCAGTGCAGCGAAGGCCCCGCCGGCAGCGCCCACCAGGGCATCGTCCGTCAGCGTCACGCCATCGAGGGTGAGGTCGCAGGCCCAGGGGCCCGCCATGGTCGGATAATCGCGACGCTGCACGCCCTCGGCGGTGGGGTCGACCAGAAACAGCGAGAGACCGTCGCATTCGCCGGGCTCACCCGCCGTGCGCGCCACCACCAGGATCCGCTGGGCGGCCTGGCCGCCGATCACCGCCGACTTGCGGCCCGACAGCCGCCAGCCGTTTCCGGCGCGCTCGGCCCGGGTCTCGGTCCACTCGGGACGATAGTGGGTGCGCGGTTCCTCGGTGGCCACCGCAAGCAGCAGCTCGCCCGCGGCCAGGGCCGGCAGCAGCGCCTCGTGCTGAGCCTCGCTGCCCAGCGCCTGCACCAGGCCGCCACCGAGGATCTGCGACTCCAGGTAGGGCTCCAGGCAGAGGCCGCGCCCTAGCTCCTGCATCACCACCAGGTTCTCGACGCCGCTGCCGCCCATGCCACCGTAGGCCTCGGCGATGGGCACCGCCAGCACGCCCAGCTCAGCCAGCTGAGCCTGGAAGGCCTCGCTGAAGCCCGGCGCGCTGCGCTGCACCTGGTCGCGCTGCTCGAAGGCGTAGTGCTCCCTGACCAGTCGGGCCAGCATGTCCTGCAGCATCTGCTGCTCGTCACTGTATGAAAAGTCCATGGTGGCCTCCTATAAGCCCAGCTGAGCCTTCGCCAGGATGTTCTTCTGGATCTCGTTGGAGCCGCCGTAGATCGACAGCTTGCGCAGGTTCAGGTACTGGGCGGCCGGCGCCACGCTGTAGTCGGCGTGCAGCGGCTCACCCTCGTGCTCGAGCGCCATCTCCTCCGCCAGAACCGGCAGGGCGTGGGTGCCCAGCACCCGACGAGCCAGATCGCTGATCGCCTGGCGGATCTCGGAACCGGTGATCTTGAGGATCGAGCTCTCCGCGCCCGGCACCCCGCCGGCCTGGGCCCGGGCCAGGATGCGCAGGGTGCTCATCTCCACCGCCATCAGACGCATCTCCACCTCGGCGATGCGCTGACGCAGCAGCGGGTCCTCGAGTGCCGGTCGGCCATCGATCACCTCCTGGCGGGCGACCGCCTTGAGATGGGCCAGGGCCGCCTTGGATATGCCGATGCCGGCCTGGCCGGTGCGCTCATGGGTCAGCAGGTACTTGGCGCAGGTCCAGCCGTCGTTCTCCTCACCGACCCGATTCGTCACCGGCACCCGGACGTTGTCGAAGAACACCTCGTTGACCTCATGGGCACCGTCCAGGGTGATGATCGGCCGCACCGAGATGCCTGGGCTCTCCATGTCGATGAGCAGGAAGGAGATACCCGCCTGGGGCTTGGCCTCGGGATCGGTGCGTACCAGGCAGAAGATGCGGTTGGCGTGCTGGCCCAGGGTGGTCCAGGTCTTCTGTCCGTTGACGATGTAGTGGTCGCCCTCACGCACCGCCCGGGTCTTCACCGCGGCCAGGTCGGAGCCGGCGCCGGGCTCGGAGTAGCCCTGGCACCACCAGTCCGTGCCGTCGAGGATCCGCGGCAGGTAGTGAGCCTTCTGCTCGGGGGTGCCGAACTTGATGATCACCGGCGCCACCATGTTGACGCCGAAGGAGATCAAGCGTGGTGCCCCCGCCGCCGCGCACTCCTCCTCGAAGATGTGCTTCTCCACCACGCTCCAGCCGGTGCCGCCGTGCTCGACCGGCCAGTTGGCGGCATACCAGCCGCGGCGGTAGAGGATCGCCTGCCAGCGCTGGTGATCCTGCTTGGCGAGCTTCTTGCCGAGCCGCACCTTGGCGGCGATGTCAGCGGGCAGCTCGGCCTCGAGGAAGACCCGCACCTCATCGCGGAAGGCCAGCTCCTGTTCGCTGAAATGTATATTCATGGGGTGGTCCCTCTTGTGTTGTCTCCGCCGGCGTTGAGCGAGCGGCTGTCGCGGCCGCGAGCCAGGAAGGCCTCGACCTTGGCCTGGCGCTGGGGCGAGGCCAGACACTCCAGAAAGAGCTCCCGCTCGCGAGCGAGCGCCGTGGTGAAGGGGTGGGTCATGGCCGCCTCCAGGGCCTCGACGGCCTTGAGTGAGGACAGGTCGCCCGAGGCGGGCAGCGCCAGCGACTCACGCTGACGCGCCAGCCACTCGAGCGGCGCCTCGCTGGCGGCAGCGAGCGTCCGCTCCCGCGTGGGGAGCACGCCCTGCCGTGCCAGCTCCGCCGCCATGGTGATGCGCTCGTCCTCGGGGGTATGCCCCTGGTCGGCCACGCCCTCCACCAGCCCCAGCGCGAGGGCCCTGTCGGTGCCGATGGGCTCGCCGGAGAGGATCATCTCCAGGGCGGCCTCAAGCCCGATAAGTCGCGGCAGCCGTTGGGTACCGCCGGCACCGGGAATCAGCCCCAGCTTGACTTCAGGCAGCCCGAAGCGCGCGTCCGGCGCGGCGAGACGATAGTGGCAGGCCATGGCCAGCTCCAGCCCGCCTCCCAGGGAGACGCCATGGAGCCAGGCCACCACGGGTTTGGAGGAGCCCTCGATTGCATTGATCACCTCGGGCAGCAGAGGGGACTGGGGCGGCTTGCCGAACTCCTTGATGTCGGCGCCGGCCGAGAAGCAGCGCCCACCGGACTGCAGCAGGATCCACGCCACCTGAGGATCATCCAGGGCGGCGTCCAGGGCTTCCATCAGGCCCGCTCGTACCGCCTGACTCAGGGCATTCACCGGCGGACTGAAGAGTGTGATCAAGCCGCAGTTGCCGCTGCGGGCCAGGGTGACGGGGTGACTCATAGCGCACTCTCTCGTGTTGTTCTTTTGAGCCAAGCGATGGCTATCAGCGGTGCCGCCAGACCGGCGGGCGCTTCTCGATGAAGGCCTGCATGCCTTCCTTCTGGTCCTCGGTGGCGAAGCTGGCGTGCAGCAGTCGCCGCTCAAAGCGAACCCCCTCGGCCAGTGTCGTCTCCTGAGCCCGTTCCACCGCCTCCTTGTTGAGCCGCACCGCCACCGCCGACATAGAGGCGATCTGTGCCGCCGCGGTCAGCGCCTCGTCCATCAACCGATCGGCCGGCACCACCCGGCTGACCAGGCCGCTGCGCTCGGCTTCATCGGCGTGCATCAGGCGACCGGTCAGACACAGGTCCATGGCCTTGGCCTTGCCCACGGCGCGGGTCAGCCGCTGGGTGCCACCGGCACCGGGCAGGGTGCCGACCTTGATCTCCGGCTGCCCGAACCGCGCGGTGTCCGCGGCGATGATCAGGTCGCACATCATGGCCAGCTCGCAGCCGCCGCCCAGGGCCATCCCGGCCACCGCGGCGATCACGGGCTTGCGGCAGCGGGTCACCTCTTCCCAGGCATCGGTGACGAAGTCGCCGAGATAGGCCTCGGAGAAGGTCAGCGACTGGATCTCCTTGATGTCGGCCCCGGCGGCGAAGACCCGCTCGCCGCCGGTGATGACCATGGAGCCGACAGCATCGTCCTGCTCGAAGGCGCGCAGTGCCTCCTCGAGCTCGCGCATCAGCGCCCCGTTCAGGGCGTTATGGGCCTGGGGGCGGTGAAGGGTGATCACACCGACGGCGCCCGTGCGCTCGACCCGCAAATTCTCGTACATGGATGCCTCCGGAGTGGCGTGACCGGGAGGGCTCCCCGGCCGATTCATGACAGCGTGTTGTCGCATCTCCCGGGCCGAACCGGGCCCGGTCTGCAGCCGAGTCTAGCCAGCCTCAAAATAAAAGACAATGTATTGACATAATTTTTGTCGTGGCCTAGCTTTCCCCAAGGCGCACAGCGATGGCGGCGCCAGTTCCCAAAAATGAATTGACCAAAAACAAATTACTTTCAGGAGCTTGCATGCCAATCCATACAAATCTGACGCTCGAGCGCAGGCAGTCCATGGTCGAGCTAGGTGCCTGGAACGACAAGATCATTACAGACTATCTGGACGAGGCGGTGGCCTCCGCCGGAGAGAAGGCCGCCATCATCACCTGCCGAATGAGCGACGGCAGCCGCCTCGAGCTGAGCTACCGCGAGCTGAACGACCGCGTCACACGCATCGCGGCAGGACTGGCGGAGCTGGGGGTAAGAAAGGGAGATATCGTTTCCTGCCAGCTGCCCAACTGGTGGCAGATGACCGCGCTGCATCTCGCCTGCGTGCGCATCGGCGCCGTGCTCAACCCCCTGATGCCGATCTTCCGCGAGCATGAGCTCTCGTTCATGCTCGGGATGGCCGAGAGCAAGGTGCTGGTGGTCCCCCAGACCTTCCGCAAGTTCGACCACGGCGCCATGGCCCATGAGCTCAAGCGCTCGCTGCCAAAGCTGGCACATGTGCTGGTGATCGGCAGCGAGGGGGAGGACAGCTTCGAACGGGTGCTGCTGGAGCGCGCCTGGGAAACCGAGGTCGATACCGCCGCCCTGTTTCGGGAGCGCCGCCCCTCCGGAGACGACGTGGTGCAGATCCTCTATACCTCAGGCACCACCGGGAAGCCCAAGGGGGTGATGCACACCTCCAATACCCTGTTCAGCCATATCCGCCCCTTCACCGAGCGCCTGGCCCTGAGCGAGGCGGACACCGTCTTCATGCCCTCCCCACTGGCCCACCAGCTGGGCTTCCTCTATGGCCTGATGCTGCCCGTCTATCTCAAGGCCAGCGTGGTGCTCCAGGACACCTGGCTGCCGGAAGAGGCCGTGGCCATCATCCGCGCCGAACGGCCCAGCCTGATGCTCGGCTCGACCCCTTTCCTGGCCGATATCGCCGAGCAGGCCATCGCGCACGGCCCGGACCTGCAGTCGCTGAAGCTCTTCCTGTGTGCCGGTGCCCCGATCCCCAGCCCCCTGGTGGAGAAGGCCGCCCAGAACCTGCCGACGCGCATCCTCTCCGCCTGGGGCATGACCGAGAACGGCGCGGTGACCACCACCCTGCCCGAGGACGACCCGGAGCGTGCCGTGCATACCGACGGCGTGCCGCTTCCCTATATCGAGCTCAAGGTCACCGACATGGAGGGCAACCCCCAGCCCGCCGGCCAGGAGGGCCCGCTCTATATGCGCGGCGCCAGCCTCTTCGTCGGCTACTTCAAGCAGCCGGAGCTCTACGGGGTGGATGACGAGGGCTGGTTCCCCACCGGGGACCTGGCGCGTCTCGACGAGCAGGGCTATGTGCGTATCACCGGACGCTCCAAGGACGTGGTGATCCGAGGCGGAGAGAACATCCCCATCGTCGATATCGAGAACATCCTTTACCAGCACCCGAAGATCCAGACCCTGGCCCTGGTGGGCAAGCCCGACGAACGCCTCGGCGAGCGGCTGTGCGCCTACGTGACTCTCAAGGAGGGCGAGGAATCGCTGACCCTAGAGGAGATCAGCGCCTTCCTGACCGAGCGCAAGGTGACCCGCCAGTACCAGCCGGAGTTCCTGGAGGTGCTCGACGAACTGCCGCGCACCCCCTCCGGCAAGATCCAGAAATTCAAGCTTCGCGAGAGGCCCCTCCAGGGCGCCTGAAGCAGCCATCTCTATTCCCCACTACCCGAGCGGAGAGACGACATGAAAGGACTTGAGAACAGAACCGTGATCGTGACCGGCGGCGGTGGTGGCATCGGCCAGTCCGTGTGCAAGCGCTTCGCCGAGCATGGCGCCAAGGTGGCGGTGCTCGACCGCGACGAGGCCGCCGCCCAGGCCACCGTCGAGCTGATCACCGAGGCCGGCGGCAAGGCACAGGCCTACGCCGCCGACATCACCGACTACGCCGCCATCGTCACCACCGTGGCGAGCATCGAGCAGGATCTTGGCACTCCCACCGTGCTGGTCAACAACGCCGGCTTCGACCGCTTCATGCCATTCCTCAAGACCGAGCCGGCCATGTGGGAGTCGCTGATCGCCGTCAACCTGACCGGCGCACTCAACATGCACCACGTGGTGCTGCCGAAGATGGTCGAGGCCGGCGGCGGCCGGGTGATCAACATCGCCTCCGACGCGGCCCGGGTGGGCTCCTCCGGCGAGGCGGTCTATGCCGCCTGCAAAGCCGGCATGCTGGGCCTGAGCAAGACCCTGGCCCGGGAGCTCGCCACCAAGAACGTCACCCTCAACGTGGTCTGCCCCGGCCCCACCGACACCGCCCTGCTCAAGGACGTGGCGGACACCGCCCGCGACCCGGAGAAGCTCCTCGAGGCCTTCCGCAACGCCGTGCCCATGCGCCGCATCGGCCAGCCCGAGGACTACCCCGGGATCATCACCCTGCTCGCCAGCGACGAGGCCAGCTTCATCACCGGCCAGGTGATCAGTGTCTCCGGCGGCCTGACCATGGCCGGCTGACCGCCGCCACCGCCCTTATCCGCACCGAATTCCAGGAGTTCCAGGATGAACTACGAAGATATCCTCTATGACGTCACCGACGGGGTGGCCACCATCACCATCAACCGCGCCGATCGCTACAACGCCTTCCGCGGACAGACCTGCATGGAGCTGCTCGACGCCTTCAACCGCGCCGGCTGGGACAAGTCCATAGGCGTGATCGTGCTGACCGGCGCCGGCGACAAGGCCTTCTGCACTGGTGGCGACCAGGGCGCCCACGAAGGCCAGTACGACGGCCGCGGCATCATCGGCCTGCCGGTGGAGGAGCTGCAGACCCTGATCCGCCAGGTGCCCAAGCCGGTCATCGCCAGGGTCAACGGCTTCGCCATCGGCGGCGGCCATGTGCTGCACGTGGTCTGCGACCTCTCCATCGCCTCCGAGACCGCCATCTTCGGCCAGGTGGGCCCCAAGGTGGGTTCCGTGGACCCGGGCTTCGGTACCGCCTACCTCTCCCGCGTCATCGGCGAGAAGCGCGCCCGCGAGATCTGGTACCTATGCCGCAAGTACAGCGCCCAGCAGGCGCTGGAGTGGGGCCTGGTCAACGCCGTGGTGCCCCCGGAACAGCTCGACGAGGAAGTCCGCAAATGGTGTGACGAGATCCTCGAGAAGAGCCCCACCGCCCTCTCCATCGCCAAGCGCTCCTTCAATGCCGACAGCGAGAATATCGCCGGCATCGGCGGCCTGGGCATGCAGGCCCTGAGCCTCTACTACGACACCGAGGAGTCGAAGGAGGGGGTCGCGGCCTTCAAGGAGAAGCGCAAGCCGAATTTTCGAAAATTCTAGCTCCGCAAGTATTACGACCGCTGATACCCGTGCGGCGCTGAAGACAGGTGCCGTCGGCCCCGCGGGCCGACGGCCTCCCCAGAGAGGATGGAGACGGCCATGAACTTTGCCTTTACCGAACAACAGGATGCCATTCGCGAAAGCGTGGCCAAGCTGTCCGCCGACATGCTGGCTCCCCGCTACCGCCAGCGTGAGGAAGAGGCGCTCATCGAGCGCGAGATCGTCGAGATGCTCGGCGAGATGGGCTGTCTGGGCGGTGAGCTGCCCGAAGAGTACGGTGGCAGCGGCCTCGACTGCGTGACCAGCGGCGTGATCATCGAGGAGATTGCCCGGGGCGATTTCAACGTCGGCTACCTGCCGCTGCTCGCCTCGCTGAACGGCCAGATCATCGCCCAGCATGCGCGCCCCGAGCTGGCCCGCGAATGGCTCGCCGGCATCACCTCCGGCAAGAAGATCTGCTGTATCGCCCTGACCGAGCCCCACGGCGGCAGTGACGCCGCCAACCTGAAGCTGAAGGCGACCCGCGAGGGCGATCACTTCGTGCTCAACGGCGAGAAGACCTCCATCTCCATGGCCGACCAGGCCGATGTGGCAGTGGTCTTCGCCCGCACCGGCACCCAGGAGCAGCGCGCCAGCGGCATCAGTGCCTTCCTGGTGCCCATGGACCTCCCCGGCATCACTACCAGCCGTTTCGAGGACTCCGGCCAGCGCGCCATTGGCCGCGGCTCGATTTTCTTCGACAATGTGGCCGTGCCCGCCGATCACATGCTGGGCGAAGAGGGTCAGGGCTTCAAGCAGGTGATGCAGGGCTTCGACTACAGCCGCGCGCTGATCGGCCTGCAGTGCCTGGCGGTGGCCCAGCAGTCCCTGGACGAGACCTGGCAGTGGCTCACCGAGCGCGAGGCCTTCGGCCAGCCGCTGGCGGCCTTCCAGGGGCTGACCCACCCGCTGGCCGAGTACCAGACCTACGTCCAGGCCGCCCGCCTGCAGTGCTACTACGCCCTGTGGCTGAAGGACAACGACCTGCCCCACACGGCCGAGGCGGCCATGAACAAGTGGTGGGGCCCCAAGCTCGCCTTCGACGTGATCAAGCAGTGCATGCTGGCCCACGGCCACACCGGCTGGGGCGAGGACCTGCCCTTCTCGCAGCGCATGCGCGACGTGCTGGGGCTGCAGATCGGCGATGGCACCGCCCAGATCATGAAGAACATCATCGCGCGCCAGTCGGTACCCCGGTGAACGCCATCGTCGGGGCCTGGGGCTCCGCCCACCACCCGGCGCCGCCGCTTTCCGACAAAGGAGTGCTACCCATGGCTGCCCAGGACGACAGAAGCGTCGCCAACCGCCTGTTCTTTCGTCTCTTCCAGGCCAGCAACATCCTGCAGAAGCAGACGGTGAGTGCCGTGGGACTGACCACGGTGCAGTGGGCGGTGCTGGGGGCGCTCTCCCGCCGCGGCTACGAGGGAGGTATCGCCTTCAACGATCTGGTCGAGTACCTGATCGTCAGCCGCCAGAGCCTGGACGGCGTGCTCAAGCGGCTCGAGCGGGAAGGCCACGTGAGGCGCATCCCACACCCCGACGATGGCCGCGCCCGACTGATCCTGCTCACCGACCAGGGACGCGCCTACTGGGAGAGCCTGCAGCCGCAGATCCATGACTTCTACGCCCAGGGGCTAAAGAGCCTGGGCTTCGACGAGACGGTCAGCCTGCTTCACTACCTCAATAAGCTCCAGAAGGACCTGGAAGCCATCCAACCCATCACAACCCAGGAGGAAATTCCCTCAACCGAGGGCACCATCAACACCTGATCGCTCCGCCGGTGCTTACCGGCCACTTCCCCAACAGCCTGAGTCACAACAACAACGGCCTCGCCGCTTCCGGTGAGGCAAGGGAGAACTCATGTCCAGAAAACATCACCCTCTGCTCAAGACCACCGCCCTGGCCCTCGGCGCCACCCTGCTGGCCGGGGCCGGCAGTGCCAGCGCCGAGATCAGCGACGGCGCCATTCGCCTCGGCTACCTGGCCGACATGTCGGGCCCCTACCGCGACCTGGCCGGCCCCGGCGGCCTCGAGGCCATGCGCATGGCCATCGAGGAGCACGGAGGCTCGATCCACGGCGCCCCCATCGAGGTGTTCAGCGCCGACGACCGCAACAGCGCCGACGTGGGGGCCAACACGGTGCGCGAGTGGATCGACCAGCGCAACGTCGATATGGTAGGCGGCCTGGTCGCCTCCTCGGTGACCATCGCCGCCACCCGGCTGCTGGCCGAGCACGACCGCATCGCCATGGTCTCCGGCGCCGCCGCGCTCGGCATCACCAACGAGCACTGCAGCCCCAATCATATCCAGTGGGTCTATGACACCCACGCCATGTCCAACGGCACGGCGCGAGCCATCGTCGAGGAGGGAGGCGAGCGCTGGTTCATCATCTCCGCCGACTACGCCTTCGGCCACTCCCTGGAGGAGGAAGTCTCCAATGTGGTCACCGAGATGGGTGGCGAGGTGGTCGGTACGGTGCGCCACCCGCTCAACAGCAACGACTTCTCCTCGTTCATCCTGCAGGCCCAGGGCTCCGGGGCGCAGATAGTCGGCCTGGCCAACGCCGGCGCGGACACCGTCAATGCCATCAGCACCGCGGGGCAGTTCGGGCTGGTGGAGTCCGGCCAGACCCTGGCCGGTCTGATGGTGTTCCTCAACGACATCCACGCCCTGGGGCTCGAGACCACACAAGGCATGCAGCTGACCACCGGCTGGTACTGGGACATGAACGACGAGGCGCGGGAGTGGGCCCAGCGCTACTACGAGCGTATGGACAGCATGCCTACCATGGTGCAGGCCGGCGTCTACTCCAGCACCCTGCACTACCTCAACGCCATCGAGGCCACCGGCAGCGATGACGCCAGCACCGTGCGCGCCTGGATGGGCGAGAACCCGGTCAACGACATCTTCACCACCAATGGCGTGATCCGCGAGGATGGCCGCATGGTCCACGACATGTACCTGGTGGAGGTGAAGTCACCCGAGGAATCCGAGGGCGAGTGGGACCTCTACCGCGTGCTGCGCACCATTCCCGGGGAGCTGGCCTTCCAGTCCCTGGAGAAGAGCCGCTGCCCGATGATCAACCCCTGAGGCAAGTAGGCAACTGGGGGCGCGGCCAGACGGCCGCGCCCCCTTGCATTGTGGCCGAGCACCGCTTCGGGCCATCTGCGCCTCGATGCCCCGGCAATCACGCGCCTCCACCCGAGAGGACACCAAAAAGGGCCCGTATCGCCGAAGCGGATACGGGCCAAGGAGGATAGGGTGTCGGGCGCCGGTGGGGTCACCGGCGCCACGCCGGCTCAGTCGGTCGGCTGCTTCTTCAGGGGATGGGCATTGCTGGCGAACTCGAAGTCCTTGGTCTCGAAGATCAGCGACACCACCACGCCCAGCACCAGGGCCCAGAAGGTGGCACCGATATCCAGGATCTGAATGCCCGAGGCGGCGATCAGGAAGGCGAACAGCGCCCCCATCTCGTGCTTCCTGCCGGAGAAGGCGATCGCCATGGCCGAGGTGATGACGCGCATCAGGGCCAGGCCCGCGATGATGGCGATGAAGTAGCGCGGTGTGGCCTCCAGCAGGCTCACCACGTAGCCGTAGAAGGGGGCGGCCACCACGAAGATGGCGCCGGCCACCACCGCGGCGACCCAGCGCTTCTCATGGGTGCCCGCCTCCGGCGAGGAGCAGATGCCGGTCATGGGCGCGGCGATACAGGTGCTGTGCAGGTTGAAGAAGGCCGAGACCATGGTGCCCACGCCGCCCACGGCGGTGATGCCGTTGGCCGGCACCTCCTTGTACCCCATGCCCTTGATCAGGCCGACGCCCGCCGGCGTCTCCATGCCCACCAGGATGATCGCCAGCGGCAGGCCGTAGGCCAGGAAGGCGTTCAGGGTGAACTCCGGCATGATGAACTCGGGGAAGCGGATGGTCGCCTGGACGCCCGAGAGGTCGACGCCGGTGGCCATCAGGTAGGCAATACCCGCCAGCATGGAGACGATCAGCGGCGGCACCTTGCGCAGCAGACGCGCCGAGAGGAAGAAGGCCAGGATCATGATGGCCGCCGGCACGATGGCGTTCTCCAGCGGGCGCACCATGTTGAGACCGAAGCTGAGCAGCATGCCGGCCACCATGCCCATGACGATGGGCATGGGCATCAGGCGCATGACGATGCCCATGACGCCGGAAAGGCCCGCCACCAGGGAGATGGCCCCGGCGATCAGGGTCGCCCCGAGTGCGGCCTCCAGGCCCACCACGGGAATCACCGCGGCGAACATCAGCGCCCCGGGAATGGAGTTGGCCATGGGCATCGGCAGCCGGTAGTAGGCCGGCATCAGGATGCCGAAGAGGCCGTTGATCATCAGGTAGCTGATGACCCAGATCATGATGAAGGAGGAGTCGAGCCCGGCGGCGGTGCCGGCACTGATGTGCACGACGCCGACGCTGAGCCCCAGAATACCCGCGACCAGGCCGGTGCTGGCGTTGTCGACGTTGAGGTCGCGGAGGAAGTCTTTTGGCGCGTGCCGCAGGCTCACACCCTTCTCGATATGCTTCACGGTGAGCTCCAGGGGAGGGTTGTTATCGTTGGTATGGCTAGAGGCATGGAACGAAACGCGCCGATCCGGATATTCCCGAATCGGCGCGATGCTGGCTAGCCCTGATCGCCGCCACCCACCGGCAGCACGCTGCCGGTAATGTAGCTGGCCTCGTCCGAGGCAAGGAACAGGATCGGAGCCGCCATCTCATCCAGGGTGCCGTAGCGCTTCATCAGACAGCTCTGCTTGGTCTGGTCGATGTGCGCCTGGAACCAGGCCTTCTCGGTCTCGTTGCAGGGTTCCGGGGTGCCGCGGGAGATCTTCCGCGGCGGCGCCTCGGTGCCCCCGATCCCGGCGGCCGCCACCCGGATGCCGTGCTCGGCATACTCGAAGGCCAGGGACTCGGTCAGCGCATTGACGCCGCCCTTGGCCGCCGAGTAGGGGATCCGGTGGATGCCACGAGTGGCCACGGAGGAGACGTTGACGATGACGCCACCGCCCTGCTCCACCATGGTGGGCAGCACGGCGCGACAGCACCACAGGGTCGGCATCAGCGAGCGGGTCACCTCGGCGGCGATCTCGCTCTCGGTGAACTCGGTGAACGGCTTGAAGTTGATCGCCCCGCCCTCGGTGGTGATCAGGATGTCGATCCGGCCGAAGCGCTCGACGCTCTTCGCCATCACCTCGGCGGCACCTGCCCAGGTCTCCAGGTCGGCCTGCAGGGCGATGGCATCCACGCCCTGCTCGGCCAGCTCGGCGACCACCTCATGGATCAGGTCCGCGCGGTCCACCAGGGCCAGGCGGGCACCCTCGGCGCCGGCGCGCTCGGCGACCCGCTTGCCGATGCCCTGGGCGGCCCCGGTGATGACCATCACCTTGTCCTTGAAGCGCAGGCTCATGACTTGCTCCCCGCCTCGTTGGGGGTGAACTTCTCGTAGTGGAAGCTCTGGGGCACGATGCCCTGGGCGTCGAAGTGCTTGAGCACCGCGTCGACCATGGGAGGCGGACCACACAGGTAGACGTCGACGTCGCCGTCATGCATCACCTCGGCGTCCATGTGATGGGTCACGTAGCCCTTGCGCGGATGCTCGCTGGCCTCGTCCACCACCACGGTGGCGTAGGTGAAGTTGGGCAGCTTGGCGGCGAACTCATCCAGGGCGTCCACCTTGACCAGGTGATCGTCCTTGTTGACGCCGTAGATCAGGTGAATCGGCGCCTCGCAGCCCTTCTCCACCAGCTGGGAGAGCATGGAGAGGAAGGGCGCGAGGCCCGTGCCACCGGCCAGCATCAGCACCGGGCGGGTCACCTCGCGGATGTAGAAGCTGCCCAGCGGGCCGGTCAGGGTCAGGCGATCGCCCGCCGCGGCCCGCTCGCCGAGATAGCCGCTCATCACCCCGTTGGGGATATTGCGGATCAGGAAGGTGGCGCGCTGCTCGCCCGGCAGGGAGCTGAACGAGTAGGAGCGATGCACCTCGGTGCCCGGCACGTCGATATGCACGTACTGGCCGGGCAGGAAGGCGATCTCGGCGCCTTCGTCCAGATCCACTACCAGCTCGATGCTGTCTTCGGAGAGCTGCTCGACCGCGGCGACCGTGCCCTCGACCTTGCCCACCTCGGTCTTGCACAGGCTGGAGGCCACGGGGACCTGGATGACGCAGTCGGAAGAGGGCACCATCTGGCAGGTCAGCACCATGCCCTCGGCGGCCTCCTCATCGGAGAGCGCCTCTTCGATGTACTCGTCGCCCATGTCGAACTCGCCCTGCTCGCAGTGTCCCTTGCAGGTGCCACAGACGCCGTCGGAGCAGTCCATCGGCAGGTTGACCTTCTGGCGGTAGGCGGCATCGAGAACCGTTTCACCTTCCTTGCAGCCGATGAAGCGGGTGACGCCATCCTCGAAGTTGAGGGCAATGGT
>WPCG01069749.1_pt1 | contig 14566 bp, 12 predicted proteins | sample 5403311 | NCBI WGS metagenome assembly WPCG01 (sample SAMN12869467, study PRJNA574797) | sludge metagenome | isolation source: wastewater treatment of Control | place: China:Beijing | collected 2019-05-17 | reverse complement strand
TTAATTTTAAGTGGTGACCATATTTATCGTATGGATTATGCCAAAATGCTTGAAACGCATTTAACAAATAATAGTGATTTAACGATTGCCGTGCTTGATGTGACCGTTGAAGAAGCAAAACGCTTTGGCATTTTAAGTGCGGACGCAAATGACCGGATTACCGAGTTTGAAGAAAAGCCGCGCCAGCCAAAATCAACGCTTGCAAGTATGGGTATTTACATTTTTAACTATAAAGTATTAAAACAAGCACTTGTCGCCGACGCCAAGGATGACACGAGTGATCATGACTTTGGCAAAAACATTATCCCAACACTTTTAGCAAAGAAAAAACGGCTCTTTGTCCACCGCTTTAGTGGTTATTGGAAAGATGTCGGCACAATTGAATCCTTATGGGAAGCAAATATGGATTTAATTAAAGATATGAATGAAGACTTTTATGAACATGACCGCCATAGCTTCCGCCTCTTTAGTGAAGACACAAATAGTGTGCCGCATTACGTTGGTAAAAAAGCACGGGTAACGAATAGTGTCGTCAATCAAGGGGCAATTATTTTAGGAGAAGTTGATTCGTCAATTATTTCAAATGAAGTATTTATCGAAAACGGCGCCAAGGTTTCTAACTCTGTAATTATGCCAGGGGTCACGATTGGTCGTAACGTTATTATTAATAAGGCAATCGTTATTAATGATATTGAAATCGCTGATAATAGTGTGATTAATCTTGCTGGTGAAAAAGTGTTACTCGTGCACAAAGGAGGCGAATATAAATGAAAGTCTTAGCGTATTTAAATTTACACCATTCTCCCGGGCTTGGCCCCTTAACAAGTGCGCGCAGTAGTGCGGTTGTGAGTTTTTTAGGTCGTTATGCGATCATGGACTTTATGTTATCTAATTTTTCAAACTCGGGGTTTGATAAATTTGCAACACTCGTTGATAGTCATCCGCATTCCGTCTTAAAACATTTAGGCAGTCGGAATACTTTTAATATAAATACAAAAAACGGGATGGAAATTGTTGCTTATAATGAACGCGGTTCAAAAGCTGGACCACGTTATAATACGGACATTGCCAATATTTTATTTAATGACTGGATTATTGATCAAGCCGACCCCGATTATATTGTTGTCGCGCCAAGTTACTTTATTTTACCGCTTGATTTTCGGCCGATTCTCAAACAACATATTGCGAAAAAATCACCAGTTACTGTTGTTTATCAAAAAGTAACTAATGCGAAAGAGGAATTTATTGGGCGTGGGGTGTATGAATTTAATAGTAACGGCCACCTTAGTAATTTTACCCGGAATAAAGGTGAAGAAAATAAACGGAATATTTCCTTAGAAATCTTTATCTTTAATGTCAAAACATTTAAATTCCTCTTAAACGAAGCACAAAAAATTAGTTCGTTTTACACCATTAGCGATATTGTCGCCTATAAGGCGCTCAACGGATTAATTGTTGACGGCTATGAATACGAAGGGTATATGCGCTGTGTAGATTCCTATCAACATTATTATGATTATAGTTTTGAGCTCCTTAATTATAAAGTGCGGCGCCAACTCTTTTTAGCACATTGGCCAATTTATACGGTAACGCACGATACGCCACCGGCAAAGTATGAAAAGACCGCACGCGTCAATAATGCTTTTATCGCGAACGGTTCGCTTATTGCCGGCACGATTGAAAATGCAATCATTTCACGCAATGTTAAAGTTGGCGTTGGTGCGCATATTAAAAATGCGATTATCTTTACCGATACGGTGATTGGTCCAAATAAAGCGATTGAACATGCGATTATTGATAAACAAGTAAATGTGTCAGTCGCAAGTTCGTTAAGTGGAACACCAAATGACATACTTTACGTGCGGAAAGGAGACCGGGTGTAATGAAAATATTAATGGTTGCAAGTGAGAGTGCCCCACTTGCAAAAACGGGTGGATTAGCCGATGTTGTATATGCACTTAGTAAAGAACTCGCCATCTTAGGCGAAGAAGTAAGTGTTGTGATGCCGTTTTATGGCAATATTAAGCGTATTCCTGATCAAGAAATTCGCTTTCTTGCGAACGTGCAAGTCCCACTTGGCTGGCGTTTTCAAAATGCAAAAATTTATAAAACGTTTATTGATGGGATTACCTTTTACTTAGTAGAAAACGAATATTACTTTGGCCGTGAAGGCTATTACGGCTATGAAGACGATACGGAACGGTTTGCGTTCTTTAGTGTTGCCGTCCGTAATATGCTCCAAGTTATTAAACTGAAACCTGATGTTATTCATGTCCATGATTATCATGGCGGGATGGTGCCAGCCCTTATTAAAATACAAAATGCGAAGACACGCTTTTTCAGTAAAATGAAATTTGTGGTGACAATTCATAATCCGGCGTTCCAAGGTGAATTTAGTCCGGAAATTCTTGAAGAATTTTATGATATTCGCCGCGCACACTTTGATGATGGTACGCTCCGTTATCGCGATAAAGTTAATGCGTTAAAAGCGGCCATTGTCTTTGCCGATAAAATTAATACGGTCAGTCCGACACATGCAACGGAACTTTTAACACCCGAAGGCTCAAAAGGGCTGGACGGTATTTTAAAACTACGCGCCCAGGACTTTAGTGGTATTTTAAATGGTATCGATTATGAAGAGTTTAATCCGAGTAAAGATAAATTTATCGACCATAAATTTAGTATAAAAAATATGGCGAATAAAGCGGCGAATAAAGTTGCGCTCTTTGAAGAACTTCACATTACTGGCGACGAAGATACTCCGCTTTTTGCAATGGTATCCCGTTTAACATGGCAAAAAGGGCTTGATTTAGTGTTAGGCGCCAGTTATGAAGTACTACGCGCCGGCGCTAACGTCGTCATTGTTGGCAGTGGCGAATATGGTTACGAGCAAGAATTAGAAAAAATGCGCGCCATGTTCCCAACCCAAATGGCAATTTATATTGGCTACAATAACGGCCTTGCCCACCGTGTATACGCAAGTGCTGATTTCTTCTTTATGCCAAGCTTATTTGAGCCGTGTGGTATTGGCCAAATGATTGCGCAACGCTATGGCACCTTACCAATTGTGCGGGCAACAGGCGGCCTACGTGACACAATTATTGGCTACAACGGCCAAAATATTAATGTAGCTGACGGCTTCAGTTTCGATCATTATGATGAATACGCGATGAAACTAACAACGAATTACGCGCTTGAACAATATAAGAATCCGGAAGTGTTTAAGGCGTTACAAAAAAACGCGATGCAAAAGCTCAATAACTGGGCCGAAGCTGGCAAAAAGTATTTAGCGCTCTATCAAAGTATAACAACAAAATAATATGGTATAATTTTACTGCGAGTGAAGAATAAATAACGTAAGTTATGTCTCACCTTCACCCGACTCGCTGTCCCTAGCATTAATAGGAAATGAAGTAATAAAATAAGGTGGTACCGCGCTATGTCGCCCTTAGGTAGCACCTTTTATTTTTGGAGGTAATGATGGCTTACGATTTTAAGAAGGCAGAACAGAAGTGGCAAAAGTTTTGGGAAGAAAACAATACTTTTTTCACGGATGTATATGATTTTAGTAAACCAAAATATTATGTATTAGATATGTTCCCGTATCCTTCGGGCGAAGGGCTGCACGTTGGCCACGTTGAAGGGTATACGGCAACGGATATTATTGCGCGCTTTAAACGGATGCAAGGGTATAATGTGCTCCATCCAATTGGTTATGATGCATTTGGCTTACCCGCTGAACAATACGCAATTAAAACAAATAATCACCCTGCCATCTTTACAAATCAAAACATTGCAAACTTTCGGCGGCAATTAAAGTCACTTGGTTTTAGTTATGATTTTTCAAAAGAAATATCCACCGCTGATCCAACATATTACAAATGGACACAATGGATTTTTACCAAACTCTTTAGTGAAGATTTAGCATACGTCGATAATATCCCCGTTAACTTTTGTCCCGAACTTGGTACAGTGTTAGCTAACGAAGAAGTCATCGACGGTAAAAGTGAAGTTGGCGGCTTTCCGGTTATCCGCTTACCGATGCGGCAGTGGTTATTAAAAATTACAAAGTATGCGGAACGGCTGTTAAGTGATTTAAAATATGTTAATTGGCCGTCTTCAACAATTGAAATGCAAAAAAACTGGATTGGCAAAAGTGAAGGAACGATTATTACGTTTAAAGTCCAAGACCATGCGGAAACATTTAATGTATTTACTACCCGGGTTGATACGCTTTATGGCGCTACTTATGCCGTATTAGCGCCGGAGCATCCGCTTGTAGACGTACTTGTGAGCGCGAAGCAAAAGGCGGCCGTAGCGGATTATGTGACGAAAGCGGCCCGGAAAAGTGATTTAGAACGGACGGAACTTAGTAAAGACAAAAGTGGGGTGTTTTTAGGGGCGTTTGCACTTAACCCACTAACAGAGACACCAATTCCGCTCTACGTTGCTGATTATGTTCTTGGCTCATACGGTGAAGGGGCAGTGATGGCAGTTCCGGCCCATGATGAACGTGATTATGAATTTGCCAAAAAACACGGCTTACCACTCGTTAAAGTATTAGAAAGTGACATTAATGACAGTGCTTTTGTTGATGATGCACCACATATTAATAGTCCACTCATTAATGGGTTAAATATTGCGGAAAGTAAAGAAGTCTTAAATAACCATTTAACAAAAACGGGACAAGGCGCGCGGAAAACGAATTACAAATTACGCGATTGGCTCTTTTCACGGCAACGCTACTGGGGTGAACCGTTCCCGGTTGTTATCGATGACGAAGAAAATTATTTTGTTTTACCGCAAAGTGAGTTACCGGTAACGTTACCTGATTTAACTAATTATCAACCAAGTGGCACAGGAGAAGCACCACTTGCGAAAGCAAAAGACTGGGTGCATACAACGTTTAACGGTAAAAAAGTGCAACGCGAAACAAACACGATGCCGCAATGGGCGGGAAGTTGTTGGTATTATATTCGCTATCTTGATCCGCATAACGATAACGCAATTGCTGATCCAAAACTCATCAAACATTGGTTGCCCGTTGATCTTTATATTGGTGGGGCCGAACACGCCGTCGGCCATTTGCTCTATGCACGCTTTTGGCATAAGTTTTTATATGACCAAAAAGTTGTAACAACGAAAGAACCATTTAAACGCCTGTTTCATCAAGGCATGATCTTAGGGGAAAACGGTGAAAAAATGTCAAAGTCACGTGGTAATGTCGTTAATCCCGATGACATTATTGCTGAATATGGCGTTGATGCATTACGGTTATACGAAATGTTTATGGGTCCGTTAGAAGCAAGTTTACCGTGGTCCAATAGTGGCCTTGAAGGGGCGTTACGCTTTTTAAATCGCATTGCCCGTATTTTTAGTGATGAATCCCTTGTGCCTATCAGTGACAAAAATAGTGGTGAACTTGATTACTCCTATCATTACACTGTTAAAAAGGTGACCGAAGATTATGAATCATTGAACTTTAATACGGCGATTGCACAAATGATGATTTTTGTAAATGACGTCTATAAAGCCAAAGAAGTGTATAAACCGTATTTAATGGGTTTTTTAAAATTAATCTACCCGATTGCCCCACATTTAGGTGAAGAGCTTTATACGCGCTTTAATGATGCAACTACGATTACGTATGAAACGTGGCCAACGTATGATCCAGGCAAACTCGTCATGAATGAAGTTGAGATTGCGATTCAAGTTAACGGAAAGTTACGCGGCACCCTTAAAGCCCTTTTAAATGAGCAAAGTGCGGTTTTAGAAAAACGCGCCTTAAAAGACGAAAATGTTCAACGTTTTATTGATGGCAAAATGATTAAACGTGTCATCGTTGTCCCCAACAAAATCATTAACATCGTCGTTAGCGAAAAATAAGTTAAAATATAAGTGCCCGTTACTCACGGTGTGAGAATGGAGCGGAGGTTATATGCTTTTAACAATTGATATTGGCAATAGTATCATTGGTGTTGCCCTTTTTAACGAAAAGACACTCGTGAAAACATTTGCTTTAGAAACCCGTAAAGGGGAACATTACGATCAATATTACTTTACCTTAAATAATTTATTACTCCATTATGATATGCGTCTTAATGTCGACCGCGCAATTATCGCTAGTGTTGTGCCATCGTTAACAAACATTTTAGCGCGCGTTGTGACGGATATGTTTAGTATTACGCCGCTTTTACTCGAACCAGGCGTCAAAACCGGTGTTAGTTTAAAAGTTGATCATCCGATAGAAGTTGGCGCCGACATTGTGGCATGTGCCGTCGGGGCTTTTTCATTTGGGAGTGGACCATTTATTATCGTTGATTTAGGGACCGCAAATAAGTATATGTATGTTGACGAAAAAAGAGTATTTCACGGTGTTGCGATAAGTAGTGGTTTGACAACTAGTTTTGCGGCCCTAATTAAAGACGCTGATCAATTACTGCAAGTCCCGTTTTATTTGCCAAAAAGTGTATTAGGTAAAAATACACGTGATTCACTCGCAAGTGGAGCGATGTTTGGCTTACTTAGTGAAGTGCATGGCATGGTGGAACGAATTCAACAAGAAGTACAAACACGGCCCACGATTATTTTAACGGGTGGTAATAGTGAATATATTAAAGATGAATTAAAGTCGTTTATCTACGCCCCAGAACTTGTGCATTATGGACTACTAACCATCTTGGAGAAGAACAATGAAAAATCGTAAATTAGTTAGTGATATTGCCCTCGATGGTCTCTTCATTGCCATTATTGCGATTTTAACATTTGTGCCATATATTGGCTTTATTCCTCTTGGTTTTGTGTCGGTCACAATTATTCATATCCCGGTTATTTTAGGGGCAATTGTTTTTGGCTGGAAGCGTGGTGCTCTCTACGGGACGGCGTTTGGCCTTGCGTCGCTTATTCAAGCGACCCAACAACCAGCCGGCACGCTTGATGCGGCGTTTGTTAACCCGGTTATAAGTGTTTTACCGCGCCTTCTCTTTGGCATTGTCTCGGGGTTACTCGCCAGTGTACTATTCAAAATTGTTCCAGATAAAAAGACTAACCGCTTACTTATTTCCCTTGTCGCGTTTATTAGTACCGCATTCCACACAACTTTTGTCTTTTTTGCACTCGGGATATTTCATCCAGAATATTTTAATTGGGTTGTCGCTGGTGGATTTGCATTCTTTATGCTTTTTGAAGGCATCGCCGCTGCTTTACTTGTTAGTGTGTTATATTTTGCTTTAGCAAAACAATTTGAAAGTCGACTGCTAAAATATAGTGAGAAAGAAGAGGATGATGACGATGGATTTTAAAAAACTCGTAAGTGCGTATTATGAGAAAATGTTTAAAACATTAGAAGGATTTATTAATATTGATTCCGTGTATGATGAAACGACTGTAAGCGCAATAGACCCGTATGGCAGCGGGGTAAGTAATGCACTTGCTTTTATTGAAGGTTTAGCAAAAAACGACGGTTTTGTGGTGAAAAACATTGCTAACCGAGTGGTAGAAATTTATTTTGGGGACTCCAACAAACCAAATATTGGAGTGTTTGCACACGCCGACGTTGTGCCAGCGACTGGTGATTGGGACTCACCGCCATTTGTTGCAACGGTTCGCGGCGATAAACTTTATGGCCGTGGCACAAGTGATGATAAAGGTCCGGCCGTTGCAAGTTATTATGCGATTAAAGCGTTATTTGATAATAAGTTAATTACCGATTACAGTGTCCGCCTTGTTATTGGTGGCGACGAAGAACGCGGTAGTAGTTGTATGCATTATTACTTTAATACATATAAAGCACCAGCACCACTTTACGGTTTTACACCTGACGCACAATTTCCACTCATATACGGCGAAAAAGCCATTACAAATTTTGTCGCAAAAAAACGCGTGACTCTTGGACCGATCGTAAGTATTAAAGGTGGCGAAGCGGCCAATAGTGTTATCGATAAAATTGACCTCGTCTTACCACCTGATGCCGGCTTATTAACACTTTTAAAAAATAAACACGTCGACTACTCCTTTATTGAAGAAAAAGGACTGATGCATTTAACAATATACGGGAAATCAGCACACGGTAGTGTCCCCGAGCTTGGGGTTAATGCCGCCCTTTTAATGTTTCTCCATGTTGGTGAATATTATAAATTAGCTTTATTCACGCATTTAGGTGCGAAGTTTTTCGATCCGAGTGGGAAAACAATGGATGCTTATCTTCATACCCCACTTTTATTATCCTCAACGTATAATCTTGGTATTTTAAATTATAAAGATGGAGAACTAGCCTTTGTTGTGAATTTCCGATACCCAGAAAATGTTAATTTAGATGCGCATCTATCAAAATTAGCAAAAACATTACAAATGGATATTAGTGTGCGGTCCACAAGTCGTCATTTACTGTTTGATCCGGCAAGTCCATTTATTCAAACACTCTTAGCAGCATATGGTGATGAAACCTGTGACTACGCAAGTAAACCATTAGCAATTGGTGGCGGCACATACGCGAAAGAATGTCCTAACACTGTCGCTTTTGGTAGTGCGTTTGCCGGTCGCCCTGGTGATATTCATTCCCCTAACGAACATGTTTTAATTACTGATTTACACGCCCAAATGGCCATTTATGCACGCGCTATTTATTATTTAGGCACGAGGCTATGCGCGTAAGATATAAACCATGGGCCAAGGATTATTTACAAACGCTAGCTTTTCATCGTTTTATTGATGAATTTGATTTTAATACGATTTTAAGCGGTAATTTTAAGACAATTGCTGTAGAAATTGGTGTGGGTAAAGGCGATTTTTTACTACTAATGGCGCAGAAATTTCCTGACATTTTTTTCGTTGGTGTTGAACTTAACGTGAGTGTTTGCGCCGTTGCAGCTCAAAAATTAGCGACGAGCAACTTACCAAACGTTTTGCTCGTTAATGGTGACGCCCTTTTACTTATGCCAAAAATTCCACCAGTAGCAATCGATTATGTCATATTAAATCATAGCGACCCGTGGCCCAAAAAGCGCCATGAAAAACGGCGCTTAACTTATCCACCATTTGTCGATGAATATGTACGAATTTTAAAAAGTGGTGGTCAGCTTATTTTTAAAAGTGATAATGATGAATTTAGCGATTATTCGTTTGAGGTACTAACTAATTACACTTTTAACTCTTTAAACTTCAATCGTGACTATGACGGTAGCGCATCATTTGATGCGATGACGGAGTATGAACGGAAATTTCGCGAAAAAAATGTTAAAATTAAACGAATTACGGCAGAAAAGTAGGAACATATTATGTTGACAAAACGTGAATTAAAATTATTAGAAATTGTCACCCAAATTGATGCAATTCCGGGGCTTGAACAAACATTAGCAAAATTTGTGAAAGCGGAATTAGAACGTTACGGATTTATATTTGTCCGTGATAATTTAGGATCAGTCTTTGGTGTGAAGAAAAGTAAAACACCGAAAGCGCCGCGGATTATGGTGGCAAGTCATCTTGATGAAGTTGGCTTTATGGTGAAAAGTATTACGGCAAAAGGTTTTATTAAAGCCGAGATGCGTGGGGGGATTAGTACAAACACCCTATTAGCACAACGTGTACGATTAACGCTGGATAATGGTGAAAAATTAAATGGTGTTATTAATGCGATGGCCCCGCACCTTGGGAAATCAAGTGATGGAAGTATGGATGATTTCGACTTTGACTTTGGGTTTACGGCGAAAGAAGATGCAGTTAACGCTGGTGTAAAAGCGGGGCAAATGATTGTGATTGACGGTCCGTTTCATGTGTTAAATGACGGCAAGCGCCTCGTTGCGAAAGCGTTTGATAATCGCTACGGCGTCTTTCTAGCATTAGAAATGGCGCGCCATTTTGCCACGAAAGAATTACCGTTTGACTTATATGTCGGCGCAACGGTTCAAGAAGAAGTTGGTTTACGTGGTGCACGCACAATTAGTCATGTCATTAATCCCGATTTAGCAATTGTGCTTGACTGTTCACCAGCGCGTGATATGCTTGGTGATGACGAAGAAGGGCAGTTAGGCAAAGGGATTCTCATTCGCTACTTTGATCGTTCAATGATTGCGTTCCCCGAACTTATAGCGTTTCAAGAAAAAATGGCGACAAAGGCAAAAGTACCGTATCAATACTTTAGTAGTCCGGGCGGGACGGACGCCGGTGCCTTTCACTTACATAATGCCGGTGTATTAACATTAACACATTGTATTTGTGCGCGTTCATTACATACCGCCGCGACGGTTGTTGACACGTTTGACATAAATGCAGCGAAGAAATCACTTATTACAATACTAAATAATTTAAACGCTGAACAAATTGCTAAATTTAAACAAGCACGGAGATAATAGTTATGGAAATTACTGAAAAATTAAAAGATCGCAACTTTCGCTTAACGAATAAAACATTTAACTTTCCACCCGCAATCCGTGATCATTTTTATACGGCTAATTACTTTGTAAAAGCAAGTACGATCATTCGCGAACACTTACCAGAAACAATGGTAACGATGCAATTTTTCCAACGCAATGACAACGTCATGGTATGTGGTGTGGATGAAGCAATTGCCCTTTTACAAACATTTGCGCATAATCCGCGCAACTTACAAATAATGGCTGTTAATGATGGCGATATCGTTTCAAAAAATGAACCTGTTTTAAAAATTACGGGCCGCTATAAAGATTTTGGCTTTTTAGAAAGTTTAATTGATGGCATTTTAACGCGGCGTACAAATACGGCGACGAATACGAAAGATGTCCTCGAAGCAGCCGGACCGATTGAAGTTTTTTCAATGGCGGACCGCCAAGATGATTATTTAACGCAAGCTGGTGACGGTTATGCTAGTTTTATTGCTGGATTACGGAAGTTTTCAACTGATGCGCAAGGCGTTTATGTAGGAATTAAGGGAATGGGCACTATGCCCCACGCTTTAATTGCCATGGCAGGTGGTGATGTTGTTGAAGCTTGCAAAATGTATCATGCGTCCTTTCCAAATGAAAAAATAAGTGCACTTGTTGATTATCATAATGATTCTGTGACTGATGCGCTCCGGCTTGCGCGCCACTTCAAAGAAAAACTTGGGGCAATCCGTCTTGATACGTCATTATCGATGCTTGACGAATATTTTGTGCGTAATAATATGCTTGATGACAAATATAAAGGGGTAAGCGCCGAACTTGTTCGTGCTGTACGCGAAGCCCTAGACGCCGAAGGATTTAATTATGTGCGCATTGTTGTAAGTAGTAGTTTTAGCCCCGCAAAGATTCGTGCCTTTGTGGAAAATAAGGTGCCAGTCGATTTATTTGGTGTTGGTTCGTATATTGTGAATACGCGGCAAATCGGGTTTACTGGTGATGTTGTTGTCGTAAACGGCAAACCGGAAGCAAAGGTTGGGCGCCAAGAATATTTTAGTGAGCAGTTAAAACCCGTCTTTTTATAAAGACGTTTAGTCAATCTAGTGTTGACAATGAAAATATTTTCAAGTAATATTAGTGTGGAACGAGGTATTTAACAATGAATGAAACTTATAAAGATCGAGTAACTATTTATGAAGTGGCGGCGGTTGCCGGTGTCTCGCTAGCGACTGTATCGCGCGTTATTAATAACCACCCAAATGTGACCGCGACAACACGGCAAAAAGTTGAAAACGCTATTAAAAAATTAGGCTATCGACCGAGTGCTTTAGCCCAAGCGTTAGCGACAAGTCGCACAACAAATATTGGTTTAATTATTCCTAGTGCAAATTATGTCTATATCGCGAATATGATTAGTGGTGTCATTAATACCGCCAAAAATCTTGGATATTTAACAACTGTGTTTGTGACCGGCGAGAAAAAAGAAGATGCCGTCCAAGCAATGGATAATTTAATTACATCGCACGTTGACGGGGCAATTATTTACGATGATTTATTTGAGGAAGAAGAAGTTACCCAAATTACGCAATATCAAGTACCGGTTGTTGTCATTAATAACCGGATTGAAGACGCTGACAAAGTTGCGTGTATTACGTTTGGGTATGAATCAACGCTCCGTGAAGAAATCATTCGCCAACATTTACGGACAAGTGATAAATTAATGCACTTTGTCACATTGCCAAATAATGGTCGCCTTTTAGAACGGCTCCAACGCAGTTTTGAAAATACCCATAAAGAAGAAAAAAGACCATACGAAATTCATTCTGTCGAAGATAGCTATGAAGGCTATTATGACCATTTCCGTAATTACTTTAAAACAGTCCGCAGTGGCTATTTTATGGCGTATCGTGATTCACTTGCTAACGCAATTGTTAACGCTGCGCTCGAAAGTGGCCTCCGCGTTCCCGAAGATATTGAAGTTTTAAGTCTGATTGGCACACGTTACGCGAAACAACATCGTCCCCGCATTTCGAGTATGATTTTAAATATGGAACAAGTTGGGGTAAAAGCGTTAGAATTGCTCGTTGATATTATGGGCAATAAACAGTTTGAACAACGCCAAAAAGTCGTCGCTAATTACGTAAAATTAGATACAACGAAATAACGTAGAAATGAGAATATAATATGCGCCTATTTGATGAGTTAGAATACCGCGGCCTAATTAAAGATTATTCGAATGCCGAAAAAATCAAGGAAATGCTTGATACTCCGCAAACGATTTATTGTGGGTTTGACCCAAGTGCGGCAAGTATGCACATGGGTAATTTCGTGATGGTCATGACACTAATGCGTCTCCAACGTGCCGGTCACAAAATTATTGGTGTTGTCGGTGGGGCAACGGGGATGATTGGCGATCCAAGTGGTCGCAGTACTGAACGTAATCTCTTGACCGTTAGTGATTTAGCGCATAACACCGCCCAAATTCATGATCAACTTGCAAAATATTTAGACTTAGATGATCCAAAACGTGGTGTACTCGTTAATAATTACGACTGGTTAGGCAAGTTTAGTTATTTAACATTTTTACGTGACTATGGTAAATACTTTACGGTCAATTATATGTTAGCAAAAGATACTGTTGCGCGACGTTTAGAAGACGGCATTAGTTATACAGAGTTTAGTTATATGCTCTTACAAGCCGTTGACTTCTTGCATTTATATGAACACGAAGGATGCACAATGCAAATTGGTGGCAGTGACCAATGGGGCAACCTCATTAGTGGGCTCGACTTAATTAAAAAAATAAAAGGCCCAGAGGTTACGGCCGAAGTGATGACCGCCCACTTACTCACAAATAGCGAAGGCGAAAAGTTTGGTAAAAGTGTTGATGGGGCGCTCTTTATTGATCCACAAAAATTTAGCCCATATAAGCTTTATCAATATTTCTTTAATGTAAGTGATGAACATGCCTTAAAATATTTAAAAGTTTTTACCTTCTTAACAAAAGATGAAATTGAGTCATTATACGCAAAACATTTAACCGCCCCACAAAACCGCTTAGCGCAAAAAACACTGGCGGAAGAAGTGGTGAAAATTGTCCATTCGGTTGATGAGTTAAAACAAGCCGAAGATATGACCGAGGCGCTCTTTAGTGGTGACGTTACGCGGCTTAGTGAAAAAGCAATTATTGAACTCTTTAGTGATATTATTACGCCACTGACCAAAGACATGAAACTTGAAGATGTGCTTATCTCGTTAAAAGCAGCTTCAAGTAAACGCGAGGCCCGCGAATTTATTAATGGTAACTCGATTAGTGTAAACGGTGTTAAAGTTACTGACGTCAACACCGTTTTAAGCAAAGAACACCTTCTGCATCATGCTTACGTAATTATTAAACGCGGTAAAAAGGCGTATTTTGTCGGCAAAATCTAAGTAAATTACAAGTTTATAAAAAAACACCCTACTCGTGCTGAGCAGGGTGTTTTCATTAAGTTTTGTGAACTTTAGCAGTTTATTAAAGTTTCCGGTTGTAGAATTCAATAATAAGTGCTTCTTGAATATCTTGTGAAACTTCGCTGCGTTCGGGTAACCGATCGTAAGTGCCTTTAAGATTTTCAACATCAAGAGTCATAAATGGTACGGTGCCTGTTACTTTTTCAAGATTAAACTTGAAGAGTTTTAAGTCACGGCTATTTTCATGAACACTAATCGTTGAACCAATTGGAACTAAGAAGCTTGGGATATCAACTTTTTTACCGTCGACTAAAATGTGGCCGTGGTTAACAAGTTGGCGTGCTTGCCGCCGGGTGTTTGCTAAACCTAAACGGAACACCATGTTGTCAAGCCGTGATTCAAGAATTTGAATAAAAGCTAAACCGGTAACGACATCTTTATTCTTTTTGGCCATTAAAAATAAACGGGTAAATTGCCGTTCGTTAACGCCATAAGTATGCCGGAGTTTTTGTTTTTCAATAAGTTGTTTCCCGTATTCACTTACTTTACGGCGCCGTTGGTTACCATGTTGTCCTGGTCCATATGGGCGACGGTCGAGTTCGCGGCCAGTTTCTAAGATTGAATAGCCTAAGCGACGGGACTTTTTCCAAGTTGAACGTGTATCTCTCATGTGTTTTCCTCCTTTTCTTTATTCGCATTATAAACAAAAGGTGCAAACCCCTCGTTTCTGGATGTTTATTCTTACTCATTTCGCCGTATAG
>WPCG01058214.1_pt1 | contig 14577 bp, 16 predicted proteins | sample 5403311 | NCBI WGS metagenome assembly WPCG01 (sample SAMN12869467, study PRJNA574797) | sludge metagenome | isolation source: wastewater treatment of Control | place: China:Beijing | collected 2019-05-17 | reverse complement strand
GCCTTTGTTTTTATAATTAGAACAGCTTCCATTGACCACTTGATTGAAGCACTTGAAGAAGCCTCTTCTGCTAAGGCATTAGAAATGGCCTCTCAGGTAAAGGTTCAATTGGTATTCATCGCCATAGGCCTTCCTGCTCTTGCTACGGTATTGTTTAAGTTTAAAGCTAAGTATGGTCTCACCTTCAATCAGCTTGTGGGCATGATCATCGCAGGTATCTGGATGGTGCTCGGTTACTTTGTTGCTGGAACAATCATGTACGGTAGCTTGATTGCATCCATCTTCAGTGTGCCATGGAACATCGTTCAATTTGGTCTTGGTGCCATTCTAGCCTTTATGGTAAATGCCGCTTTAGCTAAAGCACATATCACGCACCACCGACTTCACTCTTAATGTTTTTTCTAAATTTAAAGAAATTCTAATGTCCTTTTAATAAACAAAGCATACAATACGGTTATATCAGTGAGGAAATTTCCTCCAACTATTAAAGAGGTAACTGTATGAAAGCTGGATTTAAAAATGTCGGTCTTATATTCACTGCATCAACGGGTGGAGGTCACAATCAAGCTGCAGAATCCATTAAAAATCAATTGACCTCATGTGATTTTGATGTACATGTCGTGGATGTTTTTCGAGAGAACAGTAAATTTTTAGAAGCACTTATCGAGGATGGTTATAATTTTATATCTAACTATGTGCCGCAATTATATGGTGGTATCTATAAAATAACAGGGCAAAAGCTTCCTAACAAGCAATTAAGAAAGTTCTTTATGGTGTTTTTGAAAAAAAAGCTCATTACCCTATTAGATACGCTTAAGCCCTCTGTGATTATTGCAACACATCCCATATTCGTAAACCTCATAGCGGAGCTAAAACGTGACGGTTACACCTCTGCTGCATGTATTTCTGTTGTCACAGATTTAGGCGTACACCCCTTTTACTATCATCCCAATATCGATGCTTATATCACGGCCCTTGAATGTACAAAAAAGCAATTGATCCAATTTGGAGTTGCTCCTGAAAAAATATACACCTATGGTATCCCAGTGAGACACATTTTTTATAACAGTGCTAAACCAAAGCATCACACCAATCAAAAATTTAACATCCTATTAATGGGTGGGAGTCTAGGATCTAAAAAATTGCATCGTGCATTAAAGTCATTGACCAAAACCAAGTACCCCTTAGACATTCACGTCGTTTGCGGAAAAGATCATGAGGTCAAGGAGCTGATTGATAAAGATATAAGTACCCTACCGCAACATATTTCAGTTCATACCTATGGCTTTATTGATAATGTACACGAGCTTATGGATTCCGCAGATGTTCTTATTAGCAAGCCGGGTGGTCTAACGCTCACAGAGGCAATTTGCAAGAATTTACCCCTCATTATTCCATTTTTTATCCTAGGTCAAGAAAAAGAAAACATGGAGATACTCAAGCAAGAAGGGCTTGGTATTCACATTGAGGATATCGAAAATCTCGATTTAGCCATTAATTATTACATCGAGCATCCAGAGGCCCTTGAAAAAATCACTTTAAAAATGCAATACATTGCATCACATTATTCGATTTCAAAGGTTAGCGATCTTTGTGTCAGTTTAAAAAATCGTATTCAAATTGCATGAGACCACTCCCTCAACATTGAAATGAGGGAGTTTTTTTGATATATTTAATGCAATCATACATAGGAGGCGACCATGCAAAAAATACTTATTGTCGAAGACGAGCTCAAAATAGCTCGGATATTAGAGCTTCAATTAAAATACGCAGGCTATATCGTCGAGGTAGCACATGACGGTTTACAGGCCCTTGATAAAGTGGATAAAAATCTATTTGATTTAATTTTAATGGACGTGATGATGCCTAATCTCGATGGCATTTCCACGGCTAAAATGATAAAAAAAGAATACCCTGACTTAAAAATCATCATGCTTACAGCCAAGGATGATATTCAAGATGTGATTACTGGACTCGATAGCGGTGCCGACGATTATGTAACAAAGCCTTTTGTTATTGAAGAGCTTCTCGCAAGGGTACGCGCAAACATACGTAAGGCCTCTACATCACAAGTCTCCGAGTCTGACATGATTTATTTCGAGGACCTTATCATTGATACCACACGTTATGAAGTGACGCGATCAGGACATCCAATTGAACTGTCAAAAACAGAGTTTGATTTATTAAGGCATTTGGTTATAAACAAAGAAATTGTTCTGACGCGTGAGCAAATACTCAACAAGGTATGGGGCTATGGTTACTTTGGTAGTCCCAATATTGTCGATGTGTATATCAAGTATTTAAGAGACAAAGTCGATCGTCAATTTGATAAAAAAATCATTCATACTGTGAGAGGTCGTGGCTACGTTGTTAAATAATATACGACGGTATTTTCGGCAAATGAAGCTGACGAACAGAATTACACTTTCTAATGTTATCTTGTTTTCATTGCTGACTTTGCTTATTTTATATTTTGTGACCGTGTTAACTAGACAGTTCCTATTTTATAAAAATCAAGAAGAGCTTTTTGATAAGCAAACGCAAATACAAGACACGATACTGGCTCAAATGCCCACACTTGAATCCCTCGCTAAAAGTGATAGGCTTCTTGAAATTACCTACAGCTTAGATCGCTTGTATATTTTTGATAGCTATAAAATCATTGCACTCGTGAGCGACCATGACAATCGGACATCATATGGTATGAATAAATCCTATTATGATCGATTGATGTATGGCGACTTAAATGCTTCCCCCTTTGATTTTGCCCTGCGAACACATTTCAACAATGTTTCAAACCGTATAACGTTTGAAATCTATCAAACCTTCAGTTCCTCTGAGCTCAGCAACCTTTATGAAATCACACTAGACGTTCCTGAAAAAAACAATACCATGGGTATTTATCCCATTCACTTTGCAAGTCAAAGGCTATTATATACCACCATTCGCTTTGATTTTGATGATGATTCCAGCATTTTTATTTCCTTATTTTATAATCCTGAATTTGATAGTGATTTTATTTTGAGCTTAAACTCAGCTCTATTTGTGTCTGCCCTTATTGGCATTTTACTCATCACTATTTTTGGAAAGTATTTTACAAAGCGTGCTTTAAAGCCTCTTATGGACCTCTCCTATATTGCTCAAAATGTGAATAACGAAACCTTAAGCTATCGAATTCCTTCATCAAATTCCAACGATGAGGTTGATACGCTTATCAAAAGCTTGAACCTCATGCTTGAAAACCTCGAAAAATCCTTTCATGATCAGAGCCGTTTTGTCTCAGATGCGTCTCATGAGCTTAGAATTCCACTCACAGTGGTTATGGGCTACATTGATTTGTTAAAAACTGTTGGTAGGGAAGATCAGGGGTTATTAGATGAAGCTCTTGACGCCATTGAAGCTGAGGCTCAAAATATGAAAAGCCTTGTTGAGAAGCTGCTTCTCATAGCAAGGCTTGAAAGTAAACGCTTTAAACCACATATTGAATCCATAGATACAAAGAGCTTCTTTAGCAAAATAATCACAGAGTCTGAAATGCTTTACAACACACACCATTTCAGTTGTCACTACACCTATGACGGCATGATTTTAGCAGATAAAGAACTTTTAAAGCAAATCATTCGTGCTGTAATCGAAAATGCCGTTAAGTACTCTGACGCGCAAAGCAATATTGATCTTGTGATTTCTGAGAATGAAAAATACCATCAAATCGCCGTGCATGATAATGGTAGAGGCATCCCTAAAGAGGCTATTGAACGCTTATCAAATCGTTTTTACCGTGTCGACGAAGACCGAAATCGAAAAACGGGAGGTGCAGGATTAGGCCTTGCTATCGTAGATGGCTTTATGAAAGCTCATGGTGGCTATCTCAAAATCGAAAGCGAAGATCGGAGGGGCACGTCTGTTATACTTTTATTTCAGAAGGCTTTGAATAAGTCATTAGAATCGTAAAGCACCCGCAAAAGACCATGCTAAAATAATAGCTGATGAAACGCCATAACAGCATGGCTAAGTGAATAATTGAGTGTGGAAAGACCAGGGCTAGGACGGCTGAAAATCCAATTTCTGACGCTCCAAGCGTACCTGGTATAGGAACAAAGGCAACGCACATGTATACCATGGACTGAAGTGTAATTATTTTTATGACACTTTCACCAGATAAGCCTAAAGCCTTATAGATCATAACGGTAATACCAAAAAAAAGCGTTACCTGTAGCCATGACAGCACGAAAAAATACAGGGTCTGTAAGGGATCTTGCTTTAGCTTAGTCATGGCTACATCGTATTGACTTACAAACACACGAACCTTATGGTCAGATATACGCTTCCCTTTAAGCCACTTTATTTTCTTTAATAGCGTTCCAATGCATGATGTGATGCGAATGAGTGCATATGGATTAAGAGCTATCACCGCAATCACCATCACACCAAAAACGTTTATAAATAAGCCTATGAAAAGAGCGGCTTTAATCGCATGACTTAACTGCATAACCCATTCATAATGGCTAAGGGTAAGGATCAAAGCATAGACTGTCACCGTTATTTGATACAGCAAAAATTTCGTCACTAGAACGCTGGTTCCATGAGACATACTAATATTGTGTTTTTTAAGCCAGTAGAGTTGCATAGGCTGTCCTCCACTTGAAAACGGCGTAATATGGCTATAGTATTGTCCAATTAAGGTTGTTTTTAGTGCAATCCAACCTGGATCCTTAATCTGATTCCCATGCGTCTTAATGATCAATCGCCTTATCATACATGCTTCTAAAAGCCAATACCCCATTAGCAAAATTATGGCACCAATGACATAGGCTGCTTTTAGGCGTGTTAACACAACTAAAAAGTCACCCTTTCGACACTGAAGAACCAAAGCGACACCAAACACAATAAATGATATGACTACAAACATGAATTCTTTTTTATGCTTCATTTTAAATGCCTCCAATCAAACTAGAGACACTATAGCAGAGTAAGATTAAAATTACATTAGCATCACATAAAAAAAGGCCATTTAGTCAATTGACTAAATGGCTTTAGCTTATTTTCTATATGATTCTACAAGCTTTGTAAATGCAGGTAAAGAACGTTCAATCATACTCATATCCACACAATATGATAGCCTAAAATACCCTGGGAAACCAAAACCACTTCCAGGAACAAGCAAAATATTATGTTTTTTAGCTTCCATCACAAAAGCAACGTCATCCTCACATAATGCTTTTGGGAAAATGTAGAAAGCCCCATTTGGCTTCACCATTTCAAAGCCAATTTTTTCAAGGTGATTAAATAACAGATCCCTTCGCGCCTTGTACTCTTCGATGTCCACAGTGATATCAATGGCATCTGCTGTGACTTTCTGCCACAGTGCTGGGGCATTTACAAAGCCAAGCGTGCGATTTGAAAAAGCCAATCCGCTCATCAATAGCGCAGTATCTTCAATTTTACTGTTTACAGCAATGTATCCAATTCTTTCCCCCGCTAGTCCAAGGGATTTAGAATATGAGTTGACAATGATTGAATGCTTAAAAATCTTATGCACATTTGGTACATTCATACCATCATATACAAGTGCCTTATAGGGTTCATCGGAAATGAGGTAAATCGCATGACCAAATTGCGCCTCTTTCCTCTCAATAATGTCTGCCATTTTTTCTAGTAATGTTGCGCTATAAATGATACCCGTCGGGTTATTAGGAGAATTGATAATAATAGCACGCGTTTTTTCTGTAATACTCTTTTCAAAAGCATCTAAATCAGGTTCAAATGTTTTCTCATTTGCTTTAACGATGATTGGTACGCCATTGTGATTCTTGATGTAAAAAATATACTCAGCAAAATAGGGTGCGATAATCACAACCTCTTGGCCAAAATCTAATATCGTTCTTAAAACAACATTGATACCGCCAGCTGCACCAACTGTCATTAACACATGATCGCCTGTAATAGGCTTTTCAATACCTTTGTTAACAGAGTTTGCAACTTTTTGCCTCACATCCTTATAGCCTGCATTGTCCATATACCGATGGCTACCAGGCTCTTGTGAGTTTACCACTTCCTTAAGTTTATCTAAAACTTCTTTAGGTGGTTCAAAATAGGGATTACCAAGACTAAAATCGTAAACATTTTCGTCACCATGAAGCTCTCGCAGTTTAGCACCTTCAACAAACATCTTTCTAATCCATGATGCATTCTTCAAGTTTTCCTGAACGTCTTTTGATATCATTTCAATGCCTCCTATGCAAACCTTGATGATACCATTATAACATGAAACCAAGGGTTTGCAATTTTTTTGTACCTTTTAAAATTTTTTAGTATTTCTTGACGGTCGTGTCTTTCTCTTATAAACTAGTATTGTTAAAAGGTGCCCACGAGGAGAATAGGGAATTAGGAAAAGCCTAAGCGAACCCATCACTGTAAGGACGAGTTTTTTACGTATAACCACTGGCTTAATGCTGGGAAGGTGTAAAAAGCAATGACGCCAAGCCAGGAGACCTGCCTTTTAATGGCTTAATGGACGACGGTAAAGTTCATTACCCCAAGGGGGTAATGGGCTTTTTTTATTTCAAAAAATACAGGAGGCAACTATGCTACATCAAACCTTAAGTCACATTGAAGCACTTGACGAAACCATCATGGCACAAGCAAAGCAACGCATCGACCAACTGATTAAGCCGCAAGGGTCACTCGGTATTCTAGAAGCCTTTGCAGTAAAGCTCGCAGGTATTCAAAAAACAACCATGCCTAAAATCCAAAAAAAAGCCATTGTTGTGATGTGTGCTGATCATGGCGTTTGTGAAGAAAACATTGCTTCAGCTCCCCAAATTGTTACCTGGATGCAATCGAAAAACATCGCTAGAGGGATTACAGGAGTTGGAGCCCTTGCACACCTAACAGGAACTAAAATTTACACTGTTGACATTGCCGTCAACACTCATGAATGTGATGAACTAGTCCTTTCAAAAAAAATAGCATTTGGCTCAAATAACATTTCAAAGGGACCTGCAATGACTAGAGACAATGCCATAAAAAGCTTAGAGCTCGGCATCGAAATGGCTTACCATGCCATTGACCAGGGTGCTGACCTCCTTGGTATTGGTGAAATGGGCATTGGTAACACAACACCTACCACGGCAATGCTTTGTGCATTTACAGGGCTTTCACCAGAAGAAATCACCGGAGTTGGAGCCAATCTTCCCCTTGATAGGGTTCCACACAAAGCAAAGGTCATCCAGCAAGCGCTCTTAACAAATAAACCGCTCGCCAATGATCCTATCGATGTTTTAGCAAAAGTGGGCGGATACGACATTGGTGGTATGGCTGGCGTCATCATAGGAAGTGCAGCTAGAAAAAAACCCGTCGTCATTGATGGGTACATTGCAACACTTTCAGCGATTGTTGCATGCGCACTGGAACCAAAAATAAAGCAATATATATTCCCTTCTCATCACTCAGAAGAAAAGGGTGCGAAAGCTGCAAATGACTATTTAGGCCTAAACCCTTGTCTTCATATGCACATGCGCCTTGGTGAAGGTAGTGGTGCTGTCCTAGGTTTTCATATGCTTGAAGCAGCATGCGCGATGAACCAACATATGATTACCTTTGAGGAGGCAGGCATTGGCGTCGTCTAGACATACACATCCATAACGAGACCTGGTTCAAGGGGGGCAACGGAATCATAAGCGTTTTTTGGAGCCGTTTGAGTGATGGTTACACCACCAGATGCATACCTTATACCGCATTCTGGACAAGTGCTCATAAAGATTCTCACACTTTGTGAAACGATGTCTCGATTTTCTGCATGTGCATTTGCGCGTTCATTAGCTACATGCTCATTTTCGTGGGCTGCCACAGCAGCAAAGGATGCTTCGGGGGAAATTTTAGTTGGTGTTTTAAAAGAAACACTCGGATCATCAGAACCATCAATATAGGTTCTACTTGAGCATGTTTCACACGCTAGCAAACCTAACGCCTTCAATCTTTTTTCACCATAGGCTGAGAGAAACACATCTAGTCTATCATCCCCAGGAACAAGCTTTCCCTTAGGCTTTATCTGACCAAGCTCTTTTTCGGTCACCTTTGGCAAGCTCGCGTTTGGCAGCTTATAGGTATCAAGTCGATTCGAAATCATTGGCGTTGACATCACGATCACCTCATCCACTTTATACCCCAAAAACAACAAAAAAAGCAAGGACACTTATCCCTCGATTCACAGAAATAAGTGTCCTTTATGTTTTATTTTACTTTGTAAACCCACCCATCCGGTCCTTCAATTTCCCCAAATTGAATGCCTACAAGGGTCTCGTATAATTTCTTGGTCACAGGACCAACTTCTGTTTCGCTGTGGAACACGTGTAGCTTTCCATTTACCTCAATGCCACCAATAGGCGTAATCACAGCTGCTGTGCCACATGCGCCAGCCTCTACAAACTCATCAAGGGCATCTACCCTGCAATCGCGCTCTTCAACGCTTAAACCTAAATAATTTTCTGCAAGATGCATCAATGAATATTTTGTGATACTTGGTAAGATTGATGGTGATTTTGGTGTAACAAATTTACCATCAGCAGTTATGCCAAAGAAATTTGCAGCTCCAACTTCTTCAATCTTTGTGTGAGTCATCGGGTCTAGATAAATGCAGTCTGCAAAGCCCTTGTTCACTGCTTCACGGTGTGGAAGCAAACTACCTGCATAGTTCCCACCAACCTTTGCTGCACCCGTTCCATAAGGTGCTGCTCGATCCATATCCGCAATGGTAAAGTTCACAGGTGCCATCCCTCCCTTAAAGTATGGTCCTACTGGCACGCAAAAGATTCCAAACATGAACTCAGGAGCTGGTCTTACACCTAAATTATGCCCAACACCAATCACATATGGTCTTAAATAAAGCGACGCCCCTGTACCATAAGGAGGAACAAAATGCTCATTTGCCTTGACAACATCAACACAAGCATTGATAAATTTTTCAATGGGCATTTCAGGCATAAGGACACGTCTGCAGCTACGGTTAAGTCTTTTTGCATTTTCATCTGGCCGGAACAGCTGTATGTCACCACTTGGTGTTCTATACGCCTTTAAGCCTTCAAAGCATTGTTGACCATAATGTAATGCTGTTGACGCCTCACTGATTGAAATCATGTTATCTTCAACAAGCTTTCCATCATCCCATTGTCCATCTTTCCACATTGAAACATAGCGTAAATCAGTTTTATAATACCCAAAACCTAATTTACTCCAATCAATCGATACATTTTTACTCATCTTCCAAGCTCCTTTCATGTTGTGATCTTGGAAAAAGGTTACCCACCATCATTATACATGAAAGCCTTATAAAATGCATCTTTCAATTTTTAAATCTTTATAAACATTTTATAGCAAATTTGTCCTATCATTGCGTGACGAATAAGGGTTTAGTACAATGACCTTGGAGGTAATAAATATGCGATATCAATCACTCATCATTGGCGATCTTTTAGTCAAATACCCCCTTGTCCTCGGTGCAATGGGCATCGGTGTCACACGGGCCAATCTCGCTGCAGCCGTTACAAATGCAGGGGGCTTAGGCGTTTTGTCAGGTGTTAATCTAGGGTACCTAGAAGCGGATTTTTTAACAAACACTCTTGAAGCAAACCTCAGAGGGCTAAAAAAAGAAATTCAAAAAGCAAAAGCTCTTTCAAATAACGGCCCCATTGGTGTCAACTTTATGGTTGCTATGAATGCTTATGCTGAGCATGTGAAAACGGCTGTACAAGAAGGCATTGATTTTATTGTATCTGGAGCAGGCATCCCAGCGGATTTACCCACATTTGTCAAAGGAAGCAAAACGAAAATTGCTCCTATTGTGTCTTCAAAAAAAGCAGCCATGCTTATTTCAAAGCTATGGGATCGAAACCATGCCATTGCACCTGATGCTATCGTTCTAGAAGGCCCAAAGGCAGGAGGGCATTTAGGCTTTGACGCTACCGAGCTCCGTAATGATGAGCCATTTGACTTCAAAGAAATCATTACGAGCATTAAACAAGGCTTGATTCCCTTTGAAGAAAAATACAATAAAAAAATACCTCTCATCGTAGCTGGAGGCATTTTTTCAAAGACAGATGTAAGTGATATGCTCACCCATGGCGCAGATGCGGTCCAAATGTCAACGCGGTTTGTTGCCACTAACGAATGCGATGCCCACACCATATTCAAAGAAAGCTATGTCAAAGCAACTGAAGATGATGTTCGCATTATTATAAGTCCTGTTGGAATGCCTGGTAGAGCTCTCTATTCTCCCTTGATTCAAGAGCTTGATGACGGGATTCGCCCACAAATCAAACAATGCGTTAACTGTCTAAAAACATGTCAGCCAAAAACAACCCCCTACTGCATCTCTAGTGCCCTCATTCAAGCAGTCACTGGCAACTGGGAAAAGGGTTTGTTTTTTGCAGGTAAAAACGTATCGCTAGTAACAGAGATCACAAGCGTTCAGCGTATTTTTGACGATATATTCTGTGATTTTTGAGCCATCCGTAAGACGGACCATTCATCAGTCACCTGATGCAAATCACTTAGCTTGAACCATTGTAAACGATGAGATTCGTCAGATACTATAAGCGAATCTTTTTCGTTTGCTTGGAGTAAAAATCGAATATCATAATGCACATGTGTTTTTTGGTTGGGATTTGCCGGGATGACATGTACATCCACATCAAATATTTCAGGCATTAAAGCATGTATCATCCTTAAACCAGATTCTTCTTGTGCTTCTCTAAGTGCCGCTTCAAGCAATGTCTCATTCAAGTCTATGTGCCCACCAAGCTGAAGCCAACGGTTCAATTTTTTATGATGTGTCAACAGGGCTTTAGAATAATCTTCATTTAAAATCCACGCAGATGCTGTCAAATGACCAAGGGCAGGATCCTTTCCCACAATGGTCTCTTCATGCGTTAAAAACCATAAAATACGTTCCTTATGCGCTAAGTTCTCATCATCAAATGGCTTGTAAGCTTGTATATCCAGTATGACGTCAATTGGATTCAATCGTTTCATAGATGCATTAAAACTCTCTTTCAAAATATATTTCTTGTAAAAAAGGCGACAGTGTTTCTGGATCTAAACTCGAAATATCACACCACTTAACCTGTAATAGCTCAAAATCGTCTTCCTTAGGTGCTAAAGCATTATGATGCTTCAAGGTCACTTTAAACACCCATCCAACATGATGTAAGGAATGCATCTGTCCCTTTTCATCTGAAAAATGAATGACCTGCGCATCGCTTTTTAAATACTCATATCGCTGAATCTCCATACCCGTTTCTTCAAGCACCTCACGAATTAAGGTGGTCTCTGGCGATTCACCATATTGAATATCGCCTCCTGGTAAGTCCCATTCTACTTTTTGTAGCACATTTTTCTTTTTAACCAATAACAATTTATCCTTATCCACTATCAGGGCATAAACAGAAAATTTTTGTTGTCGCTGATACATTCCACACACTCCTATTTATTATGATTACTCTATTATACACGATTCCCCAAACCAAATGCGCATTTCTCTTAAAGCATTTTCATAAGAATCCGATCCGTGAACACAATTATGTGTTGTATCTGTTGCATACATTCCTCTAATGGAAGCTTTTGAAGCCTCCTTAGGGTTTGTGGCTCCATTAATATGCCTCACTGTTTCCACAGCATGGTCACCTCCTAAAACAAGGACAACAAGCCTGCCAGATAACATAAATTGACACAGCTTTGGATAAAAAGCCTTGCTCACATGTTCTCTATAATGCTCTTCAAGCATTTCAGGCGTAGCCATAAGCATTTTCATCGCTTCAATCACAAGTCCACTTTGCTCGTAAGTCGTAATTATGTTCCCTACAATGCCCTTTTTCACTGCATCGGGTTTGATGATAACCAAGGTTTTATCATTACTTGCCATAGATTCACCTGCATTCTTTTTAGAGTATTTTATTTATATCCTAAAAGCAATCTCTTCAATCGCTTAATGCACAAAGGTGTTTATTTCAGGTGTATTGTTAACCATTTTTTTATTTAGGTTGACAATCTTCTGTTTGACCGATATACTTATCTAGGTAATTGAGAAAACAAAAAGGGAGACTTCATTATGAAAACAAAGGATATTACTCAAATTGGCTTATTTGCCGCTATTATTACGGCATTATCGTTAATTCCACCGATTCCATTGCCCTTTACAGTCGTACCTATAACCATGCAAACACTGGGTGTTTTTTTAGCAGGATCTATACTCGGAACAAAAAAAGGGTTTATGTCTGTTTTGGTATATATTTGCTTAGGTGCAATTGGACTGCCTGTTTTTGCAGGCTTTCGAGGTGGCTTCAGCATAATAATAGGTCCAACAGGGGGCTATATTATAGGCTTTGCCCTTGGCGCTTTCGTCATTGGGTGGCTCACTGAAAAAATAGTACCTCAAAGCACACTTACGTATATTCTTGGAATGTTATGCGGCATCCTTGTTATTTACGCACTTGGAACCTTCCAACTAGCAAAGGTGACCGGCATGTCTTTGCAAAGAGCCTTTGAAGTGGGTTCGCTTCCATTTATTCCTTTAGATATATTAAAAGCTTTCATTGCAACCATTGTGGTTGTACCTATAAAAAAAAGAATAACACTATAAAAGCTGGGGTGCCATCATCATGTGATGACACCCCAGCTTTTTAGCTTAGAATTTCTGTTTCTCTAAGTTTTATTTCATCAATAACCTCAGAATAAGGCTTCTCAAAGCGAGTATATTTTCCAATAATAGCATTTAGAAGATAGTGCGTTTCTAAAATACTTTTCTCTGTTAATATACATCTCACTGCTGTCATAATAAAGCGATCCATCTTAGGTGCATCCTTCATCAGCTTATGATAGATGTATTCTGATACTTCATCGCTTTTCAAATCCAAAAGAGTGTAGTAAAACTTAAGGTCTTTATTGTCACAACGTGTAAAAATAGCATCCTTTACTTTCGCTTTTCCTTGTTCTCTTTTTATTTTCAGTAAGGCAAGTAAATCGTATTTTAGTTTTCTATAGGTATAGTCAAAGTTCTTAAACTTAATGGTAATCTTATTTTCCTCATCAATATCAAGGACTTCCTTTTCTTCGTAAATGCGCCCAAAGTTATTTCTTAAAAAATCATCTCCAAGCAATGTCACAAGATAGCTGACAACAGAATCACGATCAAAACCATTTTGAATCATCATGGTACCTGCTCCTAAGATCACAAGCTTTGCATAGTAAATATCGCTATCTTCAAAATTATGGCAGTAGCCTTCAATGATTTGTGAAACCATGTCACTTTGAATACCTGATGCAATCAGTGAAATAAGCAAATGAAAGGAAGGGTCTACCTCATAAAAATGTGTGTTTTTAATGTCCGAAATATCTTTCTCTCTAGCAACTTCAGTGGCTTTTCCAACAAGCTTAATATAGTTAATAAGCCTAAACTTATCCGTAATAGGCAAGCCAGAAATGCGACTTAAATCATAAGCACGTTCAACGTAATCTGAGATCATTTCATTTTTCTTAATCATGATGTCCTCCTGTCAATTGGTACAAATGCCATTTTGGGTTGATTGCAGGTTGGACATCGCCAATCATCTGGTAAATCTTCAAATGCAACGCCCTTGGGGATGTCATGCATCCAATCGCCTCGCTCTGGCTTATAAACATAGCTACAGACTGTACACCGATAACTTTCCATTATTGTCCTCCTCAAATCAAGCTAATTCTATTATAGCATTTTCCATGATAAAAAGTTCATATTTTCTTCTTCTCCAAAGGGTTAATCTTGTGTTATTCAGGGTAAATGTATACTATTCATACACACGAGGAGGAACGCACATGTTAAAAATATATACCAAAACAGGAGACAAGGGTGAAACAAGCCTCTATGATGGGACACGTGTACCAAAGGATTCTGTCCGCGTCGAAAGCTACGGAACAATAGATGAGCTCAATTCTACATTGGGTGTTGCTCGAAACCATTGCGAGGATAAGGATATCAAGCAGATATTATTCAAGGTGCAGCGTTCATTATTCAATGTTGCTGGGGAGCTTGCCACTCAAAATGGCCAAGACTTTCCAGAGCGTGTGACAGAGGATGATATTGTTTGGCTAGAAAATCTCATTGATCACTATCTCGATCAAATGAACCGAGATGAAATTTTTCAGTTCATTGTCCCTGGTAGCAATCACTTCAGTGCCGCCCTACATGTTTCAAGAACCGTATGCAGGCGTGCAGAGCGCCGCATCTTGAGGCTTGCTGAAGAGGCACCCATTCGAAGTGACTTAATAAAATACATCAATAGGCTTTCTGATATGCTCTATACCATTGCACGCTTTAGTGAGACTGAACTTAACCATGTATCCTTTATAAAGTGACAAGGAGGTAGTACTATGAAAGGGCTGCAAGGCGTTTTGTATGGCGCTTTTATCGGAGATGCATTTGCTCTTAGTACACATTGGGAATATGATACAGAAAAGCTTTTACTTGAACATGGGAACCTTAAGGACTATAAGGACCCTACACGAAGTTTGTTTCATAAAGGCAAACGTAAGGGTGATTTTACCCAT
>WPCG01038141.1_pt1 | contig 14685 bp, 11 predicted proteins | sample 5403311 | NCBI WGS metagenome assembly WPCG01 (sample SAMN12869467, study PRJNA574797) | sludge metagenome | isolation source: wastewater treatment of Control | place: China:Beijing | collected 2019-05-17 | reverse complement strand
GACCAGCCGCAGCTTTCAATATGTGCGATTACAACGTGTTGTACTGCAACAAGGTTTTATTGCGTTGTGGTTACGCCGTTTTAGTCTGCGCATTAACCAATCGGGGCAAGGCCGGCAACAACAGCAAACCGACAAAGTGTTTTTTGTGCCTGTGCTGAATGCTGAGCGTCAGCAACAATTGGCGACTGAGCTGCAATTAGAGACCCCGACATGGCAAGGTTTCCATTGGGCAAGCACGCTGCTGCCATGGCTGATGACCACGCTCTTTATTACCCTCGCTGTGGCTTTAATTAGTCAGTTTTCCTGGACAGCAATTGGGTATGCACTGGCGATCAGCGCTATCGCGGGCGTGCCAATTCAATGGCAGATGTGGAGAAAACGCGCGTTCTTCCTGGGCGACTATTGGCTCGCGACGCGCCATGGTTTGTTCGGGCAGCAGCAACGCTTTATCCCCAGCGTGAAGATTCAGCAGGTTACATTGCAGCAAGGGCCTTGGCTGCGGCTGTGGGGTAGTGCCAAATTACATGTTTATAGTGCAGCAGGACGCGAAACTATTGCGTGGTTGCCCTACGCACAAATAAAAACGCTGCAACAGCAACTGTTGCAGCGTAGTACTGACTTTAAAGGTCGTTGGATGTAAGCTTAGCAGCGGCCAAGCACTCAGTCCTGGCTTCGCTGGCGACGCTCACCACGCTGACGAGGGCTCTCACCCTCGCTGCGTTCAGCGCGTACTTGCTGGCGCTGTTCACGTACGTTGGCACGAATTGCATCGCCGTGCTCGCGGATTTGTTCACGGCGCTCTGCCCGAATAGCGGCGTGCTCTGCGCGGCGCTGCTCGCCTAATTCAGCAAAATCTTGTGCCGACAACTCACCTTTATTGTGCTGGTCAAGTTGTGCGAATGCTGCACGCGAACGCTCTTCTGCGCGCGCAACCGCTGCGGCAACAAACTCTTCCTCGCTGATATAGCCGTCATTATTGGTGTCTAAATTAGCGAACCACTGGTGACGGCGGTTTTCACGCTCAGATTCTGTTAAGCGCTCTACACGTGGACCATCGCCGCGCTTAAACTCACCGCGTTTACCCTCACCACGCTCATACCCTTGGCTGGCACTCGCACTACCGGCAACAACTAATAACGCCATTAATGACATGCTTGCTACTTGCTTGATTGATGTTTTCATAACTTTTCCACCTTGCTAACTCTATGTGTGAACTTACAAGGCTAAAGATATGCCCACAATGTGCAGTGAGTATGCGCCAAATGTGGATAAATTATGGAGGTGTTGGCCATTCAAAACGGTAACCAACGCCATACACTGAATGGAGCAGCTGCAGCTCAGGCGCAACCTGCTGTAGCTTGATGCGTAAGTTCTTAATGTGGCTATCAATGGTTCTGTCTGACACGACCCGGTAATCATCATACGCCGCCTGCACCAACTGGTCGCGGCGAAACACTCGCCCTGGCTGCTTCTGTAACGTGTCTAATAGTCTGAATTCCACTGGTGTTAAGTCAATAGGTTGCCCATTTAAACGCGCGGTATACGAGTCCGTATCAAGCTGTAAACCGGTATTCGGCTGCGCAGTCGAGCCCTGTTGCCAGCGATGCCGACGTACAATGGCTTCAACCCGGGCGACCACTTCGCGGGGGCTAAACGGCTTACAAATATAATCGTCGGCGCCCAAGCGCAGCCCAAGTAACCGGTCAATTTCATCGTGGCGGGCAGTCAGGAAAATCACTGGCACGTGGGAGAATTCACGCAGCTGCTGACACACTGCCAGCCCATCTAAGCTAGGCAGCATAATATCTAAGATCACCACGTCAAAATCATTCGCGCCCGCCGCTTTTAGTCGCTCGAGCGCCGCTGTCCCATCACTTTCAAGGGTGACCTGCATGCCAGCATGCTGCAAGTAGTCGCGCAGCAAGCCTTGAATATCGGCTTCATCTTCTACTACCAAAATTGAGGCTGCATCAGGCATGCTCGGCTCCCGTTAAACTATCTAGCGCACCCCGGCCCTGCGTACTTAGCGTTACCTCGACACGTAGCCCACCCAGCTGACTCGGTCTGGCAGTGACGTCGCCGCCATGGGCGTGGGCAATGCGTTGTACCAGGGTAAGGCCAAGGCCCGAACCGCCCTTGGCCCGATTACGTGACGAATCGACCCGATATAAACGCTCAAAAATACGCGACAACGCATGCTCAGGCACGCCAGGCGCACTGTCTTCAAGCACTAATACGACTTGGTTGGGGGTAATGTCTAAACGCAGTGAAATTTGCCCCGGCGCATCGGTATAACGTAATGAATTCGACCATAGGTTTTGTAGCAACTGCGCTAAACGCTCAGGGTCGGCTTGTACCCAAGCAGGCTGTGATGGCGCGTGCAAACTGACTTCGATACCTGGAATTGCCTCCGCTTGGTGTGCAAGGCTTGGCCACATACGTTGCATCCAGGCACTCATATCTAAGTCCTGCCAACGGTAAGTCAATGAGCCGATATCGGCTTGCGCCAATGTATGCACATCATCAACTAGTTGAGTGAGTTGCCTGACTTGCCCCTGTAACAAGCCCATCTGCTGCGCATCTAAACTGCGGATGCCGTCTTCGATGGCTTCTAATTCGGCCTGTAAAATGGTCAAAGGTGTGCGCAGCTCGTGGGCGACATCGGCCATAAAGTCACGGCGTTGCTGAGTCGCTGACTGCAATGAACTGGCAAGACGATTAATGTCAGTACTTAACTGAGCCAAGTCGTCACGCCCCGTGGCGGGCAAACGCACATCATATTGACCACGCGCTAAGCTGCGTGTTGCCTGAGTTAACACGTTTACGCGCTGACGCAAACGTCGCGCCAGCCAGCCCGCAGCTATCGCAGCAGCCAAAATAGCCAAGCCTGCGGCTATCGCTATAGCGCTTAGCTGTTGTTGTTGAAAAACGCTGTCGATGGGCTGCATCGGGCCTTCAGGCCGCAAGCTGACTAAATAACCCACCTGACGCACGGGGTCGCCCGCCAGAATAGGCACCTCAATAACACTTTGCTCACTCGTGCGTAAGTCGCGCCCGCTAACCCGTGTGCCATCAATGTCATACAAACTAATATCACGAAAGTTAAAACGGCTGGCAGGGCCGCTTAAAGGAGCTCGCTCTTCTCTGGCGGAGCGCGCGTCACTGCGCCACTGCGCAGCCGTGAGCCCGGCCAATAAGCGTCTTGCACCGCCGCGCTGAATATCATCAAGCTGCTGAAACTGAAAGTTCTCGTCGCGTAACCTTTGTACATCGTAAAAATCTGCCACCAACACTGCTAGCTCTTGTAAACGCTGCTGCTCTTGGGCGGCTAAATAGGCGTTAAAGTTGTAGGTAAAATAGAAACGCAGCCCAAGCATAGACAGCACCACCAGCGCCAAGCCGACGCCGGCGATAGCAAGAAAAAACTGCCATGTGGTGCTTAGAGAGCTGCGCAGCATGCTGATGCCTTGAAAGGACTAAAGTTGTAGCGTGCCATTGTGCGTAAGTTGCTCGGCAATCTCAACTAAGCTTTGCTGCCAAGCTTGATTCAGTGCTTCGACAAGCGCTGGGTAGCCATCGGCACTCAAACCTTGATACTGATGAAACTGGCCATGCGCCACATACCCTTGGTTGGCGTCACGTAACTGCCATTGGCCACCGACAACCGCTTGCTGTCGCGAGTTCAAGTGAAATTCATCGACCACGATATCGAGACGATAATCCAGACTACGTAAATGCGCGCTGCCATGAATAGACAACCAACTATGGTTGGGTAATTGAGCGGCGAGGCCAAGCCGAAGCTGGCGCTGAAGCTGTCTGGGTAAAGGCTCTGCCCAGCGATGGTAATGGGCTTGATGGAGCTGATGACCGTCCTGCATGGTCACAATACCCTGACCGCTTAAAAATGCCGCCACTTCCACTTGGCCAATCACAATTTTAGCCCCAGACGCATTCGGTTCGCTTGTACTGATTGCGCTAAGTTCAGGCGCACTCAATAAGTATTGCTGTACCTGCGGCGTACTTGAGCATGCCGCTAAAGTGAGCAACAAAGCGCCAAGCGCAGCAAAGGTCCATCGTCGTATCATTATCGTTGCTCCCGTCGTGGCTGTGGGTCTGCGGCTGGCGCGCGCTTAAATAGTATCGAACTAGGCTGCTCACCTAATGACTCAGCAAATGGCTCTAAGTCACTTAAAATGCGCTCTAAGCTTTGAATAGCGCGGGTGGCGTCATTGTATGCCGGTGCATCAGTAGAATACCCTGATAATAAGCGCTCAAGCTCGTCTAAGGTGCCTTGCAAACGCGCTGGTAATTGCTGCATTTCCGGCTGCGACATGAGCGCCTGCAATGAAGTACTCAACTGCTCGACAGCCTGAAGCGTTTGCTCCGATGCAGTCAGTGAGCGCTCAGCTTGCTCACCAATCGCGCCGAAATCAATCTGGTTCAGATTATCTACGAGCGCGGCAATTCGGCTCTCCAGCGAGCCGCTGCCACCAGAAAGCATCGGAAACAGCGGGTAATCATAGTCATGTTCTGCCAGTTGCAATGGTGCATCGCTAAACACCAAATCAATGAACTGCGCGCCCGTGATAATATTGCCCGATTGCAACTGTGCGCGTAGCCCACGCGCAAAAGCCCGCTGCATTTGCTGCTGCCAATTTTGCATGTCTAAATCACCAAAGCTTGGACCTAAACGTTCAGGCTCAATCCGAATCAGCACCGGCACTTCTTGCTGCATCAGCCGCTGCCCAAGGCCCTCACCGCCGGTGTATGGCACTTGCAATACAGTGCCAATGCGAATGCCCCGAAACTCAATCGGCGCGCCCACACTCAAACCACGTACGCTTTGCTCCACCAGCATGATGTAATCGGCGTATTGGGTAAAACCTTCCTGCTGAGCCGACTCGCGGTCGCGGTACAAGGTGAACTCAGTATCTTGGGCTACGCGCTCGCCCGCTGGCCCTTCGTTAAGAAAGTCAAAGGTAATACCGCCGACTAAGATCGATTCTAATGAGCCCATGTCAATGCGTACACCATCAGCGCCGAGTTGAAATGACACCCCTGAACTTTGCCAAAAACGCACCCGGTCAGACACTAAATCTGAAAAGGGTTGCTGTATAAACACGCGAAATTCATTGCGCTGGTTGTCGATATTAAATTCCGCTGATTGAATACGACCCACGGTATAGCCGCGGAACGTGACTGGGTCGCCTGGGTTTAATTGATTACCATGGTCACTGTGTAAGCGCACACTTACGCCCGCTTCGCCACGTCGCATCACTGGGGGTTGCGCTAACGTTTCAAAGTGGCGCTGCCCGGGTTCACCGACTCCGGGTTCAAGTTCAATATAAGCACCTGATAAAATAGTACCTAACCCACTGACACCATCACGCCCTACTCGCGGCTTAACCACCCAAAACTGCGCATCTTCAGTGAGCATATTGTCGGTACCATCGAACATGCGTATCGCGGCACGAGCTTGGGTAAAGTCGTCGGTCAAGGACACACTTTCGACCCGCCCGACCGCTACTTCTTTGACTTTGACCATAGTTTTGCCGGCTTCAACACCTTCGGCATTCAGCATAGTCAGATGTACCAATGCACCACGCTGGCTTAAGGTGTCGTAGGCCATCCAAATGCCAATCGCCAATGCAACCGCTGGTACCAACCATATCGATGAAATACGCCGCGCCCGACCCCGTCTGGCTTTGCCAAACGTTTGGTCAAGGGTGTCATCAATGGGATTGCTCATGCATCCTTTCCTCTTCTAACTGGGCGACCCGATGGGGCTGCCACAATGCCTTAGGGTCAAATGCCATCGCAGCCAGCATGGTTAAAATAACCACTGCAGCAAAAGCAAGTGCAGCAGGGCCTGGTTGAATAGACAAAATCACGCCAGCTTGAATCAAGGCCACCATAATGGCGACAACAAAGACATCAATCATAGACCATCGGCCAATAAATTCGACTATTCGATACCAACGCATGCGTTGTTGCTGTGTCATGGGGTCGGCACCAGCGCGGGCTCGTTGCACCACCAAGCATAACCAGGCCAAGACAATGATCTTAGCGACTGGAATCACAATACTGGCGAAAAAAATCACCGCCGCGACAAAGTAGGAGCCCAATTCAACCATTTGCCACACCCCACCCAAGATCGTCGACTCCGTGACCCCAATTAAGCTTTGGGTGCGCATCATCGGATACAGGTTAGCTGGAACGTATAAGATGCTGGCTGCAATCAATAAGCCCCAGGTATGTTCGATGCTGTGCCGACCCGGCACTCGAATACGCCGCGCGCAACGCCGACAATGGCCCTGCTCAATGCGATTAAGTAATCCACAGGTACGGCAGCCGACCAATCCTTGTGACCACGCGTCGGTTCCGCTTACCGCCACGTAAGGCGTTTTGGGCTCCCCCTTTAATGCAAACCACATCCAGTCGGAATCAACATTCGACACCGCTTTGACCATACACACCACATAAGCGCAGAACGCCCAAAATGACGGGCCTAAACTAATTGATGCCATGCTTAATAGCTTGACTAAGCTGACCAACACGCCCACCAAGAACACGTCGGTCATTAACCACGGCTTGATATGGCTTAACGCCCGCGCTAGCCAAATACTACCGGGCAAATAGCGGCGCGACGCAATACCGGCATACACGTAGGTGACAGCGAGCAGATACATACCAGGTAAGATGACAATGGTGGCAATAATGACCACTGCTAATGCGGGCCATTGGGTTGCTCGAAACGCAGTGGCGGTATCCAGCAGGACAATTTCAGTTTGGCTCGAACCTAAACTAAATTGCATAAATGGGAATAACAGCGTCAGCATGAGCATAATCACCGCGCTGACACTATAAGCCAGCACGCGCTCCGCTGGCGCTTTAGGGCGGTAGGCTAATTCATGGTCGCAACGCGGGCATGACGCTGCTTCACCTGCGTGCAACGGCGGTAGCGTGACCACTAAGTCACATTCTGGACACGCTCGACGCCGCCGCATTCGGTTACTTACTCACTTGGCTTGGTCGCAGCGTCACCGGCGTCCACATCTACTTTGGCGGGCTCGGAGGCTTGAGATTGCTTCTCTAACACTTCAATGCGCTGACGTAAGCGCAATAGCATCTGCTGCTGGACCTCAAATTCTTCGCGGCTTACCACATCCAGCTTACTCAGTTGCTGTTGCAATGTTTGTTTCACGCGGCCTTCGATGTTGTCAGCCATGTCACGTACGCCAGGTGGGATGCTGTCAGTAATTTGCTTCGCCAACTGCTCGATTTTTTTAGTGTCTATCATCGGATTACCTTGGTTTTACTCCAGATACCTTAACTATAGCACGCCAAATGCGATAAACTCCTGCGATTACACAGAGGTCAATCATGAAACTTAATCCAAGTCAGCAACAAGCCGTTGAATATATCGCTGGTCCTTTATTGGTCCTGGCGGGTGCTGGCAGTGGTAAGACACGAGTGATTACGGAAAAAATTGCCTATTTGATCCGTCGCTGTGACTATAAAGCCAAAGACATCGCCGCGGTGACTTTTACCAACAAAGCGGCTCGCGAAATGAAAGAGCGTATTCATCAAACCCTTGGTCGCCAAGCCTGTCGTGGCTTGCGCGTATCCACCTTTCATACCCTTGGATTGGACATTATTCGACGTGAAACCAAAGCCCTTGGCATTAAGCCTGGCTTTTCTCTATTTGATGACCAAGATTCACTTGCTCTGCTTAAGGCGTTGACGGACGAAGATTTCGAAGTCGATAAAAATTGGCTTAAACTCGCGGTTAGCAAAATTAGTAACTGGAAAAACGACATGTTGTCGCCGGATACCGTGCTCAGCAAAGCCGAAGGCGACGACGTCATATTCGCGCAAGTGTATGAAGCCTATCAGCGCCATTTGAAAGCCTATAATGCACTCGATTTCGACGACCTTATCTTGCTACCGACGCTATTATTACGCAGTCAAGCCGCCGTGCGCGAGCGCTGGCAAAAGCGTATTCGCTATTTACTGGTCGATGAATACCAGGATACCAACACCAGCCAATATCAGTTGGTGAAGTTGCTGGTGGGCGAGCGCGCGCGCTTTACCGTTGTAGGCGACGATGACCAAAGTATTTACTCCTGGCGCGGCGCCCAGCCGAAAAACTTAGCGCTACTACAAACTGATTTTCCTAGCCTGCAAGTGGTTAAATTAGAGCAAAACTATCGCTCTATGGAACGGATTCTAAAGTGCGCCAACATCTTGATTGATAACAACCCCCATGTATTTGAAAAGCGGCTGTTTTCTGACATGGGGTATGGCGACCCCTTGCGCGTTATTTTTGGTCGTAATGAAGAGAACGAAGCCGAGCGCGTGGTTGCTGAAATTGTTCGTGAACGGTTTTTATCGCGCACACGTTATGGTGATTACGCGATATTGTACCGCGGTAACCATCAGGCGCGACTGTTTGAAAAAGCGCTGATGAATAACCGCATTCCTTACAAAATGACCGGCGGTCAGTCGTTCTTTGCCCGCGCCGAAATTAAAGACATCATGGCCTATTTAAGGCTCTTGGTGAACCCCGACGATGACAACGCATTCCTGCGCATTATCAACTTGCCACGCCGCGGTATCGGCCCGCAAAACCTGGAGAAAATTGGCCAACTGGCGAATCAAGAACAGGTGTCTATGTTCGCAGCTTGCCAAATTCACGGTTTAAAAACCTTGCTAAGCGCACCGGCTTACCATGCGGTGGAAAGCTTTGTTGGCTTAATCGAGCGCACCGCGCGCAAAGCAGCAGAGCCGGGGGTCGAAAGCGTGCAAGCAATTCGCGATCTGATTCAGTTTATTCAGTACGAAGCGTGGTTATTTGAAACCAGCCCAAGCCCAGCCGCGGCTGAAATGCGGATGAAAAACGTCAATGAACTGTATCGCTGGGTCAGTGACATGCTCAGTGACGAAGACGAAGCCGTCGATAACGAACCGCTTAGCCTGCAGCAAGCCGTGAGTAAGTTGATGTTGCGCGACATGCTATCGCGCCAGGAAGACGACGAGGAAGGCGATCAAGTTCAGTTAATGACTTTACATGCGTCCAAAGGACTCGAGTTTCCCTATGTGTTTATGGTCGGTATGGAAGAAGGGTTGCTACCGCACCAGTCTAGTATTGATGAGCATAATATCGAGGAAGAACGTCGTTTGGCCTATGTGGGTATTACCCGCGCCCAACAGCGTTTAGTATTTACGTTAGCGCGTGAACGACGTCAGTATGGCGAAGTTATTCGCCCCGAGCCCAGCCGCTTTTTGTTTGAGTTACCCCAAGACGATGTGCAGTGGGAGGACCAACAGCCCAAGCTGTCGTTAGATGAGAAAAAACAACGCACCGCAAGTAATATCGCAGCGTTACGTAATCGACTAAAAGGCAGTTAGCCGGCCTTGCCTTGGACGTCGCGCTTGGTGACATTGACTTCAATGCACGCCGGTTCGCTTAACAAATTACCCTGCCCGTGATGCACCCCTAAACCGCGTAACTGCTTGAGTAACACTTTTGACTCAATACCTTCTGCAATCAATTGGATAGAAAGCTCCTCACATAAGGTCACTACATGCCGAACCATAGCGCGAGCGCGTGCTTTGTTCGCTGTTTGGCTCACGAAGCGGCGATCTAATTTAATGAAATCAAAGGGGAAATTGTAAATAAACTGCAGTGGCCCAGAACCACGCCCAAAATCATCCAACGCCAGTTTAAAACCCGCGTCATGTAAGCGGCGTAAACTAGCCAAAATGCGTTTGGCGTCACAACGCAACAGGCTCTGCTCATCAAATTCGAGCACAATATTATGTGCTGGCACCGAGAGCGCAGCCAAAGACTCTTCTAGCTGCTTTAAGTACCGGTAACTAAGCAAGTGCTGCGTCGATAAGTTGAAATGTATACGACAGCGTTGCGCGGAAATATCTGCCGCTAAGGTTTCGTCCACGTCCGCTGGGAGCTCATGCAACAATTGCTGACAGCGGGCGATGACCCATAAGTCGATACGTACAATGGCACCTGAATGCTCCGCTGATTCAATAAAACTACTGGGGGAAAGTAACTCATCACCTCGCTTCCAACGTAGCAGCAATTCATGACCTTCCAGCGCATTGCTGTCGAGATTATAAATAGGCTGGTACCAGAGCTTAAAATCTTTGTGCAGCTGAGCGCTTCGCAACGCGGATTCTTGCGATACCGCCGCAACTAAACCATGGCGTATGGTTTCGTCAAATATCACATATTGACCGCGTCCACCGTTCTTCGCTTCATACATGGCGGCATCAGCGTCGCGTAATAAACGATCGACGCTTTCTTTGTTGGGTCGGCTGACTGCAATACCGATACTGGCGCCGGAAAAATGCTCTTGGTCGTCCAAACAGAATGGTTCGCGCATCGCTTCGATAATCGTTTCAGCGACATGCTTTGCTTGCTCGATATCGCGTAACTTATCTATCAAGATGACGAACTCGTCACCACCAATGCGCGCGATTAAATCAGATTGCTGGACTGCAGCGCGCAAACGCTGGCTCACCTCGAGCAACACCTGATCGCCTGCTGAGTGACCTAAAGTGTCATTAATATTTTTGAAACGGTCTAAATCGATAAACAGCACCGCAAAGCGTGATTTTTGTTTCGCCTGTCGGCTAATGGCTGCGCTCACGCGCTCGGTGAACATCGCCCGGTTCGGTAAGCCAGTCAAGTTGTCATGGTGCGCATCGTAATACAGGCGTTCTTCAATTTTCTTGCGCCGCTCAATTTCTTCAACCAATTCCTCGGTACGTTCGGCAATGCGCTTTTCCAGGAATATATTGGCGCGCGCTAACTTTTCCGCCGAGCGTCGACGCTCAATAGCCACCGCAACGTGTTGTGATACGAAATTTAAAAGCTCAAGATCGTCGCGGTTGTAGGTTTGCTCGTCGTCATAAATTTGCACTGCGAGAACACCAAACACATCACCGTTAAGCATCAGCGGTGAGCCTAACCATTGGCGCGGCATCGCACCCAAATCACCGCTACTGACAATATCACCGCGCGCTAACAGGCGTTCACGCTCATGATGGTCAATCATAATAGCCTTACCATGGCGTAAAACGTACTCCGTCATGCCTTTGCGTAAACGGCGCTGCTTGGCTTGATGATCGTTTTCATCGACATAGTAAGGAAAGTAGACCTGCTGCCCATTCTCAGTCAGCAGTGCGACATAAAAGTTGTCGGCTTGTACTAACTTTTTAATTTGACGGTGTAAGGCACTGTAAAAGCTATGCATGTCTTCTGAGCTATTGGTCAGCTCCGATATAGCAAATAGCACAGAGGTTTGTAATTCGGCCTTTTCACGTACCGTAATTTCTTTCAACAAGTCTTCGTTGGTGATGCGTAGTTCAGCAGTTTGGCGCTTGATCTCGGCCTGCATCAATGCACGTTGACGGAAGCGGTCAAGGGAGTTCACCACGTGTTGCGACACGAACATTAAAAGCTCAAGGTCGTGTTCACTGTAACGCACAGTTTCTTTGTAGCTCTGCACCACCATAGCGCCAATGACCTGTTCGCCAGATAAAAGCGGCACACCAAGCCAATCGATACCAATGGACCCCATCATATCGATCTCACCGCTGTCTTCGAGCTCACGGAATCTTTCTTTGGTCAGGAGCTGAGGCTCACCTGTGCGCAGTACATATCCGGTCATACCGCGCTTAAGTTTTTCAGCGGGCATCCGACATACTATATCGATGCTGTCGTATTCGTCGACGAAGTACGGAAATTCAACCGTGTCACTGTCGGCATCGTAGAGGCAAATATAGAAGTTATTGGCGGCCATCAGCTCGCCGATAATGCTGTGGACCGAAGCGTACAATTGATTCATGTCACGCACAGACGCCGCAAGTTCAGAAATTCTGAACAGCGCCTTTTGAACCACCTCTGCTTGGCGGTACTTGTGGGTGAGAAACTTGAGGCGTTCAATCACTTTTTGCTGACGCGCAAAAGTGTCTTGTTGGCTCTCAATTATGTCAACGCTTGGCATCAATTGTATTTGTTATAAAATTATTAGTACAAATTAACATACACGAAAACGCTAATAGACGCCATAGCTTCTAACAAAACAAGTGATGTTGTTGATTTAATGTAATATATAGTTTTAAAAGCATAAAAAACGGCCTCTAAAGGCCGTTTTTTTGTATGAGGTTTGACTTATAAACCCGCAATCATGTGCTCAATAGCAGCTTCGATTTCTTCGTCGCTACAGTTACCACAACCACCGCGTGGTGGCATCGCATTAAAGCCATTGATTGAATGCTCTAGTAATACTGCCATGCCTTGAGGTAATCGATCTTCCCAATCACCTGCATTACCTTTACGTGGCGCGCCTAGTACACCACCTGCGTGACATGCAGCACATGCCTGGTTGTAAACAGCCTCACCTGAGCGAGTACCGCCAGATTGAGCCGCAGACGCAGATTGCTGGCCTGCTTCGCTAGCTAAGCGTACCTGGCCTGAAGGCTTGATACGATCAGCAATGCTTGAAGAGTCTGATGCCACAGCAACGCCGCCCGCTAAGACAGCACCCGCTACTAACGCAACAACCGCTTTCCAGTTTAATAATGTAGATACTTTCACAGTGTACTCCTGGGTTACCCATCTGCGGCACAGCTTTGAGCGTCAACGGACACGTGCGATGATGCCGCTAATTTAAAATCATCTGCCCCGATTATAGCCACAATTTAGCAGAGGTTAAATAGCAACGCCCTGCTACTTTTCATAATACCGCTAGCATAGCAAAAAGATCACTGTGTTAAACTAGGCGTATGAGCGATTCAAACCGTAAAATAGCTTTACTTGATCTAGATGCGTTTTTCGCCTCGGTCGAAGTGCTGCGCGACCCTAATTTAGCCGATGTCCCCTTTGCGGTGGGCGGTGGCGGCGAGCGTGGGGTGGTCGCTACGGCGAATTATCTGGCGCGCAAATTTGGTGTGCGCAGCGCAATGCCTGGTCATCAGGCACGTAAGCTATGCCCGCAGTTAATCTTTGTAAAACCTGATATGGCCGCTTACAAAGAAACATCGCTGCGCATCCAGCAGCGCCTATTAAGTATTACTCCGCATATGGAACCAGCCTCGATTGACGAATTCTATCTTGACCTTACCGACAACACACTTTGCCAAGGCAGTGCATCGCGTACCGTTGAGATGATCCGCGCTGAGCTGCGTCAAATGGGAACACCTGCTTCAGCGGGTATTTCAAATCAGAAAATGGTGGCAAAAATCGCGTCTGAAGAGCGCAAGCCGGACGGCCAGTTTGTGGTCGAGCCCGCTCAGGTTTATGCTTATATTGCGCAATTACCGCTGCAGAAAATTCCCGGTATTGGGCCGAAAAGTTTGGCCCGCTTACAACATGCTGGCTTGCACCTTGGTGCAGATGTTCAACTTAGTGAGTTAGGTCAATTACAAGCCTTACTAGGTGATAAAGCTGGCTATATTTTGCATCAACGCTGCCAGGGCATCGATCCGCGACAGGTGGTCACCACCCGTGTGCGCAAAAGCGTTGGTACGGAAGAAACCTTGCGCCAGGACTTGCAGTCATTACGCGCCGTTGAGCAATTCACCGAGCGCGAACTATTGCCTTCGTTAAAACGCCGCTTAAAGGTAAGCCGCTGGCAAGACGCAAAAATCAAGACCCAAACCGTTAAGCTCAAGTTCAACGACTTTCAACAAACCACAGTGTCACGCGCAAGTAACCGCATTTCACCGTCTATTTTTTATGCACTACTGCGTGAGGCTTGGGACCGCCGTAAAGGCCGTGGCGTGCGCTTAATTGGTATAAGCGTCACCCTGCCTGACCCCGATTCGGCGAAACAGTTGGAACTTGAGCTGGAATGACCGACTGGTCGGCTATTGCACAGCTGGCAGCTATGCTAAGCTTGCGCGCCTATATTACTTATCCTTTGCAGCCTAGCTATGAAACTCATTCTAAAACTAATCGCGGGTATCGCGGGCGGGGTCTTAATCGGGTTATTTGCACCTGAGTGGATCAACCGTATTTTGCTCACCTTCCAAGGTTTATTCAGCGAATTACTAACCTTTACCATTCCGCTACTTATTTTCTTTTTTATCACCAGCGGCATTGCCAACTTACCGCAAAACTCTGCCAATCTGCTGGGTCGTACGTTGGCTATTGCGTATGGCTCAACGGTGATTGCTGGCACCATCGCCTACTTTATTACCGCCGCAATCGTGCCGGGCTTGAGTGCTGTGGGCGGCGCCAGCGGCGAAGTCGGTAGCCATAACGTACTCCCGTTTTTGACCTTAGAAATTCCCCCCTTATTCGGGGTGATGTCAGCCCTCGCTGCTGCATTTATTTTTGGTTTAGGTATGACGGCATTGCGCGCAAAAATGCTGCACCAAGCAGCAGACGAAGGCCGCGATATCATTGAAAAATTGCTCACCAAAGTGATTATTCCGTTGCTACCAATCTATATTGCAGGGGTCTTTGCCGACTTAGCATTGTCTGGCACTGTGTTCAGCACCTTACAAACCTTTGGTGTTATCTTACTGCTTGCTGTCGCGATGCATTGGCTGTGGCTGACGATTATGTTTGTCGTGACTGGCCTTGCCACCGGGCAATCGCCTATCGCACTACTCAAGAATATGCTGCCGGCTTATTTCACTGCACTTGGCACC
>WPCG01169418.1_pt1 | contig 14694 bp, 13 predicted proteins | sample 5403311 | NCBI WGS metagenome assembly WPCG01 (sample SAMN12869467, study PRJNA574797) | sludge metagenome | isolation source: wastewater treatment of Control | place: China:Beijing | collected 2019-05-17 | reverse complement strand
GGGGATACCCAGCGCAAGAGGTTGAAGACGGATCCGGCTTTATCGTTCGTGCCCGAGGCACGTCCCCCGCCGAACGGTTGTTGGTCTACTACCGCCCCCGTGGGTTTATCGTTGATGTAGAAATTCCCCGCGGTATGCGTCAACCGGGCCGTCAATTTCTCGATACGCGCCCTGTCGGCAGAAAAGATGGCCCCGGTAAGCGCGTAATCGGTGGTGCTGTCCAAGATATCCAGGGTCTCGTCGAGTTCCTCCGGATCATAGACATACACGGTGAGGATGGGGCCGAAGAGTTCTTCCTTCATGGTGATATAATCCGGTTTCTTGGCCAGGATCACCGTTGGATGTATAAAGTACCCGGTGCTCTTGTCGCACGTTCCGCCGAGCGCGATCTCCGCGTCGGGCGACGCCTTGGCATCGTCGATCGCCTTGGCCAGCTTGTCGAACGCTGCTTCGTCGATCACCGCGTTCACGAAATTGCTGAAATCATCCGGCGCGCCTGTCTTTATCTTGGCCAGGTCTTCGCTCACGAGTTGTTTCACCTCTTCCCATAAGGTGGACGGGATGTACGCGCGCGACGCCGCGGAGCATTTCTGTCCCTGGTACTCGAAAGCACCCCTCGTCAGTGCGGTGGCCACTTGCCGTGGGTTGGCCGTTTCATCGGCGAACACGTAATCTTTTCCTCCCGTTTCGCCCACGATACGCGGATACGATTTATACTTTCCCATGTTCGCGGCGATGGTTTTCCACATGCTGTTGAATACCGCCGTGGAGCCGGTGAAATGAAGCCCGGCAAAATCGCGGTGGTGAAAGATCACGTCGGCCGTTTCTTTGCCCCCCGTGTACACCAGGTTGATGACCCCGTCGGGGAGGCCGGCTTCTTGCAATACTTTCATGATAAGCCAAGCCGGGTATATAGCTGTTTTGGAGGGTTTCCATACCACCGTGTTTCCCATCAGTGCAGGGGCGCCGGGTAGGTTCCCCGCGATGGAGGTGAAGTTAAACGGGGTGAGGGCGAAGATGAACCCCTCGAGGGGACGCCATACCATCCGGTTCCAAATGCCCGGCGAGGAGTTGGGTTGCATGCTATATATTTCCTGCATGTTTTTGACGTTGTAACGGTAAAAGTCGATCATCTCGCACACCGCGTCGATCTCCGACTGGTAGGCATTCTTCGATTGCCCGATCATGGTGACGGCATTAAACTCGTGGCGATAGGGGCCGGCGATAAGTTCGGCTGCTTTCAGGAAGATAGCAGCCCTGCTTTCCCAGTTCATCGACTCCCAGGCGGGCTTGGCTTTTAAAGCCGCGTCAATGGCCATTTCCACGTGGGTCTTATCGCCTTGGTGGTAATGGCCAAGTACTCGCTGGTGATCGTGGGGCGGACGGATATCCACCCGCGTGCCGGTACGTACCTCTTTTCCATCAATAACCATTGGCAGGTCGATCCCTCCTTTGTTGAGCTCGGCCAGCTTGTTTTTCAACGCTTCTCTTTCACGCGTGCCCGGAGCGTAGCTCGTGACGGGTTCGTTTTTAATTTCCGGTAATTTATAAACAGCTTTCGGCATCGTTCTCAGTTTTGTAAGGTTTATATCTCTGTACTGGTGAGCAAACTTACAAAAAAAGTTTTATTTTTGCATTCTCGTGTGAAAGGATTCGGGTGATTTTGACCGTGGAACGACGTTATTCACGAAAAATCAAGATAAAAGGCACTGTAGTGAATTTTTAACTGTTTTCGCGCAACTTTTTTCTGATTATACCATCTATCTTGTAGTAATCGTATTTGAGGACTAAGATGTTTAATAGAGTATTTTTTTTCTTTTTGGCCGTTTTTTCGGGTGCCTCTTTCTTTCAATCGTGTGAACAGGAGGAGAGTATGATGTCGGATCAACTCCAGTTGCGTTTCCCTTACGGGGAGTGGAAGTTCGAAGGTTTCGCTACTCATGCCAACGAAGCAGCATACAAGAACAACAAGGGGGACTACTCGGTGAGTAAGCTTGATGCGGCCTCGCCTCTTTTACTTCACCTGAAAAAGGATGGCATGTTCTCTGGCAACACGCCGGTGAACACGATCCATGGCGACTACACGTTTCATGGTTCCCGGGGTACCTTCGCTTTCACGACCATCGAGTCCACCGATATGAAGGAGTTGCCCGACGGCACGCGCTATATCGCGTGTTTTAAGGTTGTAAACTCTTACGCGGTGTTTGAGAAAACATTGCATCTCTACTATGAAGACAAAAGCCGTTTTCTGCTTTTTACCGCGGTCGAAAAGGAGGCGGCACGTTAATTTTTCCTGTAAATACTAAAAACAGGAGTTTTTTTTATTATTTTAGGCCCGTGGAACACGAAACAAGTAAAACACGCGGCCGATGCAATCTGAACGAAAAACCTCTATCGATTTCAACGACACGGAAGTTGCTTTCCGTGACCATTCGACGAATAGCCTAAAGCAAATCTGCGTGCTTTTCAAGGTGATGAATAACCGGGCATTAATGAATCTCTCGAAACATTTGGTCGATTTCGCGTTCACCGTCGGGCTCCCGGTAAAGGGTCTCGTCAAGAAAACCCTTTATCGCCATTTCGTGGGAGGAACCTCCATCGAGGATTCGATTAAAGTTGTCGAGCGGCTCGCGCGACGAAACGTGTGTTCGATAATGGATTACGCGCAAGAGGGAGAAGAGTCGGAAGATATGTTCGACGCCACCTGCCGCGAAGTGATCCGTACCGTGGAGTTCGCGCGAAACCATGCGCGGGTGCCTTTTAGCGTTTTCAAGATTACCGGGGTGGGGCGGTTAGGCCTCCTATCCAAAGTGAGCGAGGGACATGTGTTGACCGGGGAAGAGCACGCGGAATACAGGCGGATAGAGGCGCGCGTGGAAGCCATTTTTAAACGGGGGTACGAGTTGGGTGTACCGGTCATGATCGACGCGGAACAAACATGGATACAGCCCGTGCTGGATAATATGGTAATGGGGATGATGGCCCTGTACAACAAGGAGCGGGCCATCGTGCAGAACACCTACCAGATGTATCGGCACGATAGCATGGATCGTTTGAAGCAGCACCATAGGATGTCCATCGAGGGTGGGTTCAAGTTCGGGCTTAAAATCGTGCGGGGCGCCTACATGGAAAAGGAACGAGAACGAGCCTTAGCGATGGGTTACCACAGCCCTATCCAGCCCGATAAAGCCTCCACCGATCGTGATTTCAACGAGGTTATCCGCTACATGTTGAAACACGTGGAAACCATTGATTTTATGGTAGCAACCCACAACGAGGAGAGCTCGTTGCTATTGGCAGGGCTTATCGACGAGCAGGGCCTGCCCCGGGATCACCCCTCGATTTACTTTGCCCAGCTGTATGGTATGAGCGACCATATCACCTATCATCTCGCGGACCGGGGCTACAACGTGGCAAAATACGTGCCCTACGGGGAGGTACGTACCATGATGCCTTACCTGTTTCGTCGCGTCGAAGAAAACTCATCGGTGAAGGGGCAGAGCAGCCGGGAACTCAGCATGATCCGGGCTGAACTACGCCGTAGGAAATCCCCTACGTTGATTAGTTGATTTAACGATTTGATGATTAAAACCCCATCACCGAATCATCACATCATCACATCATCGAATCATTTAACTTCCCACACGTTAGACGAGTTAAGCAGGAACTCGGTGAGTGATCTCTTGGGTGTTTTTTGTTGTACCTCTTGAATTTGTCGCACGGTTTCTTTGTCGTACATGGGTGCTTCCACTTTCCGGATTACTCCCAATGCCACTGGCATCCCGTCCTCTACATCCATGAGTGCCAGCTTCATGTGCAGGGTGTTGTCTTTCGTGGTGGCATCATGTACCAGCACGTCATCGAGCGTGTACCCGTCTTCGCCGATGGTCACCGCTTTCAGGGACCACCCGTCCAGCACGATTCCTCTGTCCTCGTCTTTCCCGAAGATCATCTTTTCGCCATGCTTCAGCAGTAGGGTGTTGTCGGCTTTCCAGGTACGGTCACTGATGTTATTGTGGATGCCGTTGTTGAAGATAACACAATTTTGTAGGATCTCGACTACCGAGGTGCCTTTGTGGTTCGCTGCCTCCACCATCGCTTCCGTCTGGTTCTTCATATCCACGTCGAGCGCGCGGGCAAAGAAGGTACCCCTTGCCCCGAAGGTGAGTTCCGCGGGGCGAAACGGCTCTTCTACCGTCCCGTAAGGCGATGATTTGGAAACAAAACCTTTCGCGGAGGTAGGTGAGTATTGCCCTTTGGTTAGCCCGTATATCTTATTATTGAAAAGAAGTATGTTGATATCCACGTTCCTGCGGATGGTATGGATGAAGTGGTTTCCCCCGATTGCCAACGAGTCGCCGTCGCCGGTAGCCACCCACACGCTCAGGCTGGGGTTAGCCACTTTCACGCCGGTGGCAATGGCTGCTGCCCTCCCGTGAATGCTATGGAAACCATACGTGTTCATGTAGTAGGGTAGGCGCGACGAGCACCCGATCCCGGAGATCACGGCGGCATCGTGCGGTTCGATATTCAGTTCGGCCATGGCCTTTTGAAGGCACGCGAGGACGGCAAAGTCGCCACACCCCGGGCACCAACGTATCGGGTTCGCGCTTTTATAATCTTTGGGCAGGTATTTTTGATATTTTATTTCTGTAACGTCCATGTCTCTTACTCCTCTATTATTTTCGTGAATTCTTTCACCAGTTCACTTACTTTGAAGGGTTGTCCTTCTACTTTGTTGTATTTACGCAGGTGACACACGTCTTGGAACGTGCCGCTCAGGTAGTTGGCAAACTGGCCATTGCTTTGTTCCGCCACGACTATTTTCTTGTATTTACCCAGTATCTCGCGAGTGTTTCTCGGCAACGGGTTGATGTATTTGAAGTGCGCGAGCGCCACCTTTAGCCCATTATCCCGGATCCGGAGCATCGCCTCCAGCAGGTGTCCATAGGTGCCTCCCCATCCCACGATAAGGGTGTCGGCATCCTTATCGCCCAGCACCTCTTGTTCGGGAATATGGTGAGCGATTCGTTCCACCTTCTCTTTCCGGATATTCACCATTCGCTGGTGGTTGTCGGGGTTGCTCGAGATCACGCCGGTCAGCTGGTCTTTTTCCAGTCCCCCTACCCGGTGTTGATATTCGGCAATCCCGGGTATACCCCAGTATCTCGCGAGCGTATCCGGGTCGCGCAAGAATGGTTTCCAATCTTCGGCACCCCCGCTGTAGTGCTTTTGCACGTAGGGCGGCTTGATGTCGGGATAGACGTCCATATCGGGAATTCGCCATGCTGCCGCGCCATTGGCAATATACCCATCGGTGAGTAAGATGACCGGCGTCATGTACTCCAACGCGATCCGTGAGGCTTCGAATGCACTGTCGAAGCAATCGGTGGGTGAGGTTGCCGCGATGACTACCAAGGGGCTCTCCCCGTTTCGGCCATAGAGTGCCTGGTTCAGGTCGGTCTGCTCGCTCTTGGTGGGCATGCCGGTGGAGGGGCCACTGCGTTGCACGTCGATCACCACCAAGGGAAGCTCCGTCATCACTGCCAGTCCTATCGCTTCGCTCTTGAGCGATAAGCCGGGGCCGGAAGTAGAGGTCGCCGCGAGGCATCCCGCGAAGCTTGCCCCTATTGCCGAAGTGATTCCCGCGATCTCGTCCTCCATCTGGAGCGCTTTCACCCCGAAATCTTTCCTGTTGGAGAGCTCCTGCAGGATATCGGTGGCCGGGGTGATAGGGTAGGAACCCAAGAAAAGCTCCACGCCCGCTTTTTCGGCAGCCGCGATGAGCCCGTAGGCGGTGGCAGTATTCCCGTTCACGTCGGTATAGAACCCTTTCTGGGCAGCTACCGGCTCCACGCGGTAGGTAGACGCGGTAAGGTGGGTATTATTGCCGTAGTTGTACCCGTCAGTGAGCGCTTTTATATTGGCACTCACTACTTTTTTGTTTTTAGCAAACTTCTGCTCCAAGAGCTTGTCGGCTATCTCCAGCGGACGGTTAAAGAGCCAGCACACGATTCCTAGCGCGAACATGTTCTTGCTTCGAAGTATATCTTTATTCTCCAGTTCAGACCCCTCCAAGGATGCTTTGGTGAGCGACGTGATATCCACCCCGATGGGTTGCACGTGCTCCAGTTCCAGCTCTTTGAATGGTTCGAGTGTTTGGAAGTGGGCTTTGGTGAGGTCCCTTTTATGGAACGAGTCGTTATCGTAGATCACGATAGACCCCTTTTTTAGGAATTGCGCGTTTACCTTGAGTGCCGCGGGGTTCATCGCGACCAGCACGTCGGCTTTATCCCCCGAGTTATAGACATGTTTCGCGCCGATCCGCACCTGGAATCCCGAAACACCATGGACAGAGCCTTGCGGGGCACGTATCTCGGCAGGAAAATCGGGGTACGTGGATATTTCATTTCCGAAGATGGCAGATAGGGTCGAGAACAATGTTCCCGACAATTGCATCCCATCACCGGAATCTCCCGAGAATCGGATAGTTACCTGTTTAATGTCGGTCACGACCGTATTTGTTGACATAATTTACATTGCAGTTTATTATTGGATAAAGCCGTATTTCTTGGCGTAAATCACTTTGTAGTTGTTTATTACCCCGATGATTACGGCGTTAAAAAGCATTGCTTAGTATACTAAGCGATTTTCGAGTGACTACCCGGTTTTTTCTATATTAGGGCATCCTCTTCCCCGGTATTATTAGGCGAGGAAAGGCGTATGACTAAAATAGTAAGTAGCTGGATAATCACGTAAACCACATACAAAGTAATAAAAGAGTTGGGTATAAACCAAATTTTTCTATTGGATGGTTCCTTTTCTCTCTTGGGAGCCATCCTTCTGTATGCAATGTTTTCCGGTGGTGTTCCCCTACGAGAAAAGGATGTCGAAATGTTTATCGTTGATAAGGGAGGTAAACAACTCTTCTACTTTTGCATAGCTTTGCGCGTGGACGGCTGCCCCGTAGCTAACCCGCTTGACTCCCATCTGGGAGAGGCGGTTAAACGATGGAATTTTCGGGCGCAGGTAGATGTTGACAGGCAGGGAAGTGCTCCGGATGATGGTTTTGATCTCTTCCTCGTCGGTGAGTAAAGGGATAAATATGCCGTCCGCTCCCGCTTCCTCATATTCCTTTATCCTTTTTACCGTTTCATCCAGCGGGCGCGCGTGCTTGGTCACGTAGGTGTCGACACGTACATTGACGAAGAACGCGGATTGCTGTGCCGATAAGAATGCACGAATACCGCGGATTATTTCCGCGAACCGTGCCGATTCCACCAAATGCCGTGTACCATCCGTCACCACGGAGTCTTCTATGTTGATGCCCGCGGCACCCATTTTCAAGAGCTCTCCTATGTTTGCATTTACCTTGTCTGCCTTTCTCGCGTAGCCCCCGTCGATGTCTACCGACACGGGGATGGAAACCGATCTGATAACCCGATCCACTATAAATAGCAGTTCCTCGAACCCCATCTCTTCACCATCCCGGTAGCCGAGGTTCTCGGCGATGGCATGGCCGGATATGCCGATGGCTTTATAACCCGCTTTTTCTGCCAATAGAGCGCTTTTCGCGTCCCAAGCATTACCCAAGATGAAGGGTTCGTTACCGGTATGAAGTTTTCTGAAGTCGCTGATTTTTGACATAATAGTTGTTTTAACACGTGTAATAGATAAACGTCGCCTGAACGGTTTTGGTTCATCGCCGGTTATCTCCTCTCTATTCTTGCCCCCAGCGCGTTCAGCCGTTGGTCAATCTGTTGATAGCCCCGGTCGATCTGGTCGATGTTGTGGATGGTGCTGGTTCCCTCGGCACACATGGCCGCGATCAGGAGCGAAATCCCGGCGCGGATATCGGGCGAGGTCATGGTCATCCCTTTCAGGTGTAGTTGGTTGCCCTGGCCAATCACTACTGCCCGGTGCGGGTCGCACAAGATAATTTGGGCCCCCATGTCGATCAGCTTGTCCACGAAAAAGAGGCGACTCTCGAACATCTTCTGATGAATCAGTACGCTCCCCGTGGCCTTGGTGGCTACTACCAGCATCACGCTCAGCAGATCGGGCGTGAGGCCGGGCCATGGCGCGTCGGCAAGGGTGAGGATCGACCCGTCGATAAACGACTCGATGGTGTATCCCTTTTGGCGAGGAATATGGAGGTCATCGCCCTGTTGCTCCACGGTAATACCCAGCCGCCGGAAACTCTCCGGGATGATGCCGAGGTGGGCAACCGACGTCTCTTTGATGGTAATTTCGGAGGCGGTCATGGCGGCCATTCCAATGAAGCTTCCGATCTCGATCATATCGGGTAACAGCCGGTGCTTGCATCCATTTAGCGAGGATACTCCCTTGATGGTTAGTTTGTTTGACCCGATGCCTTCGATGCTTGCTCCCATTCGCACCAGCATACAGCTCAACTGCTCCACGTACGGTTCGCAGGCAGCGTTGTAGATGGTGGTTTCCCCTTCCGCGAGCACGGCCGCCATCAGTAAATTGGCTGTGCCGGTCACGGAAGCTTCTTCCAGTAGGATATATTGGCCGGTAAGTTTTTTGGCCGTAAGGGTAAAGAGTTCCTTCGATTCATTAAAAATCAATCGGGCTCCCAGCTTCATAATGCCGTTGAAGTGCGTGTCGAGCCGTCGCCGCCCTATCTTGTCGCCTCCCGGCTTGGGTACCACCACCTCCCCGAAGCGTGCCAAGAGGGGACCCACGATCATGATGGAGCCGCGCATCGCCGCGCTCTTCTGCATGAAATCGTCTGATTGGATATAGGAGAGATCAATTGTATCTGCCTTAAAACAATAACTCCCTTCACCGAGCATGTTCACGGTAACGCCCATATCGGCAAGGAGCGCGATAAGGTTGTTCACGTCCAAGATATCCGGTACGTTCTCGATAATTACCTCTTCTCGCGTGAGCAACGTGGCGCAAATCACTTGCAGTGCTTCGTTCTTGGCACCCTGGGGGGTAATCGTTCCTTGCAGGCTGTGCCCGCCTTCGATGATAAATGACGACATGTTATTCGATTTTTAGTTGTTATTCCCTGACGCGTTCATAATGATTGTTCTGCCCGTTAATAAACCTGTACTTCCGGTTCGAGCATCACGCCAAACTGTCTTTTTACTTCCTCTTGTATCTCCCGTGTGAATGCCACGATATCGCGGCCGTCTTCGGTTCCGTGGTTCACTACCACCAGCGAGTGATGCTCGTAGGTTCCGACCATTCCCCGCCGTTTTCCCTTGTACCCCGCCTTGTCAATCAAGAAAGCTGCCGATGTTTTAAACCGGTTCTCGCCCGCATTGTAAACCGGCGCGTCTACCGCTATTTTTAGCAGGTTCTCTTTTTCTTCACGGGTCAATACCGGGTTCTTGAAAAAGCTGCCGGCGTTGGGAAGCACGTGATAATCCGGTAACTTCCGGTTTCGCACTCGGATAACCGCTTCGCGTACCTGCGCGAGGGTTGGGGAGGCGACGCCGTTCAGTTCCCGGCTTAGGTCGACATACTTCTCCTTGTACGAGAACGACTTGTTAAGGCGAAAGGCCACCGAGGCAATCGCGTAATCGGCATTATGCTTGAAGAAGCTATCCCGGTAACCAAATTGGCACTCCTCGTTATTAAAGACCCTCGCCTCGCCGCTATTCATGTCTACCGCGGTTACCCGGGTAATCGTCTCCCGCGCTTCGGTGCCGTACGCGCCGATGTTCTGCACCGGGCATGCTCCCACCGAGCTGGGGATAAGCGAGAGGTTCTCGATGCCCGCGTATCCGCGGGCGACGCAACGCTCCACCAACGAGTCCCACTCGATACCGGCCCCTGCCTCGATCTCCACGTGCTCGCTATCTTCCCCGAGAGTGGTTATCTCTTCCATCACCGGTTTAATGACCAGCCCGTCGAAATCCTTCGTGAAGAACAGGTTGAATCCTGCCCCCAAGATCAATTTCTTTTCATCGGGATGGGTTTTGATCACCTCGATAAGTTCATCGGTCGTGCGGGGTTCGCAAAATATCTTGGCCAACGCCTTCGTGCGGAAAGAGTTGTAGGGTTGTAGTTGTACGTTATGTTTGATGATCATTTCAGCTTTGGATATACCGTACAAAATTAGGGAAAAAGTTTCAACCCGTCAACGAATATCCTGTCCAATTAGGTTCGTCTGATTTGCCCGTGTCGGTTAGTACACGATTAAGACAACAAGGGTTTTTACCTGCAAAATCAATCGGTTTACATGAGAAACTTGTACACGAAGACGACTACAAGTAGGATACCGCCAATTATAGCTGTAATGATTCTTTTCTTGTTTATTTTGCTTGGACGAAAAATGATTTTACTTTCCATATCGTTTGGTTCAGGCGTTTTTAATGTAGTCTGTCTTGTTTTTATTCGTCTTGTAGTTAAAGTTTTGATGTTAAATGAACGGGTTAATGATACGCAAGGAGTTGTTAACTAACAAGCCATGGTGCATGTCTTCGGAATAGAGAGTATTACAGCCCGCTTCCAGTGCAGTGGCAACAATTTTAGCATCAAAAGGCTGGAAGCTATTTTGGCGACATAATTGCAATGCTGTATATACGATATTCGCATTTTCTTCAATCAATTTGTTTACCTGCAGTAAATTTTCGGCAAAGGAGAAAGCTATTTCAGAGTTTAATTTTAACTTTTTCCGACATACATTGATACACTCAAAGAGCACTTGTGGAGAGGTATAAGTATCCCTGTTTAGCAAATTTAGACTAATGGATTTCTTCTCAGGCAAATCATTATTCGCCATATACAGCCACACATTGGAATCTACGAATATCTTATCTCTCATTGGCCTCATCGCGATCAAATTTGTAGCCAGTGAAGTCAGCAGAAAAATTCTTAAAAAATTCTCGTACTTTTTGTACCCTGAGTTCCTGTTCTTCTTTGGTTAAGGGTGTCTCTTGGGACTTGGAAATATCATTTTTTTCCCTTTCTTTCTTTTCGGTGGCTTTATAAGTGGTTGAAGGCTCATTTATTGTTTCTTTTATGGAGTCACTCTTTTCCGCGTTTGAAAACAGCTGCAAAACCAACTCCTCGAATTGCCAAGTAAGCCGCTCTTTTTGTTCCAAAGATAGGGTGTCCCACTTTTGGGCCACAAGCTCGTCAATTTTCAATATAATCTGTCCCATAACCTGTCTTTTGTTAACGCGTCCTACATAAAACTACTACTCGCGAAGGTAGTGAATAACAGTATTATAATCAAAAATATCCGTTCCTATTTCATCCTTTATAGATCAGGAAGACGGTCGGTTTCTTGTGCATGTCGGGCAGTCTCCCTTTCCATGCTTTCACGCTCCGGGTAACGATGAACGCATCGGGGAGCGAGATATTCATCGCGATGCAAAGACGCGTTCTGGGATTGCATTGCTGGAGGATGTCTTCTGCCAGTTTTTGGTTACGGTAAGGTGTTTCAATAAAGAGTTGCGTCTGATCTTCACTGTATGCCCTTGCTTCCAGTTGTTTTAGTTTTTTTGCCCGTTCGCCCGCGTCAATGGGGAGGTAGCCGTGAAAAGCGAAGCTTTGCCCGTTGAAACCGGATCCCATCAGGGCCATCAGGATGGAGGAGGGGCCGACCAGCGGGATAACCTTGTGCCCTTCCTGTTGCGCGATGGCCACTACCTCCGCGCCGGGGTCGGCCACGGCGGGACAGCCCGCTTCGGAGATTACCCCCACGCTCTCGCCCGACTTCATGGGCAACAGGTAGCTGCCAATCCGGTTCCGGTCGGTTTGCTTGTTCAACTCGAAGAAGGTAAGCGCGTCAATATCGATAGCGGGATTGCATTTCTTTAAAAAACGGCGGGCCGATCGCAGGTTCTCCACGATAAAGTATTTCAATCGGGAAGCTACCTCGATATTGTAGGGAGGGATGGCCTCCTCGAGCGGGGCATCCCCCAGCAAAACGGGAATCAGGTAAAGCGCGGGTGTATCCATCTCGTGCAAGAATAGTTTAATGCAAAAGTACTGCTTTTCGCGGAAAGGGGCTTAAAATCCGACGCGAATGAGATCCGACAAGGAGTCGATCTTGATTTGAGCCACGAATAAGTTTACCAAGTTGGTATGTGCGAAGAGACGAAAAACGACCAGCATGTAAAGGATGCCGTAGATACCGCCGGTGATATGCGCCGAGTGATTGATGCCTCCCGGCTGTTTTTTGTCAAGTGACATGGAAACTAATAGGAAGATGATCCCGAATAGGAATGCCGGCAGCATGACCGGGATAAAGAGAATACCCATGAAGTTCATCGGGTTGATGAGCACGTAGGCGAAAATCATCGCGCAGACAGCGCCCGAAGCGCCGAGGCCATAGTAGGATGCATTATCCCTGTTCTTGAAGTAGGTAGGCAGGATGGATACAAGAAGGGCCGATAGGTAGAGCATGATGTAACAGACCGCGCCCGTTGTTTCGCCAAATGCTGACTTGCATGCCCGCTCGATGTCCATGCCGAAGAAGTAGAGCGTGAACATGTTAAAGATCAGGTGTGGGTAATCGGCATGAACCACCCCGTACGTGAACAAGCGATGCCATCCGCCTTGGTTTACTGCCGGGGGATGAAAAATGAGGTTGCTCATCAGCGCGTTGTCCTTGAACGCCCGGATGGAGAGTAGGACGGTAAATAGAATGATGATGGTGGTGATCATGGGCGCGTTTGTCTGTCGTGCAGGGCAATGTACTTCCACAAGGGTGCGGCCATGGTGGCTTGGATGATCCTTCCGCTTTCAAGTTCTTCCCTCACCTCCTCCAGCGAGTAGAGGTGCACGGTGAGTTCTTCGGAACTATCCAGTGTTTGCTCACCCACCTTTTCCACGTTTTCCGCGATAAAGCAGTGAGAATAGTTGTTCGTGGCACTGGCATTCGGCGCGACCCGTGAAAACTCCCTCCATTCCCCGCCACCGTAGCCGGTTTCTTCCAATAATTCCCGTTGTGCCGCAACGAGGGGCGAGGGATCGTCCGCCTCGAGAATACCGGCACACAGTTCAAGGCAGGTGGTGCCGATGCCCGGGCGGTATTGTTTCACCAAGATAAACTGTCGCTCTTTGGTGATGGCAATGATGTTTACCCAATCGGGGTATTCCAGCACGTAATATTCGGGTACCACGGTCCCGTCCGGCATCTGCAACGTCTCCCGGCGTACCGTGAGCCACGGGCGGTTATGCAGGTACTCGCTTTCAAGCACTTTCCACGGGGCAGGGCCGTTTTCGGGTGTATGGGCCATATCTTTTTGGCTCGGCTGTTATTTTTCTTTCGTGGAAGCGATCACGCCCCTGAAGTAGCCGATGGATTCGGCAATTCCCAAGAACGGGTCCTTCATGTCTCGTTCGTGTTCCAAGCTGCAGACTCCCTCGTATCCTACCTCACGAAGCATCTTCACGAAAGCAGGGATATCGATGATGCCTCGTCCGATCTCCACCGAGTACCCGGCTTTGGTAGCTCCGGTCACATCCTTGATATGGACATCGAAAACGCGCGAATGGTATTTTTTCAGGTCCTCTACCGGGTCCTTGCCGTTGCGGGTGTCGTGGCCAATATCCAAGCACATGCCGATACGCGGATCCAGGTCCTTCACGTTCTCCCACACGTCGTCGGCATCGGGGTACAGGTCGATGTCGGGCCCGTGCAGGTGAATCGCGTAACGGAAGTCGTATTCTTTCACTTTCTGGTCCACGTAGGGCAACAGTTCGTAGTTGGGAACTCCCACGATCAGCTTCACGCCCGCGCGCTTCGCGTATTCAAACGCGTCGTCGACCTCTTTCTCGGAACGCATGTAAATGGGCCCCACCGCGTAGCCGGTGATGCCTTTGCTGCCCAGCTTGGCATGGAAATCGGCAATTTCCTTATCGGTACTGTTAAAAGGCAAATGGAAATCCTTGATGCATAGGTAGCGCACGTCGGTGCGATCCATGACCTCCAATGTTTTATCGAGGTCAAAATGAACGAACGTGTAACCGGCCATGCCCACGTTAAACTTTTCGAAGGTGTCGGGTGCCGGTTGGGGAGCGGGCCGCTCTTGGGCGACGATCGTGAGGGATAGCATTAATCCCGCGAGAAGAAGTACCTTTTTCATTTCGTTTGTAATTTTTTACGTGTACGTCCACAAAGGTAGTTTATTTTTTGAAAACATGCACGAACGCCCGTTTTTAAATGTGCCGGTTTTGTTTTTTCTTTTTTGACGATATCCTCTATTTTCCGTGAATCGAGTGAAAAACCTTTTATCTTTGTGTTTTAAACATGCCACTCATGAAGTTGCCCGTTGATTTTATGGCATCAACCCGGTCATTGTTGAAGGAAGATGCCGAACTGTTTTTCGCGGCCCTCTCGGGGGAGCCGACGGTAAGCATTCGATTGAACCCGTTAAAAACGGCCCGCAACCCGTTAAAACCGGGCGGAGCGTTACAGCAGGTGCCTTGGTCCCGGTGGGGATATTACCTTGCGGAACGTCCCGCTTTCACGTTTGATCCCCTGCTTCATGCCGGGTATTATTACGTGCAGGAAGCATCGTCCATGTTCGTGGAGCACGTCGTGAGGGAGCTGGTACCCGGGCCGGTAACCTGCCTCGACCTGTGTGCTGCCCCGGGTGGAAAATCCCTATCCCTTCTCTCGGCCCTCCCGCCGGGCAGCCTCTTGGTAAGCAACGAGGTGGTTCGTCCACGGGCCCACGTGTTGTCGGAAACAGTGATCAA
>WPCG01171256.1_pt1 | contig 14695 bp, 13 predicted proteins | sample 5403311 | NCBI WGS metagenome assembly WPCG01 (sample SAMN12869467, study PRJNA574797) | sludge metagenome | isolation source: wastewater treatment of Control | place: China:Beijing | collected 2019-05-17 | reverse complement strand
CCAGCGGCGCCGTGAGCACCGCCGCCGACTACAGCGAACTGGGCATGCTGCTGCTCACCGTCGCCCTGCTCGGCCTCGCCTTGCCGCTGGCAGCGATCTGGCTGACCCGCCGCTGCGGGTTGCGCAGCGCGTGAGCGCGGGAGGGGATTCTGCGCCCGCATTGACGTGGACCATTGCCGGCGCGCGCGCAGTGGCGTAAAACTCGCTACAGCGAACAGGCAAAGGGGAGACACCATGGTACCGAGCTCGGTTCACGACATCCGCAACCTCGCCCTGCTGGGCCAGACCGGCAGCGGCAAGACCACCCTGCTGGAGGCCCTGCTGCTCGCCTCCGGGGCCATCGCCAGCGCCGGCAGCATCGAGCGCGGCGACACGGTGAGCGACTTCGACCCGCGCGAGAAGGCCATCGGCCATTCGCTCAATACCAGCCTGGTCCATCTCGAATGGGCCGGACACTGGATCAACCTCCTCGACACCCCGGGCACCCCCGACTTCCTCGGCCGCGCCCTGCTTGCCCTGCCGGCGGTGGAAACCGCGCTGGTGGTGGTCAACGCCCAGGCCGGGGTCGAATCGGTGACCCGCCGGGCGATGGAGACCGCCGCCGACAAGTGCCGGATGATCGTCGTCAACCGCATCGATGCTGCCGGCGTCGACTTCGCCGCGCTGATGGAGACGCTCAGCGCCGCCTTCGGGCGCGAATGCCTGCCCATCAACCTGCCCGCGCCCGACGGCGGGCGGGTCATCGACTGCTTCTTTGCCCCCGATCATGGCGCCGCCACCGCCTTCTCATCGGTCGCCGCCGCCCATGACGCCATCGTCGACCAGGTCGTCGAAGTCGACGAAGCGCTGATGGCACGCTACCTGGAACAGGGTCAGGCACTCGACCCCGGGCAGCTCCACGACCCCTTCGAACAGGCCCTGCGCGAAGGCCATCTCATCCCGGTATGTTTCGTCTCCGCACGCAGCGGTGCCGGGGTGGCAGAACTGCTGGAGGTCATCGGCCGCCTCGCCCCCGATCCCACCGAGGGCAATCCGCCCCACTTCGTCCGCGGCGAAGGCGCCGAGGCCCAGCCGGTGGCCATCGCCAGCGACGGCAGCGGCCATGCGCTGGCCCATGTCTTCCAGATTCACAACGACCCCTACCGTGGCAAGCTCGCCCTCTTCCGCATCCACCAGGGCAGCATCGCCAGCGGCGCCCAGCTCTACATCGGCGACGCCCGCAAGCCCTTCAAGGCGGCCCACCTGCTGCGCGTCAACGGCCGCCAGCAGAACGAGATCGCGCTCGGCGTCTGCGGCGACATCTGCGCCGTGGCACGGGTGGATGACATCCATCGCGACGCGGTGCTGCACGATTCCCACGACGAGGACCGCCACCACCTGCTGCCGCCGCGCTATCCGCAACCGGTGCACGGCCTCGCGCTGCTGCCGCACAAGCCCGGCGACGAACAGAAGCTCGCCGATGCCCTCGCCCGCCTGGTCGATGAAGACCCCTGCCTGGAGGTCAGCTACGATCCCCAGGGCCGCCAGACCGTCGTACGGGGGCTGGGCGAACTGCACCTGCGCGTGGTGCTGGAACAGCTCGCCGAGCGCTGGAACATCTCCGTCGACACCGCTGCGCCGGCCATTCCCTACCGCGAGACCATTACCGCCACCGCCGAGGCGCGCTACCGCCACAAGAAGCAATCTGGCGGCGCCGGCCAGTTCGGCGAAGTCGCCCTGCGCGTCGAGCCCCTGCCCCGCGACAGCGGCCTGCAGCTGGCGGACGAGACCCGTGGCGGGGTGATCCCGGTGCAATTCATGGCGGCGGTGGAAAAAGGCGTGCGTCAGGCAGTCGGCGAAGGCTGCCTGGCCGGCTTCCCGCTCCAGGATCTGAAGGTGACGGTATTCGACGGCAAGCACCACGCCGTCGATTCCAACGAGATCTCCTTCATCACCGCCGCCCGTCACGCCCTCCTAGAAGCCGCCGCCGCCGCACGGCCGCAGGTGCTGGAGCCCATGCTGAGCGTCGAGGTACGCGCCGATGAGGCCCGCTTCGGCGAGATCAGCGGCGAATTCTCCGCCCGCCGCGGCCGTCTGGTGGGCACCGACGCCGCCGGCAACGGCCGCCTGGCGCTCACCGCGCTGGTGCCGATGGCGGCCATGGAAGGCTTCGAGGCACGCCTGAAGGCGATCTGTGCCGGCGAGAGCGAATGCACGCTCACCGCCAGCGGCTTCGAAGCCGCGCCCGCCGACGTACAGCAACGCCTCGCCCACGCCCATGGCAGCCGCGGGCGCGCAGAGCAATGAGCACCCACGGCACACGCGCGCCGGCGCTCACCGCGGCCCACCACGAGTACTGGCGCAGGACGCGGCTGCTCACCCTGAGCCTGCTCACGGTATGGGCCACGGTGACCTTCGGCGGCGCGTGGTTCGCGGTAACGCTCAACGAGGTTGAGGTGTTCGGTTTTCCGCTGGGCTTCTATCTCTTTGCCCAGGGTACGCTGATCGTCTATCTGCTGCTGATCGGCATTTACGTGGTGGTGATGAACCGCCTCGATCGCCGCTACGGAGTGGCCGAGCGGCGCTGAACGGCTCTGATGCTCATTCCTTGGCCGCCGGCTTGGCCGCTTCGCGGCCGAGCTTGGCGCGCGCCTGGCGCGAGAGCGCGAAGTCGAGGATGAACTTGGTCCAGATCGACACGCCGGCGATGGCGGTCCAGGTCTGGTACTCGAACAGGCCGGCGAGCACACCGAAGATCACCCACACCAGCACCACCCCGCCGATCAGGTTGATCGCTGCCGCATAGGGCGCATAGCGCGCCGCATTGGGCGGCGCCTCGCCGCGCTTGAGGGCCACTTCGGAGAAGTCGCGGCGGACGATGATGCGCCAGGCCCGGCGCAGCCAGAAGAAGGCGATCGGGAACAGGGCGAGGAAGAGGATCCAGTTCAGCACCAGGCTGACGGTCGGTGCCATTGCGGTCATGCGGTACTCCATCGAGACTTGCGGCGGACAACTCAGGCCGCAAAGTGCCACAAAAGAAAAAACCCCGCCAGAACAACCGGCGGGGTCTTGCCGTTTCCGGGGGTGCGCCCGCCGGGCGCAACCCCCCTCAACGTTGGCTTGCGGGCGCTTAGTGGGCGCCGTCGATCATCTTCGCGCCGCGCGGCACGCGGACGCTCTCGACCAGGGCCTGGATGTGCTCGGGCGGTTCCTTGGTCATCTTGTCGACAATGAAGGCGACAGCGAAGTTGACCAGGGCGCCGATCGCACCGAAGGCTTCCGGGGTGATGCCGAAGAAGCTGTTGGCACCGCCGATGAGGCCGAGGAACTCGGTACCCTTGACGAAGAAGATGCCCTTGTGTGCGAACACGTAGAACAGGGTGATGAACAGACCGGCCAGCATGCCCGCGATCGCGCCTTCCTTGTTCATCTTCTTGGAGAAGATGCCCATCATGATGGCAGGGAACAGCGAGGAAGCGGCAATACCGAAGGCCAGGGCCACGGTACCGGCAGCAAAGCCCGGCGGATTCAGACCCAGCCAGCCGGCGACGACGATGGCGAAGGCCATGGAGATCTTGCCAGCCATCAGTTCGGCCTTCTCGGACATGTCGGGCACGAAGATGCTCTTGATGAGGTCGTGCGACACCGCCGAGGAGATCGCCAGCAGCAGACCGGCAGCGGTCGACAGCGCGGCGGCCAGACCACCGGCAGCAACCAGCGCGATCACCCAGTCGGGCAGGAGGGCGATTTCCGGGTTGGCCAGCACGATGATGTCGGCGTTCACCGTCAGCTCGCTACCCTGCCAGCCGGCAGCCTCGATCTTCGCCAGCGCGGCGGGATCCTTGGTGGCGGCGTTGTAGAACTGGATGCGGCCGTCGCCGTTCTTGTCTTCCCACTTCAGCAGGCCGGTACGCTCCCAGCGCTTCATCCAGTCCGGACGCTCTTCGTAGACCAGGCTGGCTTCGGTGGCGTAGAGGTCGGCGTTGGCGCTGATCACTGCCGGGTTCACCACCATGCGGCCGCTGGCATCGGTTTCCAGACCGACGGCGCTGTTGACGGTGGCGTGCAGGTTGAGCTTGGCCATGCCGGCCACGGCGGGCGCGGTGGTGTACAGGATGGCGATGAAGACCAGCGCCCAGCCCGCGGAGTAACGGGCATCGGCAACCTTCGGCACGGTGAAGAAGCGCACGATGACGTGCGGCAGGCCGGCGGTACCGATCATCAGCGACATGGTGTACACGAACATGTTCAGGTAGGAGCCCGGAACCTGGGAGGTGTACTCGCTGAAGCCCAGATCCTTGACCACCATGTTCAGCTTGGTGAGCAGGCTGACGTCGGTGCCGGCAATGGAGGAACCGAGGCCGAGCTGCGGGATCGGGTTGCCGGTGAGCTGGAAGGAGATGAACATCGCCGGCACGGTGTAGGCGGAGATCAGCACGCAGTACTGCGCCACCTGGGTGTAGGTGATGCCCTTCATGCCGCCGAACACTGCGTACATGAAGACGATGCCCATACCGATGTAGATGCCGGCATCGTTGGAGACGCCGAGGAAGCGCGAGAAGGTCACGCCCACGCCGGTCATCTGGCCGATGATGTAGGTGATGGAGGCCACCAGCAGGCACAGCACCGCCACCGCACGGGCCGACTTCGAGTAGAAGCGGTCACCGATGAACTCGGGCACGGTGAACTTGCCGAACTTGCGCAGGTACGGAGCCAGCAGCATCGCCAGCAGAACGTAGCCGCCGGTCCAGCCCATCAGGAACAGCGAGCCGCCGTAGCCCATGTTGGAGATCAGGCCGGCCATCGAGATGAAGGAAGCCGCGGACATCCAGTCGGCCGCCGTCGCCATGCCGTTGGTGACCGGGTGCACACCGCCGCCGGCGACGTAGAAGTCCTTGGTGCTGCCGGCACGCGCCCAGATGGCGATACCGATGTACAGCGCAAAGGAGGCGCCGACCACCAGGTAGGTTAGAGTTTGCAGATCCATGTGTCGTCGTCTCCCTTATTCTTCGTGCACGTCGAACTTGCGGTCGATCTCGCCCATCTTCTTCGCGTAGTAGAAGATGCAGCCGATGAACACGTACATCGAGCCTTGCTGAGCGAACCAGAAGCCGAGCGGATAACCGCCCAGGCTGATGTTGTCGAGCGCATCCTTGAAGAGGATGCCGGCACCGAACGACACCAGGAACCACACGACCAGAATCTTGGTCAGCAGCCCCAGTGTGGCCTTCCAGTAGGCTGCACTGTTGTTATCCATAACGTCTCCTCGTGGTGATGTTGCTTGGCGAGCGGCCCTGCGTGGACGCAACCCCCGAACTACAAAAACAGCGGGGCGATTATATGGACGGCGATCTTACTCATAGCTTACAAGTCGAAACCGATTCTCAAGCGCGCTTGCCACCGGCGACTCCGGGTTGCGCATGGCATGAGCCTGACCGTCGGCTGATACAATCGGCGTATCCATACAACAACAGGCAAGGGGCCGCCATGGAAGGCTTGATGATTTTCTCCGCCATCGTCGTCGTGCTGGCGATAGCGCTGATCGCCGCCGGGGTCAAGACAGTACCTCAGGGGGAACGGTGGACGGTGGAGCGTTTCGGCCGCTACACCCATACGCTGGACTCCGGCCTGCGCCTGATCGTCCCCTTCATCGACCAGATCGGCCGCAAGCTCACGGTCATGGAACAGGTCCTCGACGTTCCTGCGCAGACCGTGATCACCAAGGACAATGCCGCCGTGGTCGCCGACGGCGTGGTCTTCTTCCGCATCGACGATGCGGCCCGCGCGGCCTACCAGGTGCGTCACCTCGAGGAAGCCATCGTCAACCTCACCACCACCAACCTGCGCTCGGTGATCGGCTCGCTGGACCTCGACGACACCCTCTCCAATCGCCAGAAGATCAACGAGATCCTCCTCGGGGTTGTCGACGAAGCCACCAACCCGTGGGGCATCAAGATCGTCCGCATCGAGATCCGCGACCTCAAGATGTCGCCCGAACTGCAGGAGGCGATGAACCTGCAGATGACCGCGGAGCGCCGCCGCCGCGCCCTGGTCACCGAGGCCAACGGCAAGCGCGAGGCCGAAATCCTCGCCGCCGAAGGCGAGAAGCAGGCCGCCGTGCTGCGCGCCCAGGGTGAGCGCGAGGCCGCCTTCCTCAACGCCGAGGCGCGCGAGCGCGAGGCCCAGGCCGAGGCACGCGCCACCATGATGGTCTCCAAGGCCATCGCCGAAGGCGACATCCAGGCCGTGCAGTACTTCCTCGGCACCCGTTACGTCGAAGCGCTGGCCGAGATCGGCCGCGCGCCGTCGAGCAAGCTGGTGATGGTGCCGCTGGAAGCGGGCGGACTCACTGGCGCGGTGGCCGGCGTCACGGAACTGATCCGTCAGACCCAGGGCACCAAGGCGCAAGGCTGAGGACAAGGCCATGAACGCCATCCATAACCTGTTTGCTTCGCCGTGGCCGTGGGTGATCGGCGCGGTGGTGCTGGCCGGACTGGAGATCGTCGTTCCCGGCGTCTATCTGCTGTGGATCGGCCTCGGCGCGCTGGTCGTCGGTCTCGCTGTGCTGGTCGCCCCCGAGCTGCCGCTGAGCTGGCAGCTGCTGGTCTTCGCAGTCGCCATGCTGGGTTCGACCTCGCTCGGCTTCGCCATCCAGCGCCGCAGCCGCAGCACGCCGCCCGGCACGTCCCTGAACCAGGAACTCGATGGCCTCGTCGGCCGCCAGGCGCAGGCCATCGCCGCCTTCAGCGGCGGTCGCGGACGCATCCGCGTCGGCGACAGCAGTTATGCCGCCGCCAGCCCCGCCGCCATCGCCGAAGGCCAGGACCTGGTGATCACCGCGCGCGCCGCCGACGGCAGTTTCCAGGTCATGCCGCTGGCGCAGGGCGCCGGACACGACTGAGCCAGTCTCGCGGGCGCCGTCTCAGCGCGTCAGCGCGCCGAACAGCGCCGGCAAGCGCTCGGGCAGCCGGGCAACGCTGTCCACCACCGTGAACGCACTGGCGCCGAAGATGCGCGCAACGTAGCGGTCGGCGGCGGGGTCGAGGCTGAGGCAGAAGGTATCGACGCCACGCCCGCGCAGTTCCTCCACGGCCTTGCGTGCATCGTGGCGCAGGTACTGCGGGTCGCGTTCGTCGACATCGGCGGGCTCACCGTCGGTGACCAGCAGCAACAGCTTGCGGCGCTGCGGCTGGGCGCACAGGTGATGACCGGCGTGGCGCAGCGCGGCGCCCATGCGCGTCGAACAGGCGCCCTCGATGGCCGCCAGGCGGGCGCGCGCATCGTCGCCGAAGTGCTCGCCGAAGTCCTTCACGCGCAGGTAATGCACCGCCTGGCGGCCGTCGGAGCAGAAGCCGTGGATGGCAAAAGGATCGCCGATGCGCTCCACCGCGGTGGCCAGCACGGTGGCGGCCTCGCGGGTGAGTTCGAGCACCGTGCGGGTACTGCCGGCCACCACATCGTTGGTCGATGCCGACAGATCGAGCAATATCAGTACGGCGAGGTCGCGGCGCATCAGCACATGGCGCAGGGTAACGCGCAGGTCGGCATGGTGGCCGCTGCGCAGATCGACCATCGCCTCGACGGCGGCGTTGAGGTCAAGCTCGTCGCCATCCTCGAGCTTGCGCACGCGTTGCACGCCCTGCGGGCGCAGGCGTTCGACCATCTGCCGCAGCCTTGCGCAAAGGCCCTTGTGGCGGGCGAGAATGTCGGCGATCAAGGTGCCGTCGCCGGCGCGCTGGCGGCTTTCGAGCACGCTCACCCAGTCCGGGCGGTGAATCTGCACCTGGTAGTCCCACTCCGGATAATGGAAGGGCTCGGGGGGCGCTTCGCGGCCGTACTTGTCGTTGAAGGTGCTGCCGTCGTCGTCGTGCAGCACACCATCCAGCGTCCACACCTCATCGGCGTCGTCGCCGGCGGTCTCGACCTCGACCTCGTTGACCATCTCCATGATCGACACCCGCCGGCGCAGTTGCCGGCGTGCCGCCGGGCGTGCCATCCCGCGCTGCCAGTCGAGGCCGGCCTGCGCCCACACCACGCGGTTGTCGTCGCGGTAGCCGGGACGCAGTTGTTCGAGCTGGCGCAGGCTGGGCACGGCACTGCGGGCCTTGAGCAGGGCGTGGAGGGCGGCGCCGAGCTCCGTCGACAGGCTGGCATCGCGGCTGCGTGCCGGCATGGCGTCGTGAAAGCGCACTGCCAGTGCATCGAGCTCGGCATCGCCGCAGCACCGGCCGGATTCGAAGAGCGCCAGCACCAGGGCCTGCAGCCAGGCCTGCGCGGGGTGCTCGGTGGCACCGGCCCAGGCCGCGGCCAGCAGCGCGCCCCAGTTCTGCCGCAGGCCGGGGAACTCGGCCATCGCGCAGTATTCGACGCGGGCGTCCTCGAAGAGAGCGACCAGATACTTGCGCACGGCGTCCGCCCCGCCACCGTCGGGTGGCACCGGCGAATAGGCGAGATGGGCGGCGAGATGCGCGCTGATCGCCCGATACACTTCCAGCCCGGGCAGCACACCGCCATCGTCGACGGCGTCGGGCAGGTAGAGGACGAAATCCTCCACATGCGGGCTGAATTCGGTGTAGTCGGCGGCCGCCGGCCGCAGCCAGAAATCCCGCCCCCACAGCGCACGCAGGTAGGCGGCGAGCTTGCGCTGGTGATCAACGAAAAGCACGCCCTTGCGCGCCTGCTGCAGCACGGCCTTGCTGTCGGCGCTGGCGAGGGCGAAGTAGGCCTGCTGGGCGGCGAAGTCACTGCGGTAGGCGTCGGCGCCGAAGAAGGCCCACTGGCGCAGGCCGCCCAGGGTGAGCTTGCCGAGCAGCTCGTCGATGAGGCCGAGCATGGGGCGCAGCGCGCGCGGTGCGCGCGCGGCGAGCTGATGCAGGAAGTTCAGGTAGGCGCGCAGCAGTTCGACGTCGCCGAGGCGGCGGGCGGCGGTGGGCAGGGCGTCGAAGAACAGCGCGATGACCTCCCCGGAGGTCATCGAGGACAGCTTCATCGCCGCCAGCAGGCTGTCCTGCACGGTGTCGTCGCCGAGTTCGCGCGCCACCTGCGGCATTGCCTCCAGCCACGCCACCACCGGCCGCGCGCCGCGGCCGAGTTCGGCGAGACCGCGCGCGCCTTCCAGGTAGTGCTGCAGCGCCGCCGCTCCCATGCAGCGCCGCGCATCGTTCACGCAGGCATCGAGCACCGCGGCAATCGCCGCATCGCGCGCGCGCAGGGCGGCGACATAGTCCTCCAGCGCCTCGCTCATCGTTCCGCCCTCCGTGGCGCCGCTTGCGTCAGGCGAAGAAGGTCGCCACCGCCGCATCGAGGGCGTCGCGCATGTCGACGTCGTCGGTGAGTGGGCGCACCAGGGCGATGCGGCAGGCATCGGCGGGGGCGACACCGCTGCGGATGAGGGTGGCGGCGTAGATCAGCAGGCGGGTGGACATGCCCTCGTCGAGGCCGTGGCCCTTGAGGTTGCGCGAGCGCAGCGCGACCTGCACCAGGCGTCCGGCGACCTCCTCGGAGACGCCGCCCTCGTGGGCGACGATGGCGGTCTCCACCGCGCTCTCGGGGTAGTCGAAGTCCAGCGCGCCGAAGCGCTGGCGGGTAGACGGCTTGAGGTCCTTCATCAGCGACTGGTAGCCGGGGTTGTAGGAAATCACCAGCTGGAAGTCGGGGTGGGCCTCGACCAGCTCGCCCTTCTTGTCCAGCGGCAGCACGCGGCGGTGGTCAGTGAGCGGGTGAATGACCACTACCGTGTCCTGGCGCGCCTCGACCACTTCGTCGAGGTAGCACAGCGCGCCGATGCGCGCCGCCAGGGTCAGCGGGCCGTCCTGCCAGCGCGTGCCCTCACGGTCGATGAGGAAGCGCCCGACGAGGTCGGCGGCGGTCATGTCCTCGTTGCAGGCCACGGTGATCAGCGGCCGCCCGAGGCGCCAGGCCATGTACTCGACGAAGCGCGACTTGCCGCAGCCGGTGGGGCCCTTGAGCATCATCGGCATGCGCGACGCGGCGGCGGCCTCGAAATGGGCGACCTCGTCGCCTACCGGGTGGTACCAGGGCTCGGCGCGTACCAGATATTGCGCCGCACTGTCCGCGGCGGTCGCGGAAAAGGCTGCAGGCATGTTCATCGCGCCCTCCCCTGCTCAGTCCTGCGGCCGGTAGATGAGCATCGCCGTGCCCTGGGTCTGGCGCTGGTTGTCGTAGCCGATCAGCTTCACCAGATGGCCCGGGTTGGCGTCGCGGCAGCGCCGGCATTCGTCAAGAATGCGGTCGACGTCGGTCTCGCCGAACAGCGGCAGCTTCCACATGTACCAGTAGTGGTGCATGGCGTTTTCCGGCTCGCAGTGCTCCACGGCCGGGTTCCAGCCGCGCTCGATGATCCACGCCACCTGACTGCGCAGCGCCTCCTCGCTCATCGGCGGGAGATAGGAAAAGGTTTCGAAACGGCGGCTGGCGGGGTCGCCGAGACGGGAGGGGTAATCCTGCACTTCGCTCATGGTCGGTCTCCTGAATGTTCGCGGTATCGGGCTGGGGGTCAGCGGTGGGCGACGTCGAGCTTGTCCACCGTGTCGAACTCGAACTTGATCTCCTTCCAGGTCTCCATGGCGATCTTCAGTTCGGGGCTGGATGCGGCGGCGTGGAGCAGCACCTCCTTGCCTTCCTTCTCCAGCTGGCGGCCCTCGTTGCGGGCCTGCACGCAGGCTTCCAGCGCCACCCGGTTGGCCGCCGCACCGGCGGCGTTGCCCCAGGGGTGGCCAAGCGTCCCGCCACCAAACTGCAGCACCGAGTCATCGCCGAAAATGGACACCAGCGCCGGCATGTGCCAGACGTGGATGCCGCCCGAGGCCACCGGCAGCACGCCGGGCATCTGCCCCCAGTCCTGGTCGAAGAAGATGCCGCGCGCGCGGTCTTCCTTGGTGTAGCGATCGCGCATCATGTCGATCCAGCCGATGGTGGCCTCGCGGTCGCCCTCCAGCTTGCCGACCACGGTGCCCGAATGCAGGTGGTCGCCGCCCATCAGGCGCAGCATCTTGGTAAGTACGCGGAAGTTGATGCCGTGGCGCGGGTTGCGATCGATCACCGCATGCATGGCGCGATGCACGTGCAGCAGCATGCCGTTGTCGCGACACCACTTCGACAGGCTGGTGTGCGCTGCCCAGCCCACGGTGAGGTAGTCGCTCATGATGATCTTGGAACCGATCTCCTTGGCGAACTCGGCGCGCTTGTAGATCTCCTCCATGGTCGCAGCGGTGACATTGAGGTAGTGGCCCTTGTGTTCGCCGGTCTCGGCCTCGGCCTTGTCGATGGCCTCCTGGCAGAAGGCGAAGCGGTCACGCCAGCGCATGAAGGGCTGGGAATTGACGTTCTCGTCGTCCTTGGTGAAGTCCAGCCCGCCGCGCAGGCATTCATAGACCGCGCGGCCGTAGTTCTTGGCGGACAGGCCCAGCTTGGGCTTGATGGTGCAGCCGAGCATCGGCCGGCCGTACTTGTTGAGCTTGTCGCGCTCGACCTGGATGCCGTGCGGGGGCCCCGGGCAGGTGGTGACGAACCACAGCGGAAAGCGCACGTCCTCCAGGCGCAGCGCGCGCACCGCCTTGAAGCCGAAGACGTTGCCAACCAGCGAGGTGAACACGTTGACCACCGAGCCTTCCTCGAACAGGCCCATCGGGTAGGCGATGAAGGCATAGAAGGCCTCGTCGTCGCCCGGCACGTCCTCAATGGCGTAGGCGCGCCCCTTGTAGTAGTAGAGGTCGGTGAGCAGATCGGTCCACACCGTGGTCCAGGTGGCGGTGGAGGATTCCGCGGCCACCGCGGCGGCGGCCTCCTCGCGCGGCACGCCGGCCTGCGGCACGATCTTGAACACCGCCAGCACGTCCGATTCCTTCGGCGTGTAGCCCGGCTCCCAGTACATCTCGCGGTATTCCTTGACGCCCGCCTGGTAGGTCTTGGACATGTCTCACTCCTGTGGTCTGTGGTTTGCCTTGCCACCGGCACAAGGGTGCGATGGCGATGGCTTGACTTTAGGGGCGCAGAGGAATAAACAACAGTTAATTGTTCATATGAAAACCATAAACCAGAGCTTATGATTCATCACTGGACACTCCAGCAACTACGCCTGTTCGAAGCCGTTGCCCGGCTGCGCAGCTTCACCCGTGCTGCCGCCGAGCTGCATCTCACCCAGCCGGCGGTCTCCATCCAGGTCAAGCGCCTGGAGGAGAGCATTGGCCTGGCGCTGTTCGAGCAGGTCGGCAAGCGCATCTTCCTCACCCGCGCCGGCGAGGAGGTGTTCGCCGCCGCCGGCGACGTGGTCGCCCGCCTGCGTGGGCTGGCCGGCACCGTCGCCGACATGAAGGGCAAGGTGGCCGGTCCCCTGAAGGTGGCGGCGGTGTCCTCGACCACGTATTTCATTCCCGATCTCCTCGGCCGCTTCCTGCGCGCCTGGCCGCAGGTGCAGCCGCAGCTGACGGTCATCAACCGCGCCAGCGTGCTCGACCGCCTGCGCGCCAACGAGGACGACTTCGTCATCATGGGGCGGGTGCCCGAGAACCTCGCCGTCGACGTCCACCCCTGTCTCGACAACCCGCTGGTCCCCATCGCCCACCCCGCCCACCCGCTCGCCGGCGCACATGCCATTCCCCTCGCACGCTTCGCCGCCGAGCGCTTCCTGATGCGCGAACAGGGCTCGGGCACGCGCGCCGCCATCGAACGCCTGTTCGCCGCCGAGGGGCTGGCGGCGCAGGTCTATATCGAACTCGGCTCCAGCGAGGCGATCAAGCACGGCGTGATGGCCGGGCTGGGGGTATCGGTGATGTCGCTCGCCAACCTCACCCTCGAACGCCAGACCGCGCGCATCGCCGTGCTCGACGTCGCCGGTTTTCCGCTGCGCCGCACCTGGCACGCGGTACATCTGTCGGGCAAGCGCCTCAGCCTCACCGCCACCACCTTCCTCGACTTCCTGCTGCGCACCGGCCGGGACGCGGACGCCACAGCGGTCTTACAGGAAAACGCCGATCCCGCCGCGCCGCCACCGGTGTTAGCCTGATGCGCAGTCCGGCCTTCCGCCCGCGCGGCGGCTGGCTTACCATCCCCGCAGCATCTCCCCCTGCCCATACAAAGGAGTAGCGATGTACAAGCACATCCTGGTTTCCATCGACGACAGCCAGACCTCGCAGAAGGCCCTCGACGAGGCCATCTCACTGGCCAAGCTGCACGGTGCGCAACTGGAGATCGCCCACGCCGTCGACGAATCCCTGCTGCAGACCTTCTCATCGCACGGCGTCGCCCTTGCCGACGCCCGCAAGATGCAGAGCGCACTGCTGCAAAGCGGCCAGAGCACGTTGGGCGAGGCCGTGCGCAAGGCCGAGGAAGCCGGCCTGCAGCCCATCCCGCGCTTTCTCGCTTCCGAAGACCTGCACGCCGCCGACCAGATCGCGCGCGCAGTCACCGAGTCCGGCGCCGACCTGCTGGTGGTCGGCTCCCACGGCCGCCGCGGCTTCCAGCGCCTGCTGCTGGGCAGCGTGGCGGAGAACCTGGTGCGCAAGGTCGGCATCTCCGTGCTGATCGTGCGCAGCGCGCACTGAACCCACGACACCAACAGAGAGGGAGACACCTTTGAGCGCCGTCACCGCCCCCGAGCACAGCATCGCCGCTTTCCATCCGCCCCGCCGCATCCTCCTCGGCCCCGGCCCCTCCGACCTCCATCCGCGGGTGATGGCGGCCCTCGGCCAGACCGTGGTGGGCTACATGGATCCGGTCTTCGTGAACATGATGGAAGAGCTCAAGACGCTGCTGCGCTACGCCTTCCAGACCGGCAACGCGCTCACCTTCCCGCTTTCCGGACCGGGTTCGGTAGGCATGGAGACCTGCTTCGTGAACCTCGTCGAGCCGGGTGACAAGGTGGTGGTGTGCCGCAATGGCGTGTTTGGCGGACGCATGATCGAGAACGTCCAGCGCAGCGGTGGCACGGCCATCGTCGTGGAGGAGGAATGGGGCCACGCCATCGATCCGCAGAAGCTCGAGGACACCCTCAAGGCCCACCCCGATGCCCGCCTGGTTGCCTTCGTCCACGCGGAAACGTCCACCGGCGCGCAGTCCGACGCCGCGGCGCTGTGCGCGGTGGCCCGCCAGCACGGCTGCCTGACCATCGTCGATACCGTCACCTCGCTGGGCGGCACACCGGTGCTGGTCGACGCCTGGGGCGCCGATGCGGTGTACTCCGGCAGCCAGAAGTGCCTCTCCTGCACCCCCGGGCTGTCGCCGGTGACCTTCAGCGCCGCGGCCATCGAGCGCGTCAAGGCGCGCAGAACCAAGGTGCAGAGCTGGTTCATGGATCTCACCCTGGTGCTCGACTACTGGGGTGCCACCCAGCGCACCTATCACCACACTGCCCCCGGCAACAGCCTCTACGGCCTGCACGAGGCCCTCCGCCTGCTCGCCGAGGAAGGCCTGGAGAACACCTGGGCACGCCACCGCCGCCACCATGCGGCGCTGAAGGCCGGCCTGGAGGCACTGGGGTTGAGTTTCGTGGTTGCCGAAGCGGCCCGCCTGCCGCAGATGAACGCCGTGCGCGTGCCCGAAGGCGTCGATGACCTCACCGTGCGGCGCACCCTGCTGCAGGAGCATGCGGTGGAGATCGGCGCCGGCCTCGGCCCGCTCGCCGGCAAGGTGTGGCGCTTCGGGCTGATGGGCTGGTCCTGCCGCGAGGACAATGTGATGGCGGCGCTGGCGGCACTCG
>WPCG01071606.1_pt1 | contig 14723 bp, 13 predicted proteins | sample 5403311 | NCBI WGS metagenome assembly WPCG01 (sample SAMN12869467, study PRJNA574797) | sludge metagenome | isolation source: wastewater treatment of Control | place: China:Beijing | collected 2019-05-17 | reverse complement strand
GTACTTGGGGGTAATATTCAATTTGTCGCTATAAAACTGTACTCTTCGCTCTTTTATGCAATGTTCCTGTACTAATTGTAAAAATCGTTCATACAAGGTTCCGCTTTGTAAGCTGCGCTTACGCCTGTCGAGCTCATCTTCAAAAGTATGCCACATTTCCAAAAGGAACAGTTGCATTTGCAGTTTCAAAACTTCCTCGTGAAACCGGTGGTTGGATTCTCTTGATTTTTGACATTATTCGCGATGTAAATGTAACAAAATGCCCGCGCGATGACGCTATATTTGCATTTAAATCCAATTATTAAAGAATAGCCGGCGATTTATACAACCAACGAAGCGTGTAAGTAATTTCTGTTACTCCTTACACGCGAATCTCTTTCAGGAAATTATCCTTGTACGTGGCACCTATCGATATTTCTTTCCCGGCAACGAGGAGGCGGTTCTTATTTATGCTTTCAATTTTCTTTTTAGCCACAATATAGGAGCGGTGTACCCGGATAAAACGGTCGACCGGCAACACGTTCTCGATCTCTTTCATCGACATTAACGTGACAATGGCCGCGCGTTGTTTGGTGGTATAAATTTTTATATAATTCTTTAACCCTTCCACGTACAAGATATCATCGAAGGCCACACGGATAATCTTGTAATCCGATTTAATGAAAATCCCATCCTCGCGATACGTGGGGGGTGGCGGGCTTGATTTGGCGCGCACCGCCTCAAACCAGGTAAGTACTTTCTTGGACGCCGTCAAGAAGTGCACGTACGAAATCGGTTTTAACAGGTAATCGATCGCGTTCACCCGGTAGCCTTCCAACGCGTAATCCTGAAATGCCGTGGTGAATATGATTTTCGTGCTGTCATCAATGATTCTCGCGAACTCCATCCCGTTCACGTGTGGCATCTGGATATCCAGAAAAATCAGGTCGGGGCGGTTGTCCAACATCTCCTGCATGGCCTGTTTTGCCGAGGAGAATTTCCCCGTGAGCTTTAAAAAAGGAGTGTCTGCCACGTACGATTCGAGTAAACTCAACGCCAGTGGCTCATCGTCCACGATCCAACAGTTAAGAATAAGGCTCATTGTCTATACGTGTGTTTATAATTAATAGGGTGGAGTAGGCATTGTTTTCTACCTCCTTGCGCCACATGTAACGATAGGGGTAAATCAAACCAAGCCGTTTTTGCACCTGGAGCAACCCTATGCCGTTCCCGCTGCGATCGGATGTATCTTTCGGGAAGAAGCTGTTGCGGCACAAGAACTGCACTTGCCCGTTTTCTTTCTCCGCGAGTTCAACTTCCACGAAAGAAGGCTCGTCGTTGCTTATCCCGTGCTTGAACGCGTTCTCGATAAGTGAGATGAAAATTAACGGGGCAATTTCCACCATGCTATCCTCCGGGATATCAATACGGGTGGTAACTTTCACGTTGTCCGTGAGCCGCAACTTCATCAGGTCGATATAATTGGTGAGGAACGCGGCTTCTTCTTTCAGCGGAACGAACGTTTTGTCTTCCTTGTAGAGCAAATACCTGAGCAACTCGCTTAATCCCATGATGCTATCGGATGTTTTGGGCGAATTAACCCGGGAAAGGGTGTAGATATTATTCAGTGTATTCATCAAGAAATGGGGGTTAACCTGGTTCTTCAAGTTCTTGAGCTCCGCCTCTACCATGGCTTTCTCCAGCTCTTTTTGCCGAGACTGCATCCGGGCGATGAGTTCAGACGAACGCATCACGATTCCCAGCACTGCCACGAAAGTAAGAGAGAATATATTGCGGACAATAAAAGCGATCGCCGGTGGTCGTGGTGGCAAGACGGGCCTTGGTACCCGGTCCGGGTCCGGCATCCACCTCATCGTGAGTGCTACTTCGTGCAAAAAATGGAGGAGAAGGGCAATGCCGACAATCATCACGATATTGAGAATAACGAACTGCACGGTCTTGCGTTTAAACAGCAAATTATCGACAAGGTATAGATAATTCGTGTAAAACAGGATAAGAAAAGATAGGAACACGGGCATAAACCGTAGAAGGTCGTCCCACTTGACAGTCCCTTCACGCTGGAAAAAGATAAGTGGCGTGGCCAACACGATGCTCCATATAAGCACGTGAACGAATATATTTCCGCGGCGCCTAAGCCATGTTTCACCCTGTTTCTTCATACTGGGTGCAAATATAACACTATTCATACCTTATTGCTTCAATCGGGTCAAGACTTGCTGCTTTTTTAGCCGGGTACCAACCGAAAAATATGCCAATCGCGGTACACACCCCGAACGAAATGGCCACGCTCCAGGGTTCTACCAGAATAGGCCAATGGGCAAATGTCTTCACCGTGTACGACGTCGCGAAACCCAGCAAGATGCCGATGAGTCCCCCGGTTATACTTATCAGGATGGCTTCGATAAGAAATTGCCACAGGATATCCCCGCCGCGGGCTCCCACGCTCATGCGTAACCCGATCTCCTTGGTACGCTCGGTTACCGAGACATACATGATGTTCATGATACCTATCCCTCCCACGAGGAGGCTGATAGCCGCTACCGACGCGAGTAGAATGGTCATCAAGTCGGACGTGGAGGTAAGCATGCTGCTAAGCTCCTCCTGCGACCTGATCTCGAAGTCGTACTTGTCCGGATTGCTGATCTTGTGGTTAGTGCTAAGGATCGACGTGATGCTTTCGACCGCTTGCTGTGTCAGTTCCTCGCTTTCGGCAGAACAAAAAATGCCTTGCAGGTAATCAATCGCGAGGATCCTCTTTTGCACGGCGGTATAGGGTGCCAGTACCACGTCGTCCTGATCCATTCCCATGGTATTGTAGCCTTTGCTCTCGAGCACACCAATAATCTCGAAGGGAATGGAGTTGAAACGAATAATTTGTCCCACCGGATCCTTGCCATTCGTGAACAGGTTGTTCGCGATGGTTTTCCCGATCACCGCCACCTTGTTGTTGTGTTGGATATCGGTATCCGTGAACATGTACCCCGAGGCGATCTTCAGCTGCCTAATATCTAAGTAGGAAGGTGCCACGCCGGTAATGCTTGACGGGTAGTTGTTGTTCTGGTAAATAAACTGGCCGCCACTGGTCACGTTTGGAGAAACATCCTTCACGTGTTTCGCGTACAGCATGATATCCTCATAATCCTTGTTTTTCATTGTCTGGATGTTGGAGCCGCCCCGCCGTACTCCCCCGGTTGCTTCGGCGTCGTAGGGCATGATCATGATCATGTTGGAACCCATCTCGGAGATTTGCGCCTCGATGCTTTTTCCCGACCCTTGCCCGATGGCAAGCATGGCGATAACCGATGCCACCCCGATGATGATGCCCAGCATCGTGAGAAGCGAACGCATCTTGTTTTTAAAAATAGCCTGAAGGGCTATCTTGAATAGATTGGATATGTTCATTCGTTGTCCTCCTCTTCTTTTGGTAATTTGTCCAACGCTACGGCTGCCGAAAGTATATTGTGGTTGTAGGTGTCCTCTGTCACCCGCCCGTCGCGTAACACGATGTTTCGTTCACAATAGGACGCGATCTCGTCGTTATGCGTCACGAAAACGATGGTTCGCCCCTCCTTGTTCAACTTTTGAAACAGTTTTAAAATACTGAAGGAAGTACGGGTGTCCAAGTTTCCCGTGGCCTCGTCGGCAAGTATAACCGAAGGGTTATTAACCAACGCGCGGGCAATGGCCACGCGTTGCATCTGGCCGCCACTCATTTGATTGCTCTTGTGCATCAGCCGATCGCCCAGTTCCACCGTTTCCAATGCTTCGATGGCCATTTTTCTTCGTTGTTCAGACGATATGCTGCTGTTGTACATGAGCGGAAGTTCCACGTTTTCAATCGCGGTGGTATTCGCCAGCAAGTTATAACTTTGAAAAACGAACCCTATCTTCCGGTTCCTGATTTTTGCCCGTTGGTCTTTGTTCATCGAGTCAACCGGGATGCCATCCAGCAGGTAAGCACCGGAGGTGGGTTTATCGAGGCATCCCAAGATATTAAGCAGGGTGCTTTTCCCGCTTCCCGACTTGCCCATGATGGTCAGGAACTGCCCCTCCTGAATGGAAAAGGAGACACCCTTCAGCGCGTGGACAGTCTCCTCGCCTACCTTAAATTCGCGTTTGACATCTGTCAGTTCTATAATTGTTTTCATTCCGTGACTCATTTTATCGTGGCCTCCCGCCACCTCTTGGCGGTTGGGGCATGAACGGGCTGCTGTTGTTGTTCCCGGTCGTGTCTTTAGCAGTGCCGGAGTTCCCGTTGTTGCCTTGCCCGGTACTCACTATAACGGCTTCTCCTTCCGCGAGGCCCGAGATAATCTCCGTGAGAGAGCCGGATTGACTTCCAACTCTCACTTCCTTGGGCGCGGGTTGATTATTGGCCAATACCCAAACCAGCTCTTTCCCGGGTGCCGGTTGTCTCGCGGTTTGATTTTTCGGGGACCAGGCTAATGCTTCGGTGGGAATAGTAAGTACCCCGTTTTTCTCGAGCGTGTAGATAGAGACGGTGGCCGTTAGTCCCGGCTTCAATTTCAAGTCGGGGTTGGGCGCGTTGATCACCACCTCGTACGTAACCACGTTGTTGGTGATAATGGCCGCTTGGCGCACTTCGGTCACCTCCCCGTCAAAAATAACACCCGGGTAAGCATCCACCGTGAAGGTCGCGTTCTGTCCCACGCGGATATTACCGATATCTGCCTCGTCCACGTTGGCAATCACCCGCATCTTGGTTAAATCGTTCGCGATGGTAAAAAGAGTAGGGGTGGAGAAGCTGGCGGCAACCGTTTGCCCCTCTTCTACCGCGCGACTTAACACGATGCCGTCGATCGGGGAGTAGATTTTCGCGTAACCCAAGTTGGTACTGGCTGTTTGAAAGTCGTTTCCGCGGACATTGTAATTATTCTTGGCCGTTTCGTAGTTATAGAGCGCCAGTTCATAATCGGCGTTGCTTACCAGCTGCTTGTCGTGCAGTGCCTGGTAGCGCTCGAAGTTCTTCTGTTCGTAATCCATTTGGATTTTAGCCGACTCCATGGAACTTCGTGCCGATGACAAGTTGGCCGCGAGCACCGTTTGGTCGAGTTCGGCCAGTAACTCTCCCTTGGTTACCTCGCTGTTGTAATCGACATAGATTTTTTCGACGCGTCCGCTCACCTGCGTACCTACCTCCACTTCTGTAATTGGTTCCAGCGAGCCGGTACACGTTACCAACCGGGAGATATCCTGCAAGGCAACTCGTGCCGTAACCCACTCATCTTTTATTTCTTTGTTTCTGCCGCAGGAATAAATGATTATCCCCGTGGTAAGTAGTAGAACGATCCCTATTAAAAGATAGCCTGTCGTTTTTTTTCGTTTCATATTCTGTTTTTTAATGTTCAATTAAAATTAGACTATTTGAGTCGCCCGCGCTCCTCGATTTTCAATTCTGCGCTCGGCATAACCAAAGCTTGCTTTGGTTATGCTCTTGCTTATCGAAATAGTTCATTTATTTCCCAATTTACACGGGCATTAGATTAGGCCTTGGTAGTAGTCCAGTACCTCCCGGTTCATGAGTGCCGTGTATTTTGCCTGGAGCAGCTCCTGTTGGGCACTAATCAGCGTGTTCTTTTCCGTTAGTAACTCGATGGTGTTTTTTAATCCCAATTGAAATTGCTCATCCATCACGTTATAGCTCTCTTGGCTGCTTTTCACCTTCTCCTCTGCCGCGAGGTATTGTGCCTGGGAATTTACGGCGTTGAGGTACGCGGTCTCGACATTGGCGTACAGCTCTTTGTAAATAGTTAGTTCGTTGAGCTTCGCGGTCTCCACGCCGATTTCTGCGCGTTCCACGGCACTTTTTACCTCGCGGTTAGAGTAGATAGGTATGCTTATAGAGAGTCCAATCGTATTGTTCCAATTATTTTTCAATTGATTGCTGAAGTTGTAACCAGAGTTGTTATAGATATTTCCTGTTCCCACACTCGCGTTCAAGCTGATTTTTGGCAAATAACCGGCCTTTGCGCCCGTTATGCCCAGTTCGGAATAGGTAGTGTTTAACTCTCCGATTCTTACTTGTGGCATCACGATCATAGCGGTCTCGAACACCGTGTTCTTATCGGGTAAAATGGCGAGTACCTCTTCCTGCGAAGGTTCTACAAGCACGATGTTCATCTCTTCGAGCCGGTCGAGTTCCAGCAATTGTTTCAGTTGTAACTTGTAATTTTCGAGGGCTACCTGGGCATTCACCAACTGGTATTTGTCCGACGCGTGTTGCGATTCCCACTGCGAGACATCGCTCTTGGCGACGGCCCCTATATCCAGTTTCACCCGGTTGCTTTCGAGGTGTGCCGCGCTAAGCTCCACGGCGTTTTCGAACGTTTTAACCGATTCATTCGCATAGAGAATCTGCATGTAGTACTGGATGATGGCAAGTTTGATGTTGTTTTTACTCTCTTCGATGGCAAGGCCGGCAATTTGATTGTTGAGGTCCGCCTGCTTGCTGTTGGTGGTGCGTATACCCCCGTCGAACAGTTGCCAAGAAAGGTTTAACCCGTAATTACCCGTGGCTCCCAGCGACGAGGTGCCGATTTCACTATTCGGGAAGGGATAATTACTAAGGTTTTGGTTGATCGACGCGGAGGCGGAGGGCAGGTAAGCGGCACTTGCCAGCTTAACGTCTATTTCTGCCACCTCCTTGCTTGCCTCCGCGTTTTTTACTTGAATGTTGTTTGCCAAAGCATAATCAATGCATGTTTGCAAATCCCATGTTTCAGGAAGCACCTGTTGAGAAAAGAGGTTTCCGGGGAATAGCAGGAGCATCGACAACAACGAAAGCGTGGTTATTTTTTTCAGCATATTGTTATACAATTATCTAATTCTTTTTTCGATTCTGCGCTCGGCATAACCAAAGCAAGCTTTGTTTTTGCTCGTGCTTATCGAAATAGTTTTCTTTTGTGTGCGCAAAGATAATGGCCTTGTTATCAGCGATAAAATGTTTTGTCCTAATCGCGGGGGTTCATCGACGAAACGGCGTTTTTGTTGGACGAAATAATGAAAAATCGATTTCGTGCGACTCCTATTGTAGCTTGGTGAAGGGTGAATCGACGTGTTAAGTGAAAGTGTTAAACTAATCAAACCGAATTAAACAAATGATTTAATCGCTTGTTTAATTGAATAATGAGTGCTATTTTTGCACGAAAGTTCGACAAACAATTTGTCTTGGAAATGTGAATTAATTTCTTGTGGACTTGGGTAAATGACGTCGAAGTGGAACAAGAAATGTCAAAATTATAATCAATGGAAGTAATAACGACGGAGCATAAAATAATTGAAGCAGCCAACAAGCTTTTTAGCCAGAGAGGATACGCGGCCACGAAGACGAGGGATATCGCGGAAGAGGCGGGTGTGAACCTTGCGCTTCTGAATTACTATTTTGGAAGTAAAGAGAATTTGTATAAAATGGTGGTACAGGAGAAACTGAAAATGTTGCTTGGTGCCATGAAACCCATTTTGTCTGATGAGCACATTCCGCTCGAGGGCAAAATTGAATCGATCACCGAAAATTACACCAACCTGCTGTTGGAAAACGAAGAACTGCCCATTTTTATTTTGAACGAGTTGTCGGTAAACAAGGATATCTTCATGGAAATCACGCAAAGTGCCCGTCAGGTTGCACAGCCCGTGATTGAAAGGCAATTGAAAGAGCGCAACATTCAAATGAGCGCTGCCGATCTGGTCGTGAATACGTTGAGTCTCAATATATTCCCGTTCGTGGCCAAGTCGTTGATTACCTCCTCGGGTTTGGTGAAGGAGGAGGATTTTGCTGAATTCGTTACCGAGCGGAAAGAGAAAATCTTAGCGTGGATAGTAAAAACAATGGAATAATAAATGAAATCAGGTATGAGAACAGGGATGCTACTCGTGTTACTGATCGGTGCAAGTACCCGTTTTGTCCCGGCACAGGTTGTCACGCTGGATGAGATACAGGCGAAGGTGGAGGCGAACTGGCCCGCCATTGCCCGGTACGGCATCATCGAGAAAACAAAGAAGTATGATATCTCGAACGCCAACAAGGCGTATCTTCCCCAGGGTACGCTGAGCGGACAGGCCTCGTGGCAGTCCGACGTGACCCATTTCAACGTGGAGCTCCCCGAGGGGATGCCGCCGCTCGAGATACCGGTGCCCGATCCGGATCAATGGCGGGTGGTGGCGGAACTGAACCAGCTTATTTGGGACGGGGGGACTGTTTCGGCCGGCAAAAAGAGCGTGGAAGCCCACGCGGAACTGGAAAGGCGACAATTGGAAACGGAAATGTATGCCCTGAGGGAACGGGTGAATAACCTTTATTTCGGCATCCTGCTCATGAAGGAGAACCTGAAACAACAGGAGATACTGGAGAGCGAATTGCAACGCAATTATAACAACGTGCGTGCCTACATAGAGAACGGGGTGGCCAACGAGGCCGATTTAAGCGCGGTGAAGGTGGAGCAGCTGAAAGCAGGGCAGCAGCGTGTCCGGCTGGAGTCGACACTCGAAGCGTATACCCGCGTGTTGTCGGTGATGGCGGGAGAATCGCTCGACACGAATATGGTGTTCGTGAAACCTTCACCCGAGGCAGAACTCATCTCCCCCGTGATCAATCGCCCCGAACTCGAACTGTTCAACGCGAGGGCGACGGCCGTTGAAACGCAAAAATCGGTGCTGAACGCCCAGAACATGCCGCGTCTGGCCGCGTTTGCACAAGGGGGGTACGGGAAGCCGGGACTTAATATGTTTGATACCGAGTTCTCGCCATACCTCGTGGGAGGAATCCGCCTTTCGTGGAACTTCGGGAACCTTTACACGCAGAACAACGAAAGGAAAAAGATCGACCTCCAGAAGCAGGCGGTGGAGATAGAGCGAGAGACGTTCCTGCAGAATCTGTTCATTCAGGTACCGCAACAGCAGGGAGAGATCGAGAAATATCGGAAGACGATGCGGGACGACGACGAGATTATTCGTCACCAGACACGAATACGCGAAGCGGCCGAAGTGAAGGTGGAGAATGGTACCTTGACTGTCTCGGAGCTGATGAAAGAGATCCATGCCGAGGAGTCGGCCAAGCAGGCAAAGACGCTCCACGAGATCCAATACCTCATGGCGCTTTACGCGCTCAAGCATACCACGAACCAACCCTGACAGGAATAGATATACTTGAATTTAAACAAATGGTTTATAGTTAAGTAATCGTGAATGGGTCACTAAATAGTGAGAGTCAAATTATTTAACTATAAACGAAACTTGAATATAGAATATGCAGACAAAAAGTTACTCGTTGATAATCGTAATGGTACTGTCGCCCTTGTTTCTCCTTTCCTGTGGCGACAACAAGGGAGATTGGGACGCGACGGGGTCGTTTGAAGCTACCGAGGTCATCGTGTCGTCGCAGGCTGCCGGTCGTTTGCTGGAACTCAACGTGGCCGAGGGGGAGCAGTTGGAGGCGGGACAGGTTGTCGGACAAATAGACAGCACCCAACTTTTCCTCCAGAAGATGGCCCTTCTCTCCAACGCGAAAGGAGTTCGTGCCCAACAGCCCGATATCCGCGCGCAAACCGCGGCCATCCAAGAGCAGATAACAACCTTGAAGCGGGAAAAAGCGCGCGTCGAACGGCTGATTAAGGCCAACGCGGCCAACCAAAAGCAGTTGGACGATATCGATTCTCAAATGGAAGTGCTTCAAAGCCAACTCTCGGCACAAACCTCCACCCTCCGGAAGAGCAGTGAACATATCTCGGCGCAGGGTTCCAGCCTCGATATCCAAGTGGCGCAGCTGGACGATCAACTCGAGAAGACCCGAATCACCTCCCCCCTCTCCGGTACGGTATTGAACCGCTACGCGGAAGCGGGTGAACTGGCGACCATGGGTACACCCCTCTTCAAGGTGGCCGATACACGTACGCTGTACCTGAGGGCCTACGTGACCAACGACCAACTGGCACGGATCAAGTTGAACGACGAGGTGACGGTGCGGATCGATGACGGGGAGGGAGGAATGAGGCCCTATACCGGCAGGATAAGCTGGATATCCGATAAGTCGGAGTTCACTCCCAAAACCATACAGACGAAAAATGAGCGGGCCAACTTGGTGTACGCGTTAAAAATTGCCGTTCCCAACGACGGTTTCCTGAAAATAGGCATGTACGGCGAAGTAAAATTTCAACAGCATGATTGAAATAATGGCAAGATGGGTTTAACGGTTACATTGGTTTAACGGCATGATTAAAGCAACCGCATGATTGAAGTAAACGAACTCCATAAAAACTACGGCAGACAGGGGAAGGCAAACGCCCTTAACGGAATCTCTTTCACGGTAGACGACGGGGAGGTATTTGGTGTAATTGGCCCGGATGGTGCGGGTAAATCGACACTTTTTAGAATCCTGGCATCGCTTATTTTGCCGGACAGTGGTTCGGCAACAATGAACGGGTATGACGTGGTGAAAGATTACCGGAAAATCAGGCAAATAATTGGCTACATGCCCGGCCGGTTCTCGCTCTACCAGGATTTGAGCGTGGAGGAAAACCTGAAGTTTTTTGCCACTCTTTTTGATACTACCATTGAAGAGAACTACCATCTCATTAAAGATATCTACCAGCAGATCGAGCCTTTTAAAGATCGTCGCGCGGGCGCCCTTTCAGGAGGGATGAAGCAAAAACTCGCGCTGAGTTGCGCGTTAATTCACAAGCCCGAGATTCTTATTCTTGATGAACCAACAACAGGCGTGGATCCGGTTTCGAGAAAAGAGTTCTGGGATATGCTTGCACGGCTAAAAGAGCAGGGACTTATCATCTTGGTCTCCACGGCCTACATGGATGAAGCGAGCCGTTGCGACCGTATCGCGCTTATTCGTGAAGGGGAGTTTATCGCCTCGGATACTCCGCAAAGCATTATCGAAGATTATACAGAAATATTGTGGGCGGTTGAAGGAAGCAGGATGCCGGCAATCTTGGGTGAATTACGCGCGCATGAAAAGATTAAGAGCAGTTTCGCGTTTGGAGACAAAATTCATATCACGGTAGACGAGGGCCTACAGATAGGAGAACTGAAGCAATACTTCATGAATAAAGACTTCAGGGATGTGTGCGTAGCCCCTATTGAACCTACCGTGGAAGATTGTTTTATGGCATTGACAAATTAATGGTATGGGTAAGAAAGTAATCGAGGTGTCAAACCTGACGAAAAAGTTCGGCAATTTCACGGCCGTGGATCATATCTCCTTTTATGTTGAGGAGGGAGAAGTTTTCGGGTTTCTTGGCGCCAACGGGGCGGGGAAAACCACCGCGATGCAGATGCTTTGTGGTATCAGTATGCCCACGGCGGGTGAAGGAACAGTGGCAGGCTTCGATATAATCAAAGAGAACGAGTCGATAAAACGAAATATCGGCTACATGAGCCAGAAATTCTCGCTCTACGAAGACCTGAAAGTTTGGGAAAATATTCGGCTGTTCGGAGGCATTTACGGCCTCTCCGAAAAAGTCATCGCGGACAAAACCGATGCGCTCCTAAAACAATTGCATTTTGATTCCGAGCGAAACACGCTGGTGAAATACCTCCCCCTGGGGTGGAAGCAGAAGCTTGCCTTTTCGGTAGCCATATTTCACGACCCCGAGATTGTATTTCTGGACGAGCCCACAGGTGGAGTGGACCCGGCAATGAGGCGACAGTTCTGGGAGATGATATATGATGCGGCCGACCGGGGAATAACGGTTTTCGTGACAACACACTACATGGATGAGGCCGAGTATTGCAACCGGGTGTCAGTAATGGTCGACGGCCGCATCGACGCGCTCGATACGCCCGCGGCCCTGCGGCATCAATACAACGCCGGCACCATGGACGAGGTGTTCCGGCAATTGGCACGTAAGGCGGAAAGGGGGGACTAAATGAGACAGTTTTTCGCGTTTGTAAATAAAGAGTTCCGTCACATCATCCGGGACAACAGGACGTTGTTGATAATTATTGGTATGCCCATAGTGCAGGTACTCTTGTTTGGTTTTGCCGTTAACATGGAGGTGGGGGACATTCGGGTAGCTTTTTATGATCCCGTGCCTGATGCGATAACCATCGATATTGCGGAACGTTTTAAGCAAAACTCCTATTTTAATTTCCTGGGGAACATGCAGACGATGGAGCAGGTGGACGAATCGATGCGAAAGGGAGAACTTGATCTGGCAGTGGTGTTCCAGCAAAACTTTCAAGAGGACTTAATGCACTCGGGCCACGCGGCTGTTCAACTGCTTTCTAATAGTTCCGATCCTAACAGGGGCTCTATCTCGGCAACATACGCGACAGCAATTATTGCCGAATTTCAGCAAGAACAGATGGAACTGATGCAGGTGCCTTTCCATGTGCAGACAGAAAACAGGATGATCTATAACCCACTGATGAAATCATCCTACATGTTTGTGCCGGGAATCATGGGGTTGGTGCTTATTATTATATGTACCATTATGACCTCTGTTTCTATCGTCCGCGAAAAAGAGAGGGGAACCATGGAGGTGTTGCTCGCGTCGCCATTGAAACAGGGAATCATGATTTTTGCCAAAACCATACCGTATATGGTAATATCGTTTATCGATTTTATAATTATTCTTCTCCTGAGTTATTTTATACTTGGCGTACCGGTTAACGGCAACCTGTTGCTTCTCTTTTTAGTCGCGATAATCTATATCATGCTCACGTTAACGTACGGGCTAACAATCTCCACACTCGTGGAAAAACAGATTAATGCCGTCCTTGTTTCGGCTGTCACGACGATGATTCCCGTGCTGATGCTTTCGGGAATGATTTTCCCCATAGACAATATGCCGCAGGTGCTGCAAGCCCTGTCGTCTGTGGTGCCCACACGGTGGTTTATAGATGTTGTCAGGAAAATAATGATCCAAGGGCAGGGATTCATGATGGTATGGAAAGAAATTTTAATATTGATTGGAATGACGCTTGTCCTGCTGGGAGTTACCATTGCAAACACTAAAAAGCGGTTGGAATAAAATTAGATTCAAATGAAACGAGCATGATAATCATTCTCACACATGTACATGATTAAAGCGAGTTCCATATGATACCTTTGAAAATAAATAGTTTTAATCATATGAGAACGTTACGATTTCTTATAGAAAAAGAGTTCAAACAGATGTTCCGTAATCCTCTGATCCCGAGAATGATCGTGGGATACCCGATCATGGTGCTGCTGGTATTCCCGTGGGCTGTAAGTTTCGAGGTAAAGAACATTAAAGTGGATGTGGTGGATCACGGCAAAAGCGTGTATTCCAAAAGACTGACCGATAAAGTGGCTGCTTCACGATATTTTATCCTGCACGATACCCCGCTTGATTATCAAAGTGCCGTACTGAATATGGAGAATGGCGACACCGATGTAATACTCGAGATCCCGGCTTCCTTTGATAAAGATATAGTAAAAAGCCGCGGTGCGACAGTTGGGGTGGCAGTAAACTCCGTGAATGGTACACAAGGCCTGTTGGGCAGCAATTACATGATGCAGATTGTAAACGATTTTTCGTCCGATCTACGGGTAGAGCTTATGCATACAATGCCTCCCCAGTCGAGGGCCTCGTTAATGAATAGGCCTCACGTTGATATTGTCCCCCAATATAAGTACAATCCGGAGTTCGACTACAAGACATTTATGATTCCCGGTTTTATGGTGTTACTGCTGACCCTGATATGTGGTGTTTTGCCTGCAATGAATATCGTGATGGAGAAAGAGAACGGCACCATTCAGCAGATCAATGTCACGCCGGTCACCCGGATTAACTTTATCTTGGCCAAACTGATCCCTTTTTGGGTGGTCGGCTTGATTGTAATGATTATATCTGTCTCCGCGGCATACCTGTTGTACGGCCTCTGGCCTGCCGGGAGTGTCGCGGCGGTGCTTTTTTCAGCGGTGGTTTTTATCCTTTCCATCTCCGGCTTGGGAATCATTATCTCCAACTACTCCGATACCATGCAGCAGGCAAGCTTTCTGGTAATGTTCTTTATCTTGATCCTGATCCTGCTGGGAGGGATGTTCACGCCTGTCTCGAGCATGCCGGCATGGGCGCGAGCAATTGCGGCGGTTAACCCTTTCACCTACCTGACGTCAACATTCCGCATGCTTTATCTCAACGGGAGTACGCTGGCCGACGTGTCAAGAAACTTACTCGCGCTGGTATCAATCGCGGTTGTATTGAACGGGTGGGCGGTGATTAGCTACAAGAAGAGAGGGTAGATTAATGAGACTAATGTGCTAATGAGATTAATGAGACTAATGAGACTAATGAGACTAATTGATTTGATGATTTAACATTCAATATCGGCTACTCCTACCTATCCATCGTGGGGCCGCTGCGGGCCGAACTGGGTTACTCGGGCCTTTCCAAACGGTTCCATCCCTACGTGAGCATTGGTCATTGTTTTTGACAAATAAGCACGATGCCCTTTGATTGTTGTAAAAACAGGTTCCCGTACTATTGCAACCGTTCCATTACGAGGGCGCAGAACGAATTGGACACGGACGGGAATTGGTTAATTTGCCATTAATTGAAGCTTCGGTCACTTACTTGGGATCGACCGATGCCAATGCTTTATCGATTTCGGCCTGAAATTTTCGCCAATCGTAATAATGGAACGTTTTATCGTCGCTCATGGCAACGAATATCCCATTGGTGAAAGGCTCCCCGAGGTCGAGGTGGATCACCTCATTGCCGTCGCTTTCT
>WPCG01172033.1_pt1 | contig 14730 bp, 9 predicted proteins | sample 5403311 | NCBI WGS metagenome assembly WPCG01 (sample SAMN12869467, study PRJNA574797) | sludge metagenome | isolation source: wastewater treatment of Control | place: China:Beijing | collected 2019-05-17 | reverse complement strand
CCCTTGGAGGTATTGACACAGCCCGCGAATACGGTTTTATTATCAATGGTAGCATCGCCACCAATTTGCTGTTTGAGAGCCAAAAAAGACTCTACACGCCCGCCCAAGTGCATCCAAACTTTGTGGTTGAAGACATTGGGGGTGAGCTTGGAGACTCTGTTCCTCCTTTTTCTCCCCGTGCTGCGCATATCAATGCGCTTTTGGCCAAAAACCCTACTTTTGTCAATGCGCTTGACAAGGGGCTTCCCTATAAGGGGTTTGTGACAGTTGCCAACGAGGGATATGCAGTGTTGGCCATGCCCACACAAAGTATAAGCCGTGGCCCAGAAGGGTATCTGCTCTCGTACGTCAAAGACCAAACAGCCCACAATCTTTGGAAAGATTTTTTTATTGTCCTTGGGCTAAGCTCCCTTTGGGGAGGATTGGTTGTGGGGCTGCTAGTGCGCAACCACTTTAGGAACAAGACGTTGGCGCAAGAGAAAGAAAAGATGCAAACCATTTTGCACAGTTTGAAAGAAGGGGTGTATGTTACTGACCAAGAGGGTCATATTCTTGAAGCCAATGCCGCGGCGGTTGCCATGCTGGGATACACTAAGGCGGAAATGCTTGGAAAGGTCGCCCATGACCTTTTTCATAAACATGAAAAAAATGGACATATCTCTCTCGCCCAGTGTCCCACCCATGCGGCACTGCTAGAACGAGGGGTGTATGAAAGCGAAGAGGAGTTTTTTCAAACCAAAGCACAAGAGATACTGCAAGTGCGTGTGTATGCCCAGTCTATACCCCACGAAAGTCACCAAGAGCAATTTTTGGTGACATTTGAAAGCAATGGCGAAAAAAGAAAACAAGAGTACTACCAGCGCATCCTTACAAAGTCTTTGGAGGCAAGCATTAATGGTGTGGTAATCACAGACACAGATGCCATTATCCAATGGGCAAACCCTGCTTTTGAGGCGCTTACGGGATACAGTGTTGGGGAGGCTTTGGGAAAAACACCCAAAGAGATTATTGGCTCAGGAAAACAAAACCCTCTTTTTTATGAGATTTTGTGGCAGACCATTCTTGCGGGAAAGACATGGAGCGGAGAGGTAATAAACCGTAAAAAAGATGGCTCTTTTTACAGCGAAGCCCTTAGTATCACACCCATCAAAGATACGTTTGGCAAAACTACCCATTTTGTGGCGATCAAACAAGACATCACCCAAGCCAAAGAAGCCCAAGAGGCCCTAAAAAAAGCGAAGCAAGAAGCAGAAAACGCCGTACGCGCAAAATCGGAGTTTTTGGCCAATATCAGCCATGAAATTCGCACACCCTTAGGTGCGATTGTTGGGCTGGGGGAACTGCTAGGCGCCACTCCTTTGAGCCCAAGACAGGCTGACCTTTTAGAGAAAATAAAATACGCCTCCGAGGTTTTATTGCAAGGAGTGGGCGATATCTCAGACTACTCAAAACTTGAACGCGGCAGCATCGCTTTTGTGTTTAAAGAGGTTTCACCAAGGAAAATTTTAGAGGCACAATGCGAGTGGTTTTCTCGTTTGGCAATGCAAAAAGGGCTAGATTTTACGGTTGAAGGCATGGAGTCTTTGCCCTTATGTGTCATAACAGACAGCGCGCGCTTGACGCAGATTTTTTCCAACCTTTTAACCAATGCCATCAAATTTACCCATGAAGGCGGGGTGGTTGTGGAGGTGCAATGCCCAAAACAGACCTCTACCCACGCCCATCTTTGCATTAAGGTGCAAGATTCTAGAATTGGAATGCGTAAAAAACAGGTAGAGAGTCTGTTTAGTCCCGTTGTCCAAGGAGACAGTTCTGTGGCGCGGCGCTATGGAGGAACGGGGCTAGGGCTTGGGATTGTTAAAAAACTTCTAGACGCGCTGGGGGGAACGTTACATGTAAGCAGTGTGCTTGGCGAGGGAAGCTGTTTTGCTGTTGAGCTTCCTGTGGAAATATGCACCAAACAAGAAGAGCACCGTGAAAAATCCTTAGAAGAACTACCCGATTTAAGTGAAAAAGTCATTTTGGTAGTGGAAGACAATCTTATCAATCAAGAAGTGGCAGGGGCGCTCCTAGAGCATGTTAACGCAACCGTTGTGTTTGCAAACAATGGCAAAGAGGGGGTGGATATTTTCGCCCAAAATCCCAAGCGCTTTTCTGCGGTTTTGATGGATATTCAGATGCCAGTGATGGATGGGTATGAGGCTACCCGCCACATGCGTCGCTATGCCAAGGAAATCCCTATCATTGCTCTAAGTGCAGCTGCTTCAGAGGAGGACCGGCAAAAAGCCGCAAGGGCTTCGATGAACGATTTTCTTGCAAAACCCATTGAAACAAAAGAGTTGTATGGGTGTTTGGCGCGCTGGTGCGGTGTGTCTGAACACATCACGCCCCAGCCAGATACAAAAGAAAACGATCCAAGGCCATTGGTGTTGATTGTAGATCATCGTCCAGAAAATATTGTGCTACTTTCTGGCTTTTTAAAAGAAGAATACCATGTTAAAGTGGCCACCAATAGCGAGACTGCGCTACGGGTAGCCAGAGACAGTGTGGCGCCGCACTTGATTCTTTTAGATACCTCTCTTCCTTCCATGAGCGGGTATGAAGTGTGTCAGGCCCTTAAAAATGACAGCAAAACCAAAGAGATACCTGTTATCTTCACGACCGCTAAAAGTTCGCCAAAAGAGGAGGCGTATGGGTTTAGTTTGGGAGCGGTTGATTACATCACGAAGCCTTACAATGAACTGGTCGTGAGTGCGCGGGTGCGCTACCATGTGCTCAACAGACTGCAAAATGCCTCTTTGGAAAAACTCTCCTTATACGATGGGTTAACACAGATTTTCAACCGGCGTTATTTTGATGAGTATTTTCACATGGCCTTTTTGGAGAGCGAAAGAGAGGCGACAACCTTGGCGGTGATGATGCTGGATATTGATTATTTTAAACCCTTCAATGATCACTATGGCCATGGGCACGGGGACTACTGTTTAAGGCTGGTTGCAGGAGCGCTTAAAGAAAACCTCAAAAGACCTAGCGACATGGTGGCGCGCTATGGAGGGGAGGAGTTTGTGGTGGTGGTCAAAGGGTTAGGCGATGAGCAGGTCTTGGCCCTTGCTGGCAAGCTCAATCAGGCCGTACGCAACTTGGGTGTTGTGCATGAATATTCCTCCGTTGCCCGTGTTGTAACTATCAGCATAGGGGTGGCTATCAAGCATGTAGATGAAAAATTGCAAAAAAGCGCGTTGTTAAAAAGAGCCGATGAGGCACTGTATGAAGCCAAATCCAAAGGCAGAGACCGTGTGATTGGCTTTACATGTAAAGGGATTGTATGAGAGAGTATGAAGCGTTTTTGCAAGCCAAAAGAACATTGGAAGAAGAAAAAAAGCGTTGGGAGCTTTTTTTGGCTTCTTCGGAAGTGGGGCTGTGGGATTGGGATATTCAAAGCGGTGTAGTGTGTTGGGATGCCCAGTGCTACACTATGTTGGGCTACACTCCTGATGCTTTTGCTGTAACCTACGAAGTGTGGCTTAATCTTATCCATCCTGATGACCGTCAAAGTGCCGCGTTGGAGGTGCAGCGCCAGCTTGCTAAAGGCGATACCTTCAGTATCCAATTTCGCTTTCAAAGTGCTTCTGGGGGCTGGTTTTGGGTTGAAGGGCGCGGGAAGGTGGTGGATAAAGACGACCATGGAAACCCTTTGCGCATGGTGGGGATGCATGTGGACAGAAATGCCTCCAAGGAGGCTGAATACGCCCTGTTGGAGCGTGACAGACTGCTAGAGAAACTCTCAGAACAGCTCCCAGGCGTGATGTATCAATTTCAGTATTTTCCAGATGGAAGATCGCGCATGCCTTTTGCCTCCCAGCAGATGAAGACCCTGTATGATGTTTTTCCAGAGGAGCTCAAAGAAGACACCGCCGCAGCATTTAGGCGCGTTCATCCTGAGGATTTGGAGCGGGTTCTAAAAAGCATAGAAGTGTCCTCCTTGCAGCTTTCTCAATGGACATGCGAATACCGTGTTGTGCTACCTCGGATTGGGGTGCGGTGGCACAAAGGGGTGGCAAACCCCGAAAAATATCATGATGGCAGTGTGCTTTGGCATGGGTATATTTCGGATATTACAGAAGCAAGAAACACGCAAGATTCTCTTTTTAAGGCAAAGGAGGACGCAGAAAAAGCTACCCGCGCCAAGTCTCTTTTTTTGGCCAACATGAGCCATGAAGTGCGCACGCCCCTAAATGCCATCATTGGCATTGGCGCGCTGTTGGAGCAGACTGCTTCCACAGAAAAAGAACGGGGTTTAATTGAAAAAATGAATCACTCGTCCAAGCTTTTGCTAACCATGCTCAATGACGTGCTAGATTACGCAAAGTTAGAAGCGGACAAGATTGTCTTAGAGCGCACTCCTTTTTGTCTCCGCGATGTGCTAGTGAGTGTCAAAGAGATGTTTGAGGCCCAAGCCATGGCTAAGGGTATTGGTTTTGAATGTGAGATGAAAGAGGGCATTCCTTTAAAGGTTGTGGGCGACAGATTGCGCCTTTTGCAAATAGTGTCCAATCTTGTCAGCAATGCTATAAAATTTAGCGCAGCGGGCTTGGTGCGACTGGAGCTGGATCTTCTTGGTGGGACAGGAAATACACGTACCTATGGGATACGGGTGCGTGATACAGGCATTGGCATGCCGCTTTGGCTTAAAGAAAGCATGTTTGAACCTTTTGCGCAAGGCGATTCTTCTATTGCTAGGAAATACGGAGGAACGGGCCTTGGGTTGAGCATTGTCCAAAAACTGCTTCACTTGATGCAAGGAAGCTTACATGTAACCTCCCAAGAAGGCGTGGGCTCGGTGTTTGAAATCTCTCTTCCGTTGGAGTTGCAAAAAAATGTGCCTGTTGGTGCGCAAGAGGAAGCGTGGTTAGCTTCTCTTGGTGCTTTTGCCAAACGTATGGATAATGCAGATTTTATACCCCTTGAAGAGGTGGATGTTCTTGTGGATTTCCTAAGAGACAAGATAGACCAAGGGGAATTGCAGGAGTGGAAAGAGGCGATGGCGCGCTTGGATTATGCGCTTGGACTAGACGTGATAAAAAAGTGGCAAAAAGAAAACTATTTTTAGCACAATCATTTCTTTTTTAACTTTTTTTCATCTAAAATACAATCCCTTTTAAGCTCTCTTGGTTTAGAATGGAGGGTATAAAACTGTGTCAAGGAGACTAACATGACAAAGACACGCTCGTTGGCCGCAAAGATTTTCATCCCCTTTTTAGTAGCGGGTGCGGTTGGTTTTGTTGCCTCAGTGTTTTCGGGACAATATTTCGTCAACCAAATGAAAAAAGAGGTGTATGCAAAAGAGCGTCAAGCCTTTACGGTGATGTTTCAAGAGCAAGTTTCCGCCAAAGACGATGTGTGGCTAACCAACGCCATGCAGTTAGCGAAAAACCAAGACATTGTCCGTGCTTTTGCCCAAAATGACCGCGAAACGCTAACCAGTGTTATTGCTAACATAGGGCAGCTTTACAGAGACAACACCCCTTTTCGTGCTGTAGCAGTCCACCTGCTTACTCCAGACCTTGTTTCTTACTTTAAATCATGGAGACCTGAGAGTTTTGGCCAAAGTTACGCCAACTCCAAAGTGTATCAAGAGGTATTAAAAACCAAAAAACCTATGGTTGTCTTTGAAGAAGCCGCCAATGGATTGCGTTTTAAGAGTGTGTTTCCTCTGTTTGAAGGAGAGCGTTTTATTGGATTGTTAGATTTTGACGGAGGGATTAACAACTTTGCCGCCCCGCTGAAAAACGCTAACGTAGAGTTTTTATACTTTTTGGACAAAGCCCACGCCTCCTTGTACGCCAGTGCTAAAAAAGCCAAAGATGGCCATCCGCTTTCTAGTACGCAGCGTATTGATGAAACCTTTGAAGCGTATGTATTTAGTAGCCAATTTAGCTTGCAAGCGGCCATTAATGGGCCTTATGTGATTGATGACACTTACTTTAGTGTAGCCCTTCCGATTGTGGATGTTAAGGGAAACACCATAGGCCACGCTTTGTTGGCTAAACCCACCCCTTTGGTGCAAGCAGAAGTAAATAGCACGGCCAAAATTCTTGCGTATCAGCTAGCCTTTATCGTGGCATTGTTGGTGTTAGTGGTGCTGTTTATGATGTGGACGATTTACAAAACAGTTATGGTTCCCATTAAACAACTTGACGGCATTGCTAAGGAAATCTCTAGCGGCTCAACGGATCTTAATCGCCGCTTGAATTTTCAAAGCAACGACGAGATTGGAGAGGCGGCAAACAGCTTTGACCGACTGCTAGATAAAGTGGGTGTGATTGCACAAGAGGCAAAAGAAGAAGCAAGACGTGCCAGTGCGGCTACGAAAGAAGCGCAAGAAAACCTCCAAAAATCCACCCTTTTTACCTCTCTTGCGAACCGTTTGGTAGGCGGGGTCATTTACGACAGTGAGGATTTACAGCAAAACATCAACAGCAATATCGAGAGCATCAAGCACATTAATGCTATCAATGAGTCTGCTGAACAGGTTGTGCATGAGGTGCAAGAAAATACCAATGCGATTGTTTCTAATATTGGCGACATTGTTCAGATGGTCAACGGCGCAAGGGCAAGTTCAGAGCAGCTTAACCAAAACGTGGATGAGATTAGCAGTGTGATGGCGCTCATCAAAGACATCTCCGACCAAACCAATCTTCTGGCCCTTAACGCAGCCATTGAAGCAGCGCGCGCAGGGGAACATGGACGCGGGTTTGCGGTGGTGGCGGATGAGGTGCGTAAATTAGCAGAACGTACCCAAAAGGCAACCCAAGAGGTGGAGATGAACATCAACGTGTTGCGTCAAAATTCCAGTTCTATGCTAGAGAGCAATGAGCGCGTAGAGCACTACACGGCTGAATCTTCCAAGCGCCTTGAGAGCTTCACTCAAACACTGGGTGCGCTCATTGAATCTTCACGCCGTACTAAAGAAGAAAACGAGAGCATTACCCACGAACTTTTTGTTTCGTTGGCAAAAATAGACCATGTTATTTATAAAACCAATGGCTATTTGGCGGTTTTCCAAAACACAAAAAACAAGGTCATGAGCGACAGCAGCACCTGTCGGTTTGGCAAGTGGTACCAAGGGGAGGGGCGAGCGAGCTTTGGAGGCCAAGAAGCTTTTGCAAAAATCCAAAAACCCCACGAGGGCGTTCATGCAAGCATCTTTAAAGTACTCGAAATGCTCAAAAATGAAACAGCCCTCAAAGAGCCTGAAGCAGTAAAAACCCATTTTGACGCGGCTGAAAAAGACTCCAAAGAACTCTTTGCCTTGCTTAATACCCTGTTGGCTTCTCGCCGAAAAAACCGCTAACTGTTTTACATGTAAGAGCCCTTTAGGGTTCTTGCATGCAGTAAAATTACCTTTTCTTTCACATATTAGTGCAAGTTTCATTGTAGTATCATGCGCGACTGGTATGATTTGCGCAAGGGAAGCTGCAAACACTTCACTGTTTTTCTCTTGTAGTACCTGCTTTGACAAGAAGCCTAAGGAAGTTCATGAAATTTTTAATCGATTTTTTAGAAAATAGTACCATTGAGTCTACACAGGTTTTCTCCCATTTAAAATGTTCTAAAGAAGAAGCCCTCATTCTTCGCCACATGACCTCCCAGTACATTAATGGTGCTATTGACCTTTCTGTTAGTGAAATTCTTATGGAGCTTTTTGGCGCAAAAGCCTACAGCCACTTGCTGCGCCTTGGTGCGATGCGAAGTTTGATAGATTCGGGATGGGTGATTCCTAGCAGTTTTTCGGGTTTAAAGATGGGCGAAGTCTCTAATTTGGAGTTTTTCAACAGCTCGGTTTGCCTAAGTACGACCTTTTTGAAACTTCTTGAAGAGGGCACGTTAGAGATGATTTTGCCCGAAACCACGCCCTATGCAGACCATTTAGAGTACTTAAAAGACCAATTTTTCCGCATTGAGCTGTACCAAAAGCTAGGCTCCACCCGCCAAAATGGCCCCGAATCTTCCCACGGTTTTAACCGTTTGCAAACCACCCTTGTGATGCTTGAAGCCAAAATAGCAGAACGGCTTAAGGTGACCAAGGAAGAGATTGTCATTGAAGCCCTTTTTAAAGAGCATGGGTTGGATGAAAAAGAGCAAATCATTTTCCTTGCCCTTTTAAAAGAGGAATACGCGGGAGAGTTTGAGAGTTTGCGGGAGATGAATACGCTCATTTCACTGGTGAGTTATGATGATTATGAAAAAATCAAAAACCGCGCCTTGCTGGAAGAAGGCTCCAAGCTTGTGGAGAGCGGGCTCATTGATTATGATGAGATGCTTACTGCCTTTGGAGGCGTGGCGCGCAGTTTTTACATCCAAGAAGAGATGCTCCAAAAAATCATGCACCCTGACAAAGAGAAAAAAAGCAAAAAGATTAAACTGGACATGCTCGTGGAGCAGCAGGATATTTTTGAGCTGATTGACCCCAAAACTTCTTTGGACGATGTGGTGATGCACCCCAAAACCAGAGAGCTGATGGACACACTGCTAAAACAAGTTGACCGCAAGGTGGTAGCCCGCTTAAAAGAGTGGGGAATCAAAAAAAACCGTCGGGGAATTGATGCAAAAATCCTCCTTTACGGGCCTCCGGGTACGGGCAAAACCATGACGGCAGTCTCGTTGGCAAAATCCCTCAAAAAACGGGTACTGAGTTTTGACTGTTCCAAGATTCTCTCCAAATACGTGGGCGAGAGCGAACAAAACGTACGCAAGATTTTTGACACGTACAAAGAGATGTGTAAAAAAGCAGCCAGCGAGCCCGTGCTGTTGCTGAATGAGGCAGACCAGTTTTTGAGTGCCAGAAGTGCCGATGGCGGTTCGGGTGCGGACAAGATGCACAACCAAATGCAAAATATCTTTTTAGAGCAGATTGAGCGCTTTGAGGGGATTCTCATTGCTACCACCAACTTTTTAGAAAGCCTTGATAAAGCCTTTTCAAGACGCTTTGATTATAAGATTGCCTTTGAAAAACCCGACTTTAAACAGCGCCTTGATTTGTGGCGCAGAGTCTTGCCTGAAAGTGCGGTGTATGAAGAGAATTTTAGTATTGAAACCTTGGCCAATTACCCCTTAAGTGGCGGGCAAATTGTCGTTGTGCTTAAAAATACGGCGCTAAAGGTGGCGGTGAAAGAAGAGCCTATTTTTACCATGGAAGATTTTATCCAAGCCATTACCCGAGAGAGTAGCGGTGCTTTTGGCGAGGGAAAAACCATGGGGTTTGCCCAATGAAACTGTTACATGTAAGCACTATCCAAAACAATGGGATAAAAATGGGACTTTTTCAAAGGTTTTTTAAACCATCTTTTTGTATATTGACTTCCTTGTACCTAACTTAAAAGGACACGTATGACGCATATGGATTTTGCTCACCCTTATTTTGGGGCATTTGTGATGCTGGTTTTTTCAACCGTCATCTTTTTTGGTATTGTGTTTTTGGCGCGCACCGTGGGCAATAAATTTGCCAGAAAAGACACGGAAAAACTAAAACTTTCCATTTACGAATGCGGCCCTGAGCCCACCAAGCAGCCCAATCGGATTTCTGCTCAGTTTTACACCTTTGCGTTGTTGTTTATTCTTTTTGATATTGAGATTATTTTCATGTTTCCGTGGGCGGTGAATTTTAAAGTTTTGGGATGGTTTGGCTTTGTGGCCATGATCTTTTTCTTAACGTTACTGACCATCGGATTCTTGTACGAATGGAAAAAAGGAGCCCTTGAATGGCACAGCATCAAGTAAATTATTTAAACAGCGGCGGGCTTCCCATCGCGCTGACTTCTGTAGATAAACTGGTTCAATGGGGACGCAGCAACTCCTTATGGGCGCTCAGTTATGGATTGGCCTGTTGTGCCATTGAGATGATGGCAACAGGAGCAAGCCGCTATGACTTTGACCGTTTTGGAACCATCTTTCGTGCCAGCCCTAGGCACTCAGATGTGATGATTATCGCGGGGACATTGACAAAAAAACACGCCGAGTTTACACGACGGCTTTATGACCAAATGGCCGAGCCAAAGTGGGTTATTAGCATGGGAAGCTGTGCAAACACGGGCGGTATGTTTAACACTTACTCCACCGTTCAAGGAGTAGACCGCATCATCCCTGTGGATATTTATCTTCCAGGATGTGCCCCGCGCCCTGAGACTTTGCAGTACGCGCTCATGCTGTTGCAAAAAAAGATTCGCCGTCAAGGCGCAAACCGCAAACAAGCTCCCAAAAGGTTGGTGTAATGCGACGCTATTTTGATAAACACAATGTGCAAAAAGAAGCCTACTATACAGACCGTTTTAATGTTCAGCCTTCTTTGCCCCGTTTACATGTAAGCGAAGAGGGAGCATTTGCTGCCACCCTTTTACATGTAAAGGGTAAGGTTGCGGTGCAAGAGGCGTATGTAGAGGCGGGACAGTTGGTGGTGTGGGTGGCCCCTGAAGCTAACGTTGCTGCCCTTGAAGCTTTTAAGGAAGCGGGTTATGAAAACCTTAGCGAGATGAGTGCGGTGGATTTTATCGCCCAAAAGGGCGGCTTTGAAGTATTTTACCAACTGCTTTCCATGGAAAAACACGAGCGTGCCCGTGTGAAGTGTTTTATCCCCCAAGGCCAAACCCTTAAAAGCGCGACTTCGGTGTACAAAAGTGCTAATTGGTCGGAGCGGGAGATGTACGACATGTTTGGCATTTTGCTGGAAAACCATCCGTACATGAAGCGCCTCTTGATGCCTGATGATTGGGAAGGGCACCCGCTTTTAAAGACCTATCCTCTCCAAGGCGACGAAGCGGCGCAATGGTATGAGATTGATACCCTTTTTGGGAAAGAATACCGCGAAGTTGTGGGGCCTGAACAGCGTGACCCAGCGCGCGTGGATGTGCGCAACACAGAACACTTTTCCCGCATCCGCCACGAAGTGGAGATAGGCGCACCTTACAGCGCTTCCCCCACAACCCAAGAGTACCAAGAAGAAGGTGGCGTGAGCATTGTCAGCAAGGTCACCAAAGAGAGTGCGAAGACTTTAAAAGAGAGGCCCTAGAGATGGAAAACCAATCCCCTAATAGACTGCGACCTTTTTTTGAAAACATTGCCTTTGAGCGCGAAGATAACCGTATGGTTATTAACATGGGGCCTCAACACCCCTCGGCCCACGGGCAGTTGCGTCTCATTTTAGAACTTGATGGTGAAAAGATTGTAAAAGCCGTTCCGTGTGTGGGCTACATGCATCGGGGCATGGAGAAGATGGCTGAAAATATGATTTACAATGAATTCATCCCCACTACCGACCGGATGGATTATGTGGCCGCATCATCAAATAACTATGGATTTGCGTTGGCTGTAGAGCGGCTGATTGACATTCAAGTCCCAAGGCGTGCGGAGGTTATTCGCACTATGCTGTTGGAACTCAATCGCATCACCTCTCACTTGTTATGGTTGGCCACCCATGCTTTAGACGTGGGGGCTATGACGATTTTCCTCTATGCTTTTAGAGAGCGAGAGTATGTGTTGGATTTGATGGAAGCGTATTGCGGCGCCCGACTGACCCATTCGGCCATCCGTATTGGTGGCGTTCCTTTGGATTTGCCCGAGGGATGGACAAACAAATTAGCCGCTTTTTGTGAGAAATTTCCTAGCGATATTGACGATTACGAAGGGCTTTTGACCAAAAACCGCATTTGGAAAATGCGCCTTGAAGGGGTAGGTGTTGTAACACCAGAACAAGCCAAAACCTGGGGCTGTACGGGGGTAATCTTGCGGGGTTCTGGCGTAGAGTGGGACATCCGAAAAGAAGAGCCTTATGGGTTGTATGAGGAGCTAGATTTTGATGTGCCTGTGGCCAAAGAAGGTGACAGCTACGCACGCTACCAGCTTTACATGGAAGAGATGCGCCAATGCGCACGTCTTCTAAAACAGCTCATCCGCCTGTACCAAGAGAGTGAGCCAGGTATTATGGCCCATGCGCCAAAGTATATTAGCGCACCCAAAGAGCAGATTATGACGCAAAATTACTCTTTGATGCAACATTTTGTCCTTGTGACCCAAGGGATGCGCCCGCCCAAGGGTGAGGTGTATGTGGCCACAGAATCCCCCAAGGGTGAGCTTGGGTTTTATATTAATTCCCAAGGAGACCCGTACCCGTACCGTTTAAAAGTGCGCGCACCCAGTTTTCACCATTGTGCTTTTTACCAAGAGTGGATGGTAGGACAGTATCTTGCGGATGTGGTGACCATTTTGGGTAACTCAAACATTATCTTGGGCGAAATTGATCGCTAAAAGGGGAAAGAATGCAGCGTTATGATTTGCGCCACTTAAAAGAGGATTTTTACCCACGCATGGAAGCGATTTTGGGAGAAATGGCCCAAGGTGAGGTGGCAATTTTTATGTTTGAAGTAGGGGATTTTTCTCCTGTGCAAAAGAGTGCAGACCTTGTAAAAGCGCTAGGACACGAGTTGATGAACTCGTTAAAATTTAACGAAGTGGACTGGACCATTGTCGTTAAAAAACATGGACATTAGGATGGGGCGATGAAACTTTCACAAGCACTGTATGAAGCGGGCGTTTCTTTGGGGGCATTTACTCCGGAAAAAGCGGATACTGTTTTGATTATTGGGACGCAAATTGGACGCGATGCACCGTTGCTTTTGGAGAACATCGTAGGTTCTGGTCTGCCTTGTTACACCCTTTCTACCATGGAAGAGACACTGCTTGGGTCGTTTTACAAATACGAGGTTGGAACGGAAGAGGGGGTGCTGGGTATTTTAACAAAAGCCCTTTGTTCCGAGGAAGACCCTGCGTTTGCTGATTTTTTTGATGGGCTTGATGAGGGATATTTAAGTGCTGAGTGCAACCTTGGGGAAGAAGAGGCGCTTGAGTTAGCCCAAGCGTTAAAAGGAAAGCGTGTGACCTGTGTTTTGGGGGCAGATTTAGAGCACCATGCCCAAGCCAAAACCCTTGCCCAGTGGCTTGCGCTTCTTGGGCGCGTGGCGCAAGTAGAGTATGTAATGGCAGGACACAACGAGAGGGCGGCAACACCAGTTGCTTTCACCTTTCCTACGCCGCCAGAATCCCTTGAGAGTTATGATGGCACGGTTGCGTATGCTTGCCCTGCAAGAAAAAAAGAAGAAACAACCGCTTTGGTGGGTTCGTTGCAGTTTAGTATTGCGGCGAAGATAAAAAACGGGGATGTGGTGGAGATTTCAAATTCCCTTGGGGAGCAAGTGCGTACCTTCTGTCTTGACGAGGCAATGAAAGGGACTGTGGCGCTTTTGCCGTATGAAAAAGTGCCTTGTGGGTTTCGCTACGTACAATCCACGATTAAAAAAGTAGGATAGCCGATGATTACTGTAACCATTGACAATATTCCGTGTCAGGCAAAGGAAGGGGAGTATATTTTAAATGTTGCTCGCCGCAATCGCATCTTTATCCCAGCCTTGTGTTATGTAAATGGCTGTAGCCCCACCCTTGCGTGCCGCTTGTGTTTGGTGGATGTTGATGGCAAGCGCGCGTATGCGTGTAACGCCAAAGCCAAAGAAGGCATGAGCGTTGTGACCAAAACAGAGGAAATCGAAGCAGAACGCAAGGCTATCATGCAAGTGTACGACATCAACCATCCTCTTGAGTGTGGGGTATGCGACCAAAGCGGTGAGTGCGAATTGCAAAACTACACCCTTGAAATGGGCGTGGATCACCAAGCCTTCGCCATCCAAGACACCCCCCGTCCTTCCACAACATGGGGCAAGATTCACTATGACGCTTCGCTGTGTATCGTGTGTGAACGGTGTGTGACGGTGTGTAAAGATAAGATTGGAGAATCTGCCCTTAAAACTGTTCCGCGGGGCGGCGAAGCCCTAGATAAAGAGTGGAAAGAAAAAGTGCCCAAAGATGCCTTTGCCATGTGGAACAAGATGCAAAAATCTCTTATTGGGCCAGCTAGCGGCGACACTCTTTCTTGCAGTTTTTGTGGAGAGTGCGTGCAAACCTGCCCTGTGGGTGCCCTTGTAAGTGCGGATTTTCAGTACCGCTCCAATGCTTGGGAGTTGCGCAAAATTCCCGCTTCTAACCCCCACAGCAGCGATTGTTCACTTTTGTACTATGAAGTAAAACACGCAAGCATAGACAACCCCAAAGAGACCCTTTACCGCGTGAGCACGGATAAACACTTTAGCACGCTAAACGGGGCGGCGCGCTATGGGTATGATTTTGAAAATACCGTGACCCATAAAGATGAAAAAGCCTTCAATGAAGTCGTAGAAGCCCTGCGCAAAGGCGAGGCAAAAACCATTGTGTTTAACAGTTTTATCACCAATGAAGAAGCACTGCTCCTTCAAAAACTCAAAGAGACCTTTGGGGTAGCGCTTGTAAACCCTGATGCCAAAGCGTATCAGAGATTTTTAGAAGGCTATGCTAAAACAAGTGGTAAGAGTTTGTACGGGGCAACGACCCAAAGCATCAAAGAGAGCGATTTTATCATCACGCTAGGCACGGCCATTAAAACCGATGCACCCAATCTGGGCTACGCCCTTAACAATGCTTTGCTGATGAACAAAGGTGCGGGGCTTTATTTTCATCCTATTGCCGATGCTGTTGTGGCGGGGTATTCTAAAAATATCGCTTGCATCACCCACAAAGTGGGCACCGAAGAGGCGGCTTTACTGTGGATGTTGGGTCGTTTTGGAGAACACCTTCCCCAAGAACTCCAAGAGA
>WPCG01013433.1_pt1 | contig 14762 bp, 12 predicted proteins | sample 5403311 | NCBI WGS metagenome assembly WPCG01 (sample SAMN12869467, study PRJNA574797) | sludge metagenome | isolation source: wastewater treatment of Control | place: China:Beijing | collected 2019-05-17 | reverse complement strand
ATCATTCTTCAACTGGCTGAATGAAAAAACAACTATTCAAAGAGCGCAAAAAGTAAGATCCACGAAAGGATTACTTGTACATACGATGGGGAAAATTGCCATCGCATTCATTTATCTAATTTTTTAAATACTGATTCGCATTAATTATTAATTCTTGATTATCAATAGAAACTACAGCAAGACTACAAATACCTCAAGGGGTAAAATAAGAAAAATAAATTTCAAGACGCTAAAAACCGGAAACAGAGATGATAGCGATCGTGCAATACAACGCGGGAAACACCGCGTCGGTCAAAAACGCGGTGGAGCGGCTGGGATTCCCTTGCCGGGTAACCGATAATGCCGACGAGCTCAAGCGAGCCGACAAGGTGATCTTCCCCGGCGTGGGCGAAGCGGGATCGGCCATGAGTTACCTGCGAGAACGGGGACTCGACCGTGTTATCGCGGGACTGCGGCAACCGGTGCTGGGGATATGCCTGGGCCTGCAGTTATTGTGCCGCTATTCCGAGGAGGGAAACACCCCCTGCATGGAAATATTCGACGCGGAGGTGAAGCGATTCCCGCCGGACGATATCGTCCCGCACATGGGATGGAACACCCTCCGCGATACGAGATCATCGCTCTTCACCGGGTTCAACGAAGACGAACCGGTCTATTTCGTGCACGGCTATTACGCGGGCGTCGCGGAACAAACCGTCGCGACATGCCATTACATCGTCCCGTTTAGCGCGGCCATGCAGAAAGAGAATTTCTACGCGACGCAGTTCCATCCCGAGAAATCAGGCCCTGTGGGCGAACGAATCCTTGAAAATTTCCTAAAACTGTAATTCTTCATTTTTAATTCTTAATTATTCATTTGAATGAGAATCATTCCAGCTATTGACATCATCAACGGCAAGTGCGTGCGCCTCACCAAAGGCGATTACAACACGAAAATAATTTATCGCGACAACCCGCTGGACGCGGCCAAGGAGTTCGAAGACCACGGGATACAACACCTTCACCTGGTAGACCTCGACGGGGCTAAATCCAACCATATCATCAACCACCGCGTACTAAGAGAGATCGCTACCCGTACCTCTCTGCGGATCGACTTCGGGGGTGGGATCAAGTCGGACGACGACGTGCGCGTCGCCTTCGAGAACGGGGCACACCAAATCACCGGGGGAAGCATCGCGGCCAAGCAACCGGAGTTATTCTTGAAGTGGTTAAACGAACAGGGGAACGATAAAATCATCCTCGGCGCGGACAGCCACCACCGCAAAATAGCAACCGACGGGTGGCAACAACAATCAGAAGCAGACGTGGTCGACTTCATCTCGGAATACGAGAAGAAGGGAGTCCGCCATGTTATTTGTACCGATATCTCGAAAGACGGCATGCTCCAGGGCCCGGCAATCGACCTCTACAAAGAGATTCTCCGGGAGACTAACGTGCAACTCATTGCCAGCGGGGGCATCACCTCGATGGAGGATCTTTACGCGCTGCAAGAGATAGGCTGCGAAGGTGCCATCATCGGGAAGGCGATTTACGAAGGAAGGATAAGCCTCGAAGAGGTAAGCAAGGCTTTTTGAAACAAAAAATAACAATCATGCTAAAGAAACGAATCATACCCTGTCTCGACATCAAGGATGGACGTACCGTGAAGGGAGTCAACTTCGTGGAACTCCGTGACGCGGGCGATGCCGTGGAACTGGCCAAGCGATACGTGGAGGAGGGAGCCGACGAGTTGGTCTTTCTCGATATCACCGCCACGGTAGAGAACCGGGACACGCTGACCGATCTGGTGACACGGGTTTCACGAGAGATCAACATCCCTTTTACCGTGGGCGGCGGTATTCGCTCCGTGAAGGACGCCGAAACAATCATCCGGGCCGGTGCCGATAAGGTGAGCATCAACAGTTCCGCGGTAGACCGCCCGGAGCTGATCACCGAACTCTCCGACCGGTTTGGCAGCCAGTGCGTGGTCGTGGCCATCGATACCAAGTTCTCCGACGAGGAGTGGATGGTGTACGTGCATGGCGGACGAACAGCAACTCCTCGCCGGACAGTCGACTGGGCAAAGGAAGTCGAACAGCTTGGCGCGGGCGAGATCCTGCTCACGTCGATGAACAACGACGGCACCAAGAGTGGTTTTGCCATCGATATCACGAGAGAGGTATGCGAGGCAGTCAATATTCCCGTTATCGCGTCAGGCGGCGCGGGTACCCGGGAACATTTTGCCGACGTGTTCCAACAAACGAAGGCAAGTGCCGCGCTCGGGGCATCCGTATTCCATTTCGGGGAGATCCCCATTCCCACGTTAAAACAGTATTTAAACGATCAAAATATACCTGTACGATGACCATAGATTTCGAAAAGACCGGGGGATTAGTCCCGGTAATTGTCCAGCACGCGACCACGTTGCAAGTACTGATGCTGGGATACATGAACAAGGAAGCATTCGAGAAAACCAAGAAAGAAGGGAAAGTCACCTTTTACAGCCGTTCCAAAAATAGGCTTTGGACTAAAGGAGAAGAGTCAAAAAACTACCTGATGGTGGACGAGATTCTCGTGGATTGCGATAACGACACGCTCCTTGTCAAGGCCTTTCCTCACGGCCCCACCTGCCACACCGGCAGCACCTCCTGCTTTAAGGAAGAGACTGCTAAAGGGTTCTTGTATGAGCTGGAGAAGGTAATCGAGGGCCGCATCGCAGAGGGATCCGAGAGCTCCTACACCTCCCGGTTATTCGATAGAGGCGTTAACAAAGTCGCTCAAAAAGTAGGCGAAGAGGCGGTGGAACTGGTCATTGAATCGAAGGACGACAACATCGATCTCTTCACCAACGAAGCGGCCGACTTGCTGTATCATTTCTTGATCTTACTAAAAACAAAGAACTTAAAACTCGAGGATATCGAGAAGATTTTAGTCGAAAGGCATAAGTAGCCTCTATTCCTTGAGGTTATCAATATTTCAGAAGGAACTTTGGTTCAATTTGCCAAAAAAGAAGCAACCTGCTCGGTCACGGGCAGGTTGCTATTCAACTAATACATTATTTTATGGTTCAAGTTCACATCGGACACGAGAACAATTGCAGTTATGCTTCGGCCTGTGCCAGTGGTTGCACCGATACATACGAGCGGTTATTTTTCCTTTTACGGAAAACCACCGTACCGTCTATCAGGGCAAACAACGTATGGTCTTTGCCAATGCCTACATTATCCCCGGGATGATGAGCCGTGCCGCGTTGACGCACGAGTATGTTACCCGCTTTTGCTACCTCACCACCATATATCTTAACGCCCAATCGTTTACTTTCCGATTCGCGGCCGTTCTTCGAACTACCTACTCCTTTTTTATGTGCCATTGTCTTCTGATTTTAACTGATTAAGCTTTGATTTCTTTTACCTGTATTTCCGAAAACTGTTGACGATGTCCGTTCAATTTCCGGTGTCCTTTTCTTCTCTTTTTCTTGAAAACGAGCACCTTGTCTCCTTTCACGTGAGAGAGAACCTCTACCACCACTTTGGCCCCATCAATCAATGGAGCACCCACGGTTACCGCGCCTTCGTTGTCCACGAGCATCACTTTTTCGAATTCTACTTCGCTACCTTGATCGGCATTGATCCGATGGACAAATAATTTCTGGCCCTGAGATACTTTAAACTGCTGGCCTTGAATGTCTACTATGACGTACATATAAAAAATAACTTGACGTTACGTGCCTGAGGCGAGCCGCTCGAAGCGCCTTCTTGTCGTGCCTATTGGCAAAATGAGGGGCAAAAGTACATAATTAATTCCTGAATTGCAAGAGAATCCACCGGTTTTTTCTAAATACTCCTTCTAAGAGGAGCCTATCTTAAGCGTCACCTTCCAGATGCCTGTAAGCATTTCCAATACCATCAATGATGTCGGAGGCAACGAAGGCACGTGCATGTACGCGCTCGCGGGAAAGATCGGCCGTGAGCCCGTGCAGGTACACCCCCAGCCTCGCGGCATCTAATGACAAGTAACCTTGTGCCCGCAAGCTGGTGATCATTCCTGTCAGCACGTCCCCGCTACCCGCCGTGGCCAACGCGGGTGTGCCGCTACTATTCACGTGGGTTGTCTCATGGTCGATTACCAGCGAGAAAGCCCCTTTTATCACGACAATCACCTCGTGCTGCTTGGCAAACTCTCGGGCCTTACGAATTTTTTCAAAATCGTCGTTCCATTCCCCGACCAGCCGGCTAAGCTCTTTAGGGTGCGGTGTGAGGATAGTCCCCCGCGGGAGAAGCGAAAACCAATCGGTATGCTGTGCCAAGATATTCAGCGCGTCCGCGTCAACTACCAACGGAGCCCTGTTTTGCTTTAAAAACCCGTGCAACGCGTGATGGGTATCTCCGTGCTGTCCCATGCCCACTCCTATACCGATGGCATCAGGTTTCAAGGTGTAATCAATAGCGGTAAGATGATTTTCCTGCCGATCAGCAAGTGCCATCGCCTCGGGAAAATAGCTTTGGATCACCGACACACCGCACTTGGGGAGATAGGCCGTGACTAACCCGCATCCTGTCTTGAGGGCTGCTTTTGAAGCCAAGCATACCGATCCCGCCATTCCAAAGCTCCCACCAATAAGGAGGGCGTGCCCCAGCATACCTTTGTGCGTGAACCGGGACAGCGGCTTCAACAGGGCCGTTGCTTCCTCTTTTCGGGTAAAGAAAGTATCTGTCTCCGTTTCAGCAATTGCCCCCTCGCTCAAGCCGATATCCACGTTCCACACGTCTCCACAAAAATACCGGTTGCCGGGTAGGTAGAGTGCTAACTTTGGAATTTGAAAGGTCACCGTTTCCGAAGCCTTTATCGCGAACGGGGTCTCACGATCCAGAAATAGCCCGCTGGGCACATCAATACTAATCACTCTCTTCCCACTTTCGTTTATCCGGGTAATCACGTCACGGGCCAAGCCGTTAACATCCCGGTTAAGCCCCGTTCCAAAGATGCCATCAATCAGCACATCGTATTCTTCCATCGAAGGGAAATCGTTTTCCGAAGCAATCGTGGTACAAGGAATATTCTCGGCTTTTGCCCGACGAATATTATGCATGCAATCTTCGGAGTAAGCACGGCTATACTCCACCACGAACACGTTCACCGGGAATCCCGCTTTTTGCAGCAAACGGGCTACCACCAACGCGTCGCCCCCGTTATTCCCCACGCCGGCAAAAATAAGCACCGACGTTTCCTTCCGGTCATACCGGGCAATAAACCAACGATAGAAAGCGGTAGCGGCACGCTTCATCAATTCCAGTGACGAAATTCCTTCGCGAGAAATAGTTTCGGCGTCAATTTTCCGGATTTGTTTGGCGGTAAGAATTTTCATAAGTGGGTAGTCATGTGCGCGCAGTCTCAAAAAACTACGCGCGAATATAAAAATTGCACGTGTTTGGTAAAAGTATAAAAAATTCGCGTGTTTAGTATATAGTATTAAAAAAAAGCCACCGTATCTTATAATACAGTGGCTTTTACAGTGCGCAGGATGAGACTCGAACTCACATGCCGGAACCGGCACTACCCCCTCAAAGTAGCGTGTATACCAATTTCACCACCTGCGCGTTAGGAGGTGCCCGGAACAGGGGTCGAACCTGCACGTTGTTGCCAACACTAGTCCCTGAAACTAGCGCGTCTGCCAATTCCGCCATCCGGGCATTCTTTTCGTTTTATTAGTTTGTCGGGATAAGCCGCTGCCCATCCCCGAACCCTTTCGTGATTCGCGGATGCAAAGATACATTTTTTTTAAATGCAAACGAATATTTCTTGAATTTATTTCGGCGGGCGGATTCAAAGAAAGCCGTCCCAAAAGAGACAGCCTTCCTAAAATCGCACACAAAATCAAATAGAGCTATAAAAAATTATACCGTATCGTTAGTCAGCGTGGCAGAAGGTTGCTCCCCCGTTACGCCGTTCCCCGGGTTATAGGTACGAGAAAAATTACGTATCCGCTTTCTGACGACAGCCGGGGGAGCACTGTTCTTGTAATCGTTAAGGGCGTCGCTCACTTCCACGCTCTTGCCGACGGGGACTGCTATCTCCACGGTGATGCTTTGATTCCTGTAACCTTGCTCAATGGGTACCCGTAAGAATTCCGGCAGAAACAGCACCGAATCATTCTGCAAGATAGGGTAGCTAAACTGCGCGATATCTGCTTTGGCAGCACGCAGGTTTCGTCCACGGGAAGCAGCGATGGTGCGCACGTGGAATAGCGAATCGGTGCTATTTCGCACCTGCAAGTTGATCGTGTTAAACAGGAGTGAATCTTCTTCAATCGTGATATACGGGAGATCGTCTATCCTAGACCCTGGCCCGTATCCCACCTTGAACTCAGCATAGTCATCGCCATAAGGCAGCATCTCCACGTACATTTTACTCGCCGTAACGGGAGTGATGCTCACCGTTGTTTCACTGGAGCTTTCCACGTTGAATTTGTTTGCCATCCGGGCAGCAAGCAAGCCGGTAGTGACGAGTCCCCCGATCCAGAGAATCGAAGCCACGATCCCTATCACCGGGCGAGACTTGGCTCGCGTAGCCCTGCGGGCAATCCAAGTGACAATCGAGATCATCGGCACGAGAACAAGCAAGCAAAGCGAAATGATTAACAAGTGGGACTCGTAGCCGGGATCGACAAAAAGCGACTTGAGCGGTACCAGATGCGCTCCTGCAAACAGGAAGGCGACAAAAGTAGCGAGTAAGACAAGGGCGATGATGCCCACGGCGGTGAAGAACACGATTTTTAACAGGATTACCAGCAGGTTCAGGCAGCCCGATCGCTCGGTTTGTGGCGAGACCCTATCCCGCGAATCGACGGGAGGGGGCGTGCTGACCGGGGGTTGCGGGGGCGTCCCTTCCAACCCGGGGCGGGCAGAACTTTCGTCTTCAAGAGCGGCCTCTTCCATCTCCCCGCTTACCCGCTCTTTGTACCGTGGTTCCGCGCTTTCTGTCTCGGGACGAACGTTTTCCCGGACACGGCTTTCCATGCCAGCGGGCGCGTATCCTTCGTCACCAGGGGTAGTCGCGGTGCTGTATACTGGACGGCTTCCCGTGGCAGGAGCACTATTGTATGCGCGGCTTTTGTTGCCTGACACATTGTCGCTCACCCTATCGCGGATCGACTGGATGTACTCCTCTTCACCCATCATTTCAAGTTTTTGTTTTACCGTCTTCGCCTGTGGGATAATGATCCATAGGACAAGGTAAACCACTGCCATGCTCATGTTTATGTTCCAGTTAAAATCCACGTTGTCGAAAAACCAGTTCAACGGGAAAAACGAAACCATTCCAATCACGTTAAGCACGAGCGGCAACAAGAACAACACCCTCGGTATCCATGAGTCGATCTTGAAGTAGGCAGCCAACCCGCCACAAACCCCGCCCAATACACGGTCGTTCGGGTTCCGGTAGAATCGCTTGGTGACATTAGAATCCAACGGGCTCGATCTCAGGACAATCCAGAGCAAAATATAGACCCAGAAGAGAAGCCCGAAAAGGAGCACGAAGAGAATTCGTATCCAGACGGGATCTGCCTTGAAGTAATGCGCTAACCCGCTACAAACCCCGGCGATTATCTGGTCATTGGAATTCCGGTAAAGGCGGCGAGGCGGTTCGGGTGCTGACGCCGTGCCATAGTTGCTCTCGGCGCGCTGGCCCTCGCTCTCGGCTTCCGGTTCCGGCACGGGTGCCTCCTCGTAGTCGGTATCAAAATCTCGAGGCCTCCCGATGCTGGCGATAATCGCCTCCACATCTTCCTCGGTTATACAAGGGATACCGTGTTTCAGCCGGTTGCCAAATAGCTCCGCGATGCGGCACTCGATATCATTCACGATCTCGTCGCCACCCTCCTCGCGAGAAAAATAGTCCTGCAGGCTATCGATGTATTGGTTCAAAGCCTCGTAAGCAGCCTCCTCGATGGCGATCACTTGTCCTTGGAAATTAATATTGATTACTTTCTTCATATTAAATTGAATGCTGGTGGATTCTTTTGAAATAGATGATGCAAACGTGAGAATGATATCAGGATGAATGGCCTGTTTTTCGTGTCAATGCCTCCACACCCGATGCCAATTCATCCCAAGTGATTTTCAAGAGGCCGTAAAATTCCTCTCCCTTCGCGGTGAGCTGAAAATATTTACGGGGAGGCCCCGAAGTGCTTTCTACCCAACGATAAGAAAGAATCCCGGCATTCTTCAGCCGGTTCAGCAAGGGATACAACGTCCCTTCCAGAAGCTGCAAACCCGCGCCCTTCATCTCGTCGATGATGTCACCCGGGTATGCCTCTTCCCTCCGTATAATGGAAAGGATGCAGTACTCGAGCACCCCTTTTCGCATTTGGCTCTGCGTATTATCTATGTTCATCTTGTTCTATTTTACGGTACAAAGATAATCTAAGCAAGGTATTATGCAATGCAAAGTACCCAATAAATCGCTTATTTTATATTTGTTTAACCTTTAAAATCCTCTTTACGGCGCGGAAAGAACTCAGAAAGTTTTCTTTCATCACGAGGGGAAGACAAAAACTGAAAACCTAAGGGCATGACTGTTTAATAATCACTTCCAAAATCTTCCACTTGTTTATCAAGAAATGTTATACGAGTTGGGAATCGAAATAAAAATGATTAAAAATGGCGTTATAAGCCCCATATCTGAACATCTTTCGTTTTTTATATTTACTTTTAGAGAGCGAGATCCTTGTAGCTAACGAAATATGCATGTATACTTGATTCCCTAAAGTTGTCGAATAGTTTAAAATATAACTATCATCACACTTATCGCATCTAGATAAAGGGATATTTTAGCGCTAAAACGATCTGATTATGACATGTAAACGCCACAATTCAAAACCTTTCCTCCTTCTTCTGTCTGTGATGAATGTGTTTTGTGTATTTTTATCAGCACAAGAAGGCCACGTTAAAATGGAACATCTCCCCGCTGCAATTGAAGATAAAAATATACTTCCATTAAAAAGCTTTCTCAAAGTGGATATGGACATACGAGAATTCCGAAGTTTGAGCAACGATTTTCAAAACAAAATCCAACCCGGTATTATCATGGAAATGCAACACTACAATCAACCTCAGATTCACATTTACCCTTTACAAGAACAAAAATTTATTTCAATGTACGGTGCACACACACGCTATTTCATGCCTGGTATTTCTTCTGGAAACAGTGCTACTTTAGGGTTAACACTAAAACCTTTAGACCATTGGAGTGTGGATATAAGCGGAACCGCGCTGAGATATAACGATTTATTAGATTATTATGACGACTTTATTATTTCTACAAGCTCTAATAACTCTATATGATAATTTGGAACTACGTCTATATGGGGGGTATTCAACGAGTGGTATCCATAACACGAATAAAAATTATATAGCTAAATCCCCGTTCGCAGCTAACTCGCACTATGGCATAGGAATTGAATATAAATTCTCAGATAGCTTTAAAATTGAATCCGGCTTTAAAAGTGAGTATAACCTTTGGCTGAAAAGATGGGAACAGCAAGGCTATATTTGTGGAAAAATATTTTTTTGAGACATGATAAAAATCCTTTTCTTACTGAACCGTTGACTTTCAATACGGTTTGCAGGGATAATATGGGTATCCACAACCGTACCACGTATGTCGCCCGCACTGACCCACATGATACCAAAACCCTGTTCGATCTGTTCAGAAGAGAAAATTGGACTTCAATTCACTAGAAAATGAGTTTTACAAACAATTTTAGCAATATTGCACTTGCTGCTTGACTCTAGACCCATGCTATTTTCGCTGCCTGTCGCGGTTTTCAAGAGAAAATCCTGTATATTCGCGTATATAAAACGATGGCTATGTCGCTAAAGGGAAAACGTATCGTGCTGGGCATCACGGGAAGCATTGCTGCCTACAAATCGGCTGTCCTCACTCGCCTGTTGGTGAAAAAAGGAGCCGAAGTGCAAGTAGTGATCACCCCGGCGGGGAAAGAGTTTATTACCCCGGTAACGCTGTCGACATTATCGGGAAAGCCGGTCATCAGCGAGTTCTTCGCGACCGGTGATGGCACGTGGCACAGCCACGTGGAGTTGGGGCAGTGGGCCGACTTGATGATCGTGGCACCCGCCACGGCAACGACCCTCGGTAAAATGGTTAACGGGATCGCCGACAATTTACTCATTACAACCTACCTGTCAATGCCGCCCCGCGTTCCCGTGTTCGTGGCGCCGGCCATGGACCTGGATATGTTTGTTCATCCTTCCACCCAACGAAATATAGAGCAGCTAAAAAGGGACGGCGTGCATATCATCGATCCGGGAGAAGGAGAACTGGCCAGCCACCTCGAGGGGAAAGGGCGCATGGAAGAGCCGGAGAACATCACCGCCATCATAGAAGAATACCTTGCGGGGCAAGAGAGTGCTCAAGCAGTACCCAGTATTTCGAGTATCAAACAAAACGACTCCCCTAAAAAAATCCTTATCACGGCGGGCCCCACCTATGAACGGATTGACCCGGTGCGGTTCATCGGCAACTTCTCTTCGGGGAAGATGGGTTTCGCGCTCGCGGAGGAGTGTGCTTCACGCGGTGCCGAAGTTACGCTGATTGCGGGCCCCACGTCGTTATCAACCCGCCACCCCAATATAAAGCGGGTAGACGCGGAGTCGGCCCAAGAGATGTTCGATGCGGCAGTAGACATTTTCCCCCAGATGGATGGAGCCATCCTCTCGGCGGCCGTGGCGGATTATCGCCCTCGGCAAGCGAGTGCTGACAAGATAAAACGGGATGAAGAGGGAACTATTACACTTGCCCTTATCCCTAATCCTGATATCGCGGCTGCATTGGGAAAGATGAAAAAAGAGGATCAATTGATTGTTGGCTTTGCCCTCGAGACCAGCAACGAAGAGGCCAACGCGCTAAAAAAAATGGAGAAAAAGAACTTCGACCTCATCGTTCTCAATTCATTGAAGGACGAAGGGGCGGGCTTCGGCCACGACACCAATAAAGTAACGATCATTTCCCGGGATGGTGCGAAAACATCGTTCGGATTAAAATCGAAAGAAGAGGTAGCAAAGGATATCGCGGACGCGGCTTTTGCGATCCTCCGGGATAAAATAAAATAATAATGAGAATCATCCGCTTACTCCTCACGTGCGCGCTTTTAATCACGGCTTCACTATCTTCCTATTCACAACAATACCGCTACCCGGTAACTATACCTCCCGCGCTGAGCGGTAACTTTGGTGAGCTCCGGAGCAACCACTTCCATTCGGGGATCGACTTCAAAACGCAACAGGTAGTTAATAAACCCATCGTATCCATCGAAGACGGGTACGTGTCGCGGATTAGCGTCGCCCCGGGCGGGTACGGCTTGGCGCTCTATATCGAACATCCCACCACGGGACATACCAGCGTGTACGCCCACCTGAACAGTTTCTCGGATAAGATTGCCGAATGGGTCACGGGGCAACAATACAAACAAGAGAGTTTCAGTGTTAACCTCTACCCGGGCGAAGGCACCCTGCCGGTGAAGCGCGGCGAACAGGTGGCACTCAGTGGCAATACCGGCAGTTCGGGCGGGCCACACCTTCACTTCGAGATCCGGGACACGCGCACGCAGGATCCGCTGGACGCGTTGGAATACTTGGCTAACATACCCGATACACGCCGGCCAGACCTGCGAGGGATCGCGTTCTACCCGCTGAAGGGAAAAGGAGTGGTAAACAGCAGCAGTAACCCGCTGCGACTACCCATCACCAACGACGGCTCGGGTAACCCGTCAGGACTGGGAAGGAGCATCAACGCGTGGGGACGGATCGGCGTGGGCGTAAAGGCGTACGACCGGATGGACGGGCAGGCTAACATCTACGGCGTGAAGTACATCCGCCTCTTCGTGGACGATGAACCGGTCTTCAGCAGCACGATACGCCGTTTCTCGTTTGCCGATACCCGGATGCTTAACTCGTTTACCGATTTCGAGGACTGGAAAAAACGGCGCTCTTTCTATATGAAGTCGTTCGTGGAACCGGGCAACACGCTCCCGCATTACGAGACAAAGGACAGCGGTTACATTAATATCAACGAGGAGAGGCCGTATCGTCTCCGATACGAACTGGAAGATCACGCCGGGAACCGGCTCACCTACCGGTTCACGGTGAACGGACAGAAACAAGACGTACCCCAGCTGCCACCGTGTGGAAACTGGATGGCGTGGAACCTCCAGAATACCTTCATGGAACCCGGCTTTACCTTACAGCTACCGGGAGGAAACTTGTATAATGACCTGTGCTTCTCTCACTCCGTGACCGAAAGCCGGAAGTACTATTCCCACCTGCACCGGGTAAATGACCACCCGGTACCGTTGCACAACCGTGCGGAGATGTGGATCGGGATGCATACCGACACGCTTCGGAACAAGAGTAATTACGGGGTCGTACGGATCAATGATAACGGCACGGAGAGTTGGGTGGGTGGAACGTATAGCCGGGGAGGCATCACGCTGTCTATCCGGGAGCTGGGCGACCGGTACGCGGTGGCTGCCGACACCGTTCCCCCGGTGATCACGCCGTTGGAGCCCGGCAGTTGGGCGAGTCGACGGCAAATTCGCGTCCGCTTACGGGATGACAAGAGCGGCATCGCCTCTTTCCGGGGAGAGATCAACGGTCAGTTCGTGTTGTTCACGCACGATTCAAAGTCCACGGTCTACACGTACCGGTTCGATGATTCACGACTAACCAAAGGGGGAGAACAACAGTTTATTTTCACCGCGGTAGATGGGGCGGGCAACCGGAGCGAGTACCGGTACACGTTTACATACTGAGGCAGGTAAAAAACTGCTACAGAGCGTGGCAGTTCCGTCTTGTTCCAGCGAGTTTGTATATTATGTTAATCGCAGGGTCTGCTTTACCAACTCGATCTCCTGGGGGCTGCCGGTGTGCTTCCCTTCCACGTCCGACAATTTCACGCACTCTTGCCATTCCTCTTTAGCGGTCATCTTGCAACGGAAGAGCTTCATCACGATGTTCATTCCCTTGATGTCATTGCCCACGTCGGCCGTGAGGTTGGTACCGATACCGAATGTCGCCCCGATCCGGTCACCACAATACTCCTTTATCTGGATAGCCTTGTCCACGTTCAGGCTATCCGAGAACACCAGGTACTTTAGCTTGGGATCCACCCGCAACTCTTCGTACCGCTTGATTGCTTTATCGGTAAAGAGGAGCGGGTCGCCGCTATCGTGGCGCAGACTGGTAAACAGGGAGGCGTGTTTCTTGCTGAAGTTACGCAGGAACACGTCGGTGGTGTAGGTATCGGTAAGCACCGTTCCCAAGTCCCCGTCGTACACGTTTATCCAGTGCTCCATCGACATGTAATTGGCCATTTTGTAGCCGTAAATCGACCCGTGAAACTGTACCCACTCGTGGGGATGCGTGCCCGATACCTTGATGCCGTGCTTAAAAGCCATGTAGACGTTGCTGGTGCCAAACAGGCTCTCCCCGGCGTGCTGCTTGAGCAGCTCGGTAACCCGGTCTTCCACGTCGAAGCTAAACCGTCGTCGCATGCCGAAGAGGGAGAAGGAGATACCGTGCTCCTGCATCTTGACTGCTTTCTCGATAGCCGCCTTTTCCATGTACTTCAGGTCGGGCTGTTGCCCCGTCTCCCTAAAAAAAAGTTCCGAAATGGTCGCTAAAATTGGCGTTTCCCATAAAGTCACGCGGTAAAGCAGGCCACTTGCTTTCACGTGCAGCTTACGGCCTTCCATCGTCACCTGTAGCTCCGAGGGATCAAAACGAAATCCTTTTAGAAAATCGATGTACGTGGGAGGTAGGTAGGCCATCTCCCGCCGGATAAACACTTCCTCTTCCCGGGTGAGCGACAGCCGGCTCATCGTTGCTATTTCATCCCGCAGTTTCTGTTCGAATCCCTCGGGGTAATCGCCGTTACCGCGATCCACGAACTCGAACTCGCCGTGTGCACGGGGAAAGAGTTTTGAATACGCGTAGCTGGTGGTAAACTTGTAGAGGTCCGTATCGAGTATGCTTCGGATAATTGCCATGTTGTTTAATTGATAAGTCCTTACGTGGATTTTACATACAATAAACAGTACTGAAATTCATTTGGTTCATACCGGGGCACTTCAAGCGAGCAAGGCAATTACTTGGATAAGCACGATAACCAGCACCATGGCGACCGGGTAGATGGTCGCGTAAATCACGCTGGGCCGTGTACTGTCGGTCATCGAATCGATCGTGGCCAACCCCGGGGTGCTCGTCATTCCTCCAATAAGCATCCCCATCAGATCCAAGATAGGAATCCTGAACACGTAGTGACCGAGCACCCCGGCAACGATCATCGGGATCATGGTAATGGCCGCTCCCCCGAGAAAGTAGGAGAGCCCGTACGTTTGAAACGTGGCAAAGAGGTTGGCTCCTGCCGATGTGCCCACCTCGGCCAAGAAAAGCAGCAAACCTAATTGGCGCAGCAATTGGTTAGACATTCCTGACATCGTCCAGATAATCGGGCCGGTCTTACCCAGCTTGCTCAACAGGAGTGCCGTGACCAACACGCCTCCCGTCAGCCCGAGCGAGAAAGTAAACGAGTCGGAAAAAGAGATCTGCAATTGTCCCACAAGGATACCCAGCACGATACCGGTCGCGATGGGGAAGAAGTCGGTATCGGAAAGTTTCCTTTCGTCGTTACCCAGCAAGAGTCCCACCTCCTGCACGTTGTCACGCTCGCCGACGACCACCACCTTGTCGCCGAACTTCAACTTCAGG
>WPCG01017645.1_pt1 | contig 14776 bp, 16 predicted proteins | sample 5403311 | NCBI WGS metagenome assembly WPCG01 (sample SAMN12869467, study PRJNA574797) | sludge metagenome | isolation source: wastewater treatment of Control | place: China:Beijing | collected 2019-05-17 | reverse complement strand
CGAGGCCATCGGCAAGGAACTCATGCTTTACGGTTCCTACGGCGTCGAACTCGTCCTCGACAAGACCCGCCTGCCGGAACGCCTGCAGCCCATCTCGACGACGGCGATCAAGTTCTATCCGACCGACAACGGCAAGCGCCTTAAGCCGGTACAGGAAATCGCAGGCGAGAAGATCGACCTCGACATCCCGACCTTCTTCTACGGCTCGGTCGACCAGGACCTGCTTGAACCCTACTCGGCGTCGCCTCTCGAACCCGCCCTGCAACCTGTCTTGTTCTCGACCGACTTCATGAACGACCTGCGGCGCGTGGTCAAGCGGGCCATCCACCCGCGAGTTACCGTCACCATCGACGAAGAGAAATTCCGCAAGGGTATCCCGCTCGAGTTCCAGAACGACCAGGAAAAGATCGCAGCATACATGACGTCCGTGGTCAGCGAGATCGAGACCAAGGTCAACGGGTTGAAGCCCGAGGACGCCCTGATCGTCTTCGATACTATCGGTATCGAGGTGGTCGACCACGGCAACACCAATCTCAGTAATGAGTGGGAGGCGCTGCAAGGCTTTGCCAACAGCAAGCTGGCGACCGGCACCAAGACCATGCCGACGATTCTCGGCCACGGCAGCGCCAGCGCCAACATCGCTTCCGCTGAGGCTCTGCTGTACATGAAGACGGCGGACGGGCTGGTCCGCAAGAAACTCAACGAGCTTTACAGCCGCGTATTCACCTTGGCTGTACGCTTGTACGGTATCGACTGCTACGTCGAATTCGCTTACGAAGACATCGACCTGCGCCCGAAGAACGAAGTCGAGGCATTCAAGGCAATGAAGCAGAGCCGTGTGCTCGAACTCCTCAGCCTTGGCTTCATGTCCGACGAGGAAGCGTCAATCATGCTGACTGGCAAGCTGCCATCGGCCAACGCTCCGCAGCTTTCCGGCACCGGATTCCGCGTCAATACAGGTGGCACGCAGCCTGCCGGTAACGGCTACAACGGCGCGACCAACAGTGGGAGCACGACCAACCAGAACTTGAACCCTGACACTCCGACTGGTGGGGCTAGGGGCAGCAACAAGAAAGCCGAGACTGGCGGTGAGGACGGCAGAAATCTGCGGGTTGTCTAAATGGGCAAGTTGAACCTGATGATCAAGGGTGGCATGTTGTACGCCAACAAGAAAATTTTCTGTAATTGCGGAGGTGGAAGTGGAGGCAAGAATATACCAGTTGGACGATATGAGGTTGAGGAGCGGTATGCCCACGCCCACGGGGATGTTCTCGCCTTTGCACGCGGCCTTGGTTGGATCGGCCATTTGCCTGGGTGCGACGTTGTCATTGGTAGAGATGATGGCCGGGGTGGGGTTGTTCCATCAGAAGCTGTGGCTGGAAGACTGCTCTCGATGATGGAAGTAGCCGAAGATAACGGAGACTTGGTAATACTGGAGGTTGTGACGTGAATATGCTGCCTGATTGGAAAGACGTTTTCAAACGTGCGTGGAGTGTCAAGGGGCTTACCCTTCTGACCTTGTTCGGTGCGGCGCAATCTGCGTTTGCTGTTATTGGGGAACCCCTTGTCGGGCCGGTGTGGGCTGGTGCGATCACCTCCCTGCTGGCGGCGGTGATCATCGTGCTGCGCCTGCTGGCGCAGAAGGAAGCGGCTGAAATCGTTGGAGTTGAAGATGGTGCAGACGACAGAACCCAGTGGTAAAGCAAAGCGGGTAGCCGCTGCCGCCGCCATCGCCACGGCGCTTGCTGTTCCAGCCGAGGGGTTGAGACAGTGGGCGTACTACGACCCTCCTGGGATTCTTACTGTGTGCTACGGTCACACAGGCGGCGTCGAGAAGGGTCGCAAATATTCCCTTGATGAGTGCAAGGGGCTGCTGACCGAGGACATGATGAAGGCAGTGACGGCTGTTGAGAATTGCCGACCGGGGCTTCCCGTCGAGGTACTGGCTGCATTCTCGGATGCGGTGTACAACATGGGGCCGACCATTGCCTGTAACGATTCAGCCAGCTATGCCGCCCGCTACCTGCGTGCAGGAAAGTTGGAGCAGGCATGTAACGAACTGCCAAAGTGGAACAAGGCGCGTGTTGGTGGTGTGCTGGTTCCCCTGCCGGGTTTGACTACGAGGCGTGGTAATGAGCGCAACCTGTGCTTGCAGGGGGTTTCATGAACGGCGTCAGGGCTTTTCTGCGTAACATGGCCGCTTTGGCTGATGCGCGGCGAGTGCAGTACATGCGCTGCAAGATGTCATTTGATCCTTGCAGGTTGCAGCATGACCACAACGGGACCTGCGTCAACGGTACGAAAGGCTGCGTTGAACCGCATGAACCTCAGCACGATTTGGAGGCAAAGTGTTCGGACTAAGCCCGCAAATCCTTGGTGCTATCCTGCTCGCGGTCGGGTTGTTTACCTCTGGCTGGACGGTAGAACACTGGCGCATGAGAGGAAAAGTTGCCGATTTGAAGCGAGAATATGCGGAACAGGCTGTAAAAGCTGAAGCGGAAGCGGCAAAACGACTGAAGGATGCCCAAATACTTGGCGATGCTCTTGTAGAGCGGGTGGCAAGAGAGGAAAATAAACGTATCGAAGTTGAGGATCAAAACCATGCCCTACTTTCTCGTCTCACTACTGGCCGGCGCTGCCTTGACGCTGCTGCTGTCCGGGTGCTCAACAACCGCAACGGCGCCGCCCCTGGCGGAGTGCCCGAAACCCCCGGCCAGCCTGCTGGCGCCGATGCCCAATTTGCCACCGATACCGATGTCGGGAAATGGGCTGCGACCGCCCTCCGATACTACGACGACTGCCGATCCCGGATTGACGCGCTAAGGGAGTTTCATCATGGTCAGTGAAGCCTTCCGCCGCCTTCTTGAACACTTCCCGGAACACGCGCACGCGCTTCCTTTCGTGGTTGCGGCTACCAGATTTGACGACGAGGGGCCATCGTTTCGGCTTGACACGAAAACCCTGCTCACGGCGCTGATTATTGCTGTGATCACCGGGGTGGCTACAGCAGCCTGGGCGACATATTCAACGGCTAAAGAACTCACCGTGCAGTTTTCTTATTTGTCACGACAGATTGCCGAGACGCAAGCCAAAGTGGATCAGCACAGTTCGAGCGCAATAGCAAACCAGCTAGCCCTTTCCGAGCGTATGGCAAGGGTTGAAACCATGATCGGGATGCAAGGTAACAGAAAATGATCTCTCGCATGGTGTTCTTCCCTGAGAATGTTGCCTTGTTCCTCTGGTCCGCCATGACTCTGTTGGTTGTACTTGTTGTGGCTTTTGGCCTGTTCATGCTTCTGGTTCGTTTTGTTGAGGGAGGATGCTATGAAAAACCTCCTGTTGATGCAGTTGCACCGTCCGATACCTGCAATCGTGTGGATTGCAATCAGCGTGTGGGGGTTGGCATGCCACGTCGTAACAAGCGTCTTTTTTAGGGCCTTCGGATGAAAACAGCCCGTCAACTCGGAATGATCGCCACAAGCAGAAGCTGGAGAAGGTTCTGGCTTGAGTGGCGCAGAAGTAAATACGTAATTTAAGGAGAACATCTTGGCCCTCGATAGCACAAAATGGCAGTACCGGACTGACAAGTCCATCCGGTATATCGGCCCTGCCCACGGCGCTGCCGGAGCGAACTACGTCTCCGTCTACGAGCTACACCGCTGGCTGCAAGACTTGGCCGACGACGCCTCGTCTGCGAACGACGACTACCTCGACATCACGATCCCGAACCCGTCTGACAAGAAGTTCACGACCATCATCGAACTCTTGAATACGACGAAGCTGGACGACGCCTACACGACGCCGGCTTCCGAGTATATCTACGGCGGCTCGATCATTCAGACCGTCTCCGGTCAGGAAGAAATCTACGACGGTATCTCGGTCGTGGCGAACCGTGGCGTCGTCGTCAACGTCATTCAGAACGGCGCGGTGCTGACCAATAAGTTTTGGAATAACACGCCGAACGGCGAGACTTTTGCTGGTCTGAATGCCGACCCGGCCAACGGCGTTGCCATGCGCTTCATGGTCAAGGTCAAGTCGGCTGGGGCCATGATCGACAACGGCGCTCTGCTGTTCACGACCCGCGAGTGGGGCAAGACCTTCTCCGAGTTTCGTATTCCGTCGACGGGCCGAGGCGTCAACGTCGTCCCGCTGACCTACGCCGACGACCTCAACAACACCACCGCCTCGGGCACCGTGGCCACGTGGTCGACGATTGCCAACCTGACGGCAGGTTGGAACGCCATCGACGTCAACCAGGACGCCACCAACGAGTATTACTATTCCAAGTGGAACCGCGACACCTACACCATCAACCAGTTCTACGAGCGTATGAAGTACGCCTCGCGGAATGGAGAAACCACGACGCTCTACGGCATTCCGGGTGAAATGTTCCGTGGCATCACCCACGCCATCGACATCGGCACTCCGTCGGGCGGCACCTTTGCCGAAGGCGGCGCCACCAACCTGTCGTGGGGTTCCGGCGCCACCGCAGGCACGGCCAAGATTCTCGCCAATGACACAACCAATCACGTCCTTTACGTACAACTGCTGACCGGCGTCGTGCCGGGTAACGCGGTGACCGTTACGCAGGGCGCGGTGACGGCGACGACGGCAGGTTCCAACGCCGTGACCGAGAAGCCTGTGTCGGCGCCGTTCTGCGGAGCATCGACCGGCTCCTCCCTTGTTGGCGCTTACGGTTTCACGCTCGAGTACGCTGACCTAGCGGTGAACGACAAGATCACGGCGCTTGACGGAACGACCCGCCAGCCGCCGAACAACGTCACCTTCACGGTTAACGGTGTCCAGTCGGGCTGGTACGTTATGGTCGCGCCTTACGACGCGGGCAACATCGACTACAACCAGCTTACGCTGAACGGCACCTTGTCGGGCGCGGCGGTGACGAGCGTCGTGGTTAATGAGGCGATCCCAGCGAACACGCCATCGTCGGGCACGATCCGCGTCAAGCGGGCCAACGGCTCCTACACGCGCCACCCGTACAGCGCGGTCAATACCGGCACCAAGACCTTCACCATCACGTCGCACAATTTCTCGACCAACAACGCGACGACGGGTACGGATGTGTTCATCTCGTACATCGACCAGGCTGCGTCCGGTACGTCGATTTCGTTCAACACGGTGCAGTCGAGTACCCAGACCTTGTACGTCGAGGCGAGGTTTGGCGGCACAGGCCCGAACTACACGGACTCGATCAAGCCGGCGAAGACGTCTGGCGTCCTCGGTTCGTCGGGCGGCAGTGCAACGGTCTCTTCGGTGTCCGACGCATAAGGATGAGGCATGTCGCTTCAAGAACTCATCGGAGAACTTCAGACCTTAGCGCTCACCTATCCTGGTGAAACACCAATGACTGTGCGCCTAGCGGATAACAAGGCGCCGCTGGACATGGTGATGATCGAGGCTGATCAAAATAGTGTCGAAATTGTCGTAAAGGGCTGACATGGCAACAATCAGCACCTCGCAAACCTTCGATAGCGCCGCGCGCACGGCGGGCGAGGCGTTCACCATCCAGTCCGGTGCCGTCTTCACCATCGACAGCGACACCCGCGACGGCAAGAACGCCGCAGCGTCGCGTGCCGGGTCGATGGGCAGCTTCACGATGACCGCAGCCTCTGGTGGCCAAGTTGTTGTCGATGGAACGAAGGTATGGCTGATTGCCTACGACGGCAGGATCGGCACCCCGAACGTGCCCGCGCTCGGCACAATCATTGCCGGCGTCACATCCGGCGCCTATGGCGAGTTGATGAATTGCACGTCAGCGATCAATGCCATACCGACCGCTGCCGGAGCAGCCATGCCGGCAACCGGCTATTTCAAGCTGAAGAGCGTCACCGGCACATTTCAGGATAACGAGACGCTGGAAATTCAGGGGTCGACCGACCTTTGCCTGGCCAACGGCGTCGGCGCCCGCGGCTGGATCGAGGTCGTCATGGACGACGCCGCGACGCATACCATCGGGCGCGCGCAAACCTACACCATCACCGGAGACTGGTACGTTTCAGAAACAGTCGGTAGCGGGTCGGCGCACCAGCAGGTTCAGTTTCCAAACTATGGCGGCGCCAACTTCTATCTTCCCGGATGCTGGGTCGATGAGGCGGCAAACGGGACATGGGAGTTCTGGCCCGCGTGCATCACCGGCACCGGCACCTTCTGGTCGGCGGCGAACATGCTGGCCGAAACCAAAAATAAGTTTTGCGAATGCTTGGGCGGCGGCATCATCCGCTTCGGCGGCAACGGCACGACGGCCTGGGGCAAGATTCCGACGGCTGGCGCGAAATTCCGCATTCCGAACGTGCTGCTGAAGTCGGCGGCAACCGCCTCGCGCGCCTCGGACTCCGTGCCGCACGCCACAACGACCAGCCGGCCGGACTTCGCCATGACCAACGCCGGGTCGCTGTCCATCAACAAGGCCATCGGCCACTGGAACATCGTGTCGAGCCAGGCGTATGCCGTGTCGCTGCAATACCTCGCCCTGTTCGACATTTACAATATTTCTGAGACGGCAACCGCGCTGACGCTGAACGAGGTCCACGTCGGGAACTACATCATCGCCCAGGACGCGGCTACGATGGTCCTGGCGAACAATTACGCGGGCGGCACGGTCACGAACTGCAAGTGGGGCCGCTCGGGAACGATTGCCGCCTCCGACTACGGCACCAGCGTCACCTATTGCAACGGCTTCACCTTCAACGGCTGCCACTTCCAGGGCCGCACGCTGCGCACCAACGCCTCGGCCTATCCGGCCTATTTCGGCTATTGCGACGACCTGACGTTCAACGATTGCGTGGTCGCCGGAAGCGGCGCCTACATCTTTACCTCAACCAACGTCGTCCTCAACGATACGCAGTATTGCGACAACTACGCCGGCATTTCCAGCGTGACCAATGCGCCGGTCGGGGCGCTGATCCTGACCAACTCCAACGGCATCCTGATTGACGGCTTCAGTTGGTACACCTCGACCGCCAACCAGCACCCGGACACCTGCATCGTCTATACCAGCTTCACGCGGAACTGCAAGGTGCGCAACATCGGCACGCACGGATCGAAACTGACGGCAGGATCAAGCAATGCGATGCTCTACTTCTGTAACGATGCTGGCAACAGCTACAACCTGCAATTCAAGCGCATCTACATGGACTTGATTGCCACCACCTTCTTCAACTGCACGAACTCGACCAAGAAAGTAGAAATCGCCAACTGCGAAGGTAACGTCACTGCCTACAAGGCGCTTGTCGCCGGGGCGCTGGACATGGAAGTGAAGAATGTCGGCCTGCTCGGCACCGGCCGGGGCATCGTGCCGGCCTCGCTGCTCTCGATCTATGGATCGATGTTCGCGCATATCTTCACCTCGAGCACGGCGGGCCGGTTGCAACTGCTGTTCAACGAGGATTCTGCGGCAAACGCGGCCTATGTGACCAAGAGTTTCAGCACGTCGTCCACCGGCACGTCGGGATTCAACTCGGGCGGCGGATTGGCGCTGATCAACTCCGGCGACTACATCATCTGCGAGTTCCCGTGGAAGATCATCGGCGTTGATAGCTTCCAGAACAGCGCGCCGACGATCACGACCAGCACAAACATGACCGTCGAGTATCAGATCAACACCGGGTCAGGCTACGGCGGGACGTGGAAAACCTTCAACGCCAGCAACCTGTCGGGAGAAACCGTTGATGAAACAGCGGGCTTCTACTTCAAGATCAAGTGCACAGCGAACGCCACCAGTGCCAGCAACTTGCTGACCGTCGTCTATGCGCTGACCAGTAGCAACAGTACGGCGCAGGCGATCCAGTACCCGCTGGACGTGGTTCCTGTCACAATTACAGTAAAAGATGCAGCAACAGGGGCGGCAGTACAAAACGCCCGTGTTCGCGTCCTGACTGATGTAGGTAGTAATGTTGTTCTTGAAGGTTTGACCAATGCTTCTGGAGTTCTTACCGGAACGACAGAGTACGCGAGCGACGCGATCAGCGGGACTGTACGACGTGCTACAGCAGCCAACGGCACATTGTATAAGCCTGGCACGATCTCTGGAACAACGACGAGCGCGGGCTTCTCGGCCACCGTACTTCTGATTAGCGACGAATGATTTCCATCGACCACGGCACTTTCGTTATCTCGATCCCGAAGGCGGATACCGTCTTCGTCGAGACGAATGCGCTCACGGGTTACGAGATCAGAAGTTATGATGAGTACGTGTTGATGCGGCAACTGGCGGGCTATCTCGACAGTGAGGAGGGCGCCGCACTGCCGGCAGCTTTCAGCCACAATACCAGCGTCACGATTTCCGGCGTCGTCTACGCTCGAGCGCTGCTGATCCTTGAACCCTATACTATAGTTTTCGAGGATGGTCAATATCAGGTTAAGTTGGCGGGAGGCACTAACAACAATTTGCTCGACGTGCTGAACCCGAACAACGTGTCTGTGATTCCGGCGAATTCTGCCGGCTTGCAGACAGTCAATATCGCCGGAGGGGGCGGGGCTACCCCTGCGGAAATATGGGGGTATGGAACCCGCACACTGACGTCCACGTTCCCAGATGTTCCGACTGCCGAGGAGAACGCTGCAGCGACGATAGCCGCATTGATCGAAGGTGGGCTGAGTCTGCGAGACGTCCTTCGCCTTGTTTTGGCGGTAACCGCAGGCGACGCGACAGGGCTTGAAGGCGCCACTATGAAGTTCAAGAGCCTGGATGGCACCAAGGATCGTGTCGAAGCCACCTACGCTGCGGGCGACCGTACTGTTACCGCACTGGATGCGTCATGAGTTATTTCGGCAACCATCTCGGTAATTACAGCGGCAAGTGGTGGGGCTACACCTTTGGCGCTGTGGTCCGCAGGTATATACTGAGGGTCGAATCGCATGTCACAAAAACCGTTATGCTTGTATCGAGGCTCTTTTGATGGAGCAGATTACTGTCTCATCTCCTCTGACGAAGACCGTTGCCCTGCAATCTGTCGGGGTAACTGTGCTCGCGCTCGCTTCAAACTTGACCAAACAACTCACAGCGTTGAGTCAAATTACCCGAACCGTGAACATGAGTTCGCGCATTGATCTGGAGGAAGCATGAGCGTTATCTACAAGAACGACATTGGCACTGAGTTGATCCTCGACTGCGGTGTCACGATTAGCACTGCGACCGTGATGAAAGTTCGCGCCCGCAACCCGAACGGCGCCTTGAAAGAGTGGGTTGCTACCCTGAACAACAGTACGTCGATCAAGTACGTCCTGCTGACCGGCGACATTGATGTCGCCGGCAAGTGGCAGTTTCAGTCCTACATCGAAATGCCCGGATGGAAAGGGAGGGGAGAATGGGCCACAGTAGAAGTAAAAGACTAGCGCTTGCGCAAAAAAGGAAGCAATGGTATAAGCATACGCAAGAGCGAGGATCAGACATGAATTCCAAGAACACTTTCCCTGAAGTGCTGTGGGCGGGCACCGAGCACAGCCTTGCGCTGGCGATGGAAGCCCATGACCGCATGATGGCCGGGGTTTATGAGGATGACGAGGACGAAGAAGACGAAGTCCCGTTCAATTACTCCGTGCAGGGCGACATCGCTGTTGTTACTATCAAAGGTTCGCTGACCAACCGCGAGGCCTGGTACAACAGATACCTTGGCGTTACCAGCTACGGCGATATTCGTAAAGCCATGCTTTACGCTGCTGAACAGCCTGAGATCAAAGCCATCGTCCTCGACATCGACTCTGGCGGCGGAGCCGTCTCTGGCGTAGCCGACGCAGGCAACCTGATCCGATTGATTGACGAGAACGTCAAACCTGTCTACTCGTTTACCGATGGGGCGATGTGCTCTGCTGCCTACTGGCTTGGCTGTTCTGCCCGCGAGGTTTATTCGAGCAACGTCAGCACCGTGGGGTCCATCGGCGTCATCGCTACCCACATGGAGTACAGCAAGGCGCTCAAGGATGCCGGCATCGGGGTAACCGTTGTCCGCGCAGGGGAGTATAAAGCCCTGGCCAATTCGGTTGAACCTCTGTCCGACAAGGCGAAGACTCAACTTCAGAACCAACTTAACGCAGCCTATTCCGTGTTCCTCGAGCACGTCGCTGACTGCCGTAACACGACCGTTAACTTGTGCGACGCGAACATGGCGCAAGGTCGTGAGTTCTTCGGCAAGGAGGCCCTTGCTGCAGGTTTGGTGGACGGGATCGAGACCTTCGACTCCACGATGAACCTGGTGGTATCGAAATTGCTTGACAATGAGAATCATTCCTATAACAATTCAGGAAATTACCAACGAGGCATTGACATGAACAAAAAAGCTTTGACTGAAACCGACATCGCCGCACTAGCCGCTGGAGTCGATCTCGACGCCGCCGCTGACCCGGCTGTTGAAGGGGATGAGTCCGCCGCCGAGGCTGGCGCTGCTGCCACTCCGGATGTTACCGAGGCGAATGCCGAAGTGACGGAAACGGAAGAAGGAAAGCATGAGTCGCAGGCTTCGGTGGTTTCCTTCCTGCAAGCGCAGGTGAAGGAAAAGGATGCCGAGATTCTTGCCCTCAGTATCGAGATCAAGGGTTTCAAGGACAAGGTTGCCTCAATGGAGGCAACGCATAACGGCCTGACCGACGTCGTTCGGAAGGCCGTTGCTGGAATGAAGGTTCGGATGGGCGCTTCCAACGTCGACCTTTCTGCGTTTTCGGCTCAGGAACTCCTGGCGGATTACGCGGCGACGTCTGAGGCTTTCCTGAAGACGTTCAAGGCTGGGGGTGTCGCAGCGGTAGACGCAGCCAGTTCCGAAGCAAACCAGCCGCAAGTTGATCCGCGACACCTTGCACGTGTCAATGCGGCCCGTTTTGTTAAGTGAGGAGCTAGAACATGGCTAAGTTCAAGATGCAACCCAACGTGGAAACCGAAGTCATTACCGCCCGTCTTGGCGCTGGCTCCGGCTCCGCAAACTATGTCACCGATGTCGAAATTGGCAAGGCTGTCAAACTCGTCGGTGATTCCCAGTACAACCTCTGCGCCGCTGGTGACCAGATCGAAGGCTTTATCACTGCCGTCGAAACCTACACCGCTGACGACTTCTCGATTGGCTCGGTCATGACCGAAGGCCGTCACCGCGTCATGCTCGATGGCCTCCAGGCCACTCCTGGCACGGGCGTGATTGCGGTTGGCGACTACGTCGTTGCCGGCACCGCCACGGCCAAGGGCACCTCGGTCGCTGGTTACCCGAAGGTCTGCAAGGCTACCACCCAGACCGGCATGTATTTCGCTTGGCGTGTTGTGTCTCTCGACGGCACCACCGCTGTTGGTCAAACCGCAGTTGTCGAGCGCGTCAACGCCTAACCAGGAGACTAAGAAATGGCATCGTTTATTGACCACACTGGCGCCCGTCAGCAAGTTGAGGTGTCCCTTGACAGCCTCATCAAGCCGGCCAAGGAAGCCAATCTTTCCGTCCGCGACTACGCCAATCAGGCGTACAACACCGACGCCTCCAAGTTTGGCGACGCTTTCTCCCAGCTTTGCGCTTCCGAAGGCATCGTTCTGCAAGGTTCGCGCCCCTACGGCATCAAGGCGCCGTCGCTTGACGCCGTCCTGAATGGCCGTCCGACCATCGAAGCCAATGCGATTGTCCGCACCCCGACCTCGCAAGCCCGCGTCCTCCTGATGCCCGCCATCGGCGCTCTGGTTGAAGACAAGCTGCTGGCCGACCTGGACATGAACGCCAACGCTTACGACTCGATGGTTGCTATGGATACCGTCATCGCCGATGAGTGGTATCTGTGGCCGGAAGCCAACTTTGCCGGCCCGGAAGCCGGTCGTTCGCAGATCACGTCGCAACTGGCCAAGCCGGTTAATATGCTGACGCTGACCACCAGCGAGAAGTCGCTGCGCGTTCCGACCTACTCCCTCGGCATCGAGTGGTCTGAGCAGGCGACCAAGTACCTGAACCTGGACTTCATCTCCCTGTCGATTGCCCGTCAGATGGCTGTTGAGCGTAACGAGCGTGCCAACAAGGACCTGCTTGCCATGCTCAGTGGTGACGCTGACGTCGGTCAGGGCGCCCTGTCCGGTATCGCCAACAAGGTGAAGACCGCCTCCGGCCTGGACGCTGCGGCTACCGCTGGCATCACCCAACTGGCCTGGATGCTGTGGCTGTACAACAACGGCAAGAAGCGCCGCATCACCCACGTCGTCACCGACATCACTGGCGCTCTGGCTATCCAGAACCGCTCTGGTCGTCCGGTCATTACCGGCGACAACGGCACGTCGACCCGTATCAACACCAACGAGTCCGTCATGAACCCGACTTGGGGTGATGACGTTCAGGTGTTCATTACGGACGATGCTAGCTGGTCGGCAAAGACGATCATGGGTATCGACGCTCGCTTCGCTATCCAGCGGGTTACCTCGACGAATGCCTCTTACCAAGCGCAAGAAGACTTCGTGCTTCGCCGTGCTTCGGCAATGCGTTTCGACTACGGCAGCGTCTCCCGCCGCCTGTATAACGACGCTTTCGAGGTTCTGACGTTTGCCTAATGCTAGGTAAGCCACAAAACCCCCGCCGTGGCGGGGGTTTTCTTATTGTATGCTCAATACCCATTTTTTCTTTCCGCAGTCAAACAGTTGATACCAACCGTTGTCAAAGCAATTCTGAGACTCACTCTTGGAGGGGTCAAATGTTTTTAGCTTTTTAGCCAAGTGTTTTCTTTGAAACTTCGACTTGTGCAACCTCCCATCGGAGACCGAGGTACTGACATAGCAGTAGTCTGGTTTGGTCTCATGCTCTAAACTAAACCCGAGTTTTTCGTACATTCCACCAGAAAACAGCCTAGTATCGCTGTAAGAGATTATGGTGTGACACAGGCCCATTCTTACAAACATTGAAAGCAGTTTAGAGGCTCCCCCCACTACAGTACACGAGGAAGCATACCTTTGTAGTTCCCACAACTGAGGGTCAGTGTTTCTCCTCACACTTCTGGCCACACCAAAGGACATACAAGAGACCAACTCCCCTGACAGGTACAGACCAAGGAAAACAGAGGAGTTAGGTTCACCTTGTAGGTGGTTTTTGTTAAAGAAAGCGTTCGCTTCTTCAACCCCTACTTCTTTTGCTTCAGTCTTCCGCGCCCCTATTTTGGGCAAATGTCTTATAGCTGACAGCAGTGTACGCTCGACTACATCTCTCTTGAACTTCCACTCATCTTCGTAGATGTGGATAGTTCTAATGCCCTCAGAACTTGCAAGCTGGTGCTTAATAAAGTCTTTCCTTGGTTCTGTTGAGAACTTTGTGCTGTGCCAAACAAGACCGTGGTACTCGACCGCCAAGCTGTGCTCTGGTAGAAATATGTCCAGCCGTTTATTTGATTCAGACAACCTCTTTTCAAGTATAACCTCAGTGGTCTTTCCTAAAAACTCTGCAATTTCTAGTTGCCCTGTCGATGGGCCAACACTAGCACACCTTGGGCACCCAGCACTATCATTGACATGAGAGTTCGGGGTTTGCCAGAAAGGTCCGTGGATAGGGCAGGTTATCTCTGTGTTTTCTAGGGCTTTACTATACTTGGCGTTGTTGTAGCTGTATTTACCAGAGTGGACAATATTAGCTAGAGATACAAACGTAGCTTGATCCCACATTGGGAATGAGCACTTAGCACAACCTAGGCCTTTAATATGGTCTTGTGCAAGTTGTTCAAACTCCCCGTGCTCTGGGCAAGTTATAGAGAGATATGCCGATGACCCTCTGTAGGTAACACCGTTGTACGAAAACTTATCTCCATGCTTTACTCTGGCTTTTTTAACATAGTGCTCAAGAGACTCCCTGCTTTTTAATCCAGCAGCCTTTCTACCGCAGTCAGGGCATCCTGAACCTAACCCAACAAAGTTTCCTGCTGTAGGGAAGAACGAACCGTGCGACGGGCAGATCACTTCTATCTTTTTAGCCATACCGGAATAGAGCACTTTCGATAAGTTATATTTATCCCCATGCATCTCCACGCACCTTGATATAAATTTCTCAGCACTCATCCGGCTACGGTCTCCCGTAGCAGTGTTCTTACACTTTGGGCAGCCACAACCGGATAGATGACTATTTGCTTGTTGCTTGAAATCTCCGTGAACCTTGCAGGTAATTACGATCTTTGTTTTAGCGTCTTGGTATTTACTTTTTGAGTAGTCGTATTTGTCGCCATGAACAGTTTTTACCTTGTCAAGGAACCCTTCTTGGGTTATCTTTTTGGACTGACCTCTTGTCGACTCAAAACACTTTACACAACCGATCCGGTTCATCAGCGCATTAGCTGATATTTGAAAAGGCCCGTGCTGAGGGCATATAGCTATGCTTTTCGCAGCCGAACCAGAGTATTCAAACTGGCTCAGGTCGATTGGGCGACGCGCTCTGGACAAGGCTTTGGCGATGAACTCTTCCCTGGTAAGTTTTCTCATAATATGCGCAAGTGGAATTAGTTCGATGAATGTTACGCTGTACTAATCCTTCTGTCAATGTTGCGCTACTTCCCTATTTCTGATACTGTCATCAAAAATCCCCCACCGAAAGGCGCACCCATGTCTAACGACGTCAAGCCTCAAGCCAAAGCCCACCAGGCCAACAAACCAGAACCCAAGCAACCCAAGAAGATTACCGTCCGTCCCGTTTATGGCCGCATGGTGCACATGCTCACCGCTCAAGAGATCGTGGGCGATACCGAGGTTCCGGAGATCGATGGCTGGCTGCAAGCCCAGATCGATGCCGGCAAGATCGTAGTCGTTGTAGAGTAAGGACACTTCAACCGTGGCCCTTTT
>WPCG01006025.1_pt1 | contig 14781 bp, 12 predicted proteins | sample 5403311 | NCBI WGS metagenome assembly WPCG01 (sample SAMN12869467, study PRJNA574797) | sludge metagenome | isolation source: wastewater treatment of Control | place: China:Beijing | collected 2019-05-17 | reverse complement strand
GAAGTTCGTGCTTCATTGCGGCACTCCTTTGCAAAATCGGTACGGGGAGAGGGCGGAAATCGCTCCCTCCCCGAAGGGCTGCGCTACTTCAGCGCGCCGGTCTCCCGGTAGAACTTCTCCGCGCCGGGGTGCATCGGAATTCTGATGATCGAGATCTGCGCGGGATCCATCGCGTCCATCCTCGCGCTCACGGCGACCAGGTCGGCCTTGTGCTCGAAGAGCCGCTTCGTCATCTCGTAAACCGTTGCGTCGTCCACCTTTTCGTGCACCGCGAGAATGTTGGGGCTGCTGAACGTCTTCACGGGGGCGTCCTGTCCTTTGTACGTTCCTGCGGGGATCGAAAGGGGCGCGAAGTAGGGCGTCTCCTCCACGATCTTCGCGATGATCTCGTCGGGGATGTCGAGAATGTCGACGAGGCCGAGCGTCGTCGTCTCCACGGCGCTGGCGATGCCGAGCGCGCCGATCGTCACCGAGGCGTCGATGCGCTTGTCGGAGAAGGCCGCCACGGTTTCGGCATGTCCGAGGTTCTCGCTCTTCACATCCGCGTCGGGATCAAGTCCGGCCAGCCGGAAGATCTGCCGTGCCGTCAGCATGGTGCTCCCTCCGACCGCGCCGACCGAGACTCTCTTTCCTTTCAGATCGGCCAGGGAGCGAATGCCGCTCTCCTTGGCGACGAGAATATGGATCGCCTCGGGGTACAGCGGCGCGAGGGCTCTCAGGAACTGCTGAGGATTCCCCTCGTAGTGCCCTTTGCCGTTGTAGGCGTCGTAGTAGAGCCCGTCGGCGAAGGCGACTTCGGCGTCGCCGTCGGCAAGCAGCTGGATGTTGTTCCGCGTGCCGCCCGTGGACTGGGCGGAGGCCTTCATGCCGGGGATGGAGTCGGTCCAGATCTTCGCCATCGCGGAGCCGACAGGATAGTAAGTCCCGCCCACCGGTCCGGTGCCGACATTGATGAAGACGTCGGCGGCCGCAAGAGAGGAGGAAAGAGCAAGGAGAAGCGTAAGGAGGAACATCGGGAATCGTTTCATTGTGTACGAACACCTCTTCGAAAGTAGTGTATTGCTGTGGAAAGACCATACAAACCGGCCGTCCGGAAGAGCTTCCTCGGACGGAGAAATAGGGCACGGGGACGGAGCGCGGCATCATCGCTGCGTCTTTTTTAGCGCGGAATCCGGGAGAAGGGCGTGAAAATGGAAAGAGAGCGCGCAAAGAGCGCGTTCGAGGCGGTTTCGTATCTCCCGAAGCTGTGTTCAGAACGTGATGAGTTCCCGCGGAAAAACAGAGTATGCACCCCGTGCATAACGCTCTGCGATGCGGGTCATCGGAATCTTCGGGGCACGGAATCCGCCTCCTCTCTTAAAAAGTTATAAAAAATATAGCATAAAAGAGAGTTTTTGTGAAGGAGGGAGCAAAATTCTTCAGTTCGGGGGGAGGGCTCCATATCGCCGGGAAGCGCGAGCAGGAGCGGTTGCGTGTTCGGGAGAGTCGTGAAAAGTTCGGCGGAGAAGGAAACGTATCCCTTCTCCGCCGGGTCTTTCTTTTACCGTCCCGCGTCCTTCTCCACGCGCTGCATCATGGCGCGGATGTAGCCGAGGGCGTAGGCCATGCCCGTGTGCCACGGGGCAGGGCCGCTGACCAGCGGGGAGTGGTCGGGGATGATCGCGCCCCGGAAGTCGTTGGCGTGCAGTATCTTGAGCACCCTGTAGATGTCGATGTCGCCGTCGTCGATGAAGGTCTCCCTGTAGTTGGGGACCTGTCCGCGGACGTTGCGCAGGTGGACGTAGCCGACGGCGTCCCGCGCGGCGAACTCGTCGATGGCGCGGTAGTAGTTGACGCCGTTCATCTCGGCGAGCGTGCCGACGCACAGTTCCAGCGTATTGCAGTGGCTCGGGTACAGGTCCAGGAGGCGACGGTACAGCTCCGGCCTCCAGACGAGGCGCGGCGTCCCCCGGACGACGGCGAAAGGGGGATCGTCGGGGTGCGCGGCCATCTTCACGTTGGACTCCTCCGCCACGGGGAGCAGTTCCTTCAGGAACCACTCGAATCGCGTCCACAGCTCTTCCGAGGTGATCTGCGTCGCCGCGTTGACACCCTTCGGGGCCTCCGGGTCGTAGACCATGTTCCACACCATTCCCTCCGGCAGCGGCAGGGTGTCGCACCCGTCGCAGCCGACCGACTCCGCCCCGCCGCGCGCGAACGGGCCGCTGATGCGCGCCGCCACTCCGGCGAGGCTGAAGTTGTACCCCATGATCGGGATGCCCGCCTGCCCGACGTTGCGGATGAGCTGCTTGAGGCCGTCCATCTGGGCGACCTTCTTCGGACCGTCGAGCAGGACGTCGTACCAGAAGCCGGGGTCGAAATTCTCGAGGGCCTCCAGGACGAGCCCCTCCTCGTCCACCATGTTCCGGATGGCGCGCAGCTCGTCGTAGCTCCACACTTCGCGGTTGCGGGTCACGCCCCAGCCGTCGGAGTCCCCGACGGGCTGATTGTCTCCCGTGACGGGGTCCTTCTCTCTATTGAAGTAGTCCACCAGGTGGAGCACCAGGTGGGTGCAGCCGAGCTGCTTCGCGTAGCGGAAGTTCTCCTTCGTCAGATGATGACGGTAGAAGACCATTGCGAGTTTCATGCGTCAATTCTCCCTTCGCGGCTCGAAAGAGCCTGTGGCAACGTCTTTTTTTGAAAGCCTCCCGCGTATATTACCCGAAAACACGGTTGGGCAGGAACAGGACGATCTGCGGAAAAAGCACCAGGACGACGATGAGGGCGAAGAGCGTGATGTAGAACGGAATCGCCTCCCTCGCAGTCTCCTGCGGCGTGCACCCCATGATCTCCGACGTCGAATAGAGGGCGATGCCCACCGGCGGCGTCATGATGCCGCTGGTCAGGGTCGTCATCATGATGACGCCGAAGTGCACCGGGTCGATGCCGAGCCGCGTGATCACGGGAATGAAGACCGGCGTCAACAGGAGCGCGCACACGGTCGTCTCGACGAACATTCCGGCCAGAATCAGCAGGACGATGATCAGGGACATCAGCAAGTACTGATTCGAGGTGATCCCGATCAGGAACTCGGCGATCGACTGCGGCACGCGCCCGTAGACGATCGCGTAGCCGAACGTGCCGGAGAGCGTGAGGATCAGCATGAGCACGCCGATGTCCACCGCGCTCTGGTTCACCGTCTCGATGAAGACCTTCCAGGTGATCTCCTTGTAGATGAATACGCCGACGAAGAGCGCGTACCCCGCGGCGAACGCGCCCGCCTCGGAGGGAGTGAACAGGCCGAAGCGGATTCCGGCGATCAGAATGACCGGGAAGATCAGGGCGTAGATGTTTTCCTTCACCGAAGACAGCACTTCGCCCGCGGTCGGTTTTCTGTCGTTCACCGGCAGGTAGTTCCGGCGCTTGGCGGTGAAGTGTACCGTGACCATCATCATGGTCATCATCAGGAGCCCCGGAACGATGCCGCCGACGAAGAGCCTGCCGATGGAGACCTCCCCTACCGAGCCGTAGATGATGAACCCCATGCTCGGCGGGATGGTGCAGGTGATCATCGCGGTGAGGCCGTTGACCGCCGCCCCGTAGCCGCGCGAGTACCCCTGTTTGATCATCTCGGGGCCGAGGATGCGGCACTCCATCACGGCGTCGGCGTTCGCGGAGCCGGAGACGCCGCCCATCAGCGTGCTCATGATGACGCTGATCTGCGCCAGGCTGCCCGCCATGTGCCCCGTGAGCACGCGGGAGAGCTTGACCAGCCGCGTCGTGATGCCGGTGGCGTTCATCAGGTTGCCCGCGAAGATGAAGAGCGGAATGGCCAGCAGCGTGAAGCTCTGCGTCTGCGCGACGATGCGCTGGACGACGATCGAGAGCGGAATGTTGGGAGTCGCCAGCATGAAGACGAATCCCGCCATACCGATGGCGAAGGCCACGGGCATTCCTAAAAAGAGCAGCGCCAGAAAGACGCCTACCAAAAGCAGCATCGGACTTCCTCCTTTCGCGCTACACGACGTCCGCCCCGCCGCCGCGCAGCGTGGACGGGAAATCCGTGATCTGTTTCTTCAGCTTGACCGCCGTCGAGACGATCATCAGGAACGCGCACACCGGCAGCGACGCCGTCACATACGAGTAGCTGAGCGCGATGTTCTGGAACTGCCGCTTCGCGTTCGAGATGCAGAGCGGAATGCCGTAGGCGATCAGCACGACGAGGAAGAGAATGATGGCGACCGACCAGGCGACGGCGATTTTTTTCTGCGCGGCCAAAGGCATCTTCGAGGTGAGGAAGTCGACGTTGATCACCCTGTCCTTTCGGATGCCGATGTCCGCGCCCAGAAACGCTCCCCAGGCGAACAGGAGGAGCGAAATGTCGATCGCCCAGTTGATCGGATAGCCGACGAATCTGCCGACGGCGGAGACGAAGACCAGAAACGTAATCGCGCACAAGGCGAACGAGGTCAGGAACTCCTCCGCTCTGCAGATGAACGCGTAGCTCTTTTTCACGAAGTCGAACATGTTCTTGCGCACCCTCCTTTCGGTGGCGGATTCGAAAAGTAGAAGGCAACCGCCGCATCCGGAAGCGCGACGGTTGCCGAAAAGCCGCCCGTGCGGAACGGGGCGTTCGGAGGACGGCTTATTCCTTCCCTATCTCCGCGTAGATCTTCTTGCGGAGTTCCGCGAAGCCCAGCTCGTCGTACGCCGCGTCGGAGGCTTTCTTGAAGGCCTCCAGGTCGACTTCGACGACCTCCATGCCGTTCTCCACCATCATCTTCTCGAAGCCGTCGCTCTTCTCGATGATCTCGGCGGCGGTCAGCCTGCCCTGCTTCTCGAACTCTTCGATCAGCAGCGCCTGGTACGACTCGGGAAGCGTTTTGAACCACTTCTCGCCGACGATCATACCGTTCAAAAGCTGGAAGTGGGCCGTCTTGTTGATGTACTTGAGCACTTCGTACACGCGGAGGCTGTAGCTGGCGGAGTGCTGCGCCTCGGCGCCGTCGATGGCCTTCTGCTGCACCGCGTTGTAGACGTCGGTCCATCCCATGGTGACGGGAGTGGCGCCGAGCGCGGCGACCGAGCGCGACCACGAAGGTGCGCCGGGGGTGCGGATGCGCACGCCCTTCAGGTCTTCGGGGCTCTTGACGGGCTTGTTCGTGAGGAAGTGCCGCGCGCCGTCGAACCAGTTGAAGGAGAGCACCCGGATGCCGTTCTCGGAGGCCAGCTTCTCGACGTTCTCCTTCCAGAAGTCCGTCCGCTGCACCTTCAGCAGCTCGTCGTAGCTGTTGGTGAAGTAGGCCATGCCGACGATGCCGATGTCCTTGACGTAGTTCGCCATGCGGCCGGCGTCGGTGACCACGGCCACGTTCACGCCCTGGATGGCCTGCTCGATGACGTCCTCGTCGCTGCCGAGCTGCGCGCTCGGGAAGACCTTGACGGTCATCTTGCCGCCGGTGCGCTCCTTCACGCGCTCGGCGATCGCGTAGAAGCCCTGGCAGAACGGGCTGGCGTCGGCGAGCTGGGTCGAGATCATCAGTTCATAGCTCTTCCCGTCGCCCTCGACGAAATCCGCAGGCGCCGCCTGCGCGCCGAACGCGAACGCGAACACCATCATCAAGGAAAGCGCGCACATAACTGTTCTTTTCATTTGTATTCCTCCCCTGTTTGTATTCGTACAGGCCGAAAGGCCTCTGTACCCTGAAATAGACTCTCCCAACGAGTTCGTACTTGTGTCCGCGCACGACCGGTCCCGCCGGATCACCCCCCGAAGACGAGATTCGGAAGGAAGAGCACGATGGACGGGAACATCGCCAGCAGCGCCACCTCAAGCAGAATGGCCGCGACGAACGGGAGCGAGTCCCGGATGTACTCCCCCGTGGGGCAGTCGAGCAGCGAGCAGGTGGTGTACATCGCCACCCCGACCGGGGGGGTCATGCCGCCCATGGTGATGATAGTCATCATCAGGATTCCGAAGTGGACCGGATCCACGCCGACCGACTTCATGATCGGCAGGAAGATCGGCGTGAGCAGCAGCGTGTTCACCGTCGCCTCCATGAACATGCCCGCGACGAAGAGGAAGGAGAGGACGATGAAGAGCAGCAGCCCCGGGCTGTTCGTCACACCCAGCAGCCACTGGGCGATCGTCTGCGGCATGCGGTTGTAGACGATCGCGTAGCCGAAGATTCCCGAACACGCGATGATGAGCATGATGATGCCGTTGTCGCGGACCGTCTGCCGGAGCACTTCCTTCAGCGTCTCCCACGTCAGCTCCTTGTAGACGAACTTCCCCACGACGAAAGCGTAGACCGCCGCGAACGCGCCCGCCTCGGACGGCGTGAAGATGCCGAAGCGGATGCCGACGATCAGGATGAGCGGGAAGAGGAGCGCGAGGAAGCTCTCCTTGAATGCCTCCTTGAACTCGGGCAACGTGGCGCGCGTCTCGCGGGCGCGTCCGTAGCCGCGCTGTTTCGCCGTCAGCCAGGAGACCCCCATAAGGATGAAGGTCATCAGGAGCCCCGGAACGATGCCGCCGATGAAGAGCTTGCCGATGGAGACCTCCCCGACGAAACCGTAGAGGATGAGCCCGATGCTCGGCGGAATGGTGGCGGTGATCAGCGAGGAGAGGGCGATGACGGCGGCCGCGTACCCCTTCGAGTACCCCGCCTTGATCATGGAGGGGCCGAGGAGGCGCGATTCCATCGCGGCGTCCGCCACGGCGGAGCCCGAGATACCGCCCATCAGCGCGCTGAGGACGACGCTGACGTGCGCGAGTCCGCCGATGAGATGCCCTGTGAGCACATGGGCGAACGTGATGAGCCTGCTCGTGATGCCGGTGGCGTTCATCAGGTTGCCCGCGAGGACGAAGAAGGGAACGGCCAGCAGCGGGAACGACTGCGTGGAGCTGATCATCTTCTGGACGGCGATGGTCAGCGGGATGAACTCCTCGGTGAAGACGAAGGCAAGGGCGGAGATGCCGATGGTGAAGGCGATGGGCATGCCCAGCAGCAGCAGCACGAGGAAGATGCTTCCCATCAGCAGCATGGATTCGTCCCCCCTTCGTTTTCGGAGTCGTTCGCATACTCCCCGAGGAACTGCTCGACCATGGTGCGGAGCATCAGCAGGCAGCCGACGGGGACGCTCAGCGTGGCCCACGAGTAGCTGACCGGGATTGTGTTGAACAGGCGCTCGTAGTTGTGGTAGCAGAGTATGAAGCCGTAGACGGCGATGATGCCGAGAAAGAACATGGCGAACAGCATGAGGAGCATTCGGATCCCCCTCTGCGCTCCCTGCGGAAGCAGGCGCACGAGGACGTCCATGCCGATATGGCTGTTGTGGCGCATCGCGGCGTCGGCCCCGAAGAAACAGAGCCATCCGAAGAGCAGCTGCGCCGTGTCGACGGACCAGATCAGGGGGTAGTTGAACCAGCGCGAGAGCGCCGCGAGAAAGACGAGCACGACGATGGCCGCAAGAAAGAAGGACGCGAGCACATCGACGGTCTTTAAGAGAATCCGGTTGAGGGAAGCCATGAATACCTCCTCCGATGCGATGGATTGCCGCCGCTCCGTGAAGAGCGGCGGTACGAGGCCCCCGGAGATTTTCGCTCCGGGGGCCGCAAAACCTCCGTTTTCTACTTCGCCAGAACTTCCAGCACCTGTTTCCGCGCCTCGGTGAGTCCGAGCTTCTCATAGACCGGCTCCACCGCCGCCTTGAAGGGGGCGATATCCACGTCGAGGAAGGTAACGCCCTGCCCCTTCATCATCTCTTCGTATTCGGAAAGCTTGGAGGCCGTCATCTCCGTCGCGTAGTCGCCGGCCTTCTCGGCCTCTTCAAGAAGGATCGTCCGCAGATCCTCGGGAAGCGAGTCGAAAAATTTCTTTCCGCAGACGAGGCCGGTCATCAGCTGGAAGTGTCCCGTCTTGGAGACGACCTTGGCCACTTCGAAGAGGCTTGCGCCCACGATCGCCGGGTACTGCGCCTCGAAGGCGTCGATCACTTTCTGCTGCATTCCGGGGTAGACCTCGGCCCAGGAGATGTCCACGGGGGTCGCGCCCATGGCCGCCACGCTCTCGCGCCATACGGGGGAGCCGGGGGTGCGGGTGCGCACGCCGCGCATCTCTTCCTGCGTCGTCAGCGGCTTGTTTCCCATGAAGTGCCGCGTTCCCTGGTACCAGTTGAAGGAGAGCGACTTATAGCCGTGCGGTTCCAGCTTCTCCGCCCAGTTCTTGAAGAGGTCGGATTTCACCAGCTTCAGCGCGCCCTTGTAGTCGTCCACGATATAAGGAGCGCCGAGGATGCCGATCTCCTTCACGATGTCGGCGAGCCGCGCCGCGTCGGTGACTACGGCGATGTTCGCCCCCATCTTCGCCTGCTCCTGGCTGTCGTCGGTGCTGCCGAGCTGGGAGCTGGGATACACTTCGATGGCGAGGCGCCCGTTGCTGCGCTCCGCGACCGCTTTCTGCATCTCGAGAAGACCGAGAATGATCGGATCCTTGTCGTTGAGCACGGAGCTCACCTTGAGCACGAACGTCTTGTCCGCGAACGCCGCGCCTCCCGCCAACAGAACAGCCGCCAAAACAACGATCGAAACACCGAGACGCCGGAAACCCTTACCCTTCATTTTCCTTCACGCTCCTTGAAAGTGAAATGATGGAACACCATCCCCCGAGGGGGCCCTGTTTCCTCCGTCCTTCAGAACGTATTCCGGGAACTTCTCCCTGAGGTGCTCCGACTCGCCCAGAATCTTGTTCAGATGTTTCGAGAGGCAGCGCCGCGCCTCCTCTCCCGCCCTCTTTTCGCAGGCCGAGAGGATCTCGCGGTGCTCCGCCAGGACGACGCCGAAGTCCAGGTAGTTTTGAAGGCTGAGGAATCGCAACCGTTTGTACTGCGCGCTGAAGTGGTCGATGAAGCTCCACGTGCGGGCTTTGCCGCACGCGAGGAAGATCTCTCGATGGAACGCGTCGTCGTAGTCCACGAACGCGTCGATGTCCCGGTCCGGAACAGTGCGCTCCTGAAGGTCGAGGATGGAGCGCATGGAGGAAAGCGCGTTTTCGTCGGGGGAATCGATGAAGAGCGAGAGCACGGTGCTCTCGACGCAGAGACGGGTGAAGCGGACTTCCTCGATCTGCTCCATGTCCATGAGCGAGACGAAGGTGCCGCGCTGGGGGCGGATTTCGAGGAGTCCCTCCTCCTGCAACTTGATGAACGCCTCGCGGACGGGGGTCTTGCTGATGTTCATCCGCCCCGCGATGTCCTTCTCGCTGAGTCGCCTTCCGGGGAGAAGACGCCAATTCAGTATGTCCCTGCGGAGCGCGAGGTAGACCTGCCGCGTGACGCCGTCCTTCAGTTCGCTCATGTCGAAATACGAGATCACTGCAAGGCCCCCTTTCTCCGAAGATCGCGTCGGCGAAGAGCCGAAGTGTGTCGCATAATTCACGCTAGAGAAAATGGAAAACTGATATGTTAGTATGTTAGCCATCGTTTTGGTCTTTGTCAAGAGGGGCGCGGAAATTTTCTTCACTTTTAGCATGGAGAGAAAACACGCTTCGGAATCGCCCCGAGCGCAGCACGCCGCTTTCTGTTCGGCGGCGTTTTTCGGAGGGGCCGGCGCGTATGGTGCAAAGTCGGGGTGAATGCTATCATATGCTCTTTGAAGCATTCAAAAGAATGGAACGGTGACTATGAAAGAGAGAGTGCAAATAAGCGCGGCGGTGCTCCTATTTCTCCTCCTCCTCGGGATCGCTTCTCCTTCGGAGGCGTTGGATTTTCTGAAAAACGGGAACGGGAAGACGGTGGCCCTGACCTTCGACGACGGGCCGCGTCCGGGGTATGTGGAACCGATTTTGGGTATCCTGCGGGAGAAAGGCGTCCGGGCGACGTTCTTCCTGGTCGGACGATACGTCTTGGAACACCCGGAGCTCGTGCGGGCGATCGACGCGGAGGGGCATACGGTGGCGAACCATACGTTCTACCACAATAATCTCACGTCGCTGCCGCCGGAGAACGTCTACCGCGAGTGGCGCCTCTGCAACGAGGCGGTGGAGCGGGTGATCGGAAAGAAACCTCGTTTCGCGCGGCCGCCCGGTGGGCGCTACAACGATTTCGTCGCGGAGCGGGCCGCCGAAGAGGGGCTGCGCATCGTGCTGTGGACCAACAATCCGGGGGATTATTCAGCGTCGCTCGACGGCCCCTCTCTCGCCCGGAAGGTGCTCTCCAAGGCGAAAGAGGGCGACATCGTGCTGCTGCACGTCGGCGTCGCGCCGACCATCGACGCGCTGCCGCGAATCATCGACGGCTACCGCGAGAAAGGATTCTCCTTCGTCGTCGTCGACGAAATGTAGCAACCGCGCTTACTTCCCGGGGGGGAACTTCTGGACCGTCCACCCCGCGGCGGAGGGGAAAAAGGCGGTCAGCGGTTCGGAAGGATCCTCCGCGACGCACACCGTGGCGTCCTCCATCCGGACGACGAGGCGGCAGAGCCGCTCCTGATCGGCGGATACGGGAACGCCGACGGGCCCTTTGAGGAGCATCGGCGTCCCGCCCTCGGCGGCGATCTCCTCGCGGATGCGCTCGCTCTCCCAGTGGACCAGCGCCGCGACGTTCAGGTACTTGCCGGAGGCGAGCCGCGCCGACTCCCACTCCCGGCTCAGCATCGCGGCGGACGCGGTGCGGGCGAGGATCTCCAGCGTTGCCACGTCCATCGTGTCCGTGCCAGGAAGCGGCTCGGAGACCGCGATGAAGGCGACAAGGCGGTCGCCGTCCCAGAGAGGGAAGATCAACTTGATTCCTTCCATTGCGTCGAGCGACGCGAGGAAGGGGACCTCCATGAAGGCGAACAGCCGTTTTCCCTCCTCCATTGTAAAAGAGGAAGGGCGATCCCCTTCGAGAATTCCTATGGGGAAGCCCGCCGGACGCCCTGTGCGCTGCAGGACTCCGTCCTCCTTCGAGGCGAAGACGACGTACCCGCCGGCGTGCGGTTGCCATGCCACAAGCACGGCGCGCGGGGCCTGGGTCATCTCGGAGAAGATGTCGAGTATCTGGAGCAGCAGCTCTTCCTTCGACGTCTGTTCAAGGAACTTGAGGGCCGCCTCGTGGAGCGCGTTCAGCAGGAAAGCTCTCCGTGAAAGCTCCTGCATGTTCCGCTCCTTCTCTTCCCGCATCGCGGAAATGGAGAGCGCTTTCGACGCGACATTTCCCAGCAGTTCCATGAAGTTGAGGGCTTCTTCGCCGGGGAGCGTCTCCCAGCGGAGAAGGCAGAAGAGCCTGGCGTCCCCGCCGATGATCGGGAGAATGGCGGACCACTCTCCGGCAAGGTCGTGGAAAACCGCCTCGCCGACCGAGTCGCGCATGGATTCCTCCAGCAGCACCGGAACGGGGGAGAGGATGTCGCGCGCGAAGATCCCTTTGCGGGGAGGCATCGGTATATCCTCGCCGTCGAGGCGCGAGAGACGTCCGCCTTTATCCAGAACGATGGAGAGGCGCGAGGGGAAGAGGCTTTCCGTGAGGACGTCGCACAGGAACGCGCCGAAGTAGTCCAGCCCCATCGGCTCGAAGACCGACGCGAGCGTGCTCTTCGTCGCCAGGACCATGTACGCCAGCTTGGAAAGACGCTCTTCCGTCCCGGACGTCTTCTGGTGTTTCTGCCAGAGGTTCAGCAGTCCGGCCAATGAAGGCATCTGGTCGAGCAGCTCTTTCGGGGGTTCCTCCGAGAGGAGGACGAAAAAGATCCAGTCTCTCCCGCGGAGACGAATCCCCCACGGCCACTCCCCCGGGAGGGGGGCCGTCGCCACGTCGTACGCCTCGCGGAGGAAGGGGGACGGAAAAACGTTTTGAATATCCCGGGCCCTTCCTTTGAGGAAGAGGCTTTCCACCCCGGCGCCGAACGCTTCGAGAACGGTCAGGTCCTCTCCCTCCGGCCGGAGGATCACCCCTCGCGCCGCATGCGCGGCGAGGCTGTCGGAAAGCAGCGTGAGGACGCCTCCGTTCAAAAGAAATTCCGTCCGTTCAAAAAGATCCTTCATGAACAATCAACATCCCTTCATGGGGGCGGGTATACACGATCCCGCCTCCGGGCTCCCCTTTCCCGGAGATCGGGGCGACTCTTTTTTATGGTCAGGAAGACGCCTCTATGGTATCTTAAAGTTGCGAAAGACGCCACAAAAAAAAACCGAGGACGCCCGTCTGCGTTCTTTGACAAAAGACTAAGGTGAGTTATGCATTCTTTCGATACGACGAAAAAACAGGCGAAGATAGCTTCGGCGCCCGGACAGGAGAGCCGCCGTTTTTTTCGGGTGGAGTGCGCCCTCCGCACGGAATTTCGTCTGCACAACCATGACGTATGGTTGCCCGCCGAAGTGCTCGACTTGAGCGTCGCAGGCATGAAGCTCCGGTTCAACCCCTTCCAAAGGGGGCGGATGCTGCGCCCGGAGGTGTTCGAGTGGGCCGACAGCCGTTTCCGTTTTCCCCTGAAAAAAGATTTCTTTCATCTCGACGGGCATTTTCTGAAGATCTACCAGCGGAGCGCGGGTCTTTTCACGGCGGGGGTGGAGTTCGACGAACCTTCGCCCGAGGAGCAGTTCAAGCTTGTCGAGCTCTTCGCGGAGTTCCGGCGGCGGAGAGGCGCGATCTGATTCTCCTTCTTCCTTTATTGCTTCGCGAGGGGCGCTTGCTTTATGGCAATAAAAAGAGTAGTGTATTTCATATTCTTTTCGAGGAGATGACATGATGAAACTGAATCGGCTGGGTTCCCGCATTCTCGTTGTCGTGCTCGCGCTGTTGATCGTATCCGTCGGCGGCATAGGATTTTACGCCATGAAAATCGCGGGCGACAACACGCGCCGGATGGTGAACGACTATGAAATCTCCGTGGCCAACGGACTTGCGCACGAACTGGACGCGGTCTTCAATCGTTTCGACGGCATACTGCAAGCGCTTTCCTCGCTTGTGAGCACCCGGTTCACTCCGGCGATGCTCAACGCCGACGTGGCCGACGTCGTGGTCCGGCAGTTCGCAAGCCAGAACGGCAAGTTCATCGCGGATCTGGGAGCGCAGTCCGTCGAAGCGCGCAGCCTCTTCATGATATTCAACCCCGAGATCTTCGGCGTCCAGAAGGTCTTCAGCGTGGGGTTCCAAAGGAAAGACCAGGATTCGCTCTACATGTTCATGGACAGCGAGCAGTTTTCCGCCGCCAAACTCATCGACCGCAAGGAGCCCTCGACCTCGTGGTTCTGGACGCCGCTGGACACGGGACGTCCCTACTGGGGCGACCTCGCCCGCTCCGAAACGGGGGAGGAGCTCGTCACCTACACCATGCCGATCGTCATCGGAGATAAAATCGCCGCCGTCGCCGGCATGTCCTTCGATTTTTCCTTTGTCCGTGCGATGCTGGCGTCGATAAAAATTTACGACACGGGCTACCCCTTCCTGATGAACCGCGATCTCCGTTTTCTCTACCACCCGACGCTCTCGTTCGACGGTCCCGATCTGCGGAAAGTTTCGGAAGGTTCCATGGCCTCCTTCGCCGACGTTATGCTGAAAGAGCCGAGCGGGCGCTTTTCGTTCTTCTATGAAGGAGAAGAAAAAACGTTGGCGTACAAGAGCCTCGCCAATGGGTACATCGTCGCGGCCGCGGCGGCGACGGCCGAGTCGCTCGCCGCGGTCGGCGCGATGGAGCGGGCCGTTTATTTAGGCATCGCGGCGGTGCTCCTCGTCGCCGTCGTCGTCGTCTTCTTCTTCTCCCGCAGTCTCGCCAAGCCGCTTCAGGCCGTGGCCGCGGGCGCGCGGAACGTCGCCGAGACGGGCGACCTGACCAAGACGCTCTCCGTCAAGACCTCCATCGAGGAGATCAAGAACGTCGCCTCGGCCGTCAACGACATGATCGGCGGCACGGCCGAAGCGGTCCGGAACATCATCGACAACTCGCGCAAGGTACTGTCCCGTGCGGAGGACATGAGCGCCGCCTCGGAGCAGAGCAGCGCGTCCGTGCAGGAGGTCATCGGGCTCGTCGGGAAGGTGGCTCGGAACACGCAGGAAACCGGGAGCGCCATCGAGGAGGCGAACGCTGGAATCGAAGAGGTGTCCAGCGGCGCCCAGGGCGGAGCGCAGGCGGCCGTCGAGACGGGCGAGCGGGCGCAGGAGATATCTTTGGCCGCCGAAAAGGGCGGAAAGGCGCTCGACGACATGGCGGAGCTGATCGAGAAGGTCTCCAAATCCGGCGAGCAGGTGAGCGCCGCCGTCGGCGACCTCGCCAAGTCGGTGTCGGGGATCACGGGCTTCGTCAACACCATCACGCAGATCGCGGACCAGACGAACCTGCTGGCGCTGAACGCGGCGATCGAGGCCGCGCGTGCCGGAGAGGCGGGACGGGGTTTCGCGGTCGTCGCCGAGGAGGTCAGGAAGCTGGCCGAGGAGTCGAACCGGGCCGCGGGCGAAGTGGGGCGCGTCATAGGCGAGATCTCGGGGAAGACCGAGAACGCGATGAAGGACCAGAAGGGAAGCGCGGAGCAGATCAAACAGCTCGTCGCGCGTGCGAAGGAGACGAAGACCGTCATCGACGACGTGGTGGTGAAAGTGGCGTCGATTTCGGAGAACGTGCAGTCGATCGCGGCGACGATGGAAGAGCAGTCGGCGAGCGCGGAGGAGATGACCGCGGGGATGGATCACGTGGCGCGTTCGGGCTCGGAGATCGCGGAGCAGGTGGAGAGCATCAACCGCTCGATGGACGAGCAGGGGCGGATGACGGAGAGCATCGCGTCGACGGCGGGGGATTTGGTGCGCCTGTCGGAGGAGATGCAGCGCTCC
>WPCG01061384.1_pt1 | contig 14799 bp, 14 predicted proteins | sample 5403311 | NCBI WGS metagenome assembly WPCG01 (sample SAMN12869467, study PRJNA574797) | sludge metagenome | isolation source: wastewater treatment of Control | place: China:Beijing | collected 2019-05-17 | reverse complement strand
TGTCGGCGGCGAATACGGCCCCTATATCCAAACCCAGCGCAAGGACATGTATCTGCCCTATGCCCTCCAGCTGGTCGAATCCGGACACGCCTATCCCTGCTTTTGCACCAAGGAGGAACTGGAGCAGCGGCGTGAGGCTGCCGCCGCGCGGCGCCAGGCCGAAGCGCAACAGACACGCAGCGCACGCGATGCCGAACGCGACGAACGTCGCAGCCGTGCCGAAACTGCTGCCGCACAGCGCGCCGATCAGGCCGCACGCGACCGCGCACGCTACGAAGAGCGCATCCGCAAGCGCGAAGCCGAACGGCAGTAAGATCCCCCCGGCTCAAGGTCCGGCGCGTGCCCAGGCCAGGGCATCCTCCAGTCGGTCGTTGCCCCAGAACAGCTCCTCGCCGACACGAAAGCTGGGTGCGCCGAACAGGCCGATCTCGGCCGCGCGTTCGGTCTGCGCGCGCAAGGCCTGCTTGTTTTCCGCCGCCTGCGCGCGCGCCAGCACCTCCGGCGCCGGCAAGCCGAGCGCAGCGAGGAGCTCACCGATCACTGCGTCGTCGGCAATGTCACGATCCTCGGCGAAGCTCGCCAACATGGCGGCGCGGGAGAATGCCGCCACCCAGCCCTCGGCAACCCCAACCAGCGCCACCCGCGCAGCGAGCAGACCGTTGCGCGGAAACTGGCTGGGCATGCGGAAGGGCAGGCCATACTTGGCCGCCAGACGGGCGAGATCGCGCCACATGTAGCGCCCCTTGGGCGGATAGATGTTGAACGGCGAATCGTTCCAGCCCAGCGACAGGAACACCGGGCCGAGCAGGAAGGGCTTCCACACCACGTCCACCCCGGCGGCCTGCGCAGCCGCCTCGATGCGCATCACCGCGAGATAGGAATAGGTGCTGGCAAACTCGAACCAGAACTCGATCTGCGGATTGCCCTCCGCGGCGGTGATGGCAGACATCGGCGCTCCCGGCGGCTTGCTCACGCTGCCACTATAGCGGACGCATGTCGCGTCCGCCGGTGGCATCCTGCCAGTGGCGCAGACGGCCGCTCAGCTCACGCGCCGCCGCGCTGCCATTGCGCGGATCGAGCCAGCCGAGCAGGCTGCGCCAGGCCCGGCGGCGCGGCACTGTCTGGCGCAGTTCGATGCGCGCCCCGCGATGGGCACTGAGCACCACCGCGGTGGGCAGGGTCAGCACGAAGGATTGCCCGGCGGTGACAATGATGTCGCGGTGGTCACCGTACTGGGTGATCCACACGCAGCCGCTGCGGCAGAACACCTCGGTGCCGGCGGCGCCGCTCAGCACCTCGGTGGCGTGGGCACGCAGCGTCAGGGCACGCGTGTCGTCGAGCCTGTCCATGATCATCTCCTGGCGGGCCGCCGCCGCGGATCGGGATGACCCCGGACCAGACGCCCTTGCATGCAGTATCGACATCCACTAGCCTCTATACAAACGGCCAATTCGCATCACAAGGATGCGTTTTATTCATGCATGAGAATGCCTTCAGACGACTGCCGCTGGATCCACTGCGCGGCTTCGTTGCCGCTGCCCGTCACCTCTCCTTCACCCTCGCGGCCGACGAACTCCATCTCACCCAGTCGGCGATCAGCCGTCAGGTGCAGACGCTGGAGGCCGCCCTCGGCGTGACGCTCTTCCACCGCGGTGTGCGCAGCCTGCAACTCACCGCCGACGGCAGCCGTCTGGCCGCCGCCGCCGCTGGCTGGCTCGACGAGTACGCCCGCCTGGCCGCGGCGATGCGCCCATCCGGCGCGCGCCCGGTGACCGTAACTGCCTCCATCGGCATTGCCGCGCTGTGGCTGGTGCCACGGCTGCGCGACTTCCAGCAGCGTCACCCCGAGACCGAGGTGCGCATTGCCGCCGGCAACCGGGTAATCGACCTGGCGCGCGAGGATGTCGACCTCGCCCTGCGCTACTGCGCCGACCGCGACACACCGGCGGAGGCGGTAAAGCTGTTCAGCGAAACGGTGATGCCCGTCGGCCACCCGACACTGGCTGCCGGGCTGGAGCTGAACGCTGCCGCCCTGCCCGGACTCACCCTGCTCGACTATGGCGAGCCGGGCTTTCCCTGGCTGGGCTGGGAACACTGGCTGCAGGCCGCTGGACTGGAGGGTGTGCGGCCCCGCACGCGCATCGTCTTCTCGCACTACGACCAGCTCATCCACGCTGCGGCTGCCGGCCAGGGGCTGGCAATCGGGCGCAGCGTGCTGATCGATCCGCTGATCGAGGACGGCCGCCTGCAGGTGATCGGCAGCCAGCGCCTGCCTATACCCGGACGCGGCTTCTGGCTGATTCCCGCACCGCGGACGATGCGCAGCGAGGTGCAGCGCTTTGCCGACTGGGTGGTGGAAGCCGCCAGAGACGGCAGCGCGGGCTGACGGGACAACGTAAAGCGCGCCCGTTCACACCTCTTCAGCGTCGACGCGGGGGACGGTTGGCGATCCAGATGCCGCTGCCGACCAGCCCGAGGGCGGCGAACACTGCCGGCGTAAGCGGCTCACCGAGCAGCACGCCACCGGCCAGCACCCCCATCACCGGGGTCAGGAAGGAGAACGACGACAGCCGCGTCGCCGGATACTGGCGTACCAGCCAGAACCAGCCCAGATAGCTCGCCGAGGCGACCACCACGATCTGAAAGGCGAGGCTCGCCCACACCAGCGGCGAGGGCGCGAAGATGCCCGGCTCGCCCATCAGCAGCGCCAGCGGCGGCAGGATCAGCGCGGAGACGACAAGCTGGTAGAGCAAGGTCTTCTCGGCGCTGACGCGGTTGAGCGCCGACGCCTTCACCGTAAGGGTGGTTGCCGCCCAGAAGAAGGCGGAACAGAAGATCAGCAGATCGCCTTTCCAGGCCTCCCCGGCGGCGCCGAGGAGGTTCTCGCCGAACAGCACCAGCACCCCGCAGAACGCCAGCGCCATGCCCGCCCACTGGGTGCGGCGCATGTGCTCGTGGGGCAGCAGCCACACCGCCCCGAGGGCAACGAAGAAGGGCGCGGTGTACAGGAAGATGACCCCGCGCGAGGCGCTGGTGTACTGCAGGCCGATGAAGATCAGCGCAAATTCAGCGGCAAACAGCAGGCCGGCGAGCACCCCGCCGGGCAGGCTGCCATCGGCCTCGAAGAGCCTCACCCGCCGGCCGACGGCCCACGCCAGCACCAGCAGCGCCGCGCCGATGGAACGCAGGCCGGCCTGCCAGACCGGGGAGATGCCGGCATTGGCAAGCTTGATGGCGACCTGCTGCACCCCCCATATGGTGCAGAACAGCACCATCATGCCGATGGCGAGGCGGTCGAGCTGGGTCTTGGGAGGCATGGGCGGTTCTCGGACACGGTGGTGGTATCGCCATGCGGCAGGCGAGCGTCGATGCTACACCGCCGCGATGGGAGACGCCGGGTGCAGCGCCGGGGCGAATCGTCGGCCGACTGTATCCGCCCCACCTCAGGCCGGGGCGGGCAGCGGCGGAGCGCAGGCCAGGCGTTCGAACTGGCTGGCCAGCTTGTCGAGTTCGGCGCGCAGGCGCTGGCGCTGGCGCGGTGTCGCGGCGTTGACGAGATCGGCCAGCAGGCTCAGGGTAAGGGCGCGGTTGTGCGTCACGCGGGCGCGGTAAGCGGCGTCCCAGTGCGCCTGCGGAGTGCGCAACAGGGGCTCCAGCTCGCCCGCCGGCAGGGTGCCGCCGGCACGCCGGCCGAGGAGGTCGAGAAGAGCGCGCTGCCAGGCCGCGCGGTGCGCCAGCCAATCCTCGGCGGTGGGCTGCAGGGCGCGGCTCCACGCCGCCACCTGCTCGCGCTGAGGGTCTTCGAGACGGCCGAACCAGTCGCGCAGGCGTTTCTCCATGCGCTCGACGCGACGGGCGTGGAGGTGCTCGGCAGAACCTTCGAGATGCTCCTTGCGCGCCTTGGCATTGCGGCGCTCGAAGGCCGCTGCCAGCTCAGCCACCTGGGCGTCGTCGAGACTGGCCAGCAATGCCTCTGCATCGTCCACCACGGCCGTCATCAGCACGCCCCACAAGCCCTCGCCACGGGCCAGCAGGGCATCGAGACGCTGCGCATCCAGCGCGCCTTCGTCCACTGCCGTCCGGGTGTCGCGCAGCAAGGCGGCGTAATCCGGCAGCTGCTCACGGCAGTGCCAGTCCAGCAGTCTGTCCAGACGCTGATCCAGTGCACTGCGCTGCTCACCCTGCAGGGTGACGAAATCGCGCAGATACCAGGGCAGCAGCCAGTCGAGCTGGGTGTATGCGAAGCGCACGCCGCAGCCGGCCAGCAGCAGCGTGGCCAGACCCATCAGGCAGAGGCGGAAGAGAGTACGCATGCGCTTGAGAGCGCTGCGGGGGGGGCAAAGTTCTTCAGTCCACGACGAGGTCGGCCTGACTGCCCGGCACCCACTGCAGGCGCGCGCGCAGCGCACGGGTGACCTCCACGCGGCCGTCGGCGGCCACCCGCAGGGCGTGGTCGATGCCGTAGCGGCGAGTGTATTCGCGCCACGCGTCACCGGCGATGAAGGCCGGTTTGCTGGGGCCGTCGGACAGCGTGCCGGCGTGCTCGCGGCCGGTGATCAGCACGGTGAGCGCCTGAGTGCCGCGTGCCGGGTAGCCGGTGCGCGGGTCGAGGAGATGGGAAAAGCGTTCGCCGCCGGATTCGAAATAGCGCTGGTAATCCCCGGAGGTGCCGATGGCCTCGCCGTCGTACAGCGGCATGGTGGCCAGCGGGCGCGGTTCGCGCGGGTGCTGGATGCCGATGCGCCAGGGCTGGTCACCCTTGGCGCCAAGTGCGATGACGTTGCCGCCGATGTTCACCAGCGCGTTGGTGGAACCCTTTTCGCGCAGGATGGCGGCGGCGCGGTCGAGCGCGTAGCCCTTGGCGTAACCACCGAGGTCGATCTGCACCATCGGGTTGCGGCTGGAGACCTGGCGCCCGACGATGCTCAGGTCAGCCATGCGCGGACGGGCGTCAAGCAGCGCCTGCAGCGCCTCGGGGTCGGGCTGCACCGGCACGAACTCGTCGTTATGGAAGCCCCACAGTGCGATCAGGCGGCCCAGCGCGGGGTCGAAGAGTTCGTCGCCAGTCGCCGCCATCGCCTGCGCATCGCGCAGCAGCATGGCGAGCTCCTCGGAGACCTCCACCGTCTCGCCGCGCGCCAGGGCCTCGTTGAGGCGGGTCAGTTCGGACGGTTTCCAGGCGTGGTAGGCAGCGTGCAGGCGGTCGAACTCGCGCAGCACTGCGTCCATCGCGCGGCGCGCCTCGGCGGGGTCGCTGCCATACACCGAGACATCCACCCGGGTACCGAACACATAGGCCTCCTGGCGGTGCACCTCGGCGCGCGAGCAGGCGCCGAACAGGGCTGCGCAGGCCAGCAGCAGGCCAAGCAGGGCAACGCGGCGGCCCCATGAACGCAGGTCGGTCATGCGCCGCCCCCCGCCCGCGCGCAGGCCGCCTCAAGCTTGTCGACAAACAGCGCGGCGACGTCGAAGCCGCTCTGCGCGGCGATCTCGACAAAGCAGGTGGGGCTGGTGACGTTGACCTCGGTGAGATGGCCACCGATGACGTCGAGGCCAACCACCATCAGGCCGCGCGCCCACAGCACGGGGGCGAGGGTCTCGGCGATCTCGCGTTCGCGCCCGGTGAGCGGCATCGCCACGCCGCGTCCGCCGGCGGCGAGGTTGCCGCGCGTCTCGCCGGCCTTGGGGATGCGCGCGAGGGCATAGGGCACCACCTCGCCGCCGATGATCAGCACGCGCTTGTCGCCCTCGCTGATGGCCGGCAGGTAGCGCTGCGCCATGATGGTGCGCGCGCCCTCGTGGGTGAGGGTTTCCAGGATCACGTTGCGGTTGGGGTCGTCGGCACGGACGCGGAAGATCTGGCTACCGCCCATGCCGTCGAGCGGCTTCAGCACCACCTCGCCGAGTTCGTCGATGAAGGCGTTGATCTCGCCCACATCGCGCGCCACCAGGGTGGTGGCGGTGAACTGGGCGAACTCGGTGATGGCGAGCTTTTCCGAGTGGTCGCGGATCGCCCGCGGCGCGTTGAACACCCGCGCGCCGCCGGCCGCCGCACGCTCCAACAGCCAGGTGGCGGTGACGTATTCGAAGTCGAAGGGCGGGTCCTGGCGCATCACCACGGCATCGAACTGCGCCAGCGGCACCACGGCGGCTTCGCCGGCCTCGTACCAGGGCTGATCGCCGGCCAGCGGGCGGACGCGCAGGGCGCGCGCATGCACGCCGCTGTCGCGCCAGGCCAGGGCCTCGCGCTGGATGGTCCAGATCTCGTGGCCGCGCGCCGCGGCCGCGCGAATCATGGCGATGCTGGAATCCTTGTAGGGCTTCAGTGCGGCGAGCGGGTCGAGGATGAAGGCCAGGCGCAGGGTCGTGCTCATCGTCTCACCCCAGCGCCGCCAGCTCGGCGAGGTCGGCGGCCGGTGCGGTTTCCTCGATCTCCACCGAGGCCGCCAGCAGTGCCAGACGCGCCACCACGCCATAGGCGTAGAAACGGTTGGGCGGCGCGTCCGGTCCCTGGGCGAGGTCCGGCAGGGTGCAGCAGGTCTCGAAGGCCAGCGGCTTGAAGTGCATGCCCGGAGCGTTGAGGTTCTCGTCGCGCCCGCGCTCGGTGTGCACGCGGTAGAAACCGCCCACGACGTAGTGGTCCATCATGTACACCACCGGCTCGGCCACCGCGCCTTCGACGGTTTCGAAGGTGTGCACGCCTTCCTGGATGATGACCTCGTGCACCTCCAGGCCCTCCTTGACCACCGCCATCTTGTTGCGCTGGCGGCGGTTGAGGCCGACCACCTCGGAGGCATCCTTGACCGTCATCACCCCCATGCCGTAGGTGCCGGCATCGGCCTTGACCACCACGAAGGGCTCGTCGGTGACGCCGTACTCCTTGTACTTCTCGCGGATGCGGGCAAGCAGGCTGTCCACCTGCGCGGCCAGGCATTCCTCGCCGGTACGCTCCTGGAAGTTGATCTGCCCGCAGACGCCGAATTCCGGGTTGATGCGCCAGGGATCGATGCCGATGGCGGTGGCGAACTCGCGCGCCACGCGGTCATAGCATTCGGCATGTCTGGACTTGCGGCGCACATGCCAGCCGGCGTGCAGCGGCGGGATCAGCCACTGGTCCTCAAGTCCGCGCAACACTTCCGGCACGCCGCCGGAAAGGTCGTTGTTGAGCAGCACCGCGCAGGGCTCGAAGCCGTCCAGACCAAGGCGTCCGTTGCTGTGCCGCAGGGGTTCCAGAGTCAGCGTCGAACCGTTGGCCAGTTCCAGCACGGTGGGTTCGGCGATCTCCGGCAGCAGCGAGCCGATGCGCACCTTGAGCCCGGTGAGGCGCAGGATGGACACCAGCTTGGCGACGTTCTGCAGGTAGAACTGGTTGCGGGTGTGGTTCTCGGGGATCAGCAGCAGGCTGCGCGCATCCGGGCAGATGCGCTCGATGGCCGACTGCGCGGCCTGCACGCACAAGGGCATGAAGGCATCGTTGAGGTTGTTGAAGCCGCCGGGGAAGAGGTTGAGGTCCACCGGCGCGAGCTTGAAGCCGGAATTGCGCAGGTCGGTGGAGCCGTAGAAGGGCGGCAGGTGGTCCTGCCACTGCACGCGCATCCAGCGTTCGATCTCGGTGGCCTTGTCGAGAAAGGTCTTTTCCAGCTCCAGCAGGGGGCCGGTCAGTGCGGTGGTGAGATGGGGAACCATGGAGGCTGTTCTCGCGAAGAACGCCGCAGGCGGATGCGCTGCGGCGATTGTTTGCGGGCAATGTTACACCAAGGGCTGCAGGCCACTTTCACCCCTTTTCGGGCAGAAAGCGGCGGAAGTGCTCCGGCAGCGGCGCGTGGGCCAGACTGCGCTGGGTAAACAGGAAGCGACCGTCGCAGACGAAGCCGAGATCGGCCCAGTCCACGGCGTTGAGCGCGTCGCGGAAGGCGGCGAGGTCGATGTCCTCGCAGTGCGGGAAGATCGCCAGTACGGCGCCGTCGTAGTGCGTGCAGGGGTGCATGAAGAAGGGCGCGGGCTGACGGGTACGGCCATTCACGTAGACCCGCGGGCGCGCGGACTGGTAGTAGCCGCGCCCCCACTGCCACCAGTTGCGCTCGTCGAAGGGCTGCACCTTGCGCGCGATGAGGCGCGCCTTGTAGGGCAACAGGGCGTGCGGCGGCGGGTCGCCGGGGTCTACCCAGATCATGCGGCGGGTGCGCCCGGTGGCCACGGTGGAGGAGCAGACGAAGTCGCGATTGCCCTGCAGGATGTCTTCGTATACCTCGTCGGCGCCGGACACCGCGCCGACCTTGACCATCGCCACGTCGCCCAGGTGCAGCGGGTAGTCGCCGCGGGCGAACATCAGGTGGCCGCCGGCCTCGACGAAGTGGCGTTCCTGCCAGGGCGGATCGGCGAGCAGCGCGGCAACGTCGTCACCGCTGCCCAGTTCGGCGACCTGCATGCGGCGCTCGCCGCAGTCCTTCTCGAAGCGCCAGATCAGGCAGTTGGGCAGCGCGCCGTCGAACACCCGCGCGTCACCCAGTTCGATGGCGTGGGTGATGCTGCCCAGCTGGTAGAGCAGGCGGTTCAGGCGCACCGCGGAGGTGGCCTTGAGGAAGTCGCGCGGGGTGATGAAGATCAGCTCGCCGCCCGGTGCGAGGTGGCGCAGGCACTTCTCGATGAAGAACAGGTAGAGGTTGGAGCGCCCGTCGAAATGCGCCGAGGCCAGCCGCCGACGGGTCTCCGGCAGGATGTCCTGGAAGCGCACGTAGGGCGGATTGCCGATGATGGTGTCGAACTTCTCGCTGTCCGGATAGGCGAAGAAGTCGATGTTGAGCGCGCCCGCGGGGCAGTGGCCGGCGTCCAGCTCGATGCCCACCGCACCCGGCAAGCGGCGCAGGAAGGCGCCATCGCCGCACGACGGCTCCAGCACGCGGCCGGCACGCTGGCGCAGGGCGAGCATCGCGCCCACCACCGCTTCCGGGGTGAACACCTGCCCGAAAGTGGCAACGTCCATGAGGCCGTGGCCGGATTGTTGTGCGGGTTCGGGCATGATATGAAGCTGACAGGGCAAAGCGCGCACGATAAGTCGCCCTCCGGCGCAACACAAGCGCCGGCGCAGCGAAGCGCTCAAGTTTCGCGTCGCGCTGCCGTTAACGCTGCAACGCGGTCGTGTGTGCCGGCCGCCAAGGAGAGTCGCCATGCCCGCACTGCCCATCAGCCCCGCCGGCGAAGCCCGTCCCGCCGCAGCCGACAAGTCCGCCACTCCTGCCGCCGCACGCCCGGCGGACACCCGCGCCGCCGCGCAGCAGGCGCTCAACACGCAGATCCTGCAATCCTCGCTGGAAATCTCCATCAAGGCCGGCGACGACGCCCTCGCCCTGCTCTACCGCAGCGCCATCGACAGCCTCAACGAAACACTGGAAGCCGAACTCGGCCCCAATGCCATCGAAAATGCTGCGGCCAACCAGGACAACTCCCCGGAAGCCACGGCGGAACGCATCCTCAGCTTCGCCACCGGCTTCTTCGAGGCCTTTGCCGCGCAGCGCCCGGGGGCCGACCCCGAACAGGTGGCGCGCGACTTCGTCGATCTCATCCGCGGCGGCTTCGAAAAGGGCTTCAACGAGGCCCGCGACATCCTCGACGGCCTCGGCGTGCTCGGCGGCGAGGTCGAGAGCGCGATCATGAAGACCTACGAGCTGGTGCACAAGGGCCTCGACGACTTTCTTGCCAGCAAACTGCCGCCCAAGCCCGAAGCCGCAGGCAATGAAGTTGTCTGAAGAGCGCTGAGCTCTGGCGCTATCATCGCGGGCTCATCCCAGCCCGCGGTTCACCGCCGCCCGACACCATGGCCCGCATCCACATCGACCTGCCCGACCGCTTTGTCTTTGCCACCGAGATCCCGCTCTATCTGAGCCACATGAACTACGGCGGCCATCTGGACAACGCCCTGCTGCTCACCGTGGTCTCGGAGGCTCGGGTGCGCTGGCTGAAGTCCATGGGCTACGGCGAACTGGACGTCGAAGGCCTGGGCATCATCGTCGCCGACGCCGCGCTGCAGTACAAGTCCGAAGCCTTTCACGGCGAGGTGATGCAGGTGGAGGTGGACGCCCGCGAGTTCGGCAAGTACGGCTGCGACCTGGTGTGGCGCATGCGCGAGCGCGACAGCGGTCGTGAAGTGGCGCGCGGCAAGACCGGCATCGTCTTCTTCGACTATGGCGCACGCAAGATTGCCGGCGTACCGGACGGCTTTCGCCGCCGCTTTGAGCAGGCCTGAGGCGCGGGCGCGGTAGAATCGCGCCCCACCCCGCCTTCCCCCGCCCGTCTCCATTCTCATGAAACGCCCCGAACTGCTCGCCCCCGCCGGCTCGCTGGCGATGATGCGCACCGCCTTCGCCTACGGCGCGGACGCGGTGTATGCCGGCCAGCCGCGCTACTCGCTGCGCGTGCGCAACAATGACTTCGGGCGGCTGGACACGCTGGCCACCGGCCTGCGCGAGGCCCACGCCGCGGGCAAGCAGTTCTACCTGGTCAGCAACATCGTTCCGCACAACGCCAAGCTGCGCACCTACCTGCAGGACATGGAAGAGGTGGTCGCGCTTGGCCCCGACGCGCTGATCATGGCCGACCCCGGGCTGATCATGATGGTGCGCGAGCGCTGGCCGGAGCTGCCGGTGCATCTGTCGGTGCAGGCCAACACCACCAACTGGGCCTCGGTGCGCTTCTGGCAGTCGGTGGGGGTGAAACGCATCATCCTGTCGCGCGAACTGTCGCTCGACGAAGTGGCCGAGATCCGCGACGCCTGCCCGGACATGGAGCTGGAAGTCTTCGTGCACGGCGCGCTGTGCATCGCCTATTCCGGGCGCTGCCTGCTCTCCGGCTACTTCAACCACCGCGACCCCAACCAGGGCAGCTGCACCAATTCCTGCCGCTGGGACTACAAGCTGCATGAAGCGGATGAGAACGCCGCCGGCGACGTGCACGCCTGCGGCTCAGCCCCGCTCGGCAACCCCACCGATTTCGGCACCGTCGGCACCGCCACCCGCAGCGGCACGGCGCTGGGCGGCGGGCCGCGCCACCTGGGCGGCAGCAAGGTCTGGCTGCTGGAAGAAGGCAGCCGGCCGGGCGAGCTGATGCCCGCCGAAGAGGACGAGCACGGCACCTACATCCTCAACTCGCGCGACCTGCGCGCCATCGAGCACATTCAGCGCCTGGTGGACATCGGCGTCGATTCACTGAAGATCGAAGGCCGCACCAAGAGTCCCTACTACGTCGCACGCACCGCGCAGGCCTACCGCCGCGCCATAGCCGACGCGCTTGCCGGTCGCCCCTTCGACCCCACGCTGTTGGGCGAACTGGAAGGCCTGGCCAACCGCGGCTACACCGACGGCTTCTACCAGCGCCACCACACCCCGGACCACCAGAACTACCTGCGCGGTCATTCCGAATCCGGGCGCAGCCTGTATGTGGGCGATCTGGCGGGCTTTGATGCGGCGCGCGGGCGCATCGAGATCGAGGCCAGGAACGCCTTCGGGCGCGGCGACCGGCTGGAATTCGTGCAGCCCGGCGGCAATGTCGAGACCGTGGTGGACCACCTGGAGGACGCCGACGGCAATCCCATCGAACGCCTGCCCGGCAGCGGCCATCGCGCCTGGCTGCCCCTGCCCCCCGGCGTCGACCCGGCCGCGCCCTGCTTCATCGCCCGTTTTCTGGCACCCTAATGCGACACTGGTAAAGCCCGTATTTGCAGGTTCCTCCCCTTCAAGGGGAAGGACAGGATGGGGATGGGTTTTCTGCAGATGCTTCAGAGCTCACCCCATCCCGGCCCGGAAGTGCTGGCCCTGCATGGCCAGCCCGTTCGTTCGGCGCGGAGCCCTGCTCCGCGAAACCCCGCTCTCACCCCCTTGAAGGGGAGGGCGCTTCGTTGTTCCACTTTAGGTGCTCCGCCGCGTAACCCGCTTCGGTGGAAGCCGCCGTCCATCACCCATGCCCCTGCCCATCTTCGACCCCGCCCACTACGACGCCCAGCTCGCGGACAAGCTCGCCCGCTTCAAGGCCGACTTCGCCCCGCTCGGCCTGCCCGAGCCGGAGGTGTTCAGCTCCGCGCCGCTCGCCTACCGCATGCGCGCCGAGTTCCGCATGTGGCACCACGGCGGACGCGTCGACTACGCGATGTTCGACGCCGACAACCCCAAGCAGCCCATCCTGCTCGACGACTTCCCGCCGGCCGCCGAGCCGATCGCGCGCGCCATGCCGCGCCTGCGCGAGGCGCTGATCGCCAGCGAGGAGCTGAAGCGGCGCATCTTCCAGGTCGAGTTCCTCGCCACCCTCTCCGGCGAGCTGATGGTGAGCCTGGTCTACCACCGCAAGCTCGGCGCGGAATGGGAAGCCGCCGCGGGCGAACTGGCCGCCGCACTGGGCGCGCAGATCATCGGCCGCAGCCGCGGGCAGAAGATCGTGCTGGAGCGCGACTGGCTGCTGGAAGAATTCGAACTCGACGGCCGCCAGCTGCGCTACCAGCAGATCGAAGGCAGCTTTACCCAGCCCAATGGCGAAGTGAACCGCAAGATGCTGGGCTGGGCGCGCGCGCAGGCCGCGGATGCGGGCGGCGACCTGCTGGAGTTGTACTGCGGCAACGGCAACTTCACCATCGCGCTGGCGCCGCTGTTCGGGCGGGTGCTGGCCACCGAGCTGTCGAAGTCCTCGGTGCGCGCCGCGCTCTACAACATCGAGGCCAACGGCGCCGACAACATCACCATGGTGCGCATGTCGAGCGAGGAACTCTCCGACGCCATGGCCGGCGGGCGCGAGTACCGCCGCATGCAGGGCGTGGACCTGGCCGGCTACCGCTTCTCGACGCTGTTCGTGGACCCGCCGCGCAGCGGCCTGGACCCGGCCACGGTGGCGCTCGCCGCCGGCTTCGAGCGCATCCTCTACATCTCCTGCAACCCACAGACCTTGCGCGACAACGCCGAAGCGCTCGTCGCCACCCATCGCATCGCCGCAGCCGCCGCCTTCGACCAGTTTCCCTACACCCACCATCTGGAGTGCGGACTGCTGCTGGTGCGCCAGCGCTGAACAGGACGCCCGGCAAGCGCCGCGGCTTCGTGGGAGAATGTGCGGCCGCCCCCCCAACACCGCGCCTACCCCATGCACACCAACAACCTGCCGCTCAGCGGCACCATGGAAGCCGACTGGATCAGCCTCTTCGACAGCGTGCCGGAGAGCACCCGCAACGCCCTCCGCAAGGTCGTCGACGAGCACTGCGAAGACATGGCGGTAGCGTTCTACGCCCGCATGATGGGCGATGTCGACGCGCGCCCCTTCCTTACCCATGACGCGGTGGAGAAGCGCCTCCGGCACTCCATGCAGCGCTGGCTGAGCACGCTGTTTTCCTGTGCCGACCGCGACCAGTTCGCCGCCGCCATGGCCATGCAGCGCCACGTCGGCGAAGTGCACGCGCGCGTGGAACTGCCGGTCAACATCGTTGCCCGCGGCGCCCGTGTGCTGAAGGGCGAGATCGCCCACCGCCTGCTGCAGGGCGGGCTGGACGGCGCAGCGCTGGTGGACGCGGTACTGTACGCCGACAACCTCATCGACATCGCCTTCGAGGAGATGAGCTCGGCCTACGTCGCCTCGCACGAACGCGCCGCGCGCATCGATGAAGCCTACCGGGTGTTCTCCTACGGCCAGAACATGTCGCTGGAGCGCGAACGCCAGCGCGCCGCCCTGCTCGACTGGGAAAACCGCTTCCTGCAGGAAATGATGGCCGGTGCCGCCGGTGACGAACTGCAGACCCTGGGCGACTCCTCCTTCGGCCTGTGGCTGCACCACAAGGCCACGGCGATCTTCGAGGGCTCTTCCGAGCTACCGGCGATCCGCCTCGCCATCCACAGCGTCGACGACAACCTCCTGCCGCTGTGCGCCGGCCAGCTCGAAAACGGCGAGCGCGAGGAGACCCGCCGCCTGATCAAGGCCGTGCAGGCCGAACTGGGGCAGCTCAAGTTCCTCGTCGGGGCAATGTTCGAACGCTTCGTCGATCTCGAATCGGGCAAGGATGCCCTCACCCAGCTGCTCAACCGCCGCTTCCTGCCAGCCATCCTCAGCCGCGAGACCGAGATCAGCCGCAACCAGGGCAAGCCCTTCGCCCTGCTGCTGGTCGACGTCGACCACTTCAAGCACATCAACGACCGCCACGGCCACGAAGCCGGCGACCGCGTGCTGCAGCAGATGGCCAGCCTGCTGCTGAACACCGTGCGCTCGGGCGACTTCCTGTTCCGTTACGGCGGCGAGGAGTTTCTGGTGCTGCTGGTAGAGGTGGACGAGGCGCACGCCCGCCGGGTGGCAGAAAAGATCCGCAGCCGTGTCGAACAGGAGAGCTTCCTGCTCGCCGACGGTCGCTCATTGCGCGTCACCACCAGCATCGGCCTGGCCATGCACGACGGCCACCCCGACTACCAGCGCCTGGTCAACCGCGCCGACGACGCGCTCTACCGCGCCAAACACGACGGCCGCAACCGCATCGTCATCGCCACCGAGTGAGCCCCGCCATGCTCCGCATCGAAGCCACCGACCTGCGTCGCCGCCCCCACGCGGCAGCCTTTGTCGCCCTCCTCGACCACTACGCGCGCGACCCCATGGGCGGCGGCGAAGGGCTCGCCGAAGCGGTCAAGGACGAACTGCCGGCGCGGCTCGCCGACCATCCCGGCTTCGTCTCCTTCCTCGCCTTCGCCGCCGACGAGGCCGTCGGCCTGATCAACTGCTTCGAGGGTTTTTCCACCTTCAAGGCGCGGCCGCTGCTCAACATCCACGACATCGCCGTGCATGCCGGCC
>WPCG01157902.1_pt1 | contig 14826 bp, 11 predicted proteins | sample 5403311 | NCBI WGS metagenome assembly WPCG01 (sample SAMN12869467, study PRJNA574797) | sludge metagenome | isolation source: wastewater treatment of Control | place: China:Beijing | collected 2019-05-17 | reverse complement strand
AGGCTTCCGTCGTCGATAGAAAAGGAAAGTCCGTTAAGATCCCTATTTTCCCTTGCCACCTTTACTGCTACCGGATCGACATCCACTGCTTGAACAGACGCCCCCAATTTCGCAGCAACAATGGCTAAAATCCCTGAGCCTGTACCTACATCCCAGAGTTCCTTCCCGGTTAGATTAAGATTCTGGATAAACTGGATACACATAGCCGTAGTTGGGTGGGTTCCGCTTCCAAATGCCATCCCTGGATCCAAATAGACAGTGAGCACTCCATCATCTAGTCCTCGCTCCACCGGTTCCCAAGAGGGTTGAATCCGCACTCGCCCAATTTGGAGAGGACGATAATACGCCTTCCAGGCATGGGCCCAGTCCTCCTCCTTGATCTCTCCCTGCGTAACCAGAATGGGACCCGGATCGAAACCAAACTGGCTTAACTCCTCCAGATCCATTTTCAATTGCTGCAGTTTCTCCTGACTAAACTGTTGCCCTGGAAAATAACAACTGATGGTCACTTGCTCATCAGGCGTCACTTCTGGAAAGTAGTCGCCCCACCCCATCTCCTTGGCGTGATCAATCAAGGTTAGATCCTCTTCTGCAAAGTTGTCAATGCCCCATTTATCCAGAACTGCATAAGCTCCCTCTAACGCTGTGCGATTGACCTTCATACGTATTTCTTGCCAGTTCGACATGGGCACGCTCCTCCTAACGCAGGACATCCTTCATGCGCTCAAAAAAACCTTTGCTCTCTTCAGGAGTTTCTCCCCCGCCCTCTGTGGCAAACTCCCTGAGGAGATCCTTTTGCCTTGTTGTAAGTTTTTCAGGAGTGAGTACTTTCACCTTAACGAGCTGATCTCCGCGCCCAGATCCCCTGACATCTTTGATGCCCTTATTCCGCAGGCGAAACACCTTTCCTGACTGGGTTCCCTCTGGGATTCGGAGATTGACATTGCCCTCCAGAGTAGGTACCTGGATCTCATCACCGAGGCTTGCTTGGACAAAGGAGATAGGCGCTTCCAAAATCACATTCCGCCCTTCTCTACGGAAGAATTCGTGGGCCTTGACACGCACCAAGACTAGGAGGTCCCCAGGAGGGCCACCCCTGTGACCACTTTCGCCCCGGCCTCCTAGACGCAGGCTTTGCCCATCATCGATCCCAGCAGGGATATTGACATGAATACTGCTCATCTTGCGCTGGGTGCCGCTACCATGACAGACACTACACGGAGTTGTAACAGTCTTTCCTTCACCACGACAACGGCTACAGATCCTCGTACTCGCGAACTGACCAAGTGGAGTCTGTTGAACAAAGCGAACTTGCCCGCTCCCATTACACTCTGAACATGTCGTGATAGGAGTTCCTGGTTCTGCCTGATTACCATGGCAATGACCGCAGATTTCAGTCCTAGGTATAGAAATATCCTTTTCGGTGCCAAAAGCAGCTTCTTCAAACTCGATTGTCAGATCATAGCGCAGATCTGCACCCCTCTGGGGGCGGTTGGCCTGGCGTGCACCAAAACCGCCTCCAAAAAGATCACCGAAAAGGTCCCCAAAAATATCCGCGCCGTCAAACCCGCCAAATCCACCAAAACCACCTTGCCCACCGTTTTCAAAGGCAGAATGACCATATTGGTCATACTTTTCTCTGCGCTCAGAATCACTGAGCACCGAGTAGGCCTCGTTGATCTCCTTGAACTTTTCCTCAGCATCTGGTGCTTTGTTCACATCTGGATGTAGATTTCTAGCCAGTTGACGATAGGCTTTTTTTATTTCGTCTTCAGAGGCGCCCCGTGGGACACCTAGAACATCATAATAATCTTCCTTGGCCAAGCGTTACACCGCCTTCTTTCCCGCTGACTTAGACTTCTTCGGTAAAGTCAGCATCCACTATGTCTTCATCTCGCCCCTGGGCCCCATCTTGCGTACCATGCCCTTGAGGATCAGCAGCCTGGGCTTCTTGATAGAGTTTTTCCGAAATCCGATGCAAGATTTCGTCAAGCCCTTTCATCTTTGCCTTAATCTCTTCTGAATCGTCTTTATCAACAGCAGCCTTTAATTCATTCTTGGCGGCTTCGATTTCTGCTTTTTGTTGCTCAGTAACCTTATCACCTAGATCTTTAATCGTACGGTCCACCGCCCAAAGGGCGTTGTCTGCCTGGTTACGCAGTTCAATAGCTTCCCGTTTGACCTTATCCGCTTCGGCATTCTGCTCCGCTTCGTCCACAAGCTTATCAATATCGGTTTTGGTTAAACCGGTGGATGAAGTGACCGTGATCTTCTGTTCTCGTCCGGTTCCTCTGTCTTTGGCGGTAACATTTACAATTCCGTTACGATCAATATCAAAGGTTACTTCAATCTGTGGGATACCCCTTGGTGCCGGAGGAATACCTGTAAGTTGAAAACGTCCAAGGGTGACATTATCGGCAGCCATGGGTCTTTCGCCCTGTAAAACATGGATATCTACTGCGGGCTGATTATCCGCCGCTGTGGTGAAAACATTACTCTCTTTACAAGGAATACTGGTGTTGCGCTTAATTAACGTAGTCATGACCCCACCTAGAGTCTCAATTCCTAAGGATAAAGGCGTCACGTCAACTAGGATCAGACCTTGACCCTGATCAAATTCTCCCGATATTATTCCTGCCTGGACGGCTGCCCCAAGGGCCACGCACTCATCAGGATTAATACCCTTATATGCTTCTTTTCCCATCAGCTTCTCAATTGCTTCTTGCACCGCGGGTATGCGCGTCGATCCACCCACCAGGAGTACCCGATGGATATCCTGAGGCTTGAGACCCGCATCATTCAAAGACTGTCTAATAGGCTGGAGCGTCTTTTCCACCAAGTCGGCAGTAAGCTCATTAAACTTAGCGCGGGTCAGATTAATGTCCATATGAACAGGTCCGCTAGGGGACGCACTAATAAAGGGTAAGTTGATATTGGTCTGAACGAGACCAGACAACTCAATCTTGGCCTTTTCGGATGCTTCCCGCAGGCGCTGCATCGCCATTTTATCTTTACCCAGATCTATACTAGTTTCCTTCTTGAACTCGCTTACTAAGTAATTGGTAATTCTTTCATCAAAGTCGTCTCCACCCAAACGATTGTTACCGCTCGTGGCTTTGACACCAACATAACCTTCGTCGAGCTCCAAAATAGACACGTCAAAGGTCCCACCACCCAAGTCGAACACTAACACCGTTTGCTCATGTTCCTTGTCTAAGCCATAAGCCACCGCAGCCGCGGTTGGTTCGTTAATGATCCGTTCCACTTCTAGACCAGCAATGGTGCCCGCATCCTTTGTGGCCTGCCTTTGGGCATCTGTAAAATAAGCAGGAACAGTGATGACCGCTTTGCTGACAGTCTCCCCCAAATAAGCCTCCGCTTCTTCCTTTAATTTCCGCAATACCATGGCAGAAATCTCTTGCGGTGTTAAGGCCTTGCCATCAATATTGACTGTGTAGTCTGTCCCCATTTGCCGTTTAATCGACGAAATGGTTCGTTCAGGGTTCGTAACCGCCTGCCGTTTTGCCCCCTGACCCACAATGCGGTCGCCATCCTTGGTAAACGCAACGACAGAAGGTGTGGTTCTAGAACCCTCAGCATTAGGAATAATGATGGGTTCGCCTCCCTCCATCACCGCCACGACTGAGTTGGTGGTTCCCAGATCAATACCAATTACTTTTGACATTCGTCTTCCTCCTTGTTCAGCCCCACTAGTACCTTAGTGTGCCTTAATACTTTTTCATGGAATAAGTAGCCTGTTTGAATCTGTTCAAGCACAATTAAACTATCTCCCCCGTGGCCGTCTTCCATGGCAACCGCTTCATGAAGACAGGGGTCAAAATATTCGCCCTTTGCCACAATCGGCCGCAGTCCATGCTCTGCCAGAGTTGCCATTAATCCATTGCATACCATCTCCATACCCTGGAAAAATGGGTCTTGCCCTTGGCTGACCCGTTCAGACTGTAAAGCTCGCTCAAAGTTGTCTAGGATGGGCAATAGACCCTGAAGCAAATGCTTGTTGGCATCCCTCGTCGTCTCTTCCATCTGGATTTGGGTTCGACGCCGATGGTTATCAAAATCTGCCTTCAGGCGAAGCAACTGTTGGCTGAGTTGCGCTTTATCCCGTTCTAGTTGCTCCAATTCCTCAGCGCAGTCACATGTCGTTTTTTCTTCAGCGTCAATATCCACATCCTCCATGCGCTCGTCAATAAGATCTCCCTGTTCCGCCACTAAAGTACCCCCTTCTTCAGAAAGACGACCCTTGCCTCCATACAAGGGTCCTCTTTGCATTCATCAAACGCTACGAGCAGTCCCTGTCTTTAGACATGGGGTTTTATCACTATTTCTCGTCTGTTAATAAGCTGCTTAATGCTCGAGAAACCACATCAACAGCTGCTACCACCTTAGCGTAATCCATGCGGGTTGGCCCAATGACTCCAATCGTTCCAACTACATCATTATCCACCAGATATGTGCATGTCACTAGACTACAGCTCTGCATGGCAGTAGACACGTTCTCATGACCGATGGCTACTTGCACGCCACTGGATTTAGTTGCAGAACCTAGTACGCTCAGCAGGTGCTCTTTCTGTTCTAGTACCTCAAGAAGTGCAATGGCTCGATCCACATCCCGAAACTCAGGCTGACTAAGGATATTCACTGTGCCCGACGCATAGACTTGTTCACCGCTATCCTCAGCCAAGCCCTGGAGAATCAACTCCACGAGTGCTCTACCGATCTCGCCAAAGTCTCGAATTACCTCAGTGAAAATCGTAGGACCCAAGTCCCTATAGGTAACACCCTTTAACTTCTGATTTAGCGCGGTGGATACATCCGTTATCTGTTCCGGTGAATAGTCTCGCTTAGTGCGAATGAGCCTATTTTTCACAATGCCAGGATGCAACACTAAGGTCACCAAGATGCCGGTATCTTCTAGCGCCGCTAGCTGTATATGCTTGAACACTAATTGGTCAGTACTTGGTGCCACAATTAGAGAAACAGACTGGGTTAATACCGCTAATAACTTTGCTGCTTCATGAATGCTCCTTTCAGGAGTTAACTGCGTGTTCATCATCTCTTCATAGACATTCCGCAGTTGTAGCCCGGGGAAAACATAGGGTTCCATGAGGGCATCGACATAAAAACGGTATCCCTTATCAGAAGGAATTCGTCCAGCTGATATGTGGGGTTGCTGTAAGTAACCTGTTTCCTCCAAATCAGCCATCTCATTGCGAATAGTGGCTGGAGAAACGCCCAAATCATGTTTCCGAGCGATTGTTCTAGAACCCACTGGTTCGGCGGTTTCAATATAGCTATCGATGATCGCCCTCAGTACCAAACGCTTCCGTTCATCCAACATGATTTCACCTTCCTCGTCTTAGCACTCATCAAGTAGGAGTGCTAACAGCTTTAACCATAAAATATCACTTCATCCTGTGTTTGTCAAGGGGTGGAAAGCCTACCTCAAGAACGCTCCAGAAACTTGGTTTTCCAAATATAGCCCTTGGCGGGTTACACGTAGAGCCTCCCCGTTATACTCCACCAAACCTCGAGCAAGGAGATCCTCGATGGTCTCTCCATACACATCCCAATAGCTTACCTGATAGCGTTTGCGAAAGGCTAACTCATTTACCCCGTCCAGCAAACGCATACCCACCATCATCGTTTCATCCATTTCCTGATCGAAAGATACTCTTTCACTATCCGCATAAAAAGTACTGCTTTGCTGCCAACTCTCAATGAAGCCTCTCACATCTGGGGCATTTCTGTAACGATGCCTGTTAATGTAGCCTGTCGCACCACTTCCTAAGCCGATAAAGGGCTCATTGTGCCAATATAGGAGGTTATGCCTAGATTGCTGCCCCGGTTTGCAGAAGTTGGATATCTCATAGTGCTCGTAGCCTGACCTCCTGAGCAGACGACAGGCCAGTGTATACATTTCCGCCTGTTCATCGTCGCCTGGTACAGTGAGTAGGCCCTCCGCTACCCAGCGTTCTAAGGGAGTTCCATCCTCCAAAATTAAACCATAACAAGATAGATGGGTAGGGTCTAGGGCTAGGGCGGACCTTAGAGAAAAGTGCCAATCATCCACACTCTGGCCAGGCAGACCAAAGATCAAATCCAGGTTGATGTTTTTGATTCCGGCCTGCCTGAGAGTCATAACGCTTTCGAGGACTTGGTCACTACGGTGAACCCTGCCAATGGCCTCTAACAAATGGTCTTGAAAGGCCTGCACACCGACACTCACTCGATTAATCCCGGCGGCCGCCAACGTTTGGGCACCTTGGGCTGTGAGCGAATGGGGATTCACTTCGACAGAAATCTCTGGTGCCTCTACAAAAGGTAGCTCATCTTTGAGGAAACCAATGAAAGCAGCAAGTTCCTCCGAGGGCAGTAAGCTTGGAGTGCCACCGCCAATAAATAGCGTCCTCAGGGGCTTATTGCCCCACTGACGACCATAATAAAGTGCTTCCTGGCGTAATGAAACAAGGTAGTTGCTGGCAACGGCGGAAAAGCTTTCCTCGTCACCGACAACTACCGAATGAAAATCACAATAGAAACACTTTCGGGCACAAAAAGGTATATGCACATAAACTCCCATAATCAGCCACCCTAATCCACTTCTAAGATAGCCATAAACGCTTCTTGAGGAACCTCCACACTGCCCAAGCTCTTCATCCGTTTCTTTCCCTCTTTTTGCTTCTCTAGTAGTTTCCGCTTGCGGCTGATATCACCACCATAGCACTTGGCCAAGACATCCTTCCGCAAAGCCCGTACTGTTTCCCGGGCAATGATCTTATTACCAATGGCTGCCTGAATAGGCACCTCAAATTGCTGCCTGGGGATAACCTCTTTTAACTTCTCTGCCAAAGCCCGTCCCCTCGATGTAGCCTTTTCCTGATGAACAATGGATGAAAGAGCGTCCACAGCATTGCCGTTCAATAAGATATCTAGTTTTACCACATCAGATTCACGATAGCCAATAAACTCATAATCTAAGGATGCATACCCCTTGGTACGAGACTTCAGGCGGTCAAAAAAGTCCATCAGGATCTCCGCTAAAGGTAATTCATACTCAAGCCTGGCCCGTTCAGGAGTAATGTACTCCATCGTGGTGAAGATGCCTCTCCGATCCTGACAAACATCCATGACAGCCCCTACAAACGCATCAGGTACCAAAATGGAAGCCTTTACATAGGGTTCCTTAATGTGATCGATGGTAGTGACCGGTGGCAAAACAGAGGGATTATCCACCTCTTTCATTCTTCCATCGGTGAGTACCACCTGGTACACAACGCTGGGAGCGGTTGTAATCAGATTTAGGTCAAACTCACGCTCTAGCCGTTCTTGCACAATTTCCAGATGAAGCAGACCCAAAAAACCGCAGCGATAGCCGAAGCCAAGGGCAACAGAGGACTCCGCCTCATAGGTGAGGGCGGCGTCGTTAAGTTGCAATTTGTCCAGGGCGTCTCTAAGGTCAGTATACTCCTCGTTTACCACAGGATATAAACCACAGTAAACCATGGGTTTAGCAGGGCGATAGCCTGCTAGGGGTTCGGTTGCCGGCCTAGAGGCAATGGTAATCGTGTCGCCCACCCGGGTGTCACGTACGTCCTTCATGCTAGCAATAACACAACCAACATCACCCGGTCCCAAGGATTCTACCCTTACTAAACCAGGCCGTAATACACCAAGATCGCTGACCTCAAACTTGCGGCCAGAACTCATCATGTGAATAATGTCCCCGATCTTAATCGTGCCATCCACCACTCTAGCGTAAGCGATTGCACCACGATATTGATCATAATGCGAATCAAAAATCATGGCGCGGGTCGGGGCATTAAGATCTCCCCGAGGGGCTGGAATACGTTTCACAATCGTCTCCAAGATATCCTCGATTCCTACTCCGGTCCGGGCACTGACCAAAACAGCATCCTCACCTGGAAGACCAATATTATCCTCTAGTTCCCGAATCACTCGCTCTGGATCGGCGTTCGGCAAATCGATTTTGTTGATCACGGGGATGATCTCCAGGTCATGATCTAGGGCCAAATAAAGGTTTGCCAGGGTCTGCGCTTCGATACCCTGAGAAGCATCAATCACGAGCAAGGCGCCCTCGCAAGCCGCTAGACTACGAGACACTTCATAAGAGAAGTCGACGTGTCCTGGAGTATCAATGAGATTCAAGACATAATCCTGACCATCCTTAGCCCGATAGTTAAGCCGAACAGCCTTTAGCTTGATCGTTATACCCCGCTCGCGCTCTAAATCCATGGAGTCCAAGACTTGCTCAGACATGTCCCTTTTACTAACAGCTCCAGTATGTTCCAAAATACGATCAGCTAAAGTAGACTTTCCATGGTCAATATGGGCAATAATGCAAAAATTCCGGATGTTCTGTTGAACCATAGGTTTACCAATTCCTTCATAAGAATGATCTGCTCACATTATAACATAGGAAGCGGCAAATTCAAAACAATAGCGTTTAACCCCGAGCTTTGAGTTTGCTCTTCACAAGTCCCAGGAGAAACTGGGTTTCCTCCATTTTAAACACTACACTCAAGACAACATAGACCAAGATCCCTACTCCAATAGCCCCGAAAGTCTGTAGCAACTGGCCGAGCTTTGAGGTCATGGAAAGATGCAACTCCAGAAATGATGCTGTGTAGAAGGCACTTACCCCCATGATCAAAGAGGCAATCGTGGATTTTACCAAGGTGCTCCACAAACGGGAATCAACTAAAGTGCCGAGACGCCGACCTAAGATGCCTAGAGCCAAGACCATGTTAAAAATGGAACTAATCGAATAGGCAAAGGCCAAGCCCCCCGCACCGAGGTCTGTCCAAGTCAAGAAAGCCAAGCTTAACAAGAAGTTGAGTATCACAGTGACAAAGCCAATTTTCACGGGTGTCTTGGTATCCTGCAATGAGTAAAAACCACGAGTCGTCACTTGTAGGGCCGACTGCGCGACCAAACCGGGAACATAAAAAAGAAGTGAAAAAGCTGTAGCCAAGGTATCTGCTGCGAAAAACTCACCGCTTTCAAAAAGCAGGCGAACAATGGGCACCCGCAAAAAGGCCATACCAAGGGCAGAGGGGATGGTTATAAAAAAGATGATCCGTAGCCCAAAGGAAAGGGTTCGTGTGAACTCAACCATCTCCCCTTGGGCGGTAAGGCGTGCCAAAGTTGGGAATACAGCCGTGGAAATGCCCATGGCGAAGATTCCCAGGGGAAAATTAATGAGGCGATTGGCAAGACGCAGAGCTACAATGGAACCTGTCTCTAAGGTGGAGGCTAGATTCTGGCTGACAATAACATTCACTTGCGAAATGGATAAACCCAGTATAGCAGGGAGCATCAGCATACCCATACGGCGGATCCCAGGGTGCTTGAAATCCAAAACTAGGCGATAGTGTATTTTCGCCCTCTTCACCACCGCTGGAAACTGGATGGAAAAATTCCCCAAGGCCCCCAAAATGGTTCCAACAGCCATGCCCATGATCCCGATAACAGGACCTAAGAGATAGGCACCAAGAATCTGACCCATATTGTAGACAATAGGTCCTAACGCCGGCAAAAGAAACTTCTGGTAGGAGTGTAACACTCCCATGCACAGCCCTGCTAAAGCCGTGAAAAATACCGCAGGAAACGTCACCCTCATCAGCACTACCAAAAGATCCCTTTGTTCACCCGAAAATCCCACGCCGACTAAAGGCGCCAGAATTGGGGTGAAAATCACTCCCAAGATCATAAGGAGCAAAAGGATCAAGAAAGTAAAATTCAAAAAAACACTGGCTGCATACCAAGCTTCTTTCTCGTCATCCTTGGCAAGGTAATGGGTGAAAACCGGAATAAAGGCCGAACTAAGGGCCCCCCCTATCAGGAGCTGATACATCAAATCCGGTAAAGCAAAGGCAGCAAAAAATACGTCCGTAGTGGCTGTCCGACCAAAGACTTCCGCTACAGCACGCTCACGAACAAATCCCAAGATACGGCTAACCAAAATGGCCAACATGACGATGGAGGCAGCCTTAGCTACCTGTTCCCTATTTTCATTCTCCAAGCTATCTCGCTCCCCTTTGTGGATGTTTCGCGCAGCGACTTTAGTCGTATGAAACATCCTTGATGAATGCTGTGCATTCATCAATGGCAACAACTTCAAAGATTCGCCTTCGAAGAGCTAAATCCTGTTAGAGCACCTTCGCCAAAACACTCGCCAACAATTCCGCTGACAGTAAAGCTTGCTCCAAAGTGGTTTCCACCGATCCAAGCTCCACAATTAAACTGCCAGGATGTAAGTGCTGATTATAGCGGGCCTCTTTATGAACTTGTACAGGTCGCATTAAACCAGGGTATAGCGCATCGCACACGCTCTTTATTTTATAGGCAAGATCTAGATTTTCTTGAAAATTCGGGTGAGACAAGGGTATGTTTTGCGCAGTTCCTACCACAAGGACAATACGGGCTACTTCGCGACCGTTAATGACCACGGTCGGATTTGGTACCCCGGCATCTCGGTGCAGGTCGATGACCATGTCAAAATCCTTCTGCCTACCGAGGATTTCTCGCACTGTCTTTTCCGAATTGCTGTAGGAGCTATTGATCGTGGGTAAAGTATGTATGCGGCTTTCATGGACTGGCTGCAAACCAAGACTGGTCAAAGCATTAGCCAGGTGGCGGCCGACCGCCATCACCCCTGTAATCGTGGGATCGGCCATATTACGAAACTGGTAATGAGATTGTGTGGACTGCCCTGCTGGTATAGCTCGTCCTAGATAATTTTCTGACGAATGTGTGTGGTAAATCAGTACCTTAGGCCCAACGGGTAGTGTTTCATGGACCTCGCTGACCGTCGAGTCTGGAACAGATGGGGGCCTGACCGGATCGGGTGCAAAAGACAACTCCTGAATAAAAACAAAGGGTCTCTCCTCCCACACTCTCATGTCCACTCTCCCATGGGGAGAAAGTGGCAATGTAGCAGTGAGTAGACTCAAAGGATCTTGCAGATTGAAGTTGGTGAGCCATTGGAAGAACGAGGCTAAACCAAATCCGTCGCTCTTTGTATCATTTAAAGACTGACCTGTAGCCGGCATCCCTTGGTCAAGGAGGAGTTTAGCAACCGAATGGTCTAGGCCACTTTCCTGAAACAACAAGTAGTATCCGCTCAGTGAGAGGGATAACAAAAGGAGTGCTAGCACCATGAGGGGGAGTACTTGAAAGGCTTTCCCTAAAGTCTTACTGCGGCGTCGAATCCGAGAATACGCCCTCCTGAGCCGAAAACGCATGTCACCACCTCTTCTCTTGCCAAATATATTGATTGGCGAGAGAAAATATGATAGACATCAGGACGAGGTGGCTAACTCAAGTATTTAAATACTTCATCATAACTTACACCCTCATGGAACGAGGTGTTTAATGCGCCAGCAATCACATCGGATACCTCTTCAATGAGTAAATCGATCTCCTTGGGGGTGACAATCATACTACCGAAATAGGGTTGTAAAACCTGGCTCATTATCTGCCGTTTATCCCAACCCGGGTGGGCGTTAGTCTGTTCATGAACGTTGTCTGACTGCTTTTGTTTCCCCATGATAGCATCAGGATTCACACTGAAACGTACCCGTTGCGGCCGCTGATCGCCATCAGGTTCTTGGATGCTCCCTTTCTCAATAAGATCCATTGCATCGGAAACAATGGTTACTGCATGAACCACAGTGGGCACACCGATGGCAATGACCGGAATACCCAAGGTTTCCTGGTTGATGGCCAAGCGGCGATTTCCTACGCCCGCGCCAGGATGAATGCCAGTATCAGAAACCTGGACAGTACTGCAAAGTCGATCCACACTGCGACTGGCCAAAGCATCGATGCAAATCACTGCCTTGGCTCCAATTCGATCTACCACACCCATAATGATTTCTCCCGTTTCAATACCTGTTAGCCCTAGTACTCCGGGAGATATGGCCGAGATAGGCCTAAGTCCGTGGCGCAGTTCTGGCGGGGACATTTGCAGCAGATGCCTGGTGACCATAAGGCTTTCTACCGCCTTAGGACCTAGAGCGTCAGGGGTAGCATTCCAATTACCCAATCCCACTACCAGGACAGCATCTTCTTCACCTAGTTGGGCCTGTTCGAAGAACCAAGTTATTTCTTGGGCCAACATCTGCGCGATGCGTTCCTGAAGATCTCGATTATGCACTCGCAGTCCGGGAGCTTCTATGGTAGAATAATTCCCGGGTGCTTTACCCATGAGCTGCGCACCAAGATCGTTCTCCACGGTTATGCGGGTGAGGGTGATTCCCTCTTCCTGCTCTGTATGTACTCGGACGCCTGGCAATTCAGGGGGTCCTTCGTTCTCAATGACTGCCTGATGTGATTCTAAGGCTAGATCTGTTCGAATGTTATATTTTTCGAATAAGCGATCCTCATGATTTTTCTTCTGCATGTTTTCTCCTCCTGTCTCGAAGGGCGGCCAGTTCCTACAGCCCTCTCCTACTTAGATTAACCGAAAGGAAAAACGTTATTCCAAATTACGTACTATTGAACTTCGTCCATTCTAATGGTATAATAACAGGGTAATTTTGTCTGAGGAGGTGAACCAGTTTGGCCACTAGTAGATCAGCTGAAAAGAGAATCCGTGTTGGCGCAGCCAAGCGTGCACGTAACACAGCGCATCGTTCCGCTTTAAAAAGCACAGTAAAAAAATGCGAGGTCGCTGTAGCGAATGATCCTGTCAATGCCCCTGCCCACCTTCAAAAGGCTATTAAGGCTTTGGATAAAGCAGCAGCCAAGGGTCTTATTCATAAGAATGCTGCTTCTCGCAAGAAGTCCCGCTTGACCAAGCGTCTAGCTACACAGGCATAAAGAAACAACGCCCTTCCACAACGGATGAGGCGTTTTGTTTTACCCGCGTTTAGCATTTTAGGTCAGCTTCACGATCAAATCTGTCAGGGCCTGCTCCCCAGGAACCCCCAGTTTCAGCTCCCGATCTGCATGAAGTACCGCTCTAAAACCTTCCAGGATTCTCTGAAGATCGTACCTCTGGGCCTGAGCATGGACTTTTTTCAAGGCGTAGGAGTTGCTTTCCCCCATTTGTTTTGCTGTAACGTCAAGATTCGTTGTGGTTGTAGTGGCGGCTAATACCAAGCGCAACTGCCTCTCAATCACGGGCAAGATCCGTAGCCCCGCCTCGCCAGCCCCCAAGAGCAAATGGAGGATTTCTAAAGCCTCCTTACGCTTGCTTTGGACGATGAAGTCTGTCATTTGAAAAATCGCATTGTCGAAAACTTGGCCCGGTGATAGTGATGTAACACCCTCCACGTCCGAAGGCGTGATTTCGTCGCGGCCTGCGCAAAGCGCAAACAGCTTCTCCAATTCGTTTTGAATGAGGAGTAGATCTGTGCCTACTCTGCTTATAAAAAGCTCGGCTGTACCCCGCTTCATTTTTTTCCCCTGCTCGGTGCAAAGGTCGAGAACATAACGAAGCAACTGGTCCCCTTGCAGCGGTATACACTCGATCTCCTGGGCGAACTCACGGAGAACCTTTACATACTTCAGGCGCTTATCCACTTTGTTTGCAAAGATCGACACATGATTGGACCTAGAGTTTTGCTGAAGCCAAGCCACTAGTTTGTCCATAATAGCTGCTGGTACTAGCTCTGCGTTTCTTAGCACCACTATCTTTGGGCCACTGCCCCAAGGCACTTGACCAAGTTCGTAGACCAATGGTTCTAAGTCAAAGTCTTTATCTCCATAGAAAAGAGACCAGTTAAACTCCGCTAGACTGTCTTCAGTATTGCGCTTCTTCAATGCCGCAAAGATGCGATCATGCCACATGGTCTCTGCTCCATGAACAAGGAGGACCCGTGGTAAAGGTTGTGTCTCGATCTCTTTCAGGATCCTTTGTACAGTCAAAGTTCATCACCTCCCCTCTGATATTCAGGGTGAAGGTCAGATAAACCTGCCCCATAGCCCCCACCATATTTGAAAAGTTTGCGGACCCCTCTGCGTGCTACGCCAGGTGATGCCTGCTTGATCGAAAAACTCCAATACTTCTTGATGGGGATGTCCAAAGCTGTTGGGACCTACCGATATCGTAGCCCACTTGGCGCCAACTCTTTGATAAAACTCAAGGAGCAAACTACCCCTACTGCCATGATGGGGAACTTTCAACCACTCGGCCCGTAAATCAAAACTTGCGTCATGGGCCAGATCATATAGCACGGCATGCTCCAAATCGCCGGTAAACAATAATCGCACTCCCCCATACTGCAAACGAAGCAGTAGAGAGTTGTTGTTATGCGCGGACGGTAGCTCCTCTCGCAGTACTTCTGGGTAGAGAACATCAAGGGTGATGCCTTCGCCAAGGCGCAAAGTTTCCCCAGCCCTGGCCACGTGATAGGCAATGCCCTTATCCTTTACCAGTTGGAGATAGCGCTCATAAGTCGGGCTACTATGCCCATGGCCATTATCGATCACCATGCCAACTTCAAACTGTTCCAAAACGGCAAGAAGACCAAAGAGATGATCTTCATGGGGATGCGACAAAATGACATAATCCAATCGGGGAACATGACGATGCTGCAAATATGGCACAACACGTTCTTCCCCAACATTGCGGCCTCGCTCCTGCCAATACGGCGAGTCCCCCCCTCCATCGATTAAGAGATGTATACCGCTGGGGGTCTTTACGAAATAACAATCTCCCTGGCCCACGTTGATAGCGGTAACCTCAAGTGGTCTCCGCAAGGCAGGAGGCAGGCAGAGGACAAAGACGAGGATGACCGCGATGGTAATGAGCTCAGCTACCGTTCTTTTTGGCTTCGT
>WPCG01000997.1_pt1 | contig 14840 bp, 12 predicted proteins | sample 5403311 | NCBI WGS metagenome assembly WPCG01 (sample SAMN12869467, study PRJNA574797) | sludge metagenome | isolation source: wastewater treatment of Control | place: China:Beijing | collected 2019-05-17 | reverse complement strand
AAAAAAACTCTGAAGTTGTCTTCAGAGTCCTGTATTAGCAGTTTGTGTGACTATCCTGATGGTAGATTTGGTAGATTTCATTTTTTGAATACCCTGTTTGTGATGCAATCTGCTTAATTGCATCCTTGGCAGATAACCCAGACTGAATAAGCTCATCGATGTGATGACGAATATCCATCATACTGATATCCGGCTCTTTCTCTTCTTTCGTTCCCTCGATAACCAAAACCATCTCACCTTTTAGGTCTTTTGCTTCAATCACTAACTCACTCAGTGTTCCCCGAATAAACTCCTCATGCTTCTTCGTGAGTTCTCTAGCCAATGACGCTTTACGATCCCCCATCACCTCAAGAGCCAGTTTTAACGTCTTTTCAATACGATGAGGTGCTTCATAAAAGATCATGGTTGCCTCATAATGACGTATCCGAGTAAGTACACCTCTTGCTTCTTTTAGATTTGATGGTAAGAAGCCATGAAAATAGAATGGTTGCGTCACAAGCCCGGATGCCACCAATGCAGCTAATAAGGCACTGCTACCATTGATGGGAACCACATTAAATCCGTGTTGCGTAATGGTTTCAACCAGAATATATCCCGGATCGGAGATGAGCGGATATCCTGCATCACTGACCAATGCTACATTAAATCCCTGATGTAATAGCATCAGTATGCCTTTTGCACTATCCCGTTCATTGTGGTCATGGTGTGAAATTACTTTATTTTCAATCTGAAAGTGCCTTAATAACTTTTGTGTGTGCCGGGTATCTTCACAAGCAATTACATCCACCGAGCGCAAAACTTCAATGGCTCGTGGTGTCATCTCTTCTAGATTTCCAATCGGTGTTGCCACCACATAGCAGGTAGGCATTTCATTTTCAAAACTTTTCTGACGACGCATGGTCATCACTCCTATCTTCTGTTCCCATAGACAGCTTCGTCTACAAGTTCTTTAAGTGTAATATACTGCGTATCCTCTCGACTATCAAGTTTCGCTGTTCCACTTAGAACATTCATCGAAGAAACACGATATCTTCTGCCTCTAAATTCGACAGTTTCATTCATTTTAGGCAAATGTTTTCGAAGTTCTTTATACAAGTCATCTTCGTACTTTAGACAGCACATCAGTTTGCCACACTGCCCTGATAACTTTTGAATATTCAAAGCAAGAAGCTGATTTTTTGCCATATTAATAGAAACCACATCAAAGTCAGTCAAAAAACGTGAGCAACATGTTTCCATCCCGCACGTACCAAGCCCACCCACAAGTTTTGCTTTATCTCTTGGACCTATCTGACGCAGTTCAATACGACACTTGAAAATCGATGCAAGTTCCTTTAATAGCTCTCTAAAGTCCACCCGTTCATCGGCCACATAAGAGAAAATGACTTTTGATCGATCAAGAGTGTACTCTGCGCTAATCAAGTTCATATCTAATTTCAAGCTTTTAATGCAATCCGAACATTTTATCATCGCTTCCGATGCAAGTTCTTTGTTTCTATTAAAGTTATCTGCGTCCTGTTTTGTAGCTTTACGGATAACAGGTTTTAGTGGTGTCGAAATCGACATATCCTCCACTTTTTTAATATCCGCAATTACTTCTCCTAACTCAAGACCTCGAATAGTCTCAACCACTACAAAATCACCTGATGCGTAATCCGCGACGTTAGTGCCAAACGTATAGGCTTTTTTTGCACCTTTAAAACGTACAGAACAGGCGTATAGAAATGTATTCTGATCGTATACTACTTCATCTTCGTTTTTAACGTGTTCAACCACGGTATCCCTCCTTTTTAGCAATCGTTTCAATGTTTGCTAGTTCAAAAATCATCTCATCCATAAGTAATGAAAGATTTGGGTTTCGGACTAGTTTGTCTTTACCCTCCGCAAACACACGCATGGCTGATGAGGCTACAGCAGAAAATCTTCTGGACATGATGAAATCATTCCACCAAATATCTCCTACCATGTTCTGCGCAATCACATCTTTGAAAAAAACTTGCGCAATATCACAAAATAGAGCAATAAATTCTTTGCCCTTGGAATTTTTCGAATTAAAACCTTCTTTTTGCATATAGAGTGCCGCAAAATAGAAGTTGTTAGATGCCTGAGTTAAAAACTGATGAAATGAATCCATCACTTGAATATAGTTCTCAGAATCTACCAGTGCTGCAATCTGAAACTCATCTTTAATAAATGAGGAGCAGATGTGTGAATCATATGGAGTAATCCCCATATCAATCGCCCGATGATACACCGATTGTTGAGTTGAACTTGCAAAACTGAGAATTTGACATCTTGATAAAATCGTCGGTAACAGTCGGTCACTGTTTTCACTGATCAGTATGGCTGTTGTATCTTCACCTGATGGTTCCTCAAGAAACTTTAACAGGCTATTCAGTGCTTCCGGTGTCGCCCGATCCGCATGTTCAATAATGTAGACTTTTTTGTTGTATCTTTCGAGTGCTGTTTGCATGAATTTTCGTTGAAGCTGAAGAATCTCTTCTTTTTTGATGGTACGATCGGTTCCATCAATATAAATGATGTCTGTATACTGGTGATGTGCAACACGACGGCATACATCACAAGTTTCACAGGCAAATAAATCTCCGTTTGGGCATACCAGACTTTGTGCAAGTAAAATAGCTGCTTCCTTCATTTGACTCCCTCGCATACCTGAAAATAAATAGGCATGCGCAAGTTGTCCTGAAGCAATAGAATGCTTCAGCACTTGATAAATTACAGGTTGTCGTTGAATAAAGATATCTTTATACACTTGGCTTCACCTTCGCTAAAATATATTGTACCGCTTCATTCACAATCTCTTCTACCGGACGATTGGCATCAAGAACTTGCATGCGATGTCGATATCGCTTCAAAACCTCCTGATATCCAAGAGCTACTTTGAGATGAAAATCCTCTGCTTCCCGATCCAGACGGTCACGATAATGACGGTTTGAAATGCGTTTCAACCCTTCAATTGGATCAATATCCAAAAACAATGTAACATCTGGATAATACCCTTCGATCGCAAACTCATTGATGGAAAGAACTTCTTCAATACCAATTCCGCGTCCAACACCCTGATAAGCTAACGAACTGTCCACAAAACGATCGCAGATAACAATTTTACCTGCCTGAATCGCTGGCAATACTTTTTCCACAAGATGCTGACGGCGAGATGCTGCATATAGAAGCGCTTCTGTCTTCACATCCATTGCCGTGTTTTTGGGGTCTAGAATAATACCGCGAATCTGTTCCGCGATATCAATTCCTCCAGGCTCTCGTGTATAGATAACATCCAGGCCACTGGTCAGAAGCTTCTGGTACACATTGGTACTGATCGTTGTTTTACCGCTTCCATCAGGTCCTTCAAATGTAATAAACCATCCTTTTTGCATATTAAAATCCCTCTTTTGAACTATTATACCATTATTGGGCAAAGTTCAACAGAGGGAATTCGACTATGGATTGCGCAAGGAATCAAACACTTCACTCACATTAAAGAAATGCTCGTTAATATACTCTGTATCGTTTCTCATGACAAATCCATCAATGTTTACTCTTGGTAAGATAAGACTTCCTTGTTGGATTACAGGTTGAGAGCGGCGATCAACTGTTGCATATACATTGTAGCCTTGTTGTTGGATATAGCTAAACATCGGTTCTTTCAATAATATACCAAATGGAGCTATAAAGACATTGGATTTTCCCATTATTGGATTCATCGTATCATGAAACAGTTCAAAGTCTTCCTGAATAGAAGATAGCTTCGATGTTTCACTATAGTAATTGCCTGCCGCATGGGTGTAACTGTGATTCACAAACTCCCAGCCTAAGATTTTCATATGATTCACAAGTCGAATAGCTTCTTCCTTTTCTTCTGGCTTATTTGGATCATATCCAAGAATTCCCATGTTACCTGTAACGCCAAGCATGGCACGGGCATCCTGATAACTAAAATCAGGATGCTTCTTAAGTAATGTTTCAAGGATAGGAAAAACATCCCCTTCCTTACTTAATGTCTTTGATTGATCTGAATGGGTAATTTCACTAATAAGTTCCATCTCTTCATTCAGAATGAGTTTTGAGGCAAACCCATCTTTAATTCGCGATGTTGTATAACCTACATTATCAACAGAAACTAGCAGCGGCTTCTTCCCATAGGGTAAGAAAAGAGGTTTTTCTTCCCACCTTCCATCCACATGCTCATAGATATCCTCAAGCGAAACCAAAACATACCCTCGACTGTACAGTTGATCGAGAATCTTTTTAAACTCATCTACGGTAATCATCCATAAATCATACCCTTTCGGATCACTACTTGTTGGTCCATACGCTTTCTGCGGATCCACAATCAAACTATGAAAGAAGATGTGTTCAATGCGCCCCTGATATCGTACATAGCTGCTTTGAACTATCTTGAGTTGTGCTACGTATGCATCCACATCCTTGTTACGGATTTCCGGACGTTGTGTAATAAGAGCCAGAGCATCATCCACATAGTGTTTTGAAACAAGAACTTTAGCTTCCTCAAGAATTTCTTCACGTATGATTTTGTATGGATCTTTAGGGTCATCAATATCCGTTGATGTATCCCTAAAAAAGGTCTGATACATCAGTACTGAGCAAATTACGATTACAGTGAAGCTTGCGAACATTCCTATCATAAACATGGCCTGTTGCCATTTGTGAGTTTTCATTTAAATCACCTTCTATATACCTATTTTACAACTTTTCATACAAATTGATATCAGATAATGATAAAATGCCTATATTGAAGCATGAGGTGCATGATGAAACAAATTGAGAAGGCTATTTCTAGTGAAAAACGATTTAAAGGGCGAATTGTCAATCTGCGTCACGATGAAATCATCTTAGATAACCACATCTATTTAAGAGAAGTCGTGGAACATCCAGGGGGTGTCTGTGTTTTAGCCTTGACCAAAGATCATCATGTTATCATGGTGGAGCAATACCGGTATGCGGCAGCTCAACTGATGACCGAACTTCCTGCAGGTAAAAAAGAAAAGAACGAAGAACCTATGGTAACTGCTCAAAGGGAACTTCTTGAAGAAACAGGCTATGTCGCAAAACAGTGGGTTGATTATGGTGTATTCTATCCTTCGCCGGCGTATCTCGATGAAGTCATCCATTTATATGTAGCAAAAGAGTTGGAATTTGTAGGTCAAAAGCTTGATCAAGGAGAATATCTCGATGTTCACTTTGTACCACTTAGCATGCTCATGGAAAAGATTGTTTCCGGTGAATATACGGACGGGAAAACAATCGCTCTTGCAAGTAGATATTATCTCAATGAAAAAGAAGGTCTTAAATGAACCTTCTTTTAATTTTAGATAGTACTAGAATTACTAGCATCAAGGCCAAAATCAACCCACCAAAGAGGATAAACCCTATGTTTGGTAAGGGAATCGTAGAGAATAGTCCATAAGCCTGTAGTAAACTATCCTTCGCAAATGGGAAGAAGAGTAAATACAAGATGGCAGCGAGAGTCAAACCAATGGCTAACGTCATCAGTTCTTGCATCCATATCTTTCGTTGAACAATTCTTGAGGAAACCCCAATCTCACTTAGAATGCGGTGCTGTCCCTTATTTTCAAGTTGATTGGTCATAAATGTAACCCCTTGGCTTACCACCAAGATGAATATGAGCAATAATGACACAGCCATCATAATCTGAATGGAAGCCGCAATCACCCGATTGTTATTTTCCTGAAGTGCATCAATCACTTCCTGATAACTAGTTACTTCAAGTTGATTGGTTTGGATATAGTTTAAGAATGCTTCCTCATCAGCATCTTCCACATTCACAAAGTAAGTATCAATCACAGGGAATGTATATGGGTTCACTGTGTTGGGTGTCTGGATATACGCTACCCACCCATTATCGATCAAGGAATTTACTTTTCCTGCAATCTGTGCGGATGCTTCAGAGTTGGCTGAAAACTGAGACTGAAGATAGAACAAATAAAGTCTTTCTACTGTTCCAATCCCTTTAATCTTATCTACGTGATAAATATCCGCATCTCTCAAATCCATATGACGTCGTGTCGCATGGATAAATCGATAGTAGAAGCGATTCTCCGAATACCCCTCAAATAACGCTGGTGTAATGTCTTCCCCTTCGTATAAAGGCACAAATGGATGCATGTAATCATAGAACATTAATATGTTGCTACGGTAATAAACTCTTTTATTCTTGGAGTATTTGATGTCCACAAAGTACATATCAGGCACTTTTACGACTACAGCCTGTGCTGATGTGAACTGCTTTGTTTCATTGTACTGATCCACATCTGCACCATAAACAATATAATCAAACTGGATGCCCAAAGTCTCTTTGTTATAAATGGTTGAAACATGCCCATAGAGGCTGATAGCCACGAGTAATGTTAGTACGATAATTGCCACATTCATAATCGAACCTATTGAAAACGAAAGTGAGTTCATCATTGTTTTCAAGGTTAGGCCAACAACCAAATTTTTGCTTTGAACGGGTGGAAGCGGAATAAACTTCTTATCCGTCGTTTTCGTCATTAAAAAAGCATGCTTAATATATCTCTTTAGTTGTGTAAAGTACACCACCACAAGTAGTGCGATGTATATCAGTAACAATCCAAGCATACGAATCAAAATCGGTGTATTGATATCCAATAGCGTTGCTAAAGAGCGGTCTGTCTGATACAACATCTGAAGATAAACGTTAAGTCCGCCCCATAACAATAAAGAAATAAAGACAATTACTAGGATCTGAGACATGTACATCAAAATCAGATTGCGTTGCTTAATCCCTATCAAACCAAGAGTTCCAATGGTCTTTGCGTTGCTTACCAATTGTCTTCGCAAGAACACATAGAATGCGTAAGCCGTCGAAAGGATTAATCCACCCACAAGATAGGTTGATACCTGTTTGAACAGTACTTCTTCTGTAGAAACATATTGGGAAAGCGAATGAAGTGGATAGGCAGAGATCCCTGCATTAAAGTGCGTTCCATTCAAATCAAGAAGTTCTTTTTCCAATTGCTTCTCATTGTCGACCGAATAGTCATCTAAATGAACTTTGATGACACTGGAAAATTCAAAACGCGGATAGGATTGAGTAAACGTGTTCCCTTTATATTCATAGTGTAACTCAATACTCTGAAGAGTTTGAAGGGTGTCCTGATTAACAATTCCAACCGAATATACTGTTCGATTAAATAGGGGAATCCGATCCAATACATCATTGTCACTAGCGACTTCATTAAAATTTGGATAATCCATAATTGTCACTATCGTGAAATCAAGTATATAAGTATCTGGAATGGTTATTTCTACCCCATCACCCCCATCGAAAATATAAGTATCGTTCAGATAGTTGAAATCTAAGACATGTCCAATAGGATTAATGCCTTGCTTACGTAGTTTTCGGGCGTAACTTTCGGTAATGGCTACCTCAAAATTCGCCAACTGATCCAAAGGTTTTCCTTCGATTATGCGATAGAGATTGGTATTATCGCTGATGTATCCTTCAAAGATAATATCAGGAATCTTAAAATCTTCTTCGATATAACCATATCTTAAAACATCCATCATGTACGGAAACGCATTCGTCTGTTCGACTTTCCCGTACTTTTCTGCGATTGCAACCGCTTGTTGTATGTAGGATGGATTTCTTAAAAAGACAAGGGTATGAGCACCATTGACTGCCTCAACTCGGTCAACCAGTGTGACTTGCTTGGAACTGGTGGTCACCTGAATCTGGATAGCGACCAGTGTAAAGACAAATAAAATACTTAGAATAAGCAGTGTCAGCTTCTTTTTATAATAAACGGTTTTAAACAATGCCTTCATAGATACGGCTCCACGAGTTGGGACACACGGCTATAACGCTCTTTTCCAGCAGGATAGTTTTCCAAGGATTCATTCACAGTAAACGTACCATTAACCAGAATTAATAAGCGCTTACCATAGGAAGCGATACGTTTGGAATGGGTAACCATCACAATCGTCTGTCCGGCATCATTGAGTTCTTGCAAGATTCTCATAATTTCTAGAGCAGTATTAGGGTTTAATGAAGCTGTAGGCTCATCCGCAAAAAGCACTTCTGGATCATTGATAAGTGCACGGGCAATGGAAGCCCGCTGCTTTTCTCCACCGGATACCTGATGGGGATAATTATTCATTAAATGGCCAATCCCTAATTGGTCAGCCAGTTTTTTAGCCTTTTCATAGGCCTGTTTATCATATTGTAAACGAGCGATGGCAATATTTTCAAGAATTGTTAACGAAGGAATCAAGTGATTGTCCTGAAAGATAAATCCATAGGATTTTAACCTTAGATTTTCGATCTCTTTCCCTTTAAAAACTAGTATGTTTTGATCATGAAGTATCACTTGACCTTCAGTGGGTTGATCGAGGGAGGAAATACAGTTAAGAAACGTGGATTTCCCACTTCCGCTTTCTCCCATAATCATGACAAACTCCCCTTTTTGGATAGTTAAATCAATCCCTTCCAGTACTGGTAGTTTTTGCTTGTTTAGCTGATATGATTTTTTCAGTTCTTTGATTTCTAACATGATTAGTCCTCGCTTCTATTTATTAAAGTTTATTCTATCATAGTTTAACTTTGTGATGCAATGCTACAAGCTAGATGATTTAACTACATTATTTATCTGGTCATCAAAATTTTCGTGCAAATGAACTACGTGAATCTGATATAATGAGTTTAAAAGGAGGATATGATTGAGAGTAGAGTAAAAATGCTTAGAATAGTGAATTTGCTTCTTGCTTTGGTCTTTATAGGTGTTGCTTTTGGTGGGCTAGTAAGAATGTTTACAGGTGATAGCCTGATTCCATATGCTACATTTAACCAGATCCACCCTATTTCAGGTTTAATTTTTGTCATATTAGTAATCGCTCATATTTATCTAAACTTCAATTGGATTAAAGCAAATTACTTAAAAAAGAAAAAATAAATACTCCATTATCAAGCAAAAAAAAGCCATAAACGACAATCTTCTGTTGTTTATGGCTTTTATATTTTTGTGACTATTCTTTCGAAATCATGCTTTCTTCCCAAACAGGATTTGGCTCAAAGCCCATTAGTTCAACAAGTGTTGAAGCAACATTCGCAAGTCCGAACTCCCCTTGTTTAAAGGTTACATCTTCATTAAGAACGATGAACGGAACTGGATTAAGCGTATGCGCAGTTTTTGGTTTCGGTGTCGCATTTGGATCTTTCGATTTTTCAAACATTTCATCCGCATTTCCATGGTCTGCTGTTAGTACTAAAATCCCATTTACCTTATCAACAACCTTTTTAATTCGACCAATTTGAAGGTCGACCGATTCAACACCGATAACTGTGGCAAGGAAGTCTCCTGTATGTCCCACCATGTCGCCATTAGGGAAATTGATTCGGTAGAAATCATGTTCTCCTTTTTCAATCGCTTCAATCAGTAAATCTGTGATTTCAGCCGATTTCATCCAAGGACGTTGCTCAAATGGTACCAAATCTGAGGTAACCTCAACAAATGTCTCAAGGTTGTCGTCAAACTTCTCTGTACGGTTACCATTCCAGAAATAGGTTACGTGACCAAACTTTTGAGTTTCTGAGATTGCATACTGCTTAATGTTTTTTGCAACCAGATACTCCGACATTGTATTTTTAATACGTGGAGGTGCCACAAGGAACTTGGCAGGAATCTGTAAATCACCATCATACTGTAACATGCCCGCAAACTTGACATTCACCTTTTTGCGGTCAAAACGGCTAAAGTTTTCTTCTTCAAAAGCACGTGACAACTCAAGTGCACGGTCTCCACGGAAGTTAAACAAGATAACACTGTCTCCATCCATGATTTTCCCTACTGGTTCACCATTTTCTGCAATGACAAATGCATCCATAAACTGATCATTCACATCAAACTCATTGCGATAGGTTTCGATTGCTTCAAGTGCGGAAGTGAACTGACGGCCTTCACCTAATACATGAGTTTTCCACCCAAGTTCAACCATAGCCCAGTCTGCATCATAACGGTCCATAGTGACTTTCATTCGTCCGCCACCGCTGGCAATTTTTGCACTGAAGCTATCATCATTCAATGAAACCATGAAATTCTCAAGATCTTTTACATAGATATCACCGGAACGAGCTGGAACATCGCGTCCATCAAGTAAGGCGTGTATGCGAACATGTTTAACACCTTGTTTTTTAGCCTGTGCAATCAATGCTTTTAGATGTGCAATATTTGAGTGAACATTACCATCTGATAGTAACCCAATAAAGTGCATTGTCGATTGTTGAGCATTGTCCACAAGTTCATTCCAAGTTTCTGAAGTGAAAATATCACCCGTTTCAATGGACTCATTCACCAGTTTCGCCCCCTGGCTATAAATCTGACCGCAGCCTAACGCATTGTGACCGACTTCTGAGTTACCCATATCGTCATCTGACGGTAAGCCGACAGCAGTTCCGTGGGCTTTAATTTGAATCATTGGAGATTCCTTCATAAACTTATCCAAATGTGGTTTATATGCACGATTAACCGCATTGCCATAGTCTTTGGTGGATAGTCCAATTCCGTCCATAACAACAAATACTAAAGGTCTTTTTGACATTTTAATTCCTCCTAGATATACGGCTATACTATATCATTTTTTGTCTTTTTTTGCACTCAATGTCCTCTTGTTTGTAAAAAAAATAACAGCTTTCGCTGTTATTCATCATCTGATTTTTCTGGTAAAAAGAAGATTTGCTCCCCTTCTTTAGAAAGCATGTACCCAAAGCGGGCATAATTTTTCACATATTCCGGATCCTGAAGTTTCTCTGATTGAGTTGTGAGAAACGCATTTTCTTCTTCCAGTACTTTTAACTGCTGATTCACGGATTTTAGATTTTCCTGCAACTTAACAGTCTCAATGACTTCTTGAGCGACCTGATAAATCAGTAGCACCGAAACCGCAAATACAACTAAAGCGATTAAGTTCAGAAGCGCATTTTTAAATCGGTAATTACGCTTATTGTCTTGTTTCATATTGTTCATCACCTTTGCTCTATGCAAGATTTATTATACTGACAATCTGAATAAAAGCAAGAGTTGTCACTTGATTTAACTTTACCAAAGCAAAAAACACCTTTATTTAGGTGTTTTCCTCGGTTATTTCATCTTTTATATAGGTTTCCGATAAGATTTCATACATCATCGGAGCATCTTTTTTCCTCGGATGATCCATAACTTCCAAGACTTTGATGGTCAATTTACGATGACCAAAAATGATATCGACGATGTCATCTGCCTCAACAGTGGCTGATGGTTTTGCGGCTTTACCATTAATGTTAATTCGTTGATGATCCGCAAGTTCCTTTGCTACTGCACGTCGCTTCAGAACTCTTGAAACCTTCAGGAATTTATCTATTCTCATATATCTATACTCCTTTCGTCTGGATTAACACACTCAGTACATCATTTAGCCATTGCTTGTGTTTTTTAACCTTAATTGAAATTTTCTGATTGATATACTTCAACTCAATATCCTTTGAAACCCGATTGACAATCTCAAACCACTTTACACCATCAATCGATGAACTATAGTCTTTTGAAAAGATGATATCGACGTAGGTATTATGTTCCTTAAACGACTCAATTCTTGGTTCATCAACCAAAATTTCAAGACGCTTCTTTTCGAACAATAATGCAACGACGGGCGGTAGCTTTCCATATAAATCTGTAATTTCATCAATCAGTTCATTTAAGCCTCGACTGGTTCTTACTTTATCTATGCGCTGATAGAGATTGATTTTCTCAAGATCTTCGGGTGCAAAAGCTTTTGGAATGAATGCATCCACTTTTAGATTAATCTTCGCCATGCTTTCTTCTTCCGGTTCAACTTCAACTCCTTGTTTAATCATGATCGCTTTTTGAAGCATTTCAATGTACATATCGATACCCACAGTATCAATGAAACCAGACTGATTACCACCAAGTAAATCCCCTGCTCCACGTATGGTTAAGTCTCTCATAGCGATTTTATATCCACTTCCAAGTTCAGTAAACTCTTTAATGGCAGATAATCGTTTAGAAGCAATTTCTGAAAGTTGCTTTTTAGGTTCATACATAAGATAAGCGTACGCCAAACGATCCGATCGTCCTACACGACCTTTAATCTGATATAACTGTGATAAGCCAAATGTATCCGCACGATCAATAATCATGGTATTGGCATTGGGAATATCAATTCCCGTTTCAATGATTGTTGTGCATACAAGCACATTGGCTTCGTTTGCGTTAAACTGAACCATCACATCTTCAATTTCCTCACGATTCATTTTTCCATGAGCTACCGCTATTTTTGCATAAGGGATTTCCTGTTGTAACTGATAAGCTAAAGAGAAAATCTGATCTACATGGTTGTATAAATAGAATACCTGGCCTCCACGCGCCAGTTCTCTTTCAATGATTTCCTTGATTAAAGATTTATTTTTCTCGACAATGTAGGTTTGAACAGGAAGTCGATTTGAAGGTGGTGTATTCAGTTGTGATAATGAACGAAGACCGATTAGAGACATTTGCAAAGTTCGGGGAATCGGTGTTGCACTCAAAGATAGTACATCAATCGAATTACGCATCTCCTTGATTTTTTCCTTATGTTCCACCCCAAAACGCTGTTCCTCGTCAATAACCAGTAACCCTAACTCCTTGAACTTAACATCCTTGGATAAGATACGGTGCGTTCCAATGAGTATATCTACTTGACCGTGCTTAAGTTTGTATAGTACTTCACTGACTTTTGACGGCATGGCAAAACGATTAAGAACTTCAATATTTACTGGATAATTCTTGAATCTTTTCGTAAATGTCTTATAATGCTGCGATGACAATACTGTGGTTGGACACAGAAAAGCAACCTGTTTCCCTTCACTGACAGCTTTGAACGCTGCACGAATCGCTACCTCTGTCTTTCCAAAACCAACATCACCACAAAGCAGGCGGTCCATGGGTCTATGACTCATCATATCTTTCTTTATCTCTTCAATCGCTATTTTTTGATCATCGGTAAGTTCATAATCAAACTCTGATTCAAACTCTTGTTGAAGGGGGGTGTCAGGTCCATACTGATATCCGATCAGCTGTTGTCGTGTAGCATAAAGAGAAATAAGACGATCCGCAATATCATCGACATTTTCACTAATTCTACTTTTCGTTTTTGCCCATTCGCTCGTACCAAGTTTATTTAGTTTTGGAACTACGCCCTGTGAGGAAACAAACTTACGAACCAATCGAAATTGTTCTAATGGAACAAGTAATGTATCTTCACCGCGATAGGCTACATGGAGAAAATCCCTATGGGCTCCATCGACTTCCTGCGTGACAATCCCTAAATACTTCCCTACACCATGTGATTGATGGACTACATAGTCACCAATATCCAATTGTTGATAGGAAGAAAGAACTTCAGCCTCTTTAAAGCGGTTATAGAACCTTCCCAGACGAACTGGGTTACTGAAGCACTCTTTGGAGGTGTACACCACAAATCCTTCATCAACAGCCTCAAAACCTTCATCGTATCTTCCTTTAGCAATGGATAAGCCTTCGGGTATGGGCTGCTGAAGGGAAATCATTTTATATGGAATCCCTTTTGTCACACATTGCTCGATTACTTGCCTGATTTCTGCATCATCCAACATGAGCAAAACATCTTTTTGTGTAGACATAATCGCAATCTGATCAATCATCATGGGTAATGGCTGAGTAAAGATACTCGTCGGATGCCATCTTATATCAATCTTTTGATCTACATCAAATTCCTTAAACATCAGAACTTTCTTGTGCGCCAATACTTCATAAAAGTCATAATGTAACTGGTATGTTGGTAAGCTTTTCGTCTGATGATAAAGCTCCTGAACATATTCCATTGTGTCTTCTACGATATGCTGATACTGACGATGGGCTGTTTCCTGAGATGAAACAATCAACTGAAGGTTGGGGTTTAAGTTAGCGATTGAAGTCCTATTCTTCGCAAACACACTGTAGCGATACAAGTATGTCTCTTTAAGCCTCATTTCAATTGCTTCCAAATCCTGATCAATGATTTCTGATAGAGCTTCCGTTTCCAAAGATGAGTGAGCTTGTTGGTAATTATTCAACTTTTCGCGGATTACTTTTTCAATCTCAGTGACATCTTCATCTTCAAACAGTAAATCTGTAGCAAATAGGATGGTTATGTTGTCAGTCTTTTCTATCGTACGTTGAGAGGACAAATCAAAAAAACGACAACTCTCAATTTCATTATCGAAAAACTCAATGCGAACAGGATGTTCGTAATTAATGGAATAGACATCAATGATACCTCCACGAAGTGCAAATGTCAGAGGTTGATCGACGCGACTGACCTGAGTATAACCCATTTTCTGTAATCTTGAGGCAAGTTCCTTGGGTTCATATACATCATTAACAGATATATTCAGGATGTTCTTCTTGAATACATCTAACGTTGGCACCTTACGAATCACAGCTGCTATATGAGTGATACACACAGGTGCGGACTGTTCAATTAGGTTTACAAGTGCTTCCATTTTCATAGTATGCATTTCTGGGGATTGAGCGATTGCTTCTACTCTCAAGGATTCTTCCTGTGCATACAAAAAAACCTGTTTTGGATGCTCTAAAAGTGCTGCGACCTTCTCATACAACTGTTGAGCCTGGAATAAATTTGGTTTGACCACCATGATAGCTCTAGGATGTTTACTGTAGGAAGCCGCAATTAAAAGTGCTTCTTGAGCAATGCTGAGATGAGCAAATTTTTGCTGATGATTATGTAGACTATCTAATGCAGGATGA
>WPCG01026361.1_pt1 | contig 14846 bp, 13 predicted proteins | sample 5403311 | NCBI WGS metagenome assembly WPCG01 (sample SAMN12869467, study PRJNA574797) | sludge metagenome | isolation source: wastewater treatment of Control | place: China:Beijing | collected 2019-05-17 | reverse complement strand
GGCTACATAGGTTACGTGATAGGCGGTAAATTAGCCTTCCTTAGTCAAAAACCGATCGTTGAGAGATGTAATTTAAGAAATATTGATCTATTAGGTTACCGATATGGTAAGGATGTTTTTCTAGGGGACACTCAGTATACTGTACGGACCATTAAAAGTTCTGAGGTGAATACTTTAATTTATCCTTTAATCGCAGGTCAGACTCTAACTACTGTTAAATGGGATACTTTAAATTTAAGCGATATATCTACGCCCAGCCATAATTGGATAGTTTGTCAGGAATCTTATCAGGACACATATCAGAGAGTTAGAGTTAATAGTTCACTGTCCAATATCAATTCAGCTTTGAGTGCAGATGATCGCACTACGTATAACCATGCTTCTCCAGTATCCTACATGACTTTTAGACCTTTTCTAATTGAAAAATAACATACTCCCCCCTTACCCCATTCCTCATAACCGAGGGGTAGGGTAAGGGGGACTATGTTATAAAATATTTTAGTAGCTGAGGCCAAAACATTTACAGTTTTGGACTAATCCCAGCTACGTTAATGCATTATGACAGTGGATTACTTTATTGAACCAGTTCAAGGCGCGGCCGCCAACCAAAGTCCGAAAACGTATACGACGAAATGAACGGATACACGCGGGCAACAGAATGGCCACGATAGACGGCTTGAGCTGCATTAGCAGGGTTTAACTCTTTACACCAACTGTAGTTACCTTTTCCTACACTAATGTTTAAACCATCGGCAGTATCGTCTTGAGGATATTCTGCCCAGTTATCCCCAATTTGTCCTTGTTTATGATAACTGGCGTTAATTCCAACATCAGAAGCTATATTATACATTAAGCGGGTCCACTCGGATCTAGTCGCATATGGTGCGTTAACCACACTAGTCACTGCACTCGTATAGTCATCATCTATTCCCCCTAGTAAACCTACTCGATATTGTAGTCCATTGATGGTTATAATTTTAGAGCCATCTATAATCCCTTTATCTCTTAGATGGTTATAACTGATAGAATGTCTGATATTTTTCTTAGCTACGAATAATATCCGTCCATCTAACCAGAACTTTAACCAAGGGGTATCTAAGTTTTGAGCTGTACCCTGAGTCACCCCTAATTGGGAAGTTAGACTAGACATGGTAATCAACTCAGAGCCTGTAACTTCACCGAAGAAACCCTTGTCATCGGAGGCGGTATAACCTATAAATTCAGAGGGACCTGGTCCAACAATAACTTCAGGAGAAGACTGCTCCTCCCCAATAGTTAATAAATACTCTTTCATGTTTAACCTATTGTAATATGAGAACTACCAGTTGCAGTGTGTCCACAACTAGCACTACAACCTGAAAATACTACTCCAATCCCGTCAACCGTAATCCAATCAGAAGCCTGTACCATCTTAGGAGCGCTATGAGGTGAATTACCATGCCCTGCTACTGGATCATTTAATAAAGATATTTCTAAACCATCCACAGTAACGTGACAGTCTGCCCCTTTATTAATAATCCCACCTGCGGTATCTTTGCCTCTTAAAGATACAATACTCATTAAATTATCCCCTTATAAATTTAATAGCAGAACTAATAGCTTCTAAAGTAGCAGTTTTCAGTCTAATTAAAGAACCTGAGATAAACTCAATAGTTGAAGGAGTATCTAACTTAGTACTATCAGGAGTCATTCTAAAGTTATTAGAACCTACTTTAAAATCTATGTATTCATCAGCATTCATTTCAATAAACTTTTCTTGAACTTTAACATAACTATCGTATTTATTCTTTAATTGTAAGCGAGTATCCTTAGAGTCTAATTCAAAGAAGTTATCGTCATCGTCTGTAATATAAACTGCTGACTCTTTAGAATTAATCTGTATCGTATATGCGTATTCTTCTCCGTTAGCTTTAGACGTACTTAAAGTAAAGTGCTTATCATGAGCTGAGACAGAAAGTAAGTAACATTTAGTTAAATCATTCTGGTGTCCTCCTAATTCAGGAGTAGCTCCAAAGGCAAAGATTACAGATTCTAGAGACCTTAGATTGTTCTTTAAGCCCATACTGCGCCAGTAGTATTTATTAGTATCTCCTTGACGCCAGATTTCAACTAACTCACCTCTTCTAATATCAGGGGGAGTTAATCGATTATCTTCTGAAGGTAACCATTGACACATGTAATCTCTAGATACTATGTTTTCAACTTGAATGGTCTCCCCTATATCATTTACATAACTATCTGAAAACCTCTGCGGATCATAATCAATTTCACCATCAGTACCCATGGCATCTTCAATGGGTAAAACGTTAAGCATGTGATTATTACGAGTTAAGTTTTCAGTAGCCCTTCCTACACTGATAAATCTAAATATAGAGGCCTGCATTTATTACTCCATTCAACAATTCTCTAGTCTAGAGGATTGCAATATGCAAATTACGTATTTTAAGTTACATAAAATGAAATCATTAGGATTATCAAATGTTAATACATTTGAATGGAGTCCTAAACAAAGTCTATTAGTGATCCTAGGAGCTAATGGTTCTGGGAAAAGTATGATTATGTCGGAACTCACTCCGGTTCCAGCAAGACATGTTAAATTCTTTAAAGATGGTATTAAAGAAATCCGAGTATTACATAACGGTTCTGAATATCATCTAACTTCAGTATACTCAGGCGGTACTGGAAAGCATAGTTTCATTAAAGACTCTGATGTAGAATTAAATCCAGGCGGGACATTTAAGATCCAGGAAGAACTTGTATTAGAAGAGTTTGGTTTAACCCGTGAGATTCACGACATAGCAACTGGACGTTTAAAGTTTACAGATATGTCCACAGCTAAGAGACGTGAGTTATTAACTAAGATGTCTCCCGTAGATTTAAGCTATGCTTTTGATATCTATAATAAAGTCAGATCAGAACATCGTTCTCAGAAAGGGGTTATTGATCTTTTAACTAAGCGATTAGTAAATGAAAACCATGATATTCCTTCCGATAATGAGATCAGTCTATTAAGAGAGCGTTCTAAGGACCTATCAGCTCGTCTAACGGATTTATTTGAGAAAAGGGTAGTAACCCATGACAAACCTTTTAATAGCTCAGAAGAGGCTGCCGGAGAGCTTAAGAGGGTATTAGAACAAACCCATAGAATTCTAAATCAACATGTAGATATTCCTAATTATGTTAAAGTAAAAGATTACGAATCTTTTAATAATTACCTAACTGGTTTAAATAACGTAGTTCAAAACAATAATAACTTAATTAATCGTTTAGCTGAAGAACTAGATAAACTTAAAAAATTAGATGATCAAGATTTCGAGTCTATGGAATTAGAACTTGAGAATCTACAGAAGACTAATAGTGAATTAGTTAAAGCCATTAGTGAACGTCATGCTATAATTAAAGGTTATAATGGACTGTTTCCTTTAGAGTTTGAGAATTTAGATTCAATAGGGGATTTAAATACTTTAGAGGGAATATTCAAACAGTGGCATGAATTGTTAGTATCCTTTCCCATTAATGAAGATCGATACTTCGGTAGAGATGTAGCTCGCGATCGTCAAGAACTATTAAGACAACGCAGAGCTGAGTTACAACAATGGGAAGCTAATCTAATTCAGATTAGAACTCGGATTAAATCAATTAAAGAATGTGCTGCTATTGAATGTCCTCAATGTGAACATTCTTTTAAACCTGGAGTTAATCCTAATGATGTTCAGGGATTGTTAGACGATGAATCTAAAATTCCAGATCAGATTGCAAGGTTAGAAGGGTTAATTGCAGAAGATCAAGAATATCTAGAAGCCTTTGAAGATTACTATAGTTTCGTTCTGAGATATAGTCGTTTAACTAAGGAATATCCTAGGTATCAAAAGCTTTGGGACTATTGTACCGAAAATCAAATTATGTTTGTTAATCCTAGTCAATACGTAACACAGGCTATGGAATGGTATAATGTAACTAAAGCTGGAATTGAGTTTAACATTAAATCTGCTCAGAAAGTACATAATGATAAACGCATTCAAAACCTATCTGAACTAGATAGGGAAACGCTTGATTATGTTAATAGACGAAAGACTGAAATTCATTCTGAGATTGATGGTTTATATCAACAGAATAATGAGTCTAATCTAAAGATTCAAAAGCTTGGGGTAGTTAGATCAGTAGTTACTGAACGTATTAGTCAAATTGATCAAGTATTAAAACAATACCATCAATGGGTTAATAACGCTACTAAGTATCGTGACTATCTACTAATGCAAGGTTACAATGCTGAGATCCATGAGTTACAACTCCAGTTAGCTAATACTTCAAAAGAACTATCCAGTCTAGAACAACGGGAAACTAGCATTAGAACTTTAGAGAATGAAGTCAGTAATGCTAGTGTAGCTTATGCTGACTTGGGATTGTTAAATAAAGCTATGAGTCCTTCAGGGGGATTAATAGGTCGTTATCTATTAACCTTCATGCAAGGAGTAACTGGATTAGTTAATGCTTACATAAATGAAGTATGGAGTCACTCATTAGAAGTCTTACCTTCAAAAGTAGATAAAGATGAACTCGATTATAACTTCCCTATTTATGTAGCAGATGGGGCTATTGTAACTAATGATATTTCTGAGGGTTCTGAATCCCAGTTAGACATTATTAACTTTGCCTTTATGTTAACTATTCTAAAGTTATTAAAAGTTCAAGATATGCCTCTGTATCTAGATGAGTTCGGGAGAACTTTCGATGAACAACATAAAGCTAATCTAATTCCTTTTATTACTAACCTAATAGATAATGGTTTATTTAAACAAATCTTTTTTGTTAGTCACTTAGCTGGAATCCATGGAGCTTTTAACTTAGCAGAGTTTGCAGTTATCAATAATGATAACATTACGGTTCCTGACGTCTATAATCAAAACGTAATCATAAAATAACCATTTCTAGTCCCTCTCTTCGGGGAGGGGCTTTATGACTTATAGAGGATTAAATAATGCAAGAACATTTATTGTACATAGGGTCTGGGGGGGGGGGAACGTAGAATGGTGCCCTGATTTCTACACTGGTCCCGGTCCCCAATGCATGGCGTACGTTGAAGAAGATGATAAGGGTTTCTTTGGAGAGGTACCTAACGGTCAATTGATTACACCTGTCGACCTAACCTCCCAATTGGGAGTTACCCAAGGCATCTCTCAAAATACTACAACTCCGTGGCTTAAATTCTATCTGGATGGTAAAATATTATATGTTAGTAAGAAGCCTATCAGACATACCATCGGTTATGCGCATTTAAGAGAATTGGGTTTAGTTGATAGAACTAGGATTATTACCATTAGTGACTTACAGTACCGTGTAGGGTTAATTAAGGTAATTGACGATGATTATTTCGGTCAAGTTGTAAATAATGAGGCACACCCACATTATAGTCTTAGATCTGAATGGAATAGGTTAATTTATAACAGTGTTATGGACGTCACCACTCCTTCCTTACATAAACAAGACCAGGTAGGAGATAACTGGGCAGAGTATCCGCAGGATAATTCCACTAACGGTTTAGGCGTCACGGCAGGTAATGGTTCGTATGCCTGGGGTCAAGACAATTTCCCTGAGACCTCCATTGTTAGTCTATTTAGAGGTGTAGACTCAGTTGTCAGGATATATGAAAATGGTAATGGGGGAAAACATTACTATTACGGATGGCGACCTTTATTAGAACTCGTAAATGAATAAAAAAAAAAAAGAATACGATACTCCCTCTCTCCCGGAACCCAATTAAGGGCTCTAGGAGAGAGGGGATTATAGTTATAATGTGGCCATGAAGCCAGTTTCTGAGTCCTTGAAGACCCATCCTCCATTATACCTGAACACATCCATGTTAGCTTGATTCAATACAGAATACATCGCTTCGTTGTTTTCCTTAACGATATAACGTTTGATCAAAGCGTAAAACAGTTTATGATCCCGGCGGAAGAATGCTTCTTCTACGGTCTCACTGGCTTCACGATGTGTAATTACATCGTTCAGCTTGGACCTGGTACGTTCTACCATGTCTAGATCAGCCCTGAATGCTCTCAGAGCATATAATAGGGCTAACTCCTTACTAGCCCCTGCCTTTAACTTACCAACCCCTATCGACGGCATTTGAGCCGTAGGATCGGTTACTGATTTACGATCATTAATAAACATACTAATGATTTGTTCACGACTTAGAATTTGTCCCATTTTATAGTTCCTATTTTTCATTATAAGTCCGATCTTAGGGATCGAACATTCAACTTAGTTATGTACCCTTTAAAACAATTCTAATCCATGCAGCGGCGCAGGTCCGGATAGATCACTAGAGCAGTAATCATACTGGCTACCTTCTGTGCCATCAGTAAGTTATAGAGAAACTCATAACGGTCAGTAACATCAGAGTCATCAACCATTTCACGATCTTTTTTAGACTCATGAAGAACTTTAATGGTGATGACCTTACGACCATCTTTCAGTTCCTTCCAATCACAATTTACTCGCCAATTATCATCGTGCTGATCCAGGTTCTCAACATGGTAATCGCCCTTATTGAAAACGATCTTGCGGTTCATATAGTTAACGGGTTTAATTTCAACGCCTTCCTGAGATAGATTGATGTACTTCAATAGTCCATTATAATCTACCTCCACTAAACCTTCTAGTGTAGTTTTAGGTAATTCAACCTTCGGCTGTGACTTTTCATTGGGATGTGATTTACTAACCTCACGTTCCATTTTAACTACATCGAATTCATTTAATGTATTCATTCCCATGGTCTACTCCATTACACTTTGTTTACATCCAATCATTTTCAGTTAATACCGAAATGGTTTCATCCATGGTGTCAAGAATACGAGACTTGACTGTCTTATCAGTCCAAGCAAAGAACTCCATATCACGGTCAATTCCGAAGATAACCCGGTTCTGAAGTTCCTTACCACGAAAATTTACCAAGAAATCACAACGCTCTTTCAGATGCTTACGTGTTGCAGGAATATCTTGTAGAGCAGCTTCAAGTTGCTCTTGTTGACTTTCACGAACCCAGTAACGAACCAGACGAGTTTGATCATCAACGGTAACATTTATTTTACCGAAGATCTTAGGTTCTTTACATTTAAGGAAATTCCCCAGAGCCTTGGGGATTGCTCCGAATTCAAACTCCGCAGAACCCATGTAGTCAAAATCAAACTGACCTAAAATTCTATCATTAGAATCAGTTTTACGCTTGACGTCACCGGTTTGCCACAGACGATATTTACGATTCATTTTGTTACTCCTCTTGATCTTTTTCGTGTGGTCCTTGTGACCATTCCTGTTTCATTGAGGAGTTTGTCTTGTACAAACGACAGGGACTAGAACTCTCCACAGGCTGTAACCGGACACGCTTCCGGTCGTTTGTTCTCTAAACTAAAGAGTTAACTCTCGAATCACTTGGTTTTCATGATTCTTAAGTAACTCTTCCCGAACTGTAATGTAGATCTGTTATTCTTTATAATCAGTAGTAATCAGAGATTAAGCGGATCTTATGTTTATCTTCAAAGTAACAACCTAAGGCTTCTAGAATCAAGTAGAATGCAGTCATTGCCTGGAATGTTAATGTGCGAGTATCAGCTATTTTAGCTAGTTCCTTAGGTACCCCATGAGTTTCAGCTACTGTGTAAGGAATGTGATGAACTGTAATGCCTTTATTACCATTACGATTATCCCAAGTAATTAACCTATTAGCTAAAGCCCTATCTTCTAAAGAATCAGCCCATTCTTTAAAGCGAGTTTTATTATCAGTAGTTACTCTAATAGATAAGAACACATAAGGTGGTTCGTTAATTTCTCCATAACTAGGGACAAAGACTTCTTTCCAGAATTCATGTTTAGCATAAGTAGCATTGTCTTCATTCTTATAACCACTAAGATCTTTAACAGTTCCAGGTAATAGAAACTCAGGATTACCAGAACTGATAGACTGCGTGATGCGCCTTTCCCAATTAGCTACATTTTTAAGGATAGGCCCTATAGCTAATTGCTTACCTGATTTAACTGTATTAATTATTCTTTTAATTAACCTTATCGATTCTTCTCTAACCTCCATCGGTGTTTTAGAGCTCCTTAACCCTACCCCTTTAATCTCTAAACGAGCTTTCAATAACATCAATCCTTCAATTCCGTCCTGGGAAGCATAATAGTGCTTAGCTCGGTTAGTTAGACTTAACATGGCAAAGAAGTATTCGTTCTTCATAGCTAGTTGTCTTAAGCGTTTTTCAGCTACTCCCATATTAGCAGATTGAATCGCCAATAAATGCATTACAGTTTCAGAGATTAAGAAAGTTAAAGCAAATGATAATCTTAGAGTTTCAGGCTTAAATACAATCTCTCCATAAATGGATTCAATCCAGTATTGTAAGGTAAACATTGTAGAGTCAGTATCTGAAACAGGTACTGCTTTACGATACATACTAGGAAACGCATTAATGGAATGAGGTACATTAGGAGTCATAAAGACAGCCCTAAATAACAATCTGTAATGATCTAATACTTGAATAATATTCTTAGCAGTTCCATAGATGTAATCAAAGACCTCAGGAGCTTCCTGTTGTAATCTTTCATGGTTACGACCCTTAGTCTGTTCATGGCAAATAAAGTTAGCTAGGAGCTTAGTATCCCCATCTAAAGTTTTAAATTCTTCTGCTGTAATAGTATCATTAGGATCTCCTAATTTAGCTAGGCCTAATAACATATCTTTCACAAAATCTTTATTGTACTGATATAAATGATATAGATCGCCCGCATATACAACTGCGGCTCTTTCTATGGGACTTAATCCCTTAGCTAGATTTAGAATCTGAGCTGTAAAGTATTTATCATGAATATAGTTCTTAGAACTGTAATGAACTACATCTCTCATATCTTCAGGAGTTGGCCAATAGAGATTATAAGTCTCCATGGCTTTAGCTAATAAATCTAAATCTGTTAAGTTACAAATAGATAGTATATTAGCTTTGGTAATCTCAGTAGAGTAATAGTGTCTATTTCCCATAATGAACTTTTCATTATTAGAGTTAGACAGACTAGTAGCTACACGACAAGTAGAGGTTAACGTGGGGTGAGTAGACTTATTAAATAAAATAGTAGCTTCAGATAAGGCGGCCCCTGAGTAACTGTTATTGTTAAGTTTATAGTTCTCTTGCTCCCCTTTCTTAATCTTAGCCAATGCAAATGATTGTGGGGTGGCCAATCCTTCCAGTCTTAACTGTTCACCCTTGGTTAAGGCACGGTTTCTAACGCCCTCACCAATATATTCAGAGTGGGAACTTACAATTGCAGTTTCTGGCAGGTAAGCTGTCAATGAAGGACTTAGAGTTAAATTCTGTTTATTAACTCTATTGATGAATCCTAACAAACTGGTCTCTACCTTACTACGATCACCTTTAGAATCTTTACAGATTACCAAAGTAGCAGGGTTTTTTAATTCAAACTGTCCACCCTTAAAAGACTGTTTTTTAACAAATTCTAAACATTGTTCATAAGGGTCCCCAGTTTGAGCTGAGAGATATTTAGCATGGGAGTTAATGTAATTAGTAGTAATATCTAGATTACGCTTATAATCACTATTGGGGGTTATGAAAGGATTAGGATTAGACATCTGAAACATAGCTCCCTTTTAATATAAAATTCATAATATTTAATCCTTAGGTAAAAAGGTATCTATCAATGATCGAACATCTTTTGTATTTAGACATGGGGGGGGGGTAGACTGGACTAAAGGTGCAGATATTCCCAAAGTATCCAGTTTTAATACCGGTATAACAGTTTGGAATGATTCCATATTAGTTTGCGGTGGGACCAATGACCTAAATGTATTAAAAATATACGATACTTTAACAGATACTTGGACTCAGAAGACTCTACCCAAACCCCTTTATGATCAAACTGCAGTAACTGTGTCTGACAATGAACTCTGGGCCTTTGGAGGTTATGACGGTACGACTTTAATTCGGGAGATTAATGTTTTCGATCTGAGTGTTGATCCTATTGTCCTGAAACGAACATTCACTATTCCCACGACCCACCGTTACTGGAGATCAGGTACTTCCATCCATGTTAGGAAAGATTTAAATAAGCTTTTTGTATTAGGTGGTGAAACGGGAGGAACTGTTGATCTGCCTGTATTGATAGTTAATACTAATACCGGCACTGTATCTACTGGGCCTAATACAGTTAAACGAAACTGTAACGCTGTAATGATCGATAATGAGATCTGGTTATTAGGCGGATCTAATTCAACCACCGCTACAATTGCTTTGGATACCATTCAGAAATATAACGTGATAACTAATACACTAACTACTGAAAGTGTTAAATTAGCTCCTCCAAGGGGATCTAATGGATCTACAGTAATAGGTAATCTAATTTACATGATGGGTGGATATACCGACTATGATTCTAGACATTCTGGGACTAGGGTTCCTGATAAGGGTCGTATAGTTAGCTTTAATACTATAACTAAGGAATTCAAACCCTTAGTATCCATAGGTAGACCACCTGATTACTTACATGCATCTCAGATATATTCATTACAGACAGTCAACGGTGACTTATACTGGTTAGACGGTAGTAACTTTTATAAAGGTGTTCTTTTCTGACATAATCCCTCCTCCTCTAGTCCCGTTAAAAGGACTAGAGGAGGAGGGGATTTATATCAATATTCTACACCCATGAAACGGTAATAGCATTTTTCATGAGTAAAAGGTTTATATGGGTAACGACCGGCATTAATAGAACTATTCTGATTCCAGGTACGTGTATTGTTATCGTAATGACTGCGTTTATTAACACTACTGCAGTAAACATACATCTGATCCTTACTATGATATTCATTCTGTAAGGAATGTTCACGTATAGTGTGATATTCTAACATACGACCATAAGCTCCCATTAAAGGAATACGATCATATTCAAAATCTACACTACGTCCAGGTAATCTTAAAGACTCTAAGGGTTTAACTTCCTGAAAGAAACTAGGACTATCTACAACTACTATAAATGATCCAGACTTAGTTAAATAATTTAACATTACTGAATCTGACTTTAAAGTATCAATCATAGTTAAAGAAGGACTATCAGGATCTTTAAATAGACCAATATCATCTAAAGCTAATTGTTTACGAGATTGAAAGATTCTATCTAAAATAAACATCTTAGAGAAGTTAATTCTGTAAACTCGATCTGAGACATTATAATAGACTTCATTTAAGATATTTAGATAACCACCTACTACTAATAGTAAAGACTTATTAGTTAGATCTATCTCCTCAGGAATCTTCATGTAAGCTCCCTCATATAGAGGAGCTCCTACTCTAACATTATGAATCCATTCTGACTGAATAGGATAACATCTAATATCTCCAATGGTCTCAAAACTATAAACACCAATTTGGTTATCATTGGAGTTATAAATATTACGACCACCACCCATTACTCTAACGCCGTCTGGATGGGAATCCAGTAAATGGAAGAATCCATTTACTGAAACTAAAGCCTTACTGGTAAACTTAGACATATCATGGATAGGATGTGTTAACAATAAGTCTTCTTTTAACGAGTCAGGGATATTGGATTCTATATGTGCAGATCTACCAATAGGTAAAGCCTTATAACCACTATGCCATGCTTGAGCATATTTAACTAATCTGGCAGCTTCCCGCATTAGTTCAGTTTCAAAAGGTAATGTTAAGTTACCGATAGAATCTAACCATTGTTGGAAAGTTAAAGATTGATCTACATTGGATAATAAATCTCTAATGTTAGATAACTTTAAACCTTTATAATAACCTTCCCCAGGACCTGGATAACTAATGTAAAAGTATGCGTCAGCATAGGTGGTCAATATTGTAGAAAGTTGGTGATCTAAGGTTTCTAGCTCGAACCATTTACCATGTCGAGTATCAAATTTTACTTTCATTCGTTCTAAAACATACATGTTAACTCCCGAATAGAGTTCTTAGTTTAAAGACCGAACTCTTGAAATAAAGGTGGATCATGAATCAGATTGTTAAAACTGGTCTTTATGAAGAAGACTTGCATGGTAATAATCCTGATAACCTTGTTACAGATGAATTGCATACTTTGCAAGTACCAGGTATTGACGATTATTACTTCATTATTCCCAGAGCAGCGCCTTACTTTGTAAGTTCCCTTAAAGTATTCGATCGTCAAACTGGACGGGAATATATTGAGGATGTAGACTATACCATAGGTCATAGATTTATTGAGGCGATGGATTCCATTGGAAGACCCATTGCTGGTAGTATTCGCATTATGCGAAGAGACATTGTTGGAACTCTTAAAATCACTTATAGAACCATAGGTGGTAATTGGGGCTATAACGATAGACAGATCTTGGATGAACTGGCTCGTAAACAATACAACCCGATCGTTAGAGTCTGGGGCAATATTGGTCCTCTACCTTATAGTTTCCCACCATTAATCCATGACCAGTCATTAGATACATTAGTAGGTTCAGAAGATCTAAATAATTCTTTAGTTAGGATTGGAGACATTCTAGAAGCAGCAGCTTCAGGAACTACTGAATCTCACTTGAATGATTTCAATAACCCACATAGAGTCGATAAGACTCAAACTGGTTTAGGTAATGTAGATAACTTTAAGACTGCCTCCATCCAGGAAACTATTACTGGAGCTGCAGCTAATCTATTTGTTACTCCTAAAGGTTTATATGAAACTTTACTAGTACAGGTCATTAATCCTTTAACAGATCACATTAACGCAACGGGTAACGTTCACAGATTACATAAACGTGATATTGACTTAGGTAACGTACAGAACTACCCGGTAGCCACTAATGCTCAGGCGGTAGATGTTACTAATAACCAAACCTACATGACACCTTACACCACGTATCTAATGATGCGTGATTTACAAGGTGGCAGTGCATTAGATGATCTCATACTTCAATTAAACGAACACTTAACAGCTCGTAATCCACACGGTATTACGACTGAGATGATCAACACATACAATAAGCAAGAGATTGAAGATCTATTAAGAGATGCAGCTGGTGGAGCGTTTAATGATTTCGGTGGTCTAAGTCCAGACGAGTGGAAAGATTTATTCCCTCACGATGCAGATTTCCTAGAACTAATGACAACCATTAGAGATAGAGAAGAAGCTATTGGTGACTTAACAGTTGATCTACCAGTAGTGATCTTGCCGGAAGCTAATCCTAACCTACTAACTAACCTAACTGTCCAGATGGATAGTTATGCCGTCTTTAATGTGGAAGGTAGGAACTTAATCATTAGTCGTTTAGGTATTTTTGGATACGATACAGTTATTAATAACTGGGCTGGTGCTAAGGACGCTTTGTATATATTAGATAATGATACTGGTGAAATGTTATCTTACGGTGACAATAAAATGGCTACTGGTGCATTACCTGCAGAGATTAGTACCTTTGCCGCTAGTAATAACTTGTTTGTTTTTGAAGGTGATGGGAGAGTAGCTTGGAAAACCAGAACCGGTGGATACACTACTATTTATAGCGACTTCGATGATGTTAAAACTTTTAACTCTGTTGAAGTTCATCCAGGTTTAACCACTGATAAACCATTTGGTGTATTATTAGTCAATGGAACTAATACAATTACTCAACATCCTTTCGGAGATGCCACATGGGTTAATCGTTACCGTACCCAGACAGGTTCACCCTTTACTAAAGTATTCACGTCCATGACTATTCTGGAAGACTACTTAGTGGGAATGGAACCTAATGAGTTCGGTGGACATCATGTCAGGATATATAAATTAAACACGCAGGCACCTTACGACATTACTACACCTGGAACCATCTATGCAGTTAGGAATGATGGTAACCTAGTGGCTATTAACAATCTAGCTATTATGGGACTCCAAAATTCATCCGGAGTAGATTCTGTTGTGGTCATAGTAACTGAGACTTATAGTTATCTGATAGATTTTAATAACCTGACTAATCCAGAATGGCCTCTACCGGATAAGATTAACGTTAAACTGGATAGTATCATGGCAGGCAATGGTTACATTATCACCTTAGATAACTTCAATAACGTAAACGCCTGGGGAGACTTCCCAGATAATGAATTAGTTTACCCAGGATTGAAATCCTTCTAAGGAGCAGGTGAATATATGCAAATTAAATATGCTGCTACTCTGCAGGAGTTAATCAGTTCTATTGATTATAGAAACACCACACTAGTTCTACAGCTAGAAGAAATACTGACTGGTCTAAACGCGGTTTCAAAAGTTAGTGATATTAGTACTCTGAATAAGGATACTATAGGACTTAACTATACTCCGAACTGGCCAGGGGCAACCAAGTTAAAAGCAATCGAGGGTGAAGACCCTAACGCTTTTATATCCCCTCTAAGGATGGATAACTATATGGATGCTAACTTGTATGAACCCTTGGCTGACCTGTTTAATCAGGCCACTAGTGCTTTGAGTTAATAGCCTAAATACAAGGGAAGCTTTGATCAGGTAACACTGGTCAAAGCTATCCCTGGTTTATGTCCTAACTTAACAGAGGATTCCAAACGTGACAAGAGTTATTATTAATTTACCATTGGATAAAACTGGACGTAATCCAGATAATCTAATGATGAATGAGTCCGTAGTCACCACACGTATTAGACCTAACATTAGAGTAGGTATTTTAGAACACGGTGGTTTCTATGGGTCAGAAATTAGGGTTTATGATAAAGACTATAATAGACTAATTCACAATGTGGACTTTGTTTTTGGTTATTATCACATTAAAGTTAGTGAATTATTCGGTTTAAAGATTTACTCTGCAA
>WPCG01089566.1_pt1 | contig 14855 bp, 9 predicted proteins | sample 5403311 | NCBI WGS metagenome assembly WPCG01 (sample SAMN12869467, study PRJNA574797) | sludge metagenome | isolation source: wastewater treatment of Control | place: China:Beijing | collected 2019-05-17 | reverse complement strand
TCGCCGCCACCGCCGAGCGTGTCCTGCAGGCCGAGATCGCCGTGCGCTCGGCGGGCGCCTCGCTGTTTCCGGGTATCGACCTCAACCTGCGCAGCAACGTCAATGAGAGCCGCAGCGCCGGTGTCAGCACGCGCGCCGAGGGCTCCTCGGCGACGCTCGCGGTGAACTACGAGATCGACCTGTGGGGCAGCAACATCGCCAACTGGCAGGGCAGCAAGGCCTCCCTGGCAGCGACCCGCCACGACTACGAGGCCGCCCGCCTGTCGCTGGTGGCCGGCGTGGCCAATGCCTACTGGCAGGTGCTGGCGCTGCGCGAGCGCATCGACATCGCCCGTCGCAACCTGGAGATCGCCGAGCGCCTGCACGCCATCGTCGAGGCGCGCTATCGCTATGGCAGCGCCTCGGCGCTCGATCTCAGCCGCCAGCGCAGCACCGTGCTCGCCGCGCGCGATGCGGTGCTGCCGCTCGAAGTGCAGGAGCGTCAGAGCCTGCGCGCGCTGGCCATCCTGCTCGGCGAGGTGCCGCAGGGCTTCGCCGTTGCCGGGCAGGCGCTGGACAGCCTGGCGCTGCCCGCTGTGGCCCCCGTACTGCCTGCCGAACTGCTCCTGCGGCGCCCCGATCTGGCCGCCGCCGAGGCCCGCCTGGCTGCGGCCGATGCCAACATCGCCGTGGCCCGCGCCGCCCTCTTCCCGTTGAAGTTGCAGATCGGCCTGTCGAGCGTGGTGTCGAGCGCCGAGTTCGGCTTCCTCGGCCTTGGCAGCCCGGTCAATGCCGCCGGTCTCACGGTGTCGCTGATGCAGGCCCTGTTCGACGGCGGCCGCCTGCGCGGCCAGGTCGCGACCAGCGAGTCGCAGCGCCGCGTGCTGGTGGAGAACTGGCGCAAGGCCGTGCTCACCGCGCTCAAGGAGGTTGACGACGCCCTCGGCGGGGCCGAGCGCGTGCGCATCCAGGAGCACACCCAGCGCGAGATCCGCGACGAGACCGCGCGCGCGCTGCGCCTCTCCGAGCTGCGCTACAAGGAGGGCAGCGATGCCCTGGGTACCCTGCTCGACGCCCAGCGCAGCCTCTTCTCGGCCGAGGATCAGCTCGTCCAGCTGCGCCTCGCGCGCCTGCAGGCCAGCGTCGACCTGTTCAAGGTACTGGGCGGTGGCTGGCACGCAGAGGGCACGGGAAGCGGTGCCTGAGCGCGCGTCGAGGTGCAAAAAAACAACACATACTTGGTAATAGCTATGAGAACCGTTATCATTCTGCTAAATCTTGTAACAACTTAGCCAGCCACCTGAGGCGCGCGCCAGCTGCGCACCCCCTTTCAGGAAGCCAGCCACTTCCTTTGTCATATTCAAGAAAGGGGTTCATCTCATGGCTTACGCCCAGCGTGCCACGGCGTTCGTACGTCCCGTCCTGCGGCCCTGCGCCGCAGCGCTTGTCCTTGCCTTCTCCGCCAACCAGGCCGGCGCCCAGGATGCCACCCAGCTCGGCGACGTGGTGGTGTCGGCATCCGGCTTCGAACAGAAGGTCACCGACGCGCCGGCGAGCATCACGGTAATCACCCAGGAGGATCTCGCCAAGCGCCCCTACATCACCCTGATCGATGCGATCAGCGATGTCGAGGGCGTGGATGTCGGCGAAACCTCGGACAAGACCGGCCAGAAAACCATCAGCATGCGCGGGATGGGTTCCGACTACACCCTGATCCTGATCGACGGCAAGCGCCAGAACAACCACGGCGACATCTACCCGAACAGCTTCAGCGGCAACCAGTTCAACCACATCCCGCCGCTCGATGCCATCGAGCGCATCGAGGTCATCCGCGGACCGGCGTCGACGCTGTACGGTGCCGATGCCCTCGGCGGGGTGATCAACATCATCACCAAGAAGAACGTCACCAAGTGGACCGGCTCGGTCACCTACGGCCGCAGCTTCCAGTCCAACAGCGATTTCGGCGACAACAGCACGCTCGACTTCAGCGTCCGCGGTCCCGTCGTGCCCGGCCTGCTGGCAGTGAGCCTGCGTGGCAGCCGCTACGAGCGCGACGCGTCGTCGCCGCAGTACGACTCCTCGGTGGCCCCGGACGGCACCGTGCATCGCCGCAGCCTCGGCTTCGGCGGTGGCGGACGGACGGTGGACAACACGAATCAGGCGCTCGGCTTCAGCCTCTTCTTCACCCCCGATGAGCGCCAGCGCATCACCTTCGACTACGACCAGTCGCGCCAGGTGTACGACAACAAACCGGTGATCGACCCGGTCACCGGCAACAGCAGCTTCCCGCTCGGCACCGTGGACAGCATCAGCACCATCTGGCAGGTCGGCAACTACTGCGCCGGCGCAACCGGAAACAACAATGCAACGTGCACGGCGAACGGTGGGGTGTGGACGCCGCGCGCCAATCCCCAGGTCGGCTATCTCGACGAGCAGGAGTTCACCCGCAAGTCGTGGTCGCTCTCGCACGAAGGCAAATGGGACTTCGCCACCAGCTTCGTCGCCCTGTCCTACATCGAAACCGACAACAAGGGCCGCACCATGCCGTTCACGGTGGCCGAGCGCAACCAGCTGCTGGCGCTGTGGAACGCAGTGCCGGGGGCCAATGCAGCAGCCAAGCTCGCCAACATGACGCCCGCCCAGCGTGCCCAGTTGGAGGCCTTCCTGCCGCGTCCGAAGCGCACCCTGCAGAGCAACCAGTACACCCTCGACGGCCGCCTCGACATTCCGCTGCACAACCTTGCCGGCGACCATCTGCTGGTGGTGGGCGCCCAGGTCATCGACGGCGAACTCAAGGACGGCATCTTCGGCATGGAGTCCGGCACGCCCGGCAAGGCCCAGGAGCACAAGATGTGGTCGCTGTTCGTCGAGGACAACTGGATGCCGACGGAGGCCTTCACGCTCACCGCCGGGCTGCGCTACGACGACCATGACGTTTTCGGCAACAACGTCTCGCCGCGTATCTATGGTGTCTATCGTCTCGACCCGCAATGGACCGTCAAGGGTGGTGTCAGTACCGGGTTCAAGACTCCCAAGACCACCCAGCTCTATGATGGCATCGTCGGCTTTGGCAGCCAGGGCACCTCGCCGATGTTCGGCAACCCCAACCTGAAGCCGGAAACCAGCCGCAACACCGAGCTGGCGATCTACTGGAACCACCCGCGCCGCCACAGCTTCAATGCCACCGTGTTCCGCAACGACTTCGAGGACAAGATCGCCTCGCAGCCCTGCGGTGCGGGTACAGGGCTGGTGTGCGCCAGCACCGGCGAGTATGCCAACCTCGGCTACGCGACCTCGTCGATCAGCACCAACATCGACAGCGTGGTGATCAAGGGCGTGGAACTCGCCGGGCGCTGGCAGATTGCCGACAGCTGGGCCCTGCGCGGCAACTACACCTACACCGACAGCGAGCAGCGCAGCGGTGCGAACAAGGGCCGTCCGCTGGGTAACAGCGCCAAGCACATGTTCAACGCCACCCTCGACTGGCGGCCGCTGCCGGATCTGGATGTCTTCCTGACCATGGAGGCGCGCTCCAAACGCTACCGCGGGCAGATCAACAACCAGGCCGCCTACTTCAAGGACTACGAGATCTTCCACCTCGGCGCGACCTACCGGGTGAGCCGCAACATCACCATCAACGGCCGCATCAACAACCTGCTTGACCAGGACTTCACCACCTACAAGACGACCTTCGTGACCTGCTCCAGCGGCTCGACGTGCATCAATGGGTGGCAGCCGAGCTATCTCGACGATTACAACAACAAGGATGCCGCGCGCAATTTCTGGATCAGCGTCAATGCCAGCTTCTGAGCGTCGCACTTGCTGACTCGGTAACCAAATACCGCTCGTCCTGAGCCTGGCCGAAGGGCTCAGGACGAACGCTGCGGGGTATTGGATTGCCGGGTAGCAGGTTTTGTGGGTCCGCCCCGGGGCGGACCTACAAAACGGTACAAGAAACAGCCCCCGTAATATTGGTAAGAATCGTTATCAATCGTAGAATCGAACCTCGTTTTGTTGCACCGCACTGATCACACTTCCGCTCCGCATATGCCGACCTATCCGCCACCTGTTGTCGAAGTCACGCCCGCGCCGCAGCAGGCTTTGCGCCGGCAGGCGCCGGCACGCCGCGCATGGTGGCTGAAGACGCTGTATGAATGGCACTGGGTAAGCTCGGCGATCTGTCTGTTCGGCATGCTGCTGTTTGCCGTCACCGGCATCACCCTCAACCACCCCGATCTCATCGAGGCGCGTCCGCAGGTGGTCAATGAAGTGCGCACGGTACCGCCGCAGCTCGCCGAACTGCTGCGTGCCGAGGCCACTGACGAGCGCGCCCGCCCGTTGCCGCGGGTGGTGCGCGAATGGCTGGGCGCGGAGCTCGGGCGCGGTATCCCGGCGCTGGCGGCGGAGTGGTCTGCGGACGAGATCTATCTGGCGCTGCCGCGCCCGGGCGGCGATGCCTGGGTGAACATCGACCTGCGTGCCGGCGAGGTGGAGTACGAACTCACCGACCGCGGCGTCGTCGCCTGGCTCAACGATCTCCACAAGGGCCGCAACAGCGGCACGGTGTGGAGCTGGTTCATCGACATCTTCGCACTGGCCTGCGTGGTGTTCTCACTCACCGGCCTGTTCATCCTCTGGATGCATGCGCGCAACCGCCCCCTGGTGTGGCCGATGGTCGGCCTCGGCGTGGTGCTGCCGCTGCTGCTGGTGATCCTGTTTGTCCATCAATGAGACTGTCCCTGCCATGAAACGTACCCTCCTGAGTGCCGCGCTGCTCACTTTTGCCCCCGTGCTGGTGGCGGCCGAACTCCACGTCGACGTGGAAATTCCCGCCTTCAACGCCCCCGACTACCGCCGTCCCTATGTCGCGGTGTGGATCGAAAGGCCGGACAACAGCGTCGCCGCCAATCTGGCGGTGTGGTACGACGCCAAGATGCGCAACAACGATGGCATCCAGTGGCTCAAGGACATGCGCATGTGGTGGCGGCGCATCGGCCGTGACCTCCAGGTACCCATCGACGGCGTCACCAGCGCCACCCGCGCGCCCGGCGTGCACCGCCTCAGCTTCACCGCCGGGCAGGCCCCGCTCGGCCAGCTGCCCGCTGGCGAGTACCGTCTGCTGGTGGAGGCCTCGCGCGAGCACGGTGGCCGCGAGGTGGTCAGCGTGCCGCTGAACTGGCCACCGCGGGCCGCCGCCAGCGCCACCGTCCGCGGCGAACACGAGCTTGGCGCGATCACCGTGCAGCTCAAGCCCTGATCCGCGCGCCGCGCCCGCTCCCCGACCATCTCGAAGAGGAATCATCCATGACCGTCCGCCCCCGCCTTGCCGTTGCCGCGCTCGCCCTTTCCCTTGCCACGCCGTTTGCCGGTGCCCATGAAGCGTGGCTGCTGCCGTCGTCTACGGTGCTGTCTGCCCCCGGTTACGTCACGCTCGATGGTGCCGTCTCCAACCAGACCTTCCACTTCAACTACCGGCCGATGATGATCCGCGACAACCTCGCCATCACCGCGCCGGATGGCACTGCCGTGCAGCCCGAAGGGCTGGCCCAGGGCAAGCTGCGCACGGTGTTCGACGCCAATCTGGCGGTGGCCGGCACCTATCGCGTGGCGCTGACCAACGCCAGCGTGATGGCGAGCTGGAAGGAAGGCAGCGAGACCAAGCGCTGGCGCGGTACCCATGAAGCGCTGGCCGCCAACGTGCCTGCCGATGCAGCGGAGCTGAGCGTGCGCGAAGGTGTCGGGCGCATCGAAACCTTCATCACCGTTGGCAGCCCGACGCCGGTGACGCCCACTGGCCTTGGCCTGGAGATGGTCTCGGTGACCCACCCCAACGACCTCTACGTCGGCGAGGCGGCGACCTTCGGCTTCGTCATCGACGGCAAGCCGGTTGCCGACGTGAAGGTCGAATTGATGGCCGGCGGCATGCGCTACCGCGACCAGCTCGACAAGATCACCCTGGTCACCGACGCCAAGGGCCAGGTCACCCATACCTGGGCGGAGCCCGGCATGTACTACCTGAAGGCCATGGTCGATGACCGCGGCGGGCGCATCGCCAACGCCGAACGTCGCCTGTCCTACGTCGCCACCCTGGAGGTGCTGCCGCAGTGATGCATGCGGCAGTATGCACAACGGCGGCGCAGTGCCGATGATGGCCGTGGAGTGGCCGCGCTATGCCGCGGCCGCGGCGGTGCTGCTGGGCTATGCGGGCTTGTGTGTGCAGGTGTGGCGCCAGGCCCGTCGCCGTGCCGGGGATGCGGCGGATGCATCGCCTGCCGGAGCCGGCGCGGTGCTGGTGGCCTACGCCAGCCAGACCGGTTTTGCCCACGAACTCGCCGAAGAAGCCGGTGCGGCGCTCGCCGCCGCCGGCGTGGCGGCGCGGGTGCGCGCCCTTGGCGGCATCACTGCGGCGGATCTGACAGCGGCCCGCGAGGTGTTGTTCATCGTCAGCACCTGCCGTGAAGGCGATGCGCCCGACAATGCGCAGGCCTTCGTGGACGGCCTGATGAGCGCGACCCCCGCGCTCCACGGCCTGCGTTACGGCCTCCTCGCCCTGGGTGACCGCAGCTACGCGCATTACTGTGCCTTCGGCCGTCGGCTCGATGCCTGGCTGCATGCCTGCGGTGCGCAGGCGATGTTCCCGCGCATCGAGGTCGATGCCGCCGACGCCCAGGCGCTGGCGGCCTGGCGCCACCGTCTCGCCGAGGCGGCCGGAATTGCTGAGGGCATTGCCGACAGCACCGCGCCCGCGTACTGGCGGCTGCGCTCGCGCCGCCTGCTCAACCCCGGCAGTGCCGGACAGCCGGCCTGGCATGTCGAACTGGAGCCGGTCACCGGCCCGCAGGGCGATGGCGCGGCCACCACGCTGCCGCATTGGCAAGCCGGCGATCTGCTGCAGATCTTCCCGCCCGGAGACGACGCCCAGCCGCGCCTCTACTCCATCGCCTCGCTGCCCGCCGATGGTGCCATCCATCTGCTGGTGCGTGCCATCCGCGGTGCCGACGGCACGCCGGGGCGGATGTCCGGCCTGCTTGCCGGTGTGGCTGCGGAAGGCACGGTTTTTCGTGCCCGGGTGCGCGCCCACGACAACTTCCGCCTTGGCGCCAACGCCACCCGGCCGCTGATCCTGATCGGCAACGGCACCGGCCTTGCCGGCCTGCTCGCCCACCTGCGCCAGCGCGCACGCGCTGGCGACGGGCGCAACTGGCTGGTCTTCGGCGAACGCAGCGCCGCCCACGACGCCTTCCACGACGAGGAGCTTGCCGCGCTGGAGGCCGCCGACCTGCTCGCGCGCTGCGACCGCGTCTATTCACGTGACACACCGGCAGGCGAATACGTCCAGCACCGCCTGCTGCGCGCCGCCGACACCGTGCGCGAGTGGGTTGCGGGCGGTGCGGCGATCTACGTCTGCGGCAACGCCGTGGGCATGGGGCCGGCAGTGCATGAAACCCTGTGTGCCGTGCTCGGCGACGCCGTCGTCGCGCAACTCGCCCGTGACGGCCGCTACCGCCGCGACATCTACTGAGCGCGGCGTTGCCGCCGTGCCCCGTCTTCACCCTTGACCGAGGAAAAAGGAGTTTCCATGACCAAGACCCTTGCCCTGCTGGCCCTCAGCACGCTGCCCGTGTTTGCGCTCAACGCCCACGCCGATCAGCCGCCCCCCAACCGCGTCGACCACTATCAGGCCGCGAAGGCCGACAGCACCGAGGAAGTGATGGCCAACCTGCGCGAGGCCAACGCCAAGCTCGCTGCACTGCTCGCCGGCGAGGTGGACGATTACGTCATCCACGACATCCACAGCCTGTGCTACACGCTGGAAGACTCGCTGCTGCGCCTTTCCGAGGAGTTCCAGGCCCTCCATGGCATCGTTGCCGACATGCACTTCGCCAGCGAAGGGCTGAAGCGTGAGGCCGTGATCGACTACGGTGAAGCCTATCTGGCCGAGATCGGCAAGATCCTTGATTGAATACTGCGGCGCTGCTCACAGAGGCCTGCAAGGAGTGTTGCAGAGCCGCAACAAAATTGCACGATGAGCAAGATTTGACTAAAGGATAAGAATGAGAATGTGTAACATTTGTAAATCAAAAATCTAGCCAGCCACCTGTTCCAGCGCCCTTCGCCTTGGGTCATGCCTTTCAGGAAGCCAGCCATGTCTCAACCTGCCAGGAGCGTATTCATGACCCATTACCCATTGGCCCTTCCGGCCGTTCCCCGTCTTCGCCCTACCGCCGCGGCCGTGCTGTTGGCGCTGGCCGTACACCACGCCGCCGATTCGCGGGCTGCGGACGCGGCCCCCGTAGTACTCAAGGAGATGGTGATTTCTGCAGGCGGTTTCGAACAGGAAATCACCCGTGCACCGGCCAGCATCACCGTCATCACGCGTGAAGAGCTCGAGCGCAAGAAAGTCTCCAGCCTGGCCGAGGCCATCGCTGGAGTTGAAGGAGTCGATGTCGACGGCACCGATGCGCGCAGCAACAAGACCGGCAATCTCACGGTCAGCATTCGCGGCCTGCCGAGCGAATACACCCTGATCCTGATCGACGGCCGCCGGCAGAACGCCGCCGGCACGGTGGCGCCCAATGCGTTTGGCGACTCCGCATCGGTGTTCATTCCCCCGGTGGCCGCCATCGAGCGCATCGAAATCATCCGCGGGCCGATGTCCACCCTGTATGGCTCGGACGCCATGGGCGGCGTGGTGAACATCATCACCCGTAAGCCGGGCAAGGCGTGGAGCGGGGCAGTCAGCCTGGAAGGGACCTTCCAGGAACATTCCGACTATGCCAACTCGCGCGCACTCAACGTTTATGCGGCCGGCCCGCTGGCGCAGGGCGTGTTGGCGATGTCTGTCTATGGGCGGGTGATGGATCGTGAGGAAGCCAAGGTGACATGGCCGGGGCAGAGCACGGATCCGCAGGACATGCGCACCATGGGGCAGAACCCGGTCAAGGCCAGGGTGGAAACCTTCGGCACCAAACTCGTCCTGACCCCCAACGCCGATCACGAATTCACCCTCGGTGTTGATGCCACGCGCCAGACCTATCACAACGATCGCGGGCAGATGGGCAACATTAAGCCTAATGGTGACGGTATCCCGTATGCCGCTGGCGGCTATGGCAAGAGGCTCGGCTTCGAGAGTGAGCAGGTAGTGCTGGCGCACAGCGCGCGCCTCGGTTTTGGCCTGCTCGAATCGAGTCTGATGCGGCGCAGCATGGAAACCACCGGGCGCTACATCCCGAATGCCGCTGCGACGCCTGCCTCTGGTCGGCGGGGTGCCAAGCGCACCCTGGAGAGCACCAACACGGTGTTCGACACCAAGCTGGTGACCGGTATCGGTGATCACATGCTGACGCTGGGCGGCCAGTGGTGGGACGCCAGGCTGGAAGACGGCATCCCCAACACCACCTTCAAGAATCGTCAGTGGGGCCTGTTCGTCGAAGATGAATGGTCGCTGACCGACAAGCTGGCATTGACTCTGGGCCTGCGCCATGACAAGCACGACGAGTTCGGCGGCAACACCACTCCGCGCGCCTACCTGACCTGGCAGGCTACCGAAGCCTGGACCCTGAAGGGCGGAGCGGGCAAGGGTTATCGTACGCCGTGGCTGGAGCAGTTGCACGGCGGCATCATCGGCTTCGGCAACAACGGTGCTACGCCGCTTTACGGCAACCCCAATCTGAAGCCGGAAAGGAGTACCAACTACGAGGTGGCCGCGCTGTTCGACGCCGGTGGCCCGCTGTCCGGCCATGTCACCCTGTTCCGTTCCGACATCAAGGACAAGATCGCCCGTCCGACCGGGGCAGCCAACACCGTTACGGCCAACGTCGGCGAGGCCCGCGTGCAGGGTATCGAGACCGGACTCAAGCTGCGTCTGGCCCAGGACTGGACGCTTGCCGCCAACTACACCTACACCGACAGCGAGATCACCAACACCGCTATCCATGGCACAAAGAAGGGCGACCCGCTGTTCCATACGCCCAGGCACATGTTCAACGCCCGGCTCAGTTGGCAGGCCACTGATCAGCTCACCACCTGGCTGAGCGGGGAGTACCGCAGCAAGCGCTTCCGCGATCCGGGTTTCCATGAACCCCATCTTGGGGGCAACGCCCAGCCGGTTGATCGCAGCTTCCTCGGTGACTTCAAGGCCTACGGCCTCATACACCTGGGGGGCTCGTATAGGGTCAGCAAGCAGTTGAGCGTGGATGCGACGATCTACAACCTGCTGGACAAGGACTTCAAGCAGTACAAGGGTCCGTATGCCTACTGCAGCAACGCAGCCTGCAGCGGGGTGGGAGGGCAGACCTACAGCAACGTGTACAACAACCTGCTGGAACGCCGCCGTCTGTGGGTGTCGCTCAACGCGACGTTCTGAGCGGCGCTTCGTCCTGCGCCCCGCCGGATGCCGCAGCCGGAATGGCCGTCTGGCTGGGGGTGTGATGATGCAGGCAGTGCAATGCAGTGGGGGCACACCGGAATCGGTGTGCCCCCACTTTCTCGTGCGGTGGCGAAAGGTGGTGTTACGTTGTGTTGGTGCGCGAGCCGCGCTGGCTGTGGTGCGGATGATCCAAACACATGGGCCAGGGGCTCCGGCGGCGCCCTGTTTGCCGCGAACATGCGGAACGAGTCCACCTACGCAGCGCCGTCGAGCGCGGGCTTGCGTGGCCGCCTCATCGTGGCGCGGCGCGATCGAGCAGAGCTTCCAGCGCCGTGCGTGAGGCATCGACCGCGGAATCTGCACTGTAGTGATCCAGTTGCTCCAGTGCCAGCCAAGCCTGACGCTCCGCCCGCGGGCAACCGGATTCGACGAAGTGGTGCAGGTGCTGGACTGCGCTGTTGACCAGCGACAGGACTGCGGGTGCATGGGCGGCCTGCATGAATCGCTCCTTCGATTGATTTTATAATAATGATAATCAGTCGCACATAAAATGCAAGCCGGTGATGTCGCCGAGCTTGCTCGGCACAGGAAGCACGTAGCCACGCCTTCCTTCATGTGCGCTTAGAGCGTTCGCAAGAATGCTTCGAGCGCATCTAGTTCGGCTGGGTGCAGGTGCAGGGGAAGCAGCAGATCCGACGTGGCCGGGAAGAGTGGGTCGCGTGCCTGTTCCTCGCTCGCGGGTTGCGGCCGGGGCATGCCGGCGTTGTACATGTTGAGCACGCCGCGCAGGCTGGCGAAGCGGCCGTTGTGCATCCACGGCCCGGTGTTGCCGACCTGGCGCAGCGTCGGTGTGCGGAAACGCCCGACGTCGGCGGGATCGCCGCTGACCATGTAGCGGCCGAGATCTTCGTATTGGCGGCCGTACCAGGTCAGGCCGAGGTTGTGAAAGCCATGGTCGGTGAGCAGGGCGCCATGGTGGCAGCTCATGCAGCGCCCCTTGGTGCGGAACAGATGCAGGCCGAGGAGTTCGCGCTCGTCGAGGGCGGCGCGCTCGCCGGCGAGGAAGCGGTCGAAGCGCGTTTGCGGTGGCAGCAGGGTGCGTTGATAGGCCGCCAGCGCGGCGGTGATGCGCTCCAGGGTGATTGCTGCCCCATCCTTGCCGGCGGCCCCGAAAGCTTGCGTGAACGCTCCCGGGTAACCGTCGATGGCGGCGAGCTTGGCGGGCAGTTCGTCGAGCGCCATCGCCATCTCGTCCGGATGGGCGATGGGGCCGGCGGCCTGTTCTTCAAGGCTTGCCGCGCGGCCGTCCCAGAACAGTGATGAGGCATGGCCGGCCCCCAGCACGGTCGGGGTGTTGCGGCTGCCCAGGCGGCCTTCGTGCCCGGCCGACAGCGCCTGGGTGTCGGCAAATCCGTGGGTGGGGCGGTGGCAGCTGGCACAGGCGATGAGGTCGGAGCGCGACAGCCGGGGGTCGAAGAACAGCCGCTCGCCGAGGGCCGCCTGGGCGGGGTCGACCGCAGACGGCGGCAGGCTGTCGATTGGCGCCATCTCGGCCCAGTTGCCGTCGTCGACGCCCTGCGGCTGCGGCCAGCTGGCGGGCTCGCCGGCGTAGGCGGCACGCACACAGGCCATGTCCCAGCCGGTGGCACTGTCGTGACAGGCGACGGCGGGGTGAAGGGCGGACGGCGCGGCGAGGGCGCCGCCGGCAGCGAGGAGGAGGGCGCACAGGGCGCGCAGCGAGGGGATGGGGCGAGGTGGCATGGCGATATTCGTCGGGTCGGTGAAGCTTTCCGGACCGGCACCTCTTGCGAGGTGCCGGCGGTGCGCTCAGAAGCGGTAACCGAGTTCCAGCCAGAACTGGCGGCCCTTTTCGTAGATCACTTCGCTTCCGCTGTCCTCGATCGGGTTGCGGCGGTTGAGAACGTTTTCGATGGTCAGATTGACGAACGCCTCCTGCCCAGCGCTGACCGGCAGACGCCAGTTCAGGCGCATGTCCCAGGTCAGAGCGCTGCCGAAGCTGCGCTTGCTCCATACCCGCGCGGTGCCGCCGTCGTAGGGGACGGAGACGCCGGTGTCGACCATCTTTTCGTAGCCTGCGCGCAGGCGGAGGAAGTTGCCGATGCTCAGCCGTGCGGCGGGAATCTCGGTGTTCAGCATCAGGCGGGCCTGCCAGGGACGAGCGAAGTTGTCAGCCGGGCGTTCCATCCACGGGATCAGCTTGCCGTCGTAGACGATCATGCGGCTGAGGTCGCCACTGATGTCGTTGAGGGTGTCGCTGTAGTCCGCATGGGAGGTCTTGATGTCGGTGTGGTCGACGCTGAACATGAAGGTGGTGGACGTGCCGGCCAGACGGACCGGCGCGTCGCCCTCGACGCTCAATGACCACGTGCGCGCGTCGGAGTAGCCGCTGTTGTCCCAGTAGTAGTTGGCCGCAGAGCGCAGGTGAAGGACCATTTCGTCGCGGCTTTCGCGCAGTACCCGCTTGATGGTCCAGGTGCTGCCGAGCCATTGCTGGCTGAAGGCGATCATGTGCTCGTCGTCGTAAGGGACCTTCATGTCGCCGAGCTTGTACCAGGTCCAGTTGGTCGCCATCGTCGGTGCCGCCCAGTCGGTCAGCAGTCCGCCGCTGAGACTGCGCAGCTGGGATGTGCTCTGCAGCGCCAGACGCTTGGCCTGGGCATGGTAGGCCATGAAATTGCGCGCATAGTAGCGGTTGGCGCCCACCTCCAGCTGGGAGCGCCGGTCGCCGAAGAGGTCCCAGAACAGCGCCGAGCGGGGGGCAAGGGTGGCCTCGGGGGCGAGATCGTCATTGTCGTAGCGTGCTCCCAGGCGCAGGCGCAGATTGCCCCAGCGCATTTCGTCCTGCACGAAGAAGGCGCGGTTGGTGTTGCTGAGGTCGAACTCGCCGGCGAAGTAGATCAGGCGTGAGCGCAGGTATTGCCCGGCCGCGGCGGAGTTCCATGGTGAGGACAGTGAGCAGGTCTCGGTGTCGACGCCGCCACCGACCATGTCGCAGGTGGTGGTGTCGGCCGAGGTGGTGTACTGCGTATAGGTGGTCTTGCGTTGGTAGGTCCAGCGCTGGCGGCTGAGTTCGATGCCGGCCTGGAGGTGGTGCTGCACGCCGAGCGTGAAGAAGGGCTCCCACTCGCTCTTGAGCTGGTAGCTGTAGCTCTCCTGAGTCTGGTCGATGTCGCCCCAGCCCCCTTCGTAGCTCATCCAGCCGGTTGACCCGCTTCCCGTCTGCACGCCCCAGTCCTTCTCGGCAGAGTGGCGCCAGCCTTTCCAGGTCGTGCTGTCGCTGTCGCGCGAGCTCTCCATGGCGCTCCAGGTCAGCCGGTGGCTGAGCATCGCCAGACCGTCACCGAGCGGGTGGCTGAGGCCGAGGTTGAGGCCGAGCCCGCCACTGTTGAGTTCGAAGCCCGAGTCCTTGGCGTTGGCGATGAAGTACTTGCCGTCAGCCGGTGCGTAGAGCACGGAGAAGTCGCCCGCGACCTGTCCCGCCGGTGTCCAGAAGCCGCGCACGAAGACGTTGTCGCTCTGCCGGCGCTGGATCTTGTCGTTACTGTCCGAGGAACTGCTGCGTCCGCTGGAGTAAGCGCGCAACGGTATCTCGGAGGTCTTGCGCACAATGCTGGCGATCAGACCCAGGTTCTCAGTGGGGCGTCCTTCGAGCGCCAGCCGGTAGTTGATCTTGTCGAACTCGGGCTGCTCGTTCGCCGTTGCCGATTGGGCGTAGGATTCGCGTTGCGCCGGGGTCAGCTGGTACTCGGTCCATTGCGAGCGGGTGCGCTCCACGGAGAACTGGCCGCCGAAGCTGCGTGTCGGTGCGCAGGTGTCGGCGCTGATCACCCCCCCGGAGAAGCGCCCGAACTCCGCCGGCACGTTGCTGTCGCGTACGGTGACGCGGCACAGCAGGCTGGTGTCGATGGCAAAGCCCTGGGCCGCGGAGGGCGGTGCGGAGTTGTTGTTGGTGCCGACGATGCCGTCGCTGGCGCGTTGAGCGGGGTTGATGTCGTTGTTGAACGACATGCCGTCCATCTGGAAGAGGTTGTTGTAGTAGCGCCCGCCGTGGATGCTGACGTCGGCCGGGGCGATCTCGCCCTGGCGGCCAGTGTGCAGCTGGTTGTTGTCGAACTGCACGTTGGGCAGCACGCGCAGCGCACTGGTGATGTCGCCGTTGCCGCGCCCGAGGGCGTCGAGGGTGTCGCGGCCGAGCACGCGGGTCCCCAGTGAGTCGGGGGTGCTCAGCACCACTACCTCGCCCAGCACATGGGTATGGCGGGGTGCCGGGCGCAGGGTCCATTGACCGTCGGCAGCACGTGCCGCCTCCAGGCCGGTGCCGCGCAGCAGGGCGGCAAAGCCTGGGGCCAGCTCGTGCGTGCCGCGGATGCCGGGGCTGTGCAGGCCCGCTACCAGGGTGGCATCGACCGACAGCGCAATGCCGGCGTCGGCGGCGAAGCGGGTCAGCGCCGCGGCCAGCGGGCCGGCGGGGATGTCGTAGTGGCGG